>Ga0310786_10005914_pt1 | contig 16449 bp, 3 predicted proteins | sample AusTroGonzalo_MG_FD_203881 | JGI IMG/M metagenome (GOLD analysis project Ga0310786, IMG submission 203881) | Bovine rumen microbial communities from tropical cattle in Woodstock, Queensland, Australia - Gonzalo_03 (v2) (version 2) | ecosystem: Host-associated > Mammals > Digestive system >... | reverse complement strand
ATATTACCAAACTCAGCAGACTCTTCATTAGCATAAGGCACACCACTAGCTTGAACTTCTTTAGCACGCTTAAGGAAGTCTTGAGCAGTACCATAGAACTTAGCATCTCCTTCAAATAAATCATCAAAGTTATTATACATAAGATGATAATTTATCATAAAGTCTTGAATATCTTTCTTATCGTGAGGAATATCCTCAAGAAGATCTTCAAATTGGCTAATTCTATTAACACTGTCATTAACAAGTGCGGTAATAAATTGCTCAATACGAGCATCAATCATATCTTGGAGTTCAGTTGATATAATTACATTGCCACTCGCATCAAGAATAAGAGGATTGCCTTGAACCCCCCCGTAGAGGAAATTGATGATACCTTCACTTTGTGGACTATTACTAATAAGTTCATCCATAAAGTTATGTACTACACCAGCATCATCAACATAAGTAAGTTTAGTACTCTTAAATACATTACCTGTAAGAACATAGTACTCGTGACCATTATCATTAACTTTCTTAACTATTTCTCCACTATAATGATATTGCTTATAAAGATTATGTTTCGGGTCTTTCATATCCTTAATGTTATCATTAAGAACAGGCTTACCTTCATTATCAAGTTCAACAACACCATTAGTAACTTTGAACATATATTCTAAAGCGTGAACAGCATTAGTCAGTTCTTGTCTAATAAGTCTACGATATTGATTAAATACAATATGATTACGATTAAAACTACCATCAGACTTAATAAGATTTTCAGTAAAATATCTTGGAGCAGATACTAAGAAATTCTTTGGTGCATCAGAAGGAGTACGCATAAAATAGCTAGCAAATCTTGCACCAACTTTAGTACTCTTTCTTTCATCATTAAAGAAAGAACTCATAGCAGTTGCGATATAGTCACCAGTACTCATCCTAGAATATAAAGCATTCTTACCTTGATTTCTATCACTAGCACCATTAAATAAACTAATACTAATCAGTTCAGTTGCATAAGGAGTTGGAGTATAAACTCCATCACCAGTCTTAGTGAACAAACCATAATTAACAGTTATACTATTAGCATCTTTCTCTTCTACAAGAATATTACTAAGGTTATATTGATGTCCACCAAGTTTCCAATTACCAAACTGAGCAAGAGGAGTATTCTGACTCTTTTCAGCATTAAGTTCAGAAGAAAGAGTATTAATAAAGTTTGTAATAAAACTACTATTAATTACATCAGAACTAAGATTACCTTCAACATTACGAGAGTTAAGTTCAATTTTAACAACGCTATAGTTTACAAGTTCTGTAGCAAGTGCAAGAGCAACTTCTTGTTGCTTAGCATCAAGATAATCATCAGCCCAAATAGAAGGAATATCTTTCAAATCTTTCTGCTTAACAGCACGACCTTCTTGAAGAGCCATCTCCTGAACTTGTTCATTATGACGTCTAGCCTGAGCAGTTTCATATTGTTTAGTTCTAAAAGCCTTAAGAGTCTTCTTAGAAGCAGCAACAGTATCTCTCAGAATCTTTCCAAGAGCAATAATATTATTACCTTCGTCAACACGACCACCTACTTGCTTACCATATACATAGTTAATAATAGTAGACTCATCAATAGTAGGATAATACATCTTAAGAGCATCTGCTAAATCTTTGCAAATACCAGCAATATCTGTATCTCTTTGCAGACTTTGATTAGGTCTATAAGTTTTCTTCTTAAAATCAGAAACTTTACGACTAATAGTATCAATCAGAGTATTGATTTGTTCTCCGTCTACAGAAATAGCATTGTAACGAGAAGTGTTGACAAATTCCATACGAAGAGCATCAAGTTTGTTAGCAGCAGTATTGCTAATACGAACTTTCATCTCACCACCTTCAAGAACAACTTCTGTCTTAGCTATAACATTTTTAGCAAAAGTTCTATAAACCTCACAAGCAAAATCTCTATTAGCAGCCAAATCATCAGCAAACTTAATAAAAGCTTCCATACCTGGCTGAGTATTAGCAATACGACGTACAGACTCAATCATAGAGTCAACACTAGCATAACTAGCACTACTATACATAACAGCTACACATTGAGCAGCGTTCATTGTATCACCAAGTCCAATACCATTGTTAGTATCTACGTCATAAGCACCATCTATTTTAGTAGTACTTCTAAGTTTCTGAAGTCCATTAAAGTAATTACGAATATTACTACCAACGTGCATTTCAAAAGTCTTATAAATACCATCGTGACTATCAAAAACTCTGAAACTCTCATCAAAATAATCTTCAACAGAGTCATCATCAGCGTTCTCTTCAGCAATTTCAGCATTCATAGCTTTCTTTTCATCTTCACTAGTATCATCTTTAGCTTTCTTAAATACTAGATTTGCAAGACGGCTATCTTTAAATACTTCATCAAAATATGCCTTAGTATCAGTAAGAATCTCCTTGAGCATAGCAAGTTGATTATCTTCTTGAATAGAAAGTTCCATACTTTGAGTAAGACTCAGCACATATTGATAAGCCTCAGCAGGACTAGCTTTCTTTCTCTTAAGATATTCTTTCTTAATATTCTCATAACTAAGACCTTGTTTGTCAGCAATATTCTTTAAGATAACATTACGAACATTAAATTCAACAAACTTTTCATAATCTTCTCTTGTTTGAAGTTTACTAGCATCGTGTTTAACATTAGCATATTGATTATAACCACGAAGCATAATACCAGCAGAAACTCTTTTACCAAGATTTCTGTCAGCAACAGAAGAATAAAAAGCAGACTTAGCATCACTTTGCCTCCTGACAGTCGTACGACCATCAGGAACAAAGTAATTATAATATTCTACCATACCTTTTGCTATATTTCTAGCAACTGCATCACTAGTGTCAGTAGAAACATCTTTAGCATGAGGATGTCTAGCTTGATACCAATCGATGAACTCTTTTGTAAGTTCACCACCTTTTACTGTCTTAGACAAATAACTAGCATACAGCCTGTCATTGCTACCAGTAATCTTTCTAAGTGCCTTAGCAACATTAGAATTAGGAAATGTTAAAGTACACGCCATAATATAAATATTATTAAATTAAATATTTCTTTGCAAATATACTATAATTATCTCAAATATAAAAGTAATTAACTATTTTTAATATTAACTACATTTCATAGAAACCGTACCATCAAGAAGAAGTTTATTAAAGTTAACTCTTTCTTCAAGAGGAAGACTCTCAACAAATTGATTTACAGAAGGAGTAACATCTTCTTTAACAGAAACAGCAAGATTGTCATCTTCATCGAACTCATCTTCAAATACATCTTCAAGAACTTCTTTAATAATTTCTTCTCCAGTAACAGGTTCATTTTCAAGATATTCTCTTAAATTCTCATTAAAGAACTCATATCTATCACCTACTTTACTTGTAAATCCATCTCTAACAAGAGATTCCCAAACTCTAGTAGCAGCTTCAGTTCTACTTCCATCAGGAGCACTAGTCAAAGTAAGACCTTGTTTTGCAGCAAGTTTAGCCATTTCAAAGTAAGCAGCTTTACCATATCCTTTACCACGTTGATCTGAATCAATTTCAACTGCATCACCAACAGAAGACATAGAAACATACTTATCTTTATCTTTACCCCAAGGTTCAAACTTATCTTTTGCTCTATAATAAGCATTAAGAGCAATACTTCCAATAACTTTATCTCCCTTCTTAATTGGGATCATAGCACCAGCACCATTAGTGTCAGCACTATCAAAGTCCATAGTTATATCACCAAGAGTTATATTCTCATTATACGGATTATGTTTAGCCGTTTCATTTATTTCAGCGTTAGTAAATCCTTGTAGAACTTTAAGTTCTTTCTCGTAAAGACTACCTCTTGTAACACCCCAATCAAATATCTCAGCAAGTAAATCAAGAATCTTATTGAGCAAACTCTTCTTAGTCTTAGTACCAGGAATCTCAGTTTGAACAGAGTTAAGATAACTAGCAAGTTCTCTATTTGTAAGAGATTCAACTAAGAACTCCTCAAGTCTTTCTTCATTGTTTTCAATATGGTCAAATAGATATTCTCTAAGATGCGGGTCAGCATTAGTATCATTATCAAGAGCCTCTCGGAAATCAGTAATAATTTCACTAATTCTATTAAGAAGTTCTTTTCTTTGATTGCCTCTAGCATGAAGTTTAAGATGAAGTTGCTCGTGAATAAGCTTTCTAATAGCCATATCGGGATTATCATTCATCATCTTAATAAACTCATCATTAACATAAATAGTCTTCTTACTAATAGAAGTCCAAATATTAGACGGATGCCCACCTTTATCAAGAGTAGAAGTAGTATAAGTAATGCTACTAGGAATTAAACCTGCTTTCTGAAGCCTCTTAACAGCAAAAGAATTCTTACCAAACTTCTTTTCAAGAAGAGTATCAATAGCCGTATTATTACTAACAGATTCAGGTGTAATTTGATTATCTCCATTTCCTTCTACGGGGAGGCTAGTTGCCGACTCAATACTTACATTTAATATTTGATTACGAAGTTGATTATTAGAACGAGGTTGGAAATTAGTACCACCAACATTCTTAGTGTTCCATCTTGCAGCACCACCTTGCATTAAGAAATCTTTAAATGATGGGAAACTTTCAACAGTAGGATTATCAGTTCCGTTTGGAATAGTAATTACAAAGTTGCCATCTTTATCTCTACTAGCAAGACCATCAATAGTAGCTGCACCTGAATCAGAATCTAAGAATCTAAAATCAACATTAAACATTGCATTGGCAAGAACAGTACTCTTGAAATCTCTAATGAAACTTTCAGTATTATCAACATCTTTGTAACCAAGTTTTTCAGTGTTATATTGCCTGTTAGCAAGATTAATTGTAAAGTTACTGAAACTACCGTCGTTATTTTGCCAACCAATAACAATCCGTTCATCTCCATATTTTTTAACATTAAACTTACCGCCTTTAACAGGAGCAAGAAGAGGAGTACTTGTATTGTTACCTAGAACTAAATCAATAAATTGAACAAGACTTTCAAAAGTCTGTTTCTCATTCATTTCATCAGCAACAAACTCTTTAATTCTATGTTCAAACTCGTTAACAATAGCTTGTCTAATTCTTCCAGCAGCAGTATTATTTACAGCACTATCAGTATCCATAAATCTAAGAGAGTGACCTCTAACAATTCCTGGAATACCACTTCTATTAGGAAGAACAGCCCACATACTACCAGTACTACCATTAGGTTGAGGAACCTGATGATTAGCAGTAGTCTGAATAACACCAGTAGAACCTGGTTTAATAACACCTACTTCAGTAGTATCAATGTTTGCAAACGCTTCATTACCGTTTCCTAAAGTACACTTATCATAACTTTCGTTATCGTTAGCAGCAACTTGAATAACATCACCGTCAGTAACTTTAGCTACTTTGAAACTCAACTTATCAAGACCAACAGTAGTACCGTTAGCAATAGTTGAATAAGTATCATAAAGTTTATTAAACCACAAGTCAAGACTATATTGAATATCATCTTCACGTTCAGACTGAACAGGATTAGTCAAATCAATGTAGTTCCAAATACTAACAAGACCGTCAATAAGTTCTACATTATTAGCGTTCTTATCAATAATAGCTTGTTGTTTAAGACCATCAAAATATGTTTTCAAGTCAGCATCTTTCTCAATAGCATCTTTAATAGACTTAGTGTCGGCATTAATCTTATTAGCTGCAATAATCTGATAAATATAAGAATTAATCTTATCGTTTATGGTAGACTTATTAAGAAGAATATCTTCCCAAATCTTTCTAAGATTACTAACAACAGCACCATTACTCAGTTTAACATCTGTAATCCAACCATTATTAGTTTTCTTAAATCCACCTGCACCATCACCTTCTGGCTGAGGAAGTCTACCAATCTCAATTCCATTAGACAAAAGTATAATATCACCTTTATCATTAAAGTCAGCTGTAAGAGTATCGCCAACTTGAAGAGCATCAATAGCTCGCTTACTTGGCATATGATTAAGAGCACTATAAATGTCAACTCTAAACACATTAGTTCCACCAAGTCTTTGCTGAGCCAACTCTTTATTAGTCATAGCAGCTCGCTGAAGAATACTTGTAGAGTCCATATTGTCAAGTATAATATACTTATTAGCATCAGGACCGTTTTGGAACCAAGCTTTAAGAGCTTTATAAATATAGTCAGCAGTAGTATTATCCTCCATTTGTTCATTAGCGAAACGAAGCATACTTTCAAACGATACTACTCTCTTACCATTATATTCTTTTGAATTAACAGCATCAAGATATTTGTCAATAAAATGTTTAGTAGCCTTAACAAAGTCTTCGGGGAATACATATTTGCCACCTTTTTCTACAACAGAACTAGCAAGACTTACAACATTAGCAACATCACTAACCCAACCTTGTCTTTTGCCAATCTTAGTATAACTAGCAACCATTCTGTTAATTACACTCTTGGCATCATCAGTATTACCGAATTTAACAAGTGCATCTTGAGCAGTCTTATTGATAGCTTCTTCATTAAGATTACCATCAGCTTTAGCTTGCTTAAGAGATTCTCTAAAGAAATTACTTACGTTAGCAAGAAGTTCATCTTTACCAGAGTCAACAATAGCATTGCCTTCGCCGTCTGTCTTAGGAGAAGCAGAGCTGGACTGTTGCCCCCCCGTAGAAGAAATTGTCGATTGTCGTTTAGCTAATTCTTTATTAAGACTTTCTTTATAAACTCTAAGCTGTTGTTTATTAAAATCTGAAATATTAGCTTCATTAATTAGATTATTGTTTATTTGAATAAGATAATCTTTAATTTCATCATCAGTGAGTCTTTGAGGACTTTTAGATTGAAGTTTAGCAACAAGAGTACCAGCAGCAACATTATCAGGATTATGAATATCAAATTTGTTTTTATCTTGCTCACTTTTGCCCTTTTTTTCGTCGTTTAACGGCTTTTCAGTCTTACCATTAGTTTTAGTTTCTTCGGCTGATTTATTATCCGTCTTTGGTTTTGCAGCCTCTGAAACAGGTTTTTGAGATGTGGAAGAACTTTCTCCTTCTGTACTACCAGCATTTTGAGAAGCCTCAATAAAACCATCCATCATAATAGCAAACTGCATATCTTCATAGAGTTGTCTATTGCTTGCAGAAGTCAAATTAAGTACAGCAAGAGCATCATCATATGATTTCTTATCAGCATAATTTTCCCAAATAATCTCTTGACCAGTTTCAAGATTAGCAGCAAGATTCTCACGACCATATTTCTTAGCAAGTCCAAGAAGAGTCTTACGAGAATCATCAATAGCCTTCTTACGAGCATCAAGCATATCATTATGAAGCTCATTAACTTTCTTCTGAAGACTATCTTCATTCATAACAAGACTTTCATTGAGAACAGCCTTTTCAATATTAAGACCTGCTAGAGCAACATAATCATCTCCAAGACGTTTATCAATCTTATTAAGACCATATTGACCTTCAAAGACAGAATCTATATCAGTAGCAAGAGTTCTATAAGCACCTGAAGTCTTATCTTCTCCAAGTACTTTCATAATCTCTTCATCGGTAAGTTTAAATTTCTTTGCTGACTTTTCACCGATTATAGTCTTTATGTCACCTCGTGCAAGAGCTTCAATATCTGAAACATAAGCATCTTTGTCATTAATGAGATTAGACTGAATAGTAGAATAAAGCAATCTAGTCAAAGCATCACTATTTGAAAGTGTACCTTGACCTGAAATCATATTCTCTACAATATCAATCTTCTTATTTATATCATCAATCTCAATTTGACGACCGATACCTTGTTTAGATTTATCATTTATAAGTTCAGCTCGTTTAGCTCTAAGAGTAGCAAGTTGCTGAGTAAGTACAACAAGATTAACTGCGTCTTTATAATTAAGACTCTGGTCAAGTTTATCTCCATAAACAGCTTTCTTATTCTCAGCACTAGTTTCATAAGTAGCAATACGAGTATTTAAGTCTTGTAGTTTCATCTGAGCAGCAGTATTATCACGAGCAATAATCTGAAGATACTCAAGAGGAATAGCAGACTCACTAGTAATATTTACATTGCGTGCAATATTAGAAAGAGCAATAAGATTTTGACTATATTTTTCAGCAATCTCATCCATTCTTCTAACACAAGCATCAATAAACGCACCACCATCACCTTCATTACCTGTTGCTTCTTCAAGAGCCTGACGAATATTAGCATCTTGTAAGTATGCTTTAAGCATATCAAAGTTACCATTATCCATAGCTCTGAAAGTCATACCAGTAATATATTCACTTATAGCACGTTCTTTAGCAATAGTCTTCTCAGTTTCAGTTTCAAGACTTATAGGATTATCATTTTCATCAACATTGAATGGGTCAATACTTTGAGTTTCAATTTGGTCAAGACGAGTAACTAAATCATTAAAGTCTTTAGTTCTAGCCTCAATATCTGCAATACGACGTTTATTCTCAGAAGTTTCAAATAGTTCTTGGAAGTTAGCAGTATTAGTAGCTTCTCCAGTAGTACCATCAGCTTTCTTTTTCTTTTGTTGATTGTATCTTTCAGCAGCAACAGAAAGTCTATTGAAACCACTGCCAAATCCTTGAAATACAACACCACCAAGTATACCCCAAAATGCTGCATCATAAAGTTCAGGAGAACGAAGATAAGAACCAAGTCTACTAGTAAAACCATTATTTATGTCTTCTCCAAGAGCAACATTTCCATAATGCATACCCTCTTCTTGAGCAATATAGTTAATAGCTTCTTCAACACCTTCGCTTGCTTCAGCCATAACAACGTGCTTAGAATCTTTAAGGAATTGAGTAACACCTCTACCAAAGTTCTTGGCAGTAGTAGCAAGACCAGCTTTTTCAGCAGTAGCCTCAGTTCCTGCAACAGCAGCTTTACCAATAGCAGACATAGACTTTCTCTGAGCCTCATTGATAACACCACTAGCACGCATATTTTTCAGAAGCTTAATAGGATTTCTAAGAGCATTAAGCTGAATAACATCAAACACAGTGTTTGCGTAATCCATCAAGAACGTTCTATCAGCAGCATCTTTAGCAATCTTATTAGAAACAGCTTCTTTATTATTAATATCTACACCTTCAAGTATATTAGCATTTTGGTTAACAAAAGCAGCATACTCAGCATCAGACATACTATTAAACTTCTCAAGAGTTTTAGTTTGCATATCAGAGTAAACTTGACGAGCCTCTTGATAATTTTCCATAGTACGCATAAGAGCAGCATTAACACCTGTTTCAAGCATACGCTGGCCAGCAGCCATTGTATTAGTATCGTTGAGCCAACGAGTAACTCTATTAAGTTTCTCGGCTTCTTCAATAGTCTTTGCTTTGCCAGCTCCAGTCATAACTTTGTAAGCATTACGACCAAAAGCAGCAAGTTTGCCTTTACTAGCAGTATTAAGAGCCTTACCTGCCCAACTCAAACCTTTAGTGATACCAGTACTTGGAATCATAAGAGTAAGAGAAGACATAACAGAAGGAAGATTACTTGCCCACCAACCTGCATCAGCAAGACCACCGTTAAATATATTCTTATCGGGATCAGAATAAATAGGAGCATAGGCTTTAAAATCTTCTTGCAACTGAGCAAGATATTGACTTACAGGATTAGAATAATCATTATCTCCTCTAAATACTGCACCACTAACGAAGTCTACTAAATCCGAAATACCCTTGGCAGTACCAAGAGCAACTTCAGAAACAGCAGCTTGAGCAATAGCATTACCAAATTTATGCAATGCGCCTTGCTCATTAGCAAGTTCTTTTTCAAGACTTACGTCTACTGGGCTAATAGTAATATCATACTCAGAATATTTTTCAGGTGTACCTAAATAATCAAGATTCATACCTTGTCTACCAGGTTGACTCATAACACCTGCAAGTGCTGACCCTTGGTTAATAGCACCATTAGGGTCAGCATTTACAATATATTGAGACTGGAGTTGACCTTTTTTAGTCTTTGGATTATATTCAGGATTTTCGTGAACATAACCACCATTATTAATATAACTAATAATATCCATCTTATTTTATTTTATTTTGAATAATATGAGCTATTTTAACTGCTTCTTCTTGAGAAGTAACTCCTGTAGAATTTATAATTCCTTGAACTCCTTGAATTATAGCAGCGTCTAAGTCTTCTTGACTATTTATAGGAATTTGACCGTATTTAATACCACTAACAATATCGTCAATTAGTTTATCTTGTTCAATCTTCCTCACAGCTACATCACTTGAAACAGGCATTCCATTAAGCATAGCTTGACCGTTACCTATGTTAGTGATATTATCACCAGTATAAGTTCTGTAATTACCAGCTGTACTTCTACGTCTATTATATTCAGCCATAGCACGAGTATTACTATCAGTTGTAAACTCTCGCATAGCCTCATCTTCTACTCCACTAGCAATAAAATAAGTTTTTGGCTTAGCAGTTGGATCAACATTACCATTCTTATCAAGTTTCTCATGTAGAGTAATATAATATCCGTGTTGAATACCATTAGTACCAAATTGAATATCAGCTTTACCATTCTGAATATGACCAATAATGTTAGCCATTTGTTCGCCTCTGTCAGCATTTGGCATAACAGTTAGACCTCTTGTATTTTCATCATATCCATAAACTCCAAATTGAGTCCAATCACTACCAGAAAGCCTAAGAGCTAAATCATCATTAATCTCTTTCTTTGCTCTACCATATTCAGGAGAATCAATACCATACTTTCTTTTAGCTTCAGCAACAGCAGGAATATCAGCAATCTTAAGTTGGTCTGTAGTTTTAGTTGACCTACCAGAAGCATTAAACCTACCAACTTTGCTATCAACAATTTGTCTGAGGTTATTAAAATGATTTGCTGTAGTCCAACTACCGAGAAGTCTTTCTCCAACATTATCAAGTAATGTACCACGCTTACTACTACCAAGTTCCTTACCGTTATTATCCAAAGCAGCAATTCTACTTCTATTCCAAGGAAGGCTAAAGAAATCATCATTAGCATCAAAGAAATTCATAACAGCTTTAGGAAGGAAATTACTATTCTGTTTAATAGTAACAGTAGTAAAACCATTATCATAACCAAACTCAATACCATTTTGTCTAGCAGTAGCTTCATTCATTCCCATACGAGTAAGGAAATCATCTACATCAGACTTGTCATTGAAAGTAATCTTATATCTTTCAGCTGGCTTACCATCAGAAATACCATTAAGTAAACTATAAAATGCTCTACTGTTTTCATTGTTCTCAGGAAGTCTTTGACCTGCATCAATAGCAGATTTAAACATAAGAGCATCTTTAGTATGTTTATCTGTGTTCTTGAAAGTATCAGAAACAAAAGAATAGTTATTATTAATAGTTCTAAGAGCACCATTAACAATATCTTGTGCTTTCTGACTACCAGCATTAAAGTAACTTTTACCATCACGCATTCTAGCATTTTTGATAATGCTTTCAAGTTTAAGATAATTACCTTCAGCCTTAGCTTGTTTCCACTGTTTAGTGTCAGCAATCTTAGGCATAGCACCTTCAATAGCACGAACAGCATCTTCAATGCCACCTTGAGCAGTAGCTAAATAGTCAGAAGTATCATATGTAACATTAAATCCTGTTCCAGTATAATTAATCTGACCGTTACCAAACTGATTAGCACGAGCAAGAGCATTAGCAGCCTTCTGTTGTTTAATAGCATGAGCAGTAGCAAGACCACTACCATAACTAGTTTTACTTTCAGAATTACTATAAGCAGCAGCATTAACCCAAGGATTAATCTTCTTAGCAAGGAATTCTTCTCTTGTAAGAGGTCTACCATTACTATCAGTAAATTCAGTTTCACCAATAGTAGCTTTCTGGTCTGGAGTAAGATTATTATATTCCCACTCAGCAACTTTATAATCTTGCTCAATAGCAGCACGACCACCAGGAGTCATATCAATAGCAGCGTTAATTGCTTCTCTCAATTTATCTTTACCGAGATATTCAACGCCACTATTAGTAGTATAAGCTACATCAACAGCCTTAGAAATATCTTTTGTAAGATTACCATCACCGTCAACAAACATAGCACTTGTTCCACTACTCTTATTAGGTTTAATCCAACTAAGCGCAAGAGAACCAAGTTTACTAAGGTCAATTTGTCCTACGGGGCGGTTCGAAGGCTGCCATTCAGTACCACCAACTACATTACCTTTATCGTCAGTAATATCTACATAAGAATAAGGATTTGTAGCAAGAGCCCAATTCTTAGTTCTTTGGTCAATATCAGTTCTCTTTTGAGTGTCATCAACAAATTTCTTATAATCTTGCTGTGCTCTAAGACGGCCTCTAAGACCAGGATTAGTATACATATCTCCAGCAAGAATAGCAGCTCTATTAAGTGCACCTGAATAATCACCAAACTGAATAAGACCGCTTATTTGGTCTTGAATATTATTAGCATAATCAGTTCTCCATTGGTCTTCAGCAGGATTAAGATCGAGTTCAGAAAGAGCTTTAGCAATAGCACCACGTTGTTGACTAGTAGCAAGTTCACGTTGCTCTATTTTATCTAACGACCTAGCAAGCAGACTAGTATCTGCTTGCTGAGGTGTAAATGTGTTTCCTTGAAAAACTGCAGGAGCAAAAGCACCTGTAGGTAAAATACCTCCTGTTAATATATTATTTCTCGGCATAATTATAAGCTTTTAAGTAACAATGATTCATAATATCTATACTTAGCTTCATCTTCAGAAGAAAGTTTACCACTATTAATAGCTGCTCTAACAGCATTTAATCTAGCAGTCTTTTCATTACGAGAACCAGTTCTAGCAATCTGATTAATCTGAGCATCAGTAGTAGCTCCTAACATAGTATTCTCAAAATCTGCTTTACGCTTAGCCATAGTAGAAAGAGTATTACTAAATGTCAATCCACTATTACCAAGAGCAGTAGCCCAAGCTTGAGCAGAAGAAGTTTGACCTTGAGAAATAGCACTTGCTCCATTAATAGCACCTTCAGAAATAGCACCAGCAGAACCAAGAATTTTTTGATTCTCAATATCATTATTATATTGAAGCAACTTAAGGTAGTCTTGACCATATTGCTGATTAGCTTGAGTATCAAGATAAGCATTCATTCTAGCAGCTTCACTAACTCTTTCTGCATTAGCTTGACGAATTTGTTGCATCTGTTGTTGGTCAGCACTATAAATTCTATTCTTCTCATCCTGAGCTTCAACATCAGCATTAGCCATTCTTTCTTGAGCAGCAGCACTACTAGCAGAATAACGACCTGCGTTACGAAGTCTACGTTGAAGTTTTCTGTCAACTCCAGATATTTGTTGGTCAGCAAAACTAACAGGAGCTTGAATAACAGGCATCGCATGAGCAGCAGCATAATCTTCTTTACGTAAACGGTTTGTATCAATAGTTTTAAGATTACGATATGCGTCAGCCATAATATCTGCACTCTTATTATAAGCACCTGCAAGAGTGTTAGCTGCACGTCTATTAGCAGAAGAAGTTATCCAAGCGCCACCAATATTTCCAATAGCATTAAGACCAGCTCCAATAATATCAGCATTACGATTTACAAAATTATTAAAACTTTCGCTTCTTGATGTAGATTTATTGTTTACATTAGTATCTAGCTTAGGTATGTTAGGCTTCTGATTAAAATCATAAGAAGCAAATCCTCTAAAATTTGGACCTGTCAAACCTGTTAAACGCACACCTTTAGCAGCTTTAGCACGAATTTTTCCTCCACATTTTAAACTTCTAATTCCGTCTTTATTTTTAATGTCATAAGCAATTCCTACAGCAGTATCACCGATTGTATCAATGCCAACTTGAGGATAACTCATTTTTGTATAATCATAAATACTAGGTGTGCCTCCTATAAGAAATTTCTTCTTACCATATTTAGCTTTCTTAGTGCCATCATCATTAATACCAACAATAGCTTTTTGCCTTTCTTGAATAGCATAAGCTTCAAGAGGATGAAGACCTTCTTCAACCATCTTAGCAGGATTAAATCCAGCTATATTATGTTTGCTTATAAAGAAAGCATCATTAGGAGTAACAAGCATCAATTCACCTTGATTAGTATTCTGATTTCCTTCTCCTTCAACTATATTACCATCAGCAAATTTAATGCCAACCCCTGACTTATATTTGCCACCATCTTTAAGTTTACGAGTCTTGTGATAATGTTCGTGGTCATTACCTACAATTTCATAAAGTTCAAAACCTTCAGGAGTTAACCCAATTGGAACAACACCACCACCATCAGTAACTTTAAATGGCATATTGCCGCCCCGTAGAAGAGATTGTGGATAGCCTAACTTCTTAGTTTTACCACCAGCTTTAACTTTAATCTTACTAGCCTCAAGTCTATCATTAACATTTTGTTGACCTGTAAGCATCTGAAGTTGCATTTGAATATCTTTCTGAAGTTCTCTATTTTCAGCATTTTGTTCTTTAGTAAATTCTTGAGCTTCTTGTTGATATTCTCTAGACTTAGCAGTTTGGTCTTTAATAGCTTGCGCTTGCCTTTGAGCAGCTTGAATAGTAGCTTTAGCTTGGTCTTGAGCAGCTTTCTTAGTAGCACTAGCACTAAGGGCGGAAGCAGCCATAGTACCTGCAACATTTATACCAGCAGCAGCAAGAATAGCACCTGAATCTGAACCAAATATTGCTTTACGTCTACCTACATTTCTTAATCTTCTTTTAGTCATATCTTAATATTTTTCAGTATTCATAAAAAGTTCTTCAAATTTAATAGGAGTGTTAGCTTTAAAATCAAATATTATAATAAAGTATCTACCATATACAAGAGAGTTTTGGTCAGCATCTATATCACGATTAGGATACTTTTTTCCATATTGATAAATATCTGTTTTATTAATATTATTTCTAAAATAATTACTTGTCCAAGCACCCATCTCAAATTTAAATCCTTTATAATCAAGAAGTGTATTAGGTCTAGCGTTATCATTAACATTCATATTAACTGCACTAGATATACAACAGTCAGTAACAATATAGAAATTTACAACAGGATTAGTTCTGCTAACCTGAGGATTAACAAGTACATCAAATACTGGATTAGATTGAGTTTCAGGGTCTTTTTGTTGAATATCAGCAATATATCTAATAGAGTTTACAGTTTCTCTGAGATTTTCTCTAGGAAACATAACAATCGCTATACCAAAAGGAGCAATTTGTTTCTTATAAAGTTGAGCACCAAACTCAATAATACAAGCTGTAGTAGCATTACCAAATATCTTATTGACGTTCATAGCAGCTACAAGAGTAGTAGTATTAATAGTAGTTTCATATTCAAACAATCTAAGAAGAGCACTCTTATAAGAATAAGCTCTATGTCTACCAGCAAAAGCATTAACAAGACTTAAATCATGAAGAGATACAAAAGTCTTAGTCTTATAATTATAACTCAGTGTAAATGTCTTATAAGTAGCAGAACTATGTTCACTTCTACTACTAGTAAACTCAAACAATACCCTACAATTAAGTTCATCATGTAAAGTTTTACATTCAGAAGGTTTATAGTAAGCAAGAAGTTTATATATGTTACCATCAATCAGCTGAACTTGAGAATTACCACCATAAGCAAATATATGGTTACTAGACTTATCATAGAAGAAATAAGAATCAAAAGTAATACAGCCTGATTGTTTAGTATCTATACCACCATAACCATACTCAGAGTCAAATATCTGACTAATTCCAATATCAAATGGTTCACTTTCTTGAAGTTGAATATCGCTATTACTTGCAGTAATAGTCTGATTACCATCAAACTTATAAAATGAATCTTTAGTATGAACAAATATATTATTACCAATAGAGAATAGATTAACTATAATACCTCTATCGGTTGGAATATTATAATAGTCTATTGCAGTAAATTTAAATACTGAATTGTTAAACGTTTCATCAGATAGAACATGACTTACACGAATTGTATTATCAAAGTCAGTCTTATAATCTGTATCAAAATATCTAAAATATTTATTAGTAAAATCTTTATACATTGCTTTAAGCTCATAGATATAACTAAGAATAGCAGAATCTATAACTTTAGCAACTTGTTTGACCCCAGAACTAGCAGAACCAACTGTAAATATACTATCATTAATGTCTTGTGTAAGACTAAGATAATTCAAGTTGAAATTACTTCTCACAAAATATGTAACAGAGTCTTGTACTTGAATAAAACTCTTAAAATCGTTAAGAGCAAGAGCGGTAGTACGATTAACTGCGTAAACATCTTTGCCTGAAACATAACAACTAGATGATAATATAAAGTCAGGTTTCTTAACAAGACATCTCCAAGAACCATAATAACCATCAGGAAGAGCAACAGCTGTAGTTTGAACATTAAGTGGAATATATCCACTAGCTTTA
>Ga0310786_10005913_pt1 | contig 16452 bp, 19 predicted proteins | sample AusTroGonzalo_MG_FD_203881 | JGI IMG/M metagenome (GOLD analysis project Ga0310786, IMG submission 203881) | Bovine rumen microbial communities from tropical cattle in Woodstock, Queensland, Australia - Gonzalo_03 (v2) (version 2) | ecosystem: Host-associated > Mammals > Digestive system >... | reverse complement strand
CCTACGTTGCAATCGTGCCGATGGTCGACACGTTCGAGGTCGAAGCGGACGACGGACCGAACGCCGAAGTGCAGGAAGCACGGCTCTCCGTGTTTTCTAAAACGAATTACAAGACCTTTGCGAACAGCATCGTAAAGGCGCTGCTGAAAGCCGGACTCACCGTCACGGCGCGGCAGTATATCGAGTATGAGAGCGACACCGGATACCACCACTACAATATCGACGTCGCGCAGGCATACGATTATACAACAGAGGAGGAATAACATGGCAACTATCGGGCTTGATAAGCTCTATTATGCCGTTATCACCGAGGACGCCAACGGCAACGAGACCTACGGCTCGCCGCAGGTGCTGGCGAAGGCGATGACCGCGAACATCACCGTGAACGTTGACGAGGCGACGCTGTACGCAGACGACGGCGCGGCCGAGAACGTCAAGGAGTTCAAGGATGGCACGATCACCCTCGGAGTCGATAACATCGGCACCCAGACTGCCGCGGACCTCTGCGGCGTAACTGTCGACGACAACGGTGTCGTCACAAGCACCGACAACGACGCGCAGAAGTACGTCGCGGTCGGCTTCCGTGCGAAGAAGGCGAACAAGAAGTACCGCTACTTCTGGCTGTATCGCGTTCTGTTCAAGGCGCCTGGCATCGAGCTGAACACGAAGGGCGACAGCATTTCGTTCAGCACGCCCACCATCGAAGGCACGTTCTATCGCAGGAACAAGGTCATCACCGGCACGGACAATCATCCGTACAAGAGCGAAGTCACCGAAGGCGATCCTGGTGTCAGCTCCACCGTCATCACGAACTGGTTCAACAGCGTGTATGAACCTGGCGTCGATGCGGAAGATGCGACTCTGTCCGCGCTGACCATCGGAGCCGTCACGCTGACGCCGACCTTCGACGCTGACATCACCGCTTACACCGCGACCGTGACCAGCGCTTCCGTCGCCGTCACTGCGACCGCGACCGACACGAGCAACGCTCACGTCGCGATCACCGTCAACGGCACGAGCATTGCGTCCGGCAGCAACGGCACCTTCGTCACCGGCGAGAACGAAGTCAAGGTCACCGTCACGAACGGCGCGACCGTCAAGACCTACGTCGTAACGGTCACGAAATAAGGAAGGAGAAATGCACAATGGAAGAAAACATCATCGTAACTCCGCAGCAGCGGACAGCAAAAATCGACCTCGGTGGTAAGGAGTACGAAATGCTCCTCACCACCGAGGCGGTTATGCAGATAACCGAGCACTTCGGCGGCGTTGACAAGGTCGGCGAGAAGCTGGCGAACAGCAAGGACCTCTCGGAACAGGTCAAAGACGTTCTGTGGCTGCTGACGCTGCTCGTCAACCAGGGCATACGCCGAAGCAACCTCAAGCGCCGTCTGGCAGGCGAGACGTTCATCGCGGTCAAGGAGTTCGAGGAGGGCGACATCGGCGTCCTCACGGACATCGGAGACCTCGTCCGGCTCAAGAACGACCTCATCGGCGCGATGATGCTCGGACTGAACAAGAACATCGAGAGCGACGTGCCGGAGGGCGCGGGCGACTCAAAAAACGCAGAAGCGTGAGCAGCGGGGAGCTGTTCACGCGAATTATCTATTTTGCGATGGCGCATCTGCATATGACGCTCGACGAAGTGCTCGTGACACCGTTCGGGTTTCTCAACGATATGCACGAGTGCTTCCTGCAGGAGCGCGGGCTTGCGGTGCCGCACATCGAAACGACGATAGACGACATCTTCCCGATCGGGATGATATAACACGGAGGTGATGGAATGCCTGACAATTTCGGAATAAAACTCGGTATAGACGGGGAAAAAGCATTCAAGCAGGCGCTCCGTGAAATAAATCAAGACTTCAAGGAACTCGGCAGCGAGATGAAGCTCGCGACGTCGCAGTTCGATAAAAACGACCGCAGCGTCGAGGCGCTGGCGGCTCGGAACGAGGTGCTCAACAAGAGCATCGACGCACAGAAGAACAAGATAGAGACGCTCCGGCAGGCACTGAAGAACGCGGAGGAGTCGTTCGGCGAGAACGATACGCGTACGAAGAAGTGGCGCACGGAGCTGAACAACGCCGAAGCCGAGCTCAACGACATGGAGCGCGAGCTGAAGCAGAACACGAAGGAAGTCGAGGACAACTCGAAGGCCGTGAAGAACTCCGAGGGCAAGTGGGATGCGCTCGGCAAGGTCGTGAAGGCGTCGGCTGCGGCGATCGCGGCTGCGTGGGCCGCGGTTTCCGCTGCGGCGGTCGCGGCGGGCAAAGCGCTCATCGACGCGACGAGGGCCGGCGCCGAATACTCCGACGAGGTAATGACGCAGTCGCAGGTGACGGGTATCGCCACCGATAAGCTCCAGGAGTATATGTACGCGGCGGAGCTGGTCGACGTCAGCACCGAAACGCTGACGGGCTCGATGGCGAGGAACATTCGCTCGATGTCGAGCGCAGCGAAAGGATCCGGCGACGCCGCGAAAGCGTACGCGAAGCTCGGAGTGTCGGTCACGGACACCAACGGCGAACTGCGCGACAGCGACACGGTCTATTGGGAACTCATCGAAGCGCTCGGCAAGGTTGACAATGAGACCGAGCGTGACGCGCTGGCGATGCAGGTGCTCGGAAAATCCGCGCAGGAGCTGAACCCGCTCATCAAGGCCGGCACCGATAGAATGAAGGAACTCGGCCAGGAAGCGCAGGATATGGGCTACGTGTTGAGCGGCGACACGCTCAACGCATACGCGGCCTTCGATGATAACCTGCAGCGCCTCAAGAATACCGCGATGGCGGCGAAGAACGCCTTCGGGCAGGTTTTGCTGCCGACGCTGACGAAGCTGTCGAGCGTCGGAACGGACGCGCTCGGCAAGCTCTCAAAAGGATTGAGCGACGCGAACGGTGACCTCGGCAAAATCGGAGACGTAGTCAAAGAGGTTCTGCCGGAGGTGCTCGACGTTGTGGCCGAAATCGTGCCCGAAATCATCGAGATCGTCATCTCGGCGCTCGGAGCCATCGGCAAGACGCTGGTCGACCATCTGCCGCAGCTCATCGACACGGTGGTCGAACTGCACTCGCAGGTGCTGAACGCGGCATACGGAATGCTGCCGAAGGTTGCGGCGGCTGTGGTGCAACTCCTCAAAGGCGTCGTCAAGACGCTTGCGGACAATGCGGGAATGATAATCACGGCGGTCATCGACATGGTCTCGTCGCTCATAACAACGATAGCCGACTCGCTGCCGGACATCGTCAAGGCGATAATCGACATAATCGAGGCGGTGGCGAAGTCGCTCATAGACAACCTTCCGACGCTGGTTGAGTCGCTGATGAAGGTCATCACGTCGCTCATCACGACGATAGCGGACTCGCTACCGCGACTCATCAGAACGCTCGCGGATATCGTAACAGCGCTCGTCAGGCAGGTGCCGAGCATCATCCGTACGCTCGTCGAGAACCTCGACACAATAATCACGTCGCTGCTGAACGGCATTTTGGAGGCGATACCGGAGCTCATCAAAGCGGTCATTCAGGTCGCCGTTGAACTCGTCAAGGCGACGCCGCAGATTATCACGGAACTCATTAAGATGGTGCCGCAGATAATCAAGGGTATCGTCGATGCGCTGCTCGATCCGAAGAATATCTGGGAGCTCATTAAAGCCGGCGGCGAAATCATCGTCGCGCTGGGCGAGGGCATCTGGGAAGGCCTGAAGGCGCTGGGCGAGTCGATTCTCGCGTTTTTCCGCGGTATTTGGGACAGCATCAAGTCGATTTTCTCATCTATTTGGGAGGGTATAACCGGGCTGTTCAGCGGCAGCAGCGGCGGCATCGACGATGTCATCGCGCAGCTTGAGAAGGACCGCGGTATCAAGTTCAGTTCGTCAGCGGTAACCGACATCAAGAAGATATGGAGCAGCGGCGGCGGCGCGGTCGGCAACATCGCCGACACGATGGGCAAAATCAACGTATATATCGATAACTACGTCGCGAACGACAGCTCCGACATCGAGCAGCTCGCGGAGCGCATAATGAGCGCCGCCGAACGCCAGGCGCTGCGAATGGGGGCGATGTATTATTAACACATTCACCTATAACGGCAGGAACTCTGCGGAGTTCGGAATACGCATCCGAGCGGCGCAGACGTTCAATGCGCCACGCGCTGACATCTCGCAGATAACAATACCGGGGCGACACGGCACGTTGATACAGCCGAATAACCGCTTCGAGAACGTATCCGTGGTCTACGAGATATTCGTCGTCGCGTCGAGTATAACGGACCTGCGCGACAAGATAACAGCAATCGAAGGATGGCTGCTCTCGGAGCCGAACGAATACCACGAACTCACGGACACATACAATCCGGGGATGCTTCGTAGAGCCGTATTCATCGGTCCAAACGACTGGGGCGTGACGCTCCGGCGTGCCGGTACGGCGACGCTGACGTTCACGTGCTATCCGTTCCGCTTCGACGCGGAGGGCTATGAGGAGGAGATAAGCATCGCCGAGGGCGGCGAGCTGGTCAACCCCTTCGCATTCGATGCGGCGCCGATAATCGACGTCTACTCACTAAGTAGCAACGTGAGCGGTACGTTCACTATTACGTCGGATTCGTTGACAAAGACGTGGACGGTGACGTTCGGCGAAGGCGTGACACACATCGCTATTGACTCCGAGAATATGACGATTGTGGCGGGAACGGTGAACTACTCTGGTCACGTGACCGGTGATGGGTTCCCGATGCTCGCTCCTGGCGAGAATACGATAACGATGACCGGCGCCGTTGCTGATGTGGTTGTGACGCCGAGGTGGAGGACGTTATGATTCCGATACTTTACGAGTCTACGGCGACGACATTCACCACCTTCGGACTCGGCGCTCTCGCCGAAACGACGAGCTGCGTCGTTACCGAGGAGCGCAACGGCAAATACGAACTGCAGCTCAAGTACCCGGTCAACGGCGCTTACTACGGCGAGCTGCGGCTTGAACGCATTATCAAGGCGAAGCCGAATGATATGGCGACACCGCAGGCGTTCCGCATCTACCGCATCAGCAAGCCGCTCCGCGGCAACGTAACAGTCTTCGCGCAGCACATCAGCTACGACCTCGCCGGAATCGGCGAGATGCCGTGGAGCACCGACTCGATGTCGGCGGCGCTGGTGCTGCAGCAGATCGCAACGGTGCACGCGACGGAGAGCTCGAACTTCGAGCTGACGACGGACTTCGAGACCGCGAAGCCGTTCAGCGTGACGGAGCCGAAGACAGTCAGGGCGACGCTCGGCGGCACCGAGGGCTCCGTGCTCGACGTCTGGGGCGGCGAGTGGGAGTGGAACAACTACGTCGCCACGCTGCACGCTGCACGCGGCGCCGACAACGGTGTCGTCATCGAATACGCAAAGAACCTCACGGGGCTGACGGCGGCGAACGACACGACGGGAGTTTACACGCTACTGCTGCCGTACTGCATCTCGGAAGACACCGTCATCACGTTGACGGAGAAGGTGCTGCCGATAACGACGGCGTTGACCGTCGACAAAGTCCTGGTGCGCGACTTCTCGGACGCGTTCGACATCGACACGACGCCGACGGAAGCGCAGCTCCGCAGCGTCGCCGAGGCATACCTGGAAGCGAATCCTCTCGGCGTACCGACACCGACGATAACGGTCAACTTCGAGCCGCTCTGGAAACTGCCGGAGTACGCGGCACTTATCGAGCGCGTCTCGCTCTGCGATACCGTCACGGTGCGCTATACCGACATCGGAGTCGACGTCAAGCAGAAGGTCGTCAAGACAGTTTACGACACGCTCCAGGAGCGCTATACTGAGATAACGCTCGGCAAGGCGGCTGCGTCGATGATTGACAACGTCGTCGCGCTCAACGCTGAGGTCGAGAAGAACACGCAGGCGGTCGCAACGATACCGTCGCGCATCAGCGCGGCGGTGAACGCGGCGACAGCGCTGATAACCGGACAGACCGGCGGCTACGTCGTCATCAACACGGACGCCGACACAGGTAAGCCGTACGAGATACTCATAATGGACTATCCGGACATCGCCGACGCGGTCAACGTCTGGCGCTGGAATATGGGCGGTCTCGGCTTCAGCTCGAACGGATACAACGGGCCGTTCACGACGGCGATAACGCAGGACGGCGCCATCGTCGCCGACTTCGTCAAGGCAGGAATACTCGATGCGAATCTGCTCCGTGCCGGCACGATAATGTCGCCGGACGGGCTCTCGTATTGGGACTTGACGACCGGAGAGATGCGGCTCGTCTCCTACGACAACACGATTGACTCTCTCTCGGAACAGGTGCGCAACGCCGGAGACGCTGCAGGCGCGGCGGTCGACGCGGTCGCCGCGATGGAGAGCAGAGTCGCGGAGCTGGAGGTCGCGAACGCGACGATAACGGCGAAGTTTTCGGAGCAGCTCGTCGGCGGCGTTAACTTCGTCCGAAACAGCAGCGGACTCAACGGCACGAACGACTGGACGTACACCGGAACGGTCGACACCGTCCAGGATACCGACGCGGCGCAGAACACCGTCGCCGGCGCGGCGTTCAAGGTGAGCGCGGCCGCAACGTTGACGCAGAAGATAAGCAACCTCGTTCCGGGGCGATACACAATATCGCTCAAGGCGAAGCGGACCGGCGGCTCCAGTGGATACGTCAGCTCGGCGGTCCTCTCACACGACGGCGTCGATGATACCATCGTATCCAAGACGGCGGTGTTCACGTGGACGAAGTCAACTGTTACGGTTGACATTTCGGGCACCGAGGCGACGCTGACGCTGACCTGCAACAGCGGGACGCTCACGGTCGCCGACATCATAATGACGCAGGGCGAGACGGAGCACGCGTGGACTCCGGCGCCGAACGAGATTTACACGACGGAAGTCAAGGTCGACCGGCGCGGCATTGAGGTCTCGAACAGCGACAGCCGGCAGCGCACCGTCATCACGAACGTGGAGTTCGCCGGCTACTACGACGAGAACAAGGTCTTCACGCTGAACAAGGACGAGACGCAGATGAAGAAGACGACGGTAGACGGAGTGCTCACGATCGGGAAGGTTATGTTCGTGCCGCGAACCGACGTCAACGGACTCAACGTCGTCGTCCTCGATTGATAGGAGTGCATAAAATAATGGCAAACAGCGGCAGAATCGCCACTTCTAAGAACACCAGTGCCGGCACGGGGTATCCGTCTTACGTATACGTTGACTGGAGCGCCTCACAAGACGCGGTTTTGAACCGTTCGACGCTCACATGGACCGCGAAGGTCGGCAGCGACTACGACAATGACCTGTGGGTTGCGGTCGGACCGACGACGGTGAGCTTCAACGGCGTCTCGACAACGATAGAGCGTAAGCAGGGCTACAAGGTCACGACGAAGGACTGCGTGCTCGGAACCGGCACCGTCACCATCGACCACGACGCCAGCGGCGCGAAGACCGTCGCGGTGAGCGTCAGCTCGGCGATGTATTCGAGTTCGCAGAACGTCAGCTACAGCGGCAACATCACCCTCAATCCGATAGACCGGACGCCGCCGGTCGTGACGTTCGGCACATCCGGCGTCAACGTCAACGGCTTCACGGTTTCGGCAGCGGCGACGAGCGTCTGCGACGTGTGGGAATACACCGTCAACGGCGGCACGTCGTGGACGCAGTTCTCGACGACGGCAGGCACAACGGCGAGCGTTTCACTTTCGACGCTGTCGCCGGCGACTGCGTACAACGTGGCGGTCCGAGCGCGCAAGAAATCCAACCAGGTCAAGGGTACCTCGGCGGCGAAGACGGTTCAGACGCTCGGCGGCGCCGATATAACAGGCGCCGAGACGTTCCGAGTCTACGCTTACGACTCGACGCTGACGGTCACGCTCAACGTGTACCAGCGCTTGCCGATGACGCTGGCGCTGAAGCGCGGAACAACGACGCTGTTCACGCTGAACCTCGGAACTCCTGCGTCGACCGGCGAGCAGACCGTCAGCCGCACAATCAGCGCGAGCCAAAACGACGCGGTCCTGCAAGCCTGTCCTAACGAGCCAAGCTTCACGGGAACGCTTGAGCTCGTGACGACAGACGGCGGCGACGTCGTGCAGACGTCGACGTACTCGGTCGACGTGCGTCTCGACGCGGACGATCTGCTGCCGGCGTCACCGAACTGGACGTATGCCGACACCAACGCGACAGCGGTGGCGGTAACCGGCAACAATCAGTACCTCATCCAGGGCATCAGCGAGCTGACGGTAACGCCGTCAACAGCGACCGCATACGGATACGCGAGTATAGCGAGCTACGCGTTCCAGATCGGGACGAAGCAAGCGAGCGCAGCGACGGTGACGCCGTCGCCTTCGACGATCGCAATCGGCGTTTTGGATATGGACTCAACGGCGAGCGGCGTGCTCACCGTGACGGATACGCGAGGATTCCCGAACACGCGCAGCAAGAATGTCAATATCCTGCCGTACGCGGCGCCGCGAGTCGACGTCACGAAGCTGCGCCGGGCGAACGGAGCCGGCGCCGACATCGAGCTTGCGTTCACGGGAACGCTGTCGACGCTGACAATAAGCAACGTCCAGAAGAACAGCATAACCTCGGCGCAATACCGAGTCAAGAGCACGGCGTCCGGCGAATCCTGGAGTGCGTGGACGAACATCGCGGTCACGCAGAGCGGCGGCACGTTCAGCTTCGAGAACCTGCAGCTGACACAGCTCGATCCGATGAAATCCTACGCGTTCGAGCTCAAGGTGCAGGACGCGCTCGGAGCGACGACGGAATACGACGAGGTCTTCGTCATCCCGCAGGGTATGTCGATTATGGAGGTCGTCCAGGGCGGCATCGTTATCAACGGCAACCTCACGGTCAACGGCAACCTCGTCGTCAACGGAGACACAGACCAGAACTATCTCGGAATCCTGTCCGGCGAGGGCGACGCGACGAACTGCTACGTCTACGACGGAAGCATCGGAACATCATCAAAACAGTGGCGATGGGGCACGATTACAATGCCCGGCGGACAGGGGTTGACCTGTCACGTTTCCGGCAGGGCGACGTGCGAGGTGCTCTTCAACGGCGTCTCGCAGACGTTGACGAGTGGAGAAGCAACAGTGATACCGTTGAGCAACTATACCGTCGCGTTCGAATACACGTCGAGCGTGTCGCGGATCACGATTGTAACACAACACACATAAGGAGTGAGACAATGGCAACGATAAAACGAGGCACTACGCCGACGCTCCCCGTACAAATCGACCTCGATATGGAGCATATCGCAACCGTCGATTTTCTATTCAAGAGCAAAATGCTTGAAAGCGATACGGTCAAGGTCGAGAAGCAATACCCGACCGACGTGACCTACTCGGACGGCATCTTTTATGTCGAGTTCTCCGAGGAAGATACGCGCACGTTCGCGGCGGGCACGATGATGTACCTCGATGTGAAGCCGACCACAACGGACGGGCGCATCTTGGCAACGGAGATCGTGCCGATAGACGTATACCTCACGCTCTATCCTGCGGAGGAGGTGGGCGACAATGGCGTGTTGTCGGATTAAAGTCAATGTCATAACGCCGCCGATTATCGCGGTGAGCGTTATAATGCCGTCGGTGATAGGCGTTGATGTCGGTACACCTCTTGTTCCGTACCCTGCGCCCGAATACAGCGGCGCATACGAAGTAACGCCGTCGCAAGAAACACAGATACTCGAAACGGCGGGGCTGAAAATGACCGACAACGTAACTGTCAATCCGATACCGTCCAACTACGGCTTGATAACTTGGAACGGCGCGGCTTTGACCGTATCTTAATGTAAAGGAGTAACATTATGGCTCAAAATGTTGTAATCAATGGAGTAACCTATCAAAACGTCCCCGAAGTCGACATCCCGAAATCGGGTAGCGGCACGGCGAAGTTTTATGATACATCGGGAGCGACAGCCACAGCTGACGACATCCTTTCCGGCAAAAGCGCATTCGGCGCGAGTGGCTTAATAAGCAATGGTTCGATACCGACCAAGGCATCCACCGACCTGCAAGCAAGCGGAGCGACAGTAACGGTTCCTGCGGGCTACTACGCATCAGAGGTAAGCAAGAGTATTAACAACGGCTCTGTATCGATTGCTTCGCAGTCAATCACCGCAACGCCGAGTGCGAGTTTTAACAGCACAACTCGCAAAGTGACGGTTACAGTATCGGGGAGCGGTGATGTAGCCGCAACAAAGACGGCGGGTTATATCTCTGCAGGCTCTGTGACTGGAAGCGTTTCCGCTTCGGGTAGCGGTACTTTCGATTACCCGACTAACGTCGTCGATACTACGATAGCAAGCGGCGGGGCTGCCGCTGGCGATATAAGGACGGGCAAATCCGCGTATGTCAACGGCTCGCTTGTCAGCGGTCAGCTCAACGTCCCGACCGTATCACAAGACTCCGACACCAAAGTCTTGTCGATTTCGTAATGGAGGCGAATGATGGCACAGAATATAACCATAATGGGAGGCAGCTATTCTGATGTGCCGGCGGTCAACCTCCCCAAGACGGGCGGCGGCACGGCAACGTTTACTGATGTCAGCGATACGACGGCGACGGACGGCTTTGTCGCGGATGGCGAGATTTACTACAAGTCCTCCGGCGACCGCTCCGTCGGCACGGCGAAATACGCCGGTTCGGCAACCGTGGGCGGCGCGGCTAACAGCACCGCTGCTATCCCATACGGCGTGTGCGACGGCACATCTACCTCGACCGCGTATACAGCGACCGTTGACGGCATAACCTCGCTGTATGACGGCGTTACGGTGCTATTGAAGAACGGCGTTGTCACATCAGCAGAGGGATTCACTATCGACATCAATGGACTCGGCGCAAAGCCCGTCTACAATAATATGGCGACGGGCAACCCTATCACGCCGACCAACCCTACGCGAGATTCGACTATATTTAACATCAACTACACTATGTTGTTGGTGTATAGTAGCACGATCGTGAGCGGCGGCGGGTGGATATGCTATCGTGGTTACAACTCTGATACCAACACGATAGCCTATGCCGTCCGCAAAAACTCGACGGCAATGCCTACCGCTATCCGTTCGCGCTATTACCGCATATTCTTTACGGCTGCTGACAACGCCCATTGGGAACCCGCAAACACCAACTATACCAACAGCGCGACATCTGTCAAGACGGTTAATACGCGACCGATTAACCCATTCGGCGCGATAGCGTACACATCGGCAAGCACAAACTACACGGCTGGCACGAACGTGGCGGCATCCACGTTGTGGTATCAGTACACGTTGAGCCTCGGATACTCGTTCAATACGACGGGTGAGGCACTAAACCTCACCTTTCCCGCACCCGTCTTCGTCAAGTGTGCGCCGCAGAACGACGGCTCCGCTGTCATTGACAGTACAACGCCTATCGTGCAAGCTTTGCCCAATACAGCGGACGGCAAGATTTACATCTACCTTGGGATGGCGTATAACGCTACCAACATCGAGCTTAACTACGAACATCCCGTGTATGAGTACAAAGACGGCGCGATTCGCTTGTGGACTAACACACCAAAGGAATTGCCAAGCGTATCGTCTGCCGACGACGGCAAGGTATTGCGGGTTGTTGATGGCGCGTGGACAGCGGCGAGTCTGCCGAGTGCGAATGGGGTGAGCTTCTAATGAGTGTATCAACATTAGCGGGTACGACGTGGGTGATAAATTCGACTCCCGTTATTTCTTCTTTCGATTCGTACGGAATAAATTTCACGAGCAATAGTAATTCATACGACAGGTTGGCATTAGACTCCATTTCTATATATTACTTATATTTCGGGGGCGAGGACTTCCCCTCTCGCGCAGACGAGGCGTATAGCGGTAGTAGTTGGGGCAACACGAATTATCGCACAATCGAGATTATCGACGGAACGGATGTCACCAACGCAACGCTAATCGCGTGGCTCGAAGCCAATGCCGAACAGCAACTGCCCGACATCGACTACCTCACAACCTCATCGGAACTGACATCGGTAGCCAACGCCATACGCATCAAGGGCGGCACATCGGCAAGCCTTGTCTACCCTGCTGGGTTTGTCACGGCGATCAGTAACATACCGGGCGCAACTCCAACGCAGACCAAATCCGTCGAATATACGAGTAACGACACATACACTATTACTCCCGACGCAGGATATGCATTAAGCCGAGTCAGCGTGACGGTCAATGTATCGGGCGGTGGCAATCCTACGTTTACAATTGACGGCGTGACATATCAGTTCGACTCATCGACGACCTACTGGTACGATTGGGTCTATAGTAACTACGCTCCAAGCGGATCGTCAATAGAGTCAACACCACAAGGCGCGCCGTATGTCCACATCGGTGGGACGCCGTCCAACTACGGGATAAGCGGACAATACCCCGGCGACGCAATAGTCGCTAACAACTCATACACAACAACAGCTATTTATCAGCCGACAGACCTGACAGGCACAACGTGGTACTTCGACGGGTCGCTCCACACTCCGTTCGATAACGACAACTATACCATCAGCTTTACGAGTAATAACGCTTCGTACACAGGGTTAGTGCTTGATGGTTACTCTATGCGTTATAGCAATCCGGGAACAACTAATACGGCTTACGGCCCTCAAAGCGGACCGCCCGACTGGACCAACAGCGCGTACCGCACGATAGCGTTTAGCGGAAGTCAGCCGTCCGGCTCGGACGCAGACAACCCCTCGCTGTATGCATTTATCAGTAGTAATGCGACACAAATATAAGGAGAGTAGATATGCAGTATATATTCACGGTTAATCCTAATGGGCAAGCGACGCAGATTGGTGGTTATATGCCCGATGATAACACGATAGTCACGTCGCAGACATTTCCTGTTCGCGAGGAGCGCAAAGGATACAGAGCAGAGTTGAGATACGACGCCGAAAACGGTGTGCATTGGGAGTATATACCCTATACTCCCGCCGAAATGCGCGAGACTGCATACAGCAACTACCGTTGCATCGAGTACGGCGGCGAGTTGCTGACCGTGGACGAGGCGAATCGTTTGTGGGAGGCTTATTGCGCTGAAGGAAGCGACAAAGCCACCGCGCTGACCGCACTTATCGCGGAGGCGAAGTCTACAATCCGCAAGATTCATCCCGACGAGCCGATAGAAAGCGAGGACGAGGACGATGCGTAACAGACTCAAATCTTGGGTGTTTTGGAGCAGCTTGGCAGCTCAAATACTCGCCGTGCTGACAGCAACCGAAATCATCGACTTCAACGCGGGCGAAGTTGTCAAAGCCGTCATTACGGCTGTGCTCGAAATGTTCGTCACATTCGGCGTGCTGAACAACCCGACCGACGCGGAGCATTTTTAATGAGGTGACAATATGGCGAAGATGAAATCACCGTTTCGTTGCCCTGTGCGCTGCACAGGCGGCTTTCCTTACTACAACAGCCCTCCAGGGCCGGCGAGTGCATCGCATAACGCGCATCACGGCGAGGACTACGTTCCGACGGATAAGAGCGTCGAATCGAATTGGACGCTATTCTCGGTATGCGAGGGAACGGTTATCCGGAGCAACAACAACGACGACTACGGCAACTGCGTCGTCGTTGCTCGCGACGACGGCTATTGGGTGCTTTATGCCCATCTCAAGGTTCGCGACGTCAAGCTCAATCAGCGTGTCATGGCAGGGCAGAAGATCGGCGTCGCAGGCAACACCGGCAACAGCACCGGCCGCCACCTGCACATCGAGGTCGTCGATATGCGCAGATATGCTCCGAAGTGGAACTACAAGGAGCACCTCAAGCATCTCGTCAAACCGAGCGACTACATAGACTTCAGCGACTACAAACCGGAGGGATACGACGTGAAAGTATGGACGAATGGCTCAACGAAGGAGCCGGTCTACCAGACCACAGAAGACGCGAAAAACAAGAAGAACCCGATCGGCTCGCTCGCTCCGAGGGAGTCGTGCTACTGCTACGGCATCGTGGACGGGTTCTACCTTGTCGCGTATAAAATCGACGGCAAAGCGAGCCGGAAGTGCGGTTTCGTCGTCTACAGCGGAGGTGTCAAAGCATGAGCGACGCAATCATCGTTGCCATCGTGACCGGCGTCCTCGCATTCTCCGGGACAGCGCTGACCGTCTGGGGCACGACGCGGAAATCATCTGCGGAAGCGGCGGCGCAGCGGACGGAGATACTGATGCGGCTCGACCAGCTCGAAGCGAAGCAAGACAAACACAACCAGGTCATCGAGCGCACATACGCCCTCGAAAAGACCGCAGCAATTCACGAGGAGGAAATCAAGGTCGCGAACCATCGGATCGCAGACCTTGAAGGCAAGGTATCATGAGCAGGATTAAGCAGAGCAGCACCGGCGCCGGCGAAGGCGTGAAGTTCGAGAGGATACGCCGCATCACCGGCTACCTCGTCGGAACCAAGGACAGATTCAACGACGCCAAGAGCGCCGAGGAGCGGGATCGAGTCAAGCATTCGCTGTGACGTAAAAAGGAGCCCTGCACGTGGGGCTCCTTTTTTATTGACAAAACGGCGGCGCGGTGCTACAATATAACGACGCCCTCCGGAACGCGTCGACGTTGGGTAGGGCACACGCAAGGCACAAAACGCCAGCAAAACCGCATTGTTGCGTGCTTTGTGGTACAATAGTTATACAATACCTATGGATGTCGAGGTGACTCGTAAACCGCGCTGCGAAGCCATAAACGGCGACGTAGCGCGGTTTGTCGTTTTTCTGCGTCGCGCTGAATCGCGCTAAAAACGGCGAGGTATGGCACACACAAGGCACACACAAGGCACGCTCATTCGAGGCGGTCGAGCTCGTCCCGGAGCTCGTCAAAACTGATGTGCGTATAGAATGATTCGCCGACGCCCTTACCGGAGTGACCTTGTATTCTGCGGCGATAGACCTCGTTGAGCTTCTGCTCCATCCACATCGTCGCGAAGGTGTGACGTGTGTCATCAGGCAGGTGCTGCATCGTTTCGCCGTCATCGTTGACGTACTCCAGAGCGCCGACCGCTTCGAGCGTCGGGTACCAGGTCTTGCGCAGGAATATGCCGTGGCTCCGTAGGAAGCCTCCTTTTTCGACGCTGGCGGGGATGAGCATCTCGTTGCCGGCGGCGACGCGGGACTCAAAGAACGGCAGCGTCCGATGATGGATCGGAACGGTGCGAATGGCGTTAGCATTCTTGCCCTTGACGATGCGGAACGACCGCTCCGAGAGGTTGACGTCGGCGGTCTTCAGCGCGTAGAGTTCGCCGGGGCGGACGCCGGAGTATATCAGCATCAAGATCTCCTGCACGATCGGATTGCCGGCGGCGTTCCAGAGCCGCGCCATCTCGTTGCGGCTAAAGCGGTAGTGTATCGGCGTCTTCGCCTCGACCTTGCCGAGCTTGAGATATTCAATATTGTTTTGAGAGCGGTCGATGATTTCGTTGCGAATGGCGTAGTCATACATCATCTGGAGCATAATCTTGAATGACTGCTGTGCGCACACACCGGAGATGCCGTCAACGATGGCTTGATAATCCGCAAGCCGGAGCTCGACGAAGCGGCGCTTGTGAAGCTTCTCGCATCGCCGGAACGCAAGGTTGTAGCGGAAGACGGAATTTTCGCCGAGGCCGTCGAAGCGGTCCGGCGTAGCTCGCTCGTAGACCTGCTCGAACGTGACGTCGCAGCTGTACGGATGCGCATTATATGCGGCAAGCGCGGCAAGCGCTTCGGTCTTCGTGGCGTAGAAGCCGATATTTTGCGTTTTTTGGCGGTTTTTTCCGTCGGGGGTAATTTCCCATCCGATTGTCTTACGAACGCGCCACGGGCGACGTCGCGCTCCGGGGAGCTTGCTGACGGAGCCGTAACCGTTAGGCATTCTCATCGTTTATCACCTCAGCGTCTGCTTCGGCAGACGCTTTTTTCTTTTTAATGAAGCGGATAAGGGCGCGGATCGGCAAGTATAACAGCACGTAGAAGATGCCGAACATAGCGTAGAAAACGCCGACGAAGCACCAATACATCAACTGATAGAAGCCGATACCGATGAGGGCGAGAACGAGCTTCCATCCTTTGAGACGCTGTCCGACGTGGAGGCGGAGACCGCTGGCCTTCCGCATTTTCGAGGTGACGGTGAGGTACATTGACATTTGTGTGCTCCTTCCTTATACACGAATAATCGAAGTGAACGCGACGGCCTTGCCGATGATGTGAACGTCGGCAGCGTCGCCGTTTATATAGACCAGGTCTTCAAACATCGGGTTACAGGCGGCGAGCACGATTTTGCCAGGGGATTTATACACGCGCTTCAGCGTCGCTTCGTCGCCGATCAGGACGGCGGCAATTTCGCCGTTTTCCACGTCCTCTTGCTGCCGGATATAGACGACGTCGCCGTCGAAGATTCGGGCGTTTATCATCGAGTCGCCCTTGCAGACAAGCGCCATATCTGCGTGAATTGAAGCGGGT
>Ga0310786_10005912_pt1 | contig 16456 bp, 12 predicted proteins | sample AusTroGonzalo_MG_FD_203881 | JGI IMG/M metagenome (GOLD analysis project Ga0310786, IMG submission 203881) | Bovine rumen microbial communities from tropical cattle in Woodstock, Queensland, Australia - Gonzalo_03 (v2) (version 2) | ecosystem: Host-associated > Mammals > Digestive system >... | reverse complement strand
ACGTGGGTGACGTATATCCGCGCCAACTGCCCGAACGAGAATGTGAAAATCATCCTGCCTATCAACTGGGCATATAGCGACGATACGGATTTTGCCGCCAACAACGCTACGCTTATCGCCAACTACAAGGCCGTGGCGGATGATTTCGACCTCATGCTCTGTCCTGTAGCTCTTGCCTATGGCAACTACCGGATCGACCATCCGTCCACTTTCGTGGCCGACCTCTATACCGACAACCGCCACCCGACGCCGGCGGCCAGCTATCTGGCTTGCTGTCTTGAGTACGCCACTATCTTCGGCGAGGACCCGAGTACTATCACCTGGAAACCCAGCGGCTTGACGGCAGAGATGGCAGAGCGGATGCGTACGTATGCCAAGGAAGCATACGAGGGTACCGAGCGTACGGAACCGGCTCCGCAACCGGAAACAGAAGCAGTTTCCATCACCGGTGAAGTTCTGCACTCCGAGAATTTCAACTCTATCGGCGGAGAAGATGTGGATCCCACGCCTGCATCGGATGGCAAAACAGCGGTAGAGCAGGCTTCCACACTGCCGCAAGGATGGCGCATAGAGAACAACACGACCGCAGCCCGTTCGCTCGGTTCGTTCTCGGGAGCATCCGCTACCACCCGCTATATAGGTGGTACATCCCTGGCCAGCAACGATAAGAACGGCACATGGAACTTCGGCGCCACCGGTTCGACCGACCGTGCCGTAGGCGGTATCACGTCCAGCGTCAGCGGTGGTGCACGCACACTCAATCTGATGGTGCATCTGCATAACGATGCCGACATGGACTTCAACACCCTTGCGCTCAGTTATGATGTCGAGAAATACCGCAACGGAGCCAATGAGGCAGGGTTCACCGTGCAACTCTATGTGTCTGCGGACGGCGAGGCGTGGACGAGTGCCGGTAGCGGATTCTGCACATCTTTCAGCAAGGATGGTGACTCCAACGGAGCAGCCGTAGTGCCGATAGCTACTACCAGCGTGAATGGCGACCTCGAGTGTGTCTTCCCGGAGGACGGCGACCTCTATCTCGCATGGAGTATATCCGTTACCAGCGGGACCGATTTGGCCAAGTCGATGGCATTGGCGATTGACAATGTAGCCATCACGCCAAGTTACAACCAGACAATACCCGACTACGCCGTGGTGCTCACCAACACGACTACCGTTCTGCAGGATTTCGACTGCCTCGGCGGAACGGATGCCGATCCTTCTACGGACGGCAAGACCGGTATTCTGCGGGACTCTAATATGCCGACGGGATGGAAGATAGAGCGTAACCTCAACGGACCGCGCCAGTTAGGCACTTTTGCCGCAGCATCCGAAACCACGATGTATATCGGTGGTCAGAGCCTGGCGAGCAACGCCTACAACGGCACATGGAACTTCGGCGCCACCGGTTCGACCGACCGCGCCGTAGGCGGTCTCACCACCGGTGTGGCTGATGGTACACGCGGCATCAATGTGATGGCACGCTTGTACAACAACAGTGCTTCCGACTTCAAGTCCATCGCGCTGGAATATGATATCGAGAAATACCGCAACGGTAGCAATAGTGCCGGTTTCACCGTGCAGCTTTATACCTCCGCGGACGGTACGACATGGACGAGTGCCGGCGACGATTTCAAGACTTCGTTCGCTGCGGATGGCGATAATAACGGCTATGCGACAGTGCCGGCTGCTACAACGCATGTCAGCAAGAATATTTCTGTAGCCCTCGACAGGAATACCAGCCTGTATCTGGCATGGAATATCTCGGTAAGCAGCGGCACTACATGCAATGCCGCCCCCGGACTGGCTATTGACAATGTGTCCATCACGCCGTTGACTTCAGTACCCTCAGCCATCGACAATGTACAAGAGGACGATGTACGGTGTACAAAGGTCATTCGCAACGGAATGTTGTTTATCGAGCGTGACGGCAAGACCTATAATGCATTGGGTCAGCCAATGCGTTAGACGGTTAGGGCCCCCTGACCCCCTAAAGGGGGAAGAGGTTGAGCGAGTGAGCGAATGAGCAACGTAACGGGTAAGAGGCTGATGCCCTAAGCCGGCCAGCGACCATCGACCAGAAAACGGTCCGAAAAGGCCGTGAGAAGAACGGGAAAGACTGCCAGTTTGGCAGTTTTTTCTGTTTGGTATGGATTTTGCACGAAAAAATTTGGATATTCCAAAAAAAAGCAGTACCTTTGCACCGCATTTTGTGCGCAAAGGACAAATAGTCCTTTTAAAACCAGCGCACATGAATCCCAAATCGTAAATTTGTAAACCGTAAATACGTAGATGAATTTTTTAGAGATTATTACCAAGCTGTTCGGCAACAAGGCACAGAAAGACATGCGTGCCATTCAGCCGATAGTGGACCAAGTAAAAGCCAAGTATGAAGAGATAGACGCGCTGAGCAACGATGCGTTGCGTGAACGCAGCGCCCGGTTGATGACGCTGCTACAGGAAGCCGTGACGGACAAAAAAGCCCGCATTGCCGAGTTGAAGGCCTCGATAGAGGGCCTGGAGATAGACCAGCGCGAAAAAGTATACAACGAAGTAGACAAACTGGAGAAAGAGATCAAGGCAGTGTATGAGAAGACGCTGACGGAGATCCTGCCCGAGGCGTTTGCCATCGTCAAATCCGCTGCCCGTCGTTTCGCTCAGAACGAGACCGTCGAGGTGACGGCTACGCAGATGGACCGCGACCTGGCTGCGGACAACGACTTCGTGGAGATAGACGGAGACAAGGCCGTATGGCACAACCACTGGATGGCCGGCGGCAACGAGATCACGTGGGATATGATCCACTACGACGTGCAGCTGTTCGGCGGCGTCGTGCTTCACCAAGGCAAGATCGCCGAGATGGCGACGGGTGAAGGCAAGACACTGGTGGCTACGCTACCGGTGTACTTGAACGCCCTGACGCACGAAGGCGTGCACGTAGTGACCGTGAACGACTACCTCGCCAAGCGTGACTGCGAATGGAACGGACCGCTCTATCAGTTCCTCGGCCTGAGCGTCGATTGCATCGACCGCTACCGTCCTAATAGCGACGAACGCCGCAAGGCCTACGCCTGCGACATCACCTTCGGTACGAACAACGAGTTCGGCTTCGACTACCTGCGTGACAACATGGCCACCAGTCCGCTCGACCTCGTACAGCGCGGACACAACTTCGCCATCGTGGACGAGGTGGACTCCGTGCTCATCGACGACGCCCGTACGCCGTTGATCATCAGCGGTCCGGTGCCGCGAGGCGAGGACCAGATGTTCGACGAATACAAGGACCGCGTGGCGTCGCTCGTACGTCAGCAGACGACCCTGACCACCAAGCTCCTCGCGGAAGCGAAGGCGAAGATGGGCTCGGCCGACGAGAAGGAGAAAGAGGATGGCGAGCTGGCGCTTTTCCGTTCGTTCAAGGGTATGCCGAAATCGAAGGCGCTCATCAAGTACCTCTCGGAGCCGGGCATCAAAGTGCGCCTGCAGAAGACCGAAGAGTTCTACCTGCAGGAGAACGAGAAGAACATGCACATTGCCACCGACGAACTCTATTTCGTCATCGACGAGAAGAACAAATCCATCGAGCTGACCGACAAGGGTATCGACGCGCTGACCGGTACGACCGACGACCCGAATTTCTTCGTGCTGCCGGACGTGGGCTCGGAGATGGCGGAGCTTGAGAACGCAGCCATCAGCGCCGAAGAGAAACAGCAGAAGAAGGACGACATCCTCACCAACTACAGCATCAAGAGCGAGCGCGTACACACCGTTCACCAGCTGCTCAAGGCCTACACCCTCTTCGAGAAGGACGTGGACTACATCATCGACGGCGGTGAGGTGAAGATCGTGGACGAGCAGACGGGCCGTATCATGGAAGGCCGCCGCTGGTCGGACGGTCTGCATCAGGCCGTGGAGGCCAAGGAAAACGTGAAGGTGGAAGGTGCCACACAGACCTTCGCCACTATCACGCTGCAGAACTATTTCCGCATGTACAACAAGCTTTCTGGCATGACCGGTACGGCCGAGACAGAAGCCGGTGAGTTCTGGAATATCTACAAACTGGACGTGGTGGTCATCCCGACCAACAAGCCCATCGCCCGCAACGACATGAACGACCGTATCTATCGCACCAAGCGCGAGAAATACAACGCCGTCATCGACGAGATCGTAAGCATGGTGGAGCAGGGCCGTCCTGTATTGGTAGGTACGACGAGCGTCGAGATTTCGGAGTTGCTCAGCCGTATGCTGAAGCTCCGCAATATCAAGCACAACGTGCTGAACGCCAAGCTTCACCAGCAGGAGGCTATGGTGGTAGCCGAAGCCGGTCGTGCAGGCGTAGTGACCATCGCGACGAACATGGCAGGTCGTGGTACGGATATCAAACTGACACCCGAGGTGAAAGAGGCCGGAGGTCTGGCTATCATCGGTACGGAGCGTCACGAGAGCCGTCGTGTAGACCGTCAGTTGCGCGGACGTGCCGGACGTCAGGGCGACCCGGGTAGTTCGGTGTTCTACGTATCGCTCGAGGACGACCTGATGCGTATGTTCGGCTCGGAGCGCATCGCCAGCGTCATGGACCGCATGGGCTTTGAGGAAGGCGAGATGATCGAGCACTCGATGATCTCCAGTTCTATCGAGCGTGCGCAGAAGAAAGTGGAAGAGAACAACTTCGGTATCCGCAAGCGCCTCATCGAATACGACGATGTGATGAACCAGCAGCGTAACCTCATCTACGGCAAGCGTCGTCACGCCCTGATGGGTGAGCGTATCGGCGTGGATATCACCAACATGATCTACGAGATAGCGGAGAACACCGTGGCTGAAGCCAAGTCCGCCAACGACTACGAGGGCCTTAAGTTCGACGCGATGCAGACTTTCGCCATCGAACTGCCGTTCGACGAGGACGTGTTCTACAGTACCAAGCGTGCGGAGCTGGGTGACCGGCTTGCCGAAGCGGCGCTCGACAGCTTCAAGCGCCGCATGGACAAACTGATGACCGTGGCGGATCCCGTGATACAGCAGGTATTCGAGACCAAGGGCCAGATGTACGAGAACATCCTCATCCCCATCACCGACGGCAAGCGCGTGTACAACATCTCCGTCAACCTCAAGGCTGCGGCCGAGAGCCACTGCAAGGAGGTGGTGCGCGAATTCGAGAAACGCATGCTGCTCTACGTCATCGACGATGAGTGGAAAGAGCACCTCCGTCAGTTGGACGACCTCAAACAGAGCGTGCAGAACGCCTCGTACGAGCAGAAAGACCCGCTGTTGATCTACAAGCTGGAGTCGTTCAACATCTTCAAGCAGATGCTGGACGCGCTCAACCGCCGTGCCATCGCTATCCTGCTGCGCGGACAGATCCACACGCAGGAGCCCGACCGCGTGCAGCAGGCACAACAGCAACGCCGCATGGACTACAGCCGCTACCGTACGCAGAAAGATGCGGTGCAGCAGGCGGCACAGGCGTCCGGTGCAGCCGCTGCGGCAGGCCGGGACACCCGCGAGCAGCAACGTCCGGAACCTATTCACGTCGACAAGAAACCGCGTCCGAACGACCCGTGTCCGTGCGGCAGTGGCAAGAAATACAAGCAATGCCACGGAAGGCTTTCCGCAGGAGTGTAACAGACCGCTGCGCTGAAAGAACAAAGACCGCTCGTTTTACTCGCTGAAAGAGCAAGGACCAAGTTTGAGAAGAATACTTTTCATATCGCTTGTCATATGTGCCGCCACCCGTCTGGCGGCACAAAACGATAGTATCCGTCTCCATGCGGATACGTTCCGGGTGAATGACCACGTCAAGACGGCGGACATGGACCTGATGCTGCTTGACATGGTGGCGGAGCAGGGTGCAACGCTGTACGAAGGTGATAGTGCTTATATGCTCACGCCCGAGGAAATCATGTATATCCAGCAGCTCGAACGTGAACAACGCGAGGCGGACTCTTTGCGCGAAATGAATTCGCACCTGACGTTCCAGTCGATGCAACGCACGCCGGTGATCGAGGTGGAGAAATCGTGGATCAAGGATGCGGAGGAAGACCGCAACGACGTATTCCGCTCCATCCGCAACATGCGTACGCCGTGGCGCAAGGAGGCGACGGTGATGGCGCAGATCACGCAGAACTACGTCACCCCCAACTGGTATCAGGGCGGTTCGTCATCCTTTGCGGGACTGGGTATAGCCAAAGGGCAGATCAATTATATCACCGACCGCTTCACATGGGAGAACACCGGCGAATGGCGTATCGGCGGTTCCACTGTCTCGGCGGACTCGCTGCACAAGGTGAACACCACCGACGACCTCTTCCGCATCTACTCCAAAGCCAACCTGCGGGTGGTGCCGAAGATATTCGCCTCCATCTCCGTGGAGTTTGAGACACGCTTTCTGCCTACGTACAAATCCAACTCGATGGAGATGAAGTCCGCGCCGTTCTCGCCGCTGCGTTTCAATGCCGCGTTCGGTGTGGATTTCAAGCCGGTGAAGAACCTGAGTATCTCTGTCTCGCCCCTGGCGTACAAACTGATTCACGTGGAAGACACGGTGCATGTGCTGGGCACGGACTACGGTCTGGACGTCGGTCAGCAGACGCAGCATAACATCGGTATCTCGGTGCGCGTGGAATACTTGTGGAAACCCGTGCGTGAGGTGCAGCTGGAGAGCAAGTTCTATTTCTACACCAACTACCGACACGTGGAACTCGACTTGGAGGTGAACTGCGATTTCATCATCAACCGCTTCTTCTCGGCGCGCGTGATGCTCCACCCGCGGTACGACACGTCGGTCATCATGAGTGGCGACGACCATGCGAAAATTCAGTTCCGCGAACTGGTTTCCGTCGGTTTTGCCCACAAGTTCCGCTAATACGCCAAGTATAATAGAAAATCAGAGATTTTATTTGCATATATGCAAAAATTGTTGTATCTTTGCACATTATTTGTGTACTGAGGCACCAACAGAAAGGAAAAAGATACGGTATAACACATGAGGATGGATTTGCAACTTGTACGGAATATCCTGTACAAAGGAGGTCGTTTGGAATGGGATTCCGCCACGCAGGAACGTGTGGCGGGGTGTTATGCGTTTCTGCAGCAGTTTGCGGATGACAAGGTGATATACGGTATCAACACGGGTTTCGGGCCGATGGCCCAATGGCGCGTGGAAGAGAGTCATTTGCGTGATTTACAATATAATATCATCCGTTCGCATGCCGCGGGCATGGGCGAACCGCTGAGCGATTTTTTTGTACGCGCGAGCATGCTTGCACGCGTAGGCTCGTTCGCGCAAGGCAAGAGCGGCATCCATCCCGGGCTGATGGCGCTGCTGACGGAGTTCATCAACCGCGGCATCTGTCCGTTCATTCCCAAGCACGGCAGTGTGGGAGCGAGCGGCGACCTGGTGCAGCTGGCGCACATGGCCCTGTGTCTGATAGGCGAAGGCAAGGTGCACTACAATGGCGAATGGCGTCCGACCCGGGAGGTGATGGACGAATGCGGACTGGAGCCGATGCGCATCCATATACGCGAGGGCCTGAGTTGCACCAACGGGACGAGCGTGATGACCGGTATCAGTGCCGTCAACCAGCTGCATGCGGAGAACCTGCTCCATTGGGCGACGGTAGCCGCCGTGTGGATGAACGAGATAGCCGGCAGTTACGACGACCTGATGGCAGCGCCGCTGAACGAGAGCCGCCGTCATGCGGGACAGATAGCCGTGGCGGAAAAGATGCGCGAGATGAGTGCCGGTTCGCAGCGCCTGAAAAAACGCTATGATGAAGGCGTGAAGGAGTCGGAGCGTGAGGGCGTGTTCGAGAATAAGGTGCAGGCCTACTATTCGCTACGTTGCACCCCTCAGATACTCGGCCCGATATACGACACGCTGGCTTATAGCCGGCAGGTGATAGAGGAGGAACTGAATGCCGCCAGCGACAATCCCATCGTGGACCCCGAGAGCGGGAATGTTTATCACGGCGGCAATTTTCACGGCGACTACATATCGCTGGAGGCGGACAAGATGAAGATAGCAATGACGCGTCTGGCGATGATCAGCGAGCGGCAACTCAACTACCTCTGCCACGACCGTATCAACGGCATTCTGCCGCCGTTCCTGAACAGGGGCACGCTGGGGCTGAACTACGGCATCCAGGCCTGCCAGTTCACCGCTACCAGCACCACCGCCGAGTGTCAGACGCTCGCCATGCCAAACTACGTCCACTCAATACCGAACAACAACGACAACCAGGACATAGTATCGATGGGTACGAACAGTGCGGAGTTGTGCGCGCAGGTGATAGACAACTGCTATCAGGTAATGTCCATCCTGTTCGTCGCCATGTCGCAGGCTGTCGATTGCCTGGGTATAGCTGAGCAGCTGGCGCCTACGACGCGTGCCGCCTATGAGGCTATCAGGACGATTTCGCCCACTATCATAGAGGACAGGCCGTTGTATGAGGAACTGGCGGGAGTGGAACGATTCCTGCGGAGGATGTGAACGCTTGGGCGGCAAGCCGATTGTTTGTGATTTGTTATTTGTGAGTTGTTATGGAATATGCCCTTATCACCGGAGCGAGTCGCGGAATAGGTCGCGCCATCGCGGAACGTTTGGCCAAAGACGGCTACACGGTGCTGATCAATTATAAAAGCAACGTCGCTGCGGCTGAGGCCGTCAAGGCGGCTATCGAAGCGGCAGGCGGCAAGGCTGAACTGCTGCCTTTCGACGTAGCGGACGGCGGGGCGATAGAGGCTGCACTCAACGCTTGGGAGCAGGCACATGTAGGGGCGCATATTTCCGTGTTGGTGAACAACGCCGGTATCCGCCGCGATGGTCTGCTGGTTTTCATGGGAGAAGCCGACTGGCACGACGTGATGCAGACGACTACCGAAGGGTTCTTCTATACGACGCGGCATGTGCTGCCCGCAATGGTGCGTGCGCGTCATGGCCGTGTCGTGAATATAGCGTCGGTGTCGGGCGTGAGCGGTCTGCCCGGTCAGGCCAATTATTCGGCAGCCAAGGCCGCTCTGATAGGAGCAACCAAGGCGCTGAGCAAAGAGGTGGCCGCTCGCAAGGTGACCGTCAATGCCGTGGCACCGGGATTCATTGCTACAGACATGACGGCTGACCTGAACGAGGAGGAACTGAAGAAGACGATTCCTGCCGGACGTTTCGGCCGACCCGAAGAAGTGGCGGCATTGGTGAGTTTCCTCTGTTCGGACGAGGCGGAGTATATCACCGGTCAGGTGATTAGTATAGCAGGAGGGATGGGATGAGACGAGTAGTAATCACAGGCATGGGGGTGTGGTCGTGTATCGGCCGGAACCAGGAGGAGGTATGTGCGTCGTTGCGTGCCGGCAAGAGCGGTATCGGTTATGACGAGGCACGCAAGGAGTACGGCTACCGCAGTCCGCTGACGGGTGTGGTGGAGACGCCGGACCTGAAGGGGCTGCTCCATCGCCGTCTGCGCGTAGGTATGTCGCAGGAAGCGATGTACGCCTATATGGCCTCGCGTGAGGCGTTTGAGCAGGCGCACATAGACGACCGGTACCTGTTGGACCACGAGGTAGGTGTGCTGTTCGGCAATGACAGCATCGCCTTGCCGACCGTGGAGGTACACGAAATCATGAAGGAGAAGCACGACAGTGCGTTGCTCGGCAGCGGGTATATCTTCCAGTCGATGAACTCGACGGTGAATATGAACTTGAGCACGATCTTCCACCTGCGCGGCATCAATTTCTCGGTGAGCGCAGCCTGCGCCAGTGGCAGTCACGCCATAGGTCTGGGCGCGATGTTCATCCGCCAGGGGCTGCAGGACATGGTGCTGGTAGGCGGTGCACAAGAAGTGAATATGTATGTAATGGCAGCCTTCGATGCCCTCGGTGCTTTCTCTACGCGTGTGGACGAGCCAAAGCGGGCCAGCCGGCCTTTCGACCGTGACCGCGACGGCCTGGTGCCGAGTGGCGGTGCTGCGGCTTTGGTGCTGGAGGACTACGACCATGCCCTCGCTCGTGGAGCGACTATCCTGGCCGAAGTGTGCGGATACGGTTTCTCCGGCAACGGCGGCGGTATATCCCAACCGAGCAGCGAGGGTTCGTTCCTCGCCATGCAACGCGCCTTGCGCGATGCCGGTGTGACGGCTGACGAGATAGACTATGTGAATGCGCATGCCACCTCTACCCGGCAGGGTGACGAAGAGGAAGCATTGGCGCTGACGCGTCTGTTCGGCAGCACGCATGCGTGGATCAGCAGCACGAAGTCGATGACCGGACACGAGTGCTGGATGGCGGGTGCGAGCGAGGCGGTGTACAGCGTGCTGATGATGCGGCACGGGTTTGTGGCGCCTAACATTAACCTGGAGCATGTGGATCCGTGTGCCGAAGGTCTGCGGCTGGCGACGCAGACGGTGGAGACACCCGTCCGCACGGTGCTCAGCAACAGTTTCGGTTTCGGAGGAACGAATAGTGCGATAGTGCTGCGCACGGTTGAGGGTTGAGCGAATGAGCTAATGAGCGTTTAGAGAGATGCATTTGTTTGACAAACTGAAACAGGCTTTTAGCAAGGAGCGGTACACTGCACAGCAGGCGCAGGAGATGGCGCATGTCTATTCATGGGGACCTGTGATTTTTCAGGTATGCCGTCTGATGAACAAATACGGTATTCTGGAATTGCTGAACGCGCATCCCGAAGGACTGACCCAAGCACAGATAGCGCAGCAGACGGGTCTGAGCGCCTATACCGCCAAGTGTCTGATGGAAGCATCGCTGACCACGCACATCGTCCTCATCGACCCGGAGACTGACATGTATCGTCTCGCCAAGACCGGCTGGTTTCTGCTTAGGGACGCGATGATACGGGCGGATATCGATTTCAACCATGATGTGAACTACGAGGGGTGGTTTGTGCTCGACCGGGCTCTGGAGGAAGGACGGCCGGCAGGATTGAAGCATTTTGGTGACTGGCCGACTATCTACGAGGGACTGAGTGCGCTTCCGGAGCAGGTGCAAAAGAGTTGGTTCGGTTTCGACCATTACTATTCCGACCACTCGTTTGACGAGGCGCTGACGATTATCGGCGAGAGACTAAAGGGTAGGGCCGAGAGGTTGCGTATCCTGGACGTAGGCGGCAACACCGGGCGATTCGCGATGCGCTGTGTGGAGACCGAGCCGATGATGGAAGTGACGATTTGCGACCTGCCGCAACAGATAGCGCTGATGCGCAAGGCGACATCCGGCAAAGCCGGTGCGGACCGCATCTGCGGAGTAGGGATGAACATCCTGGACGAGAAGCAGGCTTTCCCGACTGACCAACGGTATGACATCATCTGGATGTCGCAGTTCCTCGACTGTTTCAGCGAGCCGCAAGTGGTGTCTATCCTTCGCCGTGCGGCGGCTATCCTGGATGCTGACAACCGCGTGTATATCATGGAGACCCTGTGGGACCGGCAGGACTACGAACCGGCGGCGATGAGCCTGACGATGACCAGCCTGTATTTCACTGGCATGGCGAACGGCAACAGTAAGATGTACAACACCGACGACATGACCCGCATGATCGAGGAGGCGGGATTGGAGATAGAATCCATATACGACCGCATCGGTAATGGCGGTCACTCAATTATCGTTTGCAGGAAACGGTAGAAAAGATTTGACATTTGAAATTTGAGATATATGCAAAAAGAAGAGATTATTGAAAAAGTGAACACGCTTCTGGAGGAAGAGTTTGAGATTGCCAAAGAAACCCTTGTGCCCGAAGCGTCTCTCAAAGACGATCTGGAGATTGATTCGTTGGATTTCGTCGATATAGTGGTGCTGATAGACCGCGAGTTCGGTTTCAAGCCCCAGGCAGAGGATATGAAGAATGTCAGAACTCTGCAGGATTTCTACGATTATATCGCTACCAAACTGAATTGTTAATTCGCTAATTCATTCATCGTCAGGATGCCTCGGAACTGGAGTGGACAAACAGGCGGAACGCATTGGATGCAGCGTGCGCTTGTGGGTGTCATCCGCCTTACGGATATACGTGTCGCCTACGGGGCGATGCACTTATGGCTGGTATGGTATATCCTGGTGCGGCCTGTTCCCCGTCGCGGTATCTATCGTTTCCACCGTCGTCGCGGACGCAGCCGCTGGCAGGCGGCGCTGGATGTCTATCGCTCGTTCTACTATTTCGGACAGGCTATCATCGACCGCTTTGCCGTCTATGCCGGCTGTCCGTTCGAGGTGAAGGTGGAGAACAAGAACCTGTATTACGACCGCGTTCATTCTCCCGAGGGTTTCATCATGCTCTTCACGCATCTGGGAAATGCCGAGATGGCAGGCTATCAGTTGGCTACTCCTGACAAGCCGATGCACGTGCTCGCCTATGGCGGTGAATCGCCGGTAGTGCTGCAGAACAGGGCCCGTGTGCTGGCGCAGAACAATATTGATATGATCATTGTCCAAGACCATGACATGAGTCATATCTATCGCATCAACGAGGTGCTGCAGCAGGGAGACGTGCTCACGCTGGCCGCAGACAGGCGGATGGGTGAGAGCGGCACCGTTACATGTACGTTCATGGGGGCGCCGGCTCAACTGCCTGCCGGACCGTTTCAGATATGCGTGTCAGCCCGCCGGCCGGTGTTGCTGGTATTTGCGCTCAAAGAGGGATTGTATGCCTATCATATCTACGCAGAGCAACTGGAGGTGGATGCTTCGTTGCCGCGTCGTAAACAGGCGCAGGATCTGGCTGACCGTTTTGCCGGACGATTGGAAGAGATGGCGCTGACGCATCCCTATCAGTGGTTTAACATGTACGACTTCTGGGAAAAATGAGAGGTGAGAGGGATATATTGGCCGTTATACCGCAACGCCCGCCATTCGTGTTCATCGACACCCTCGAAGAGGTGAGCGAAACAATGGCGCGCACGCGTTTCACGATTCCTGCAGACTGTCCGTTGGTGGCGGACGGAGTATTGCCGCTTGCCGGACTGATGGAGAATGTGGCACAGACCTGTGCCGCACGCATGGGACATGGGGCCGGCAACAAAATCGGCTACATCGGTGCGGTCAAGGCGATGGAAGCGCGGCGGCTGCCACGCGTAGGAGAGACCCTCACTACCGAGGTGCGCTTGATACAGGAGGTGATGAATATCAGCCTGATGGAATGCACCACCCGGCTGGATGAGGACATCATCGCCACCACCACCCTCAAATTAGCCATCGTCGAATAAATGGTGTTTTGTATCGGACATAGTATCATCTCTCCGCTAGGTGAGGGTTCAAAGGCCAACTTTGCGGCAGTGCAGGCGGGACGTAGCGGACTCAAGCGCTATGACCACCGCTTTGCGGATGTCGAACCCATTTGCGCCTCGCTTTTCGACCAGCCGCAGGCTTTCGTACCGATGTGTATCCGTAGCGTCGAATTGGCTACAGCCGGCGGTGCATGTCCCCTGGACAGCCACGACACGATCTTCATCCTCTCCACTACCAAAGGTGACAACTTGGATTTGTGGACACCGGCAGTGGGTGTCGCCTCATATTTCGCCAACCCTAATCCTCCTATAGTAGTCAGCAACGCCTGTACGTCCGGTGTGTGCGCCCAAATCACGGCGCAACGACTGCTCGAGAGCGGGATGTACAAGCATGCGGTAGTGGTGGGCTGCGACCTTCAGTCACGTTTCATCGTCAGCGGCTTTCAGGCTTTCAAGGCTCTCTCGCCCGAACCCTGTCTGCCGTTCAGCGAGGAGCGCCAAGGTCTCAACCTCGGCGAAGCCGCTGCTACTGTCGTGTATAGCATTGAACAGCCAACGACCAACGACCAACAGGGCCAAGACTGGACCTGGTCTCTGGAATCCGGCGCCATACACAACGATGCCACGCATATCTCTGCGCCCAGTCGTACCGGAGATGGTGCATTTCTCTGTCTTCGCGACGTGATGCAGGGCGTGCAACATGATGCAATACGACTCATCGGTGTGCATGGCACAGCCACCCTCTACAACGATGACATGGAGCGTGCAGCCATTCACCGTGCCGGATTGGACAGCGTGCCGATGTGTGTGCTCAAACCCTTCTTCGGCCATACGATGGGTGCCGCCGGCATTTTGGAAACCATCCTGTGTGTGATGCAGGCGCAACAGGACAAAACGGAAAACGAACAACAGGTACATGTCATCAAGATGCTTTCGGGCTTCGGAGGCGTCAATGCCGCCATAAGGCTACGCGTGTGATAGAATGGAAGTTGTTAGAGAAATAGTGATTACGCCGACGTCGGTGGTGCTGGACGGCCAACCGATAACCGTGACACAGACAGGCGACAAGATGCTTGTCGAGTTGTACCGTCGTTTCGTGGGGGACTATCCGAAGTTCTTCAAGATGGATACACTCTGCCGCTTGGGCTTCGTAGCTGCGGAAATGCTGCTGAAAGATCACACGACCAACGACGAACGAAGCTCTGACTGGACCATCATCATGGCTAACCGTAGCGCCAGCATCAAGAATGACACCGACTATCTGGCTACCATTTCGGAGGGGCATTACTATCCGAGCCCTGCGCTGTTTGTCTATACACTGCCGAATATCGTGACCGGCGAAATAGCAATCCGCCACCATATTCAAGGCGAGACCTCGTTTTATGTCCTGGACAAACCCGAACAACTGGAACCTATCATCCGTTCCACCCTCCACCCTCAACCCTCAACTCTCCTCGCCGGTTGGTGCGAGTGTAGGACCACCAATGATTTTTATGCCAAACTACAACTTATATGGAACAACTGATTGAACAACTGAAAAGCCAGATCATTGAAGCGCTCAACTTCGAGGACATGACTCCGGCAGATATAGATACCGACGCGCCTCTGTTCGGCGAAGGACTCGGACTGGACTCTATCGACGCTCTCGAGCTGATCATGCTGATGGATCGCGAGTACGGCATCAAGTTGGCTGACCCCAAGCAGGGAAAGACTATCTTCCAATCCGTACGCACGATGGCTGAGTACATACAAGCCCACCGCTCCAAATAATCCATGCGAATTGCGATAACGGGAATAGGACTCATCAGTGCCATCGGTCGTGATTGTGCCGAGACATTGGACTCACTGCTCGCCGAGCGTTCCGGCATAGGCAGGATGCGCCATCTGGGTAGCGTCCATGCGGACTTGCCTGTAGGCGAAGTGCCTTATTCCGACGCACAACTCAGACAGATGGCCGGCATAGGCGACGAACCGATGCCACGGACAGCCCTGCTGGGAATCCTCGCCGCTCGTGAGGCTTTGCAGATGGCGGGGATAACTCCTTCCTCCTTTCATCTTTCACCTTTCGCCTTTATTAGCGGTACTACGGTCGGAGGCATGGACCTGACCGAACAGCATTGGCGCGATTACGCTGAAGGCCGGGCGATTGAGAATATACGCTTGCACGAGGCAGGCGAGACAACAAATGTCATCGCCGCTCATCTTTTCCCCGTCACCGATAACCAATCCCCCTTCACCATTACCCCATCCACGGCCTGCTCTTCTGCGTTGAATGCCATCATGCTGGGTGCCGACATGCTACGTACGGGCCAAGCCAAATGGGTGCTGGCAGGCGGTGCGGAGAGTCTGAGCAAGTTCCACATGAATGGTTTCAACACCCTGATGATTCTTGACCACGAGCCCTGTCGGCCGTTTGATGCGCACCGCAACGGACTCAATCTCGGCGAAGGGGCTGGGTATCTGGTGCTGGAGAGCGAAGAAGAAGCCGTCCGTCGTGGGGTACGGATCATGGGATATATAGGCGGTTATGCCAACACCTGCGATGCTTTCCATCAGACGGCGTCATCTGAAAACGGGGAAGGTGCTTTCCGCGCCATGCAAGGTGCATTATGCATGTCTGGTCTGCAACCCTTCGACATTGACTACATTAATGCGCATGGTACCGCTACGCCCAACAACGACTTGTCGGAATCTGCGGCACTCGTCCGCTTGTTCGGTGACGCGATGCCGGCAGTCAGCAGCACCAAAGCGTTTACGGGCCACACCACTTCCGCGAGCGGAGGCATAGAGGCGGCAATCTGTGTGCTGGCGATGCAACAGGGCTTCGTACCGGCCAACCTGCGGTGGAGTGAGACAGCCGAAGGACTCATCCGTCCCGCGGCGCACACCCTGCACAAACCGCTTCATCATGTGGTATGCAATGCCTTCGGTTTCGGAGGAAACGAGTCGTCGCTTGTTCTCTGCGACCATGCCATCGACCTCATCGAGGCCCCGATGAGGGAGCCGGGCTTGGTTCTTGCCCTCGATGACCAAATGGTGCATGACCCGATGCTCACTCCCGCTGAGGCGCGTCGCATGACGCCGCAGTTGCGTCAACTGGTGGCGGTTGCCCGACAAGCCTTACGTGATAGCCACATCGACCAACCCGATGCCATCCTCTGCGCCACGCAATGGGGATGTATGTTGCAGTCCATGCGCTTTCTGCAGGATATGCTGGAGTCCGGCGAACAGGG
>Ga0310786_10005911_pt1 | contig 16468 bp, 12 predicted proteins | sample AusTroGonzalo_MG_FD_203881 | JGI IMG/M metagenome (GOLD analysis project Ga0310786, IMG submission 203881) | Bovine rumen microbial communities from tropical cattle in Woodstock, Queensland, Australia - Gonzalo_03 (v2) (version 2) | ecosystem: Host-associated > Mammals > Digestive system >... | reverse complement strand
GGAATATACAGAATGGCGGCACGCTGCAGACCACTGACATAACTATCGCTAGCGGAGACAAGCTCGTTGTAACGGATAGTTCCGATTCCAGCAAGGTTGCCAGGACATCAGTGTCGTTCGACGGGTCTACTACGACTACCGCCCTTACTCCCAAGGGAACGTTCGAAGCATTTGCCAAATCCGGGGACATTACTACCGCCATACAGGCGCTTGATGTATCGTCCGTCGGTGGTGCCGGCAAGTATATATCGGCGATTTCCGAAACGGACGGAAAGATTAGCGCTACTGCTACCACGATGGATACCACACCGACAGCAAGTTCCACCAATGCGGTGACGAGCGGCGGAATCAAGACTGCCCTGGCTGGCAAAGAAGATACATCCAATAAAGTCACTGGATGGTCCTCTACTACAACGGACACTAATTATCCGAGCGAGAAGCTGGTCAAGGATAGCCTTGATGCAAAGGTCAGCTCCATTACAAAGAATGGCACTAGCATTACGCCGACGAATGGCGTGGCTGACATAGGTAGTATGCCCGTAACGCGTGGTGAAACATCCGGTACGGTTCAAGCAATCATACAATCTGTACGTGTAAAAGCTGGCGGTAGTTTGGGCTCCGTCTATGTTAGTGCGAGCACCGTAGGTAGCGTATCAATCCCCGCAAAGTGGTATAATTACATTTGGATTCCACATCAAAGTGGGCTAGATAGTGGCGACAACCAGCATTACGGAACACTGATATTGACGACATTGACTGAATCTCCGGATGTGTATGTCATTGAGGGTTCCGCATTGAATGGCTCGTCGCCTACTTATCGAGCCAAAAGACTTGCGTACAGCGACCATACTCATAGCAATTTGGTTCCCGAAGGCGACAACAGAAGTGTAGCAACAATTCCGAATGATTATTCAAACACCTTCGTTTTTAGAGGGATTAAAAATAATTCGGCAATAGACAACCCCTCTAGCGACACTTACTCATACGTGATTGGGCTGAGGGGCTACCAAAACAACAGTGGCGGCAGAGCGCATGAAATTGCCTTTAATGACTCGGGCGTATTTTTCCGTAGCGGAAGCACTACAACGTGGACTGCATGGGGAAAATTGGTTACAGATGAAACGCGTTTCCTTTATGCAAATCTTGGATGGGGCGGTAAATTTAGGACGTCGCTTTCTCCGGTTGACGTGTATCTTTTCTATAGCCAAAACGCTTTCTTTGGCTTAAAGCCAAGCGCTGTAAATGTTGAGTATAGCAACGATGGCGGTACGACATGGTTAGATTACGGATTGACAGATGACCAAAAAAGGCAACTATTCTCTCAATACAACAGCTGTTCGATTTACTGCGGAAAGGCCATCCACGTGCATCCGGGCTACACGGGAACTTTGGGAACCTACCATGATTTGTCCGACGAGAATATTGCCGACCAGCGGTTGCGTATAACTCTTTGCTGCTTGTCAAATGCCGCCGCAGGAACAAGCGATACGACCGACAAGTGGATCTATTGCAAGTTGCGTAGGCTTGCCGTATATATGTCCACGCAGTCTGCATCAAAAGGCCCGACTCATTTTAAAATCACTGGCCGCAAGCGCCCTGACTTTATCGCTGATAACGATACATGGACCGATCTAGGGGATTTTGGAATTCTTGGGGATTCTGGTTGGAATTCTATACCAATGAATAACGAAAAAAAGGAAAATGGTATTGAGTTTGGAAATTCTTATGACGGACAAATCACACAATTCCGATTTGAGATTTGGAGCGAATCGTTAAGCACTACGCCTAATGCTGGACAGACCGGAAATTTACTGATACAAAAAATTCTCGGATTCTCGGAACTTTTGTGGCAAAATAATACCACGAACTCAAATATGGCGACATACGGGTCACCGTACACTGTTAATCCGTTAAATGGGGTTACTCATTTTGCAAAGGGTATAACAAGTGGTGTGGCTATCCCCATTAGCAGCGGTGGCACCGGTGCAACAACTGCCATTGGTGCTGAGTACAATATTCTTAACCAAGTAGCCGATATTGATACTACGCTTGATGGCGATAGGAAAATCGCGTTGTGCAACCAGACCAAGTCGGCCTCGAATGGCGTGTTCCGCTGGATAAAGCTGAACAATGTCTGGACGTGGGTCAAGGGCAAGATGTCATCAGATTCTGGGGTAAATATTTCCGGAACTGCGGCTTCCGCCGGCAAGCTGACGACTGCCCGTAAAACATACGTGACCCTCGGGACGGCCTCTACGACGACCACCAGGGACTGGTCGGGCGACACAACGATCCCTGTTGACGGTACTTTGGGCGTCGGAAACGGCGGAACCGGTAAATCTAGCGTAACAAGTAATAGTTTCTTGGTGGGGAACGGCAGTTCGGCCATGGTCGAGAAGACCCCGGCTGAAGTGCTCGCCCTTATCGGGGCCCAGGCAACGATAACCTACATGACCTCCTCCCAGGAGGACAGCATCATAACCGAACTCGGAGACCTCTAGTATGGCACTGCCTACATCAGATAATACCGTCAACGTGACCCGCTTCGGGTCTACCCTCAGCCGACTCTGGACCAAGGTGAAAAATAAGTTTGCCACGAAGGCCGACCTGGCCTCGCCCGCGTTCACCGGTACGCCGACGGCCCCGACCGCCGCCGCCGGAACCAACACTACCCAGATCGCCACTACCGCGTTCGTGAAGCAAGCAGTCATCGACGGCATGGCGACCGCCGACGCGATGCAGTACAAGGGGACGATCGCACTAGGCTCGACATCTCCGGGCGGATATACCCCGGCGGCCAGTAAGGGACATACCTACAAGGTCACGCATGATTCAGCGGCAAATTCGAATGGTTATATAGATGGTGTCGCGGTGGAAGTGGGCGACATGCTTATATGCAATACCGATAGCACTGCGGCGGCAACGTCGTCGAACTATGCCACCATCGCGGGCAACTGGGACTTTGTCCAGGGAAACCTTGACGGAGTGGTGATCGGACCCGCGTCGGCTGTCGACGGGCAAATACCCGTATTTGACGGAGCGACGGGAAAACTCATCAAGAACAGCGGCAAGACGCTGACTGTGACAAGTACTTCGGTAAGTGACGGGACGACGACATTCAACAAGTACGTTCACCCGACTACCGCGGGCAACAAGCATATTCCAAGCGGTGGGTCTAGCGGAAATATCCTCGGCTATGATTCCGCCGGCACGGCAAAATGGATAGCGCCGACCGCTAGTACGGTTGGGATTACGGTAACGTCCACTTCTGTCACTGATGGCACTACTACGTTCAACAAGTACACCCATCCGACATCATCTGGAAACAAGCACGTCCCGAGTGGTGGGTCTAGTGGACAGTTCCTTGGCTGGTCGGCTGACGGTACTGCCGCGTGGGTAAGCAAACCGAACGCTTACTATATGAACGGAAATGAGATAAATTTCACTAACGTGCCGGATTCAGGAGCAAAATGGAGAAACTGGTTCAACTACAAAAACGGTGATACCAATTCCGCCGATTCTACCAATAAATTGACCGATTACTTCTTCGGTAACCGTAACCAATCTGTGGCTGGCGTGACGATCCATGCAGAAGGTATCGGATTTAGGTCGTTTTACCCTGCAGCAAATGAAGTATTTTTCGCAAAAGTTACTTTAAACAGTAATGGTTGGGGAACTATTCGATTTAGGATTACTGGTAGTGCAAAGTCAGACTCCACCGGCAATGATATATTAGGTACGTGCGACATGGTCATCAAGTGTCGTGGTAATGAAGGTACCTGGAACGCTTTCTACACGAGGAGTATTCGAGGTAGCAGCACGCCATCCACGATCTTCTTACAGGGGATATACTATGAAGCCAGTTCATCTGTTATATATCTCGGCGTAAGAAAGTCCGGGTATGACAGTAGGATCCACATAGAGGTCGTTGACTGTTGCACCAGTGGCACCGGTGAACCGTACGACTCGACGTCTGGGTATCGCGGGTTCAGCTATGAAGTAGGAGATTTTAATAGTTCAGTCGGCACCCCAGTAAACATGCAAGGCGGAACGGTAGCTTACAACCCAGGTACCGTAGGAAGTGGAGTGGGCTCCTCCACGACACCGGTGTACTTGGATGCATTGGGTCGAGTTCTTCCGTGTTCCGGTTCATTGGTAACCAATTCAGCAGTAGATGCCGGAACCCGAAACACGTCGACCAAACGAGCAAAACTGGGTTATACTGACTTGCAAACTACTGACACGATGATGAAATGCCTCGTACAGATAGAACAGTCGTATCTTACCCCAAGTACGAATTCAACTTCTCCAGTAAGTGGAAACTCAGGATCGTCATTGCTGATGCTAGTATCGGTCAGCTGTCATAGTACCAGCCGTTATGCGCATATAACCATCCTGTCAAACACAAACTGGGATGGCAGAACACGCCCGGTATTACTTACTACGACAGCAAACGACAAAATGTATGTCTATATCGGTCTACTGTCAACTAACGGCACAAGCGATAGCGGGACCAACTCAACGCTAATCAGCTTCGACTACATAAACACTTATGTACAGCAGCTAGGTTCGACCATGAACTGGACGTGGGATGTCGGTCATGATTCAACTACGACGTATGACTACATATTCTATCCAGAGGATTCAGTGAAATTCGTACCATCGGTCAGAAGGACTGCGCCGAGTAATTCCAGCACTAACGAATACATATCGAATGACTCAACTGCTACTGACTGCAAGAATTATTGGATCAACATGCAGCCGGGTGCTAAAATAGTGTACAACCAAAACGGTACTGAATTTACGCTGTTCTTCAGTAAATCCGCAGCGGGTACACATGGTACTATCCTGAAATGGTCGTATCAAGATGCGTTCATCCAGATGCTTCGCGTGCAAGGCAACAATTGGAAGACCGCCGACTGGGAGCCTATCGCGGCGGGTTATGCCAATACGTGTGGAAATGCCGATACGGTGGACAACACCCATATCGTATGTGGCCAGCTAGGTTCGGCAGCAAACACTATCTATTTCACGTAATGTGTAGGTTCTGAGTATGATAACGCTAAATAGCAATGCAGTGTTGCCATTTGATAACGAGGGACATATATTTACCGTAGGACCACAGAACGGGTCTAAACTTTACATGCCAGATACAAATGGATGGGTAATCGAAGATTGGAAACATGGAGGTAATACTGGTCAGCGTTCCTATTTCAAGATGATGACTACCATGGGATCACAGACGGTTAATAGTAGTTGGTACTATGGCGTTTGGTATGATGGTTCCAGTATCAAAGTGCAATCGAATTGTTCCAGCTATACGGATTATCTTGGACTAAACCGTACAATAGGTTCTTACCCATATAGCGAAAATTACAGCATATTTTTATATCCTAGATCGTATAGTGGTTCGGGTTGGGACAACACTAGATGGGGTGCATCCAAGCCAAACGTTACAGCTTTACAGATCAATAGCGGCCAATATCGAGGAATATCAGTAACCGGTACATTTGCATCATTACAAATACTAGTTACCATCGCATGTCCGGGCACAGTAGCGGGGTTAGACTATATCAAAAACGTATATTTCTCTCATTATTATGATGGTACCTATTATGTATATAGCGTACCCAGAATTCGAAAGATAGAGAATAGCTTAAACGACCCTTGGAAAGTTGCAGTATACAATACAACAATAAACATGTCCGGGACAAATGAACACCAATTCTTTGCACCAATTATAAGAATAGAGTATTGCACATCGTCATTTGGACAATATAATTACTACGTAGACACAAAATTCGCCATCCAATAATCTTTAACAAGGTGGTTCACCATCGGATTCCCCCGGTTTCTTCCGGGGTTTCCGCCGTTTCATACGGCGAGGCTTCTTATTGTCTTCACTATTTTTCATGGTTCCGTAGTTGAACCGTTTCTTCTTGGGCGGTTTAACGGCATCTTTGTCTCCATAGACGGGAACTGACTTGGCAAATTCCTTGTCCTTCTGGTCCAATACAGGCATGGCCAGCTGGGCTACGCCCATCGCAGCCAACCTACCCAAATATTCGATGTTCTTGCCCGCGTAATCGGCAAACGAACGCATTATTCCCGAACCGAGCCCGCGATACGCCGCCGACACACCAAACTCCGAGAAGAACTTCGCCACATCAGTAGCCAACGCCGATAACCCACCGGCGTCCGATACGCATACGGCGAGCAACGGAGTATCCTCTCGTCCTATACCTTCGATACCGAGGCCGTCCAACAGCATATGAAGCGGTTTCATCCTAGACCGATCGATAGACCGATAAAGTACGTATGCGTCCGTATGGGTTAAATGACACGCCTCCACGAAGTCAGAAACCTTCAGCGTGTACAAGTCAACGACCGATTCGATCTTACCAGCAACAAGGAGCTGGTCGACAATACGTTCAGTCATCCCCGGTATGCCCATGCCTCCTACGGAGACGAAACGCATCAACTTGACCCCTACTTGCGACTTGCATTCCGGATTATGGCATATCCAATCCTCGGTAGCCTCGTCGCCATCACCGATCCTATATCCAAGATTGCAACCGCAGTACGGGCAGACTGACGGTCGACTGAACCATTCGGTTTCCGCATCATCCCGTTGAACCGGCTCGATTCCCTTGGATTCGGAATACTTGTCGATAGTACGGCCCGTATCGAGGCATTCGGACAGCTCCGGAAGCTCGCCCAGACGTTTCCTCATGCGCAAGCGGCATCCTCTATGCAGACCCAGGTAGTCAAGCATGCCCCAGTGCGGCAATCTATGGCGGAACAGTTTAGACCCGAGTTCGTCGTTCCGTATTTTCAGAACTGGCACTATACCGGAAAGTCCTATGGCCGGTTCCACGTCCACCAGTTCGGCGCCGATCTCCTCGCAGACATCCATCGCCTCGCCGGCGCCTCCCTCGACCAGCATGACCGCCTGCTCGACGGCCGCCGCACATGTGTCGAACTCCATGGCCACCGACATGATTATGTCGTAGATGACATCGTGAACCGACGGAAACCACGCGGCATACTCGGCCGCCCATATGGTTAGCGTCTCGCAGATTATAGAATGCTGTATGGCGTTAATCATACCGTTAATATAGGAAAATATTTTTAAGAAAATTACATCATTACGTTTATGGCGTTTTCAAGCGAATTTAGGCAACTTTCACCCTCATAAACCACTCGTAAGTCGTTGATACTCAACGACTTACAGAAATTTTTATAAGTAACTTCTATAAACGACTTGGTGGACGGGCGAAATAGTGGCCGTCCGCCCATCGCGAAAAAGAGACCTTTTTCGCGGTTCTCCACCAATGTCCACTAAGGAAGGTTACCTGAATGGCAACTTACGAAAACGACAGCTACACCAGCAAGGGTGTAGGCAACGCCGGGCTCACGCTCGGCATCATCGGTACCACCCTCGCCTCCGGCATCCTCGGCGGCGGCAATCTCGGCGGTATCCTCGGCAACCAGAACCCGACGGCCAGCGCCGCCTACCAGCTCTCGACCAAGGACACCGAGATCGCTCAGCTGAAGGCGGAACGCTACGCCGACGGCGAGGTCAAGGCTCTCTCCAAGGAAGTCTACGACCTCAAGTCCCGCGTCTCCGCGATCGAAGTGGCTGAACCACTGCGCGAGCAGATCCTCGTGCAGCAGATCAACTGCGTCGCTAACACGGTGAACAAGCTGGTCCAGCCGATGATCCCCAATGGCAACGTGGCCCCTGGCTGGGGTCCCGCGTTCGTCAGCCCGTTCCCGCCGTCTTTCCCCGTGCAGGGCGGTACTTCCACTCCGGCCACAACTTCCACGTCAACCAACGGATAAGGTAGGTAGCGTATGAAGATAGGTCTGGACAAAGCGGTAGACGCGTTCATCGGCTTCATGGCCGACCAAGTGGCACTCATTCCGAAGCTGGGCGACCGGTTCCTCGGTTTCGCCGCGCTCGGTTCGCTGAAGGCCAATCCCGAAGTGCTCGTATCCAAGGTGAAGCCCTGGGCCGAAATGGCCGGTATAGTCGCCGAGGGCAAGGTCGATTACGACATGCTCAAGGCGGCATTTACCGAGGCGTTCGAGAACGTACCGAAGGTTTCATACTTCGGCTTCACGTTCACCGCCGAGGACGCGACCGCTCTTCTGAAGAAGCTCCACGCCACGGAGGAAGCATGATGGAAAACAAGGACACGCTGGAAAGGACGCGTTGCGCCCTGGAACGGCATCTCGAAGACCTCATGGACGAGATCGACCAGAACGGCGGAAGGATTTCCTCCCGCAAGGTACTGGTCGGCATCCACGACGCGCTCGACTCGATGTCGCACCTTGACGCACTATCCAAGGGTACGGGTACCGAGGCGGCTACCGCCAAGATGTCCGGCACCATGGTGAAGTCCTCCATCTAGCACAAAACGGAGGAGGCGTCGGGAAACCGGCGCCTCTTTTTCTCATGGAAATAGAATTCAACGACCAAATCAGATATATCGAGGATATACCGGTAGAGACATTCTACGCAATTATGATTGCAGCTCTACTTGATGATCGATCGGCTCGTCGACGTGAGTCCATGGCTCCATGTCCTCGTAAGCGTAGACGTGGCTTATAGGCTCGTCCTTACCGGTTCCGACTAGTCCCACTCCGGGGTCTTCCTCGGCATCGTCGCTGGCCTCGCCGGGTTCGATGTTGTCCGCGAGTGCGTCCAACGCCTGCTGGGTTTCCTCGGTACGCACGGGGGCTGTCTCGCCGAACGACTCGATAGCCTCTTCCTTGACCTCGTCCGCCTTCGCGGCATCTTGCTTATCGCGGAACTCGCCCATCTCCTCGTCGGTATCCTTGTGCCCGACAACGTCCGGAGTTTCCTCCGGCTGTTCGTGTTCTACCGGTGTCTCTTCCGGCTTGGGCTCAACTTCGTGATCCTCCTTCAGTTCCTCAGCCGGCGTCTCGCGTACTTGCTTCATTATCGTCGGGGCATTGGTGAGCACGCCACGCAACGCGGCGACAAGATGCTTGCAAAGAGTGTTGCGGTGGTGCGGATCCCTAACCTTCGGGTTGATATCCTCGCCGTGGTCATCCCGTTCGTCGTCGGCGTGATGGCCTTCCGACATGCTGTCGTGCATGTGCTTCATGTTGTACTTCATGCCAGACCAGTTGAAATCCGGACACGAACAGAAACACTTCACGTCAGCTTCCTTAAGAATCTTGACCTTCTCTTCCAATCGCTTGCTCAGCTTGGACAGGTTGAACAGCGAAGCCCCGGTAGGTATGATATCGATAAAGCAGCGATACTGCTTGTCCGGATTGCTCTGCGAGGGTACGCCGAACTCTATGACAGCGTTGCCGGACCGATCCCTGGATACGCCCTTGAAATAATGCTGTAGCGATTTCGCCTTAGCCTTCCGTCCGGCGTCAACCTTCTTCACGAAGAATGCCGCATTGGCCTCCATCATGGCCCGGTAACCTTCCAGGTTCTTCAGTATAGTGTACTTGTCCATCTAGCCTACCTCGAAAATCGCGTCGGCCACGTCTTCCGGGATCATGTACGCGAACGCCTTGTTCGGGCCGGACACGGTCTTTACGCAGACAGTGTCGCCTGGATAAGTCTCCTCCGACACACGGAGACGCTCGTGGAGTTTCGTGTTTCCAACCAGCACGTAGAACGGCGGAACTCCGTTTGTAGCCCTCAAGTAAGCCTTCACAAGCAATTCGCGGATGTTCTTGTTGGACGACTTTATATCGTCGAACGCGGCATCTCCCAGTTTTTCCTTGATGTCGGACAGGTCCTCCCTGGAGAGCAGCTTGCCGTACATGCGGATACCTTCTTCGCTATCGGGCGTCACGACCTCGTAGAACTGGGCCAGATATGCGCGGGGCAAAGTGACATCGGAAGAAACATCCTCGTCCTTCTTTCCCCAGAACGCCTCGACCAAGGGTTCCTCCCACGAGGATACCGACTCGACCTTGGAAACCGAATCAAGCGATCCTACTGGTTCCACCTTGACGTCGGCCAGTTCGGAATCGCCGACAAGCCCGTCGGCGGACACCTTCAACACCTTGCGCACCATCGGCGTACCGCCGGTGGATTTCGCGACAGAGGTGAGCATGTCGAGAAGATTCTTGCTCTTGCGGAACCCGGATACCAGGTACTTTGCCGCCGGCGTCCCCTTGGCCTTGAGCAGTATCCTTTCAAGTATATGACTGCGCTGGGAGTCGTCACGAGTATGGAGGAGCGTCTGAACGAGATCGCTCGCGTAATTCACCGTGAAGAAACCGGTCTCCATGGAGAATGCGCTATTCGGAAGCTTCTCCGGAGTCTTATTGAACCCGTCGGGAACAACCATCGTAGCCCCGTCGGCATCGACCGTATTGTCGTCGACGACACGGCGCGATAACAACGACTTGTCGATAGGATTGTTCGGATACTTCTTGTTGAAGTTGTCCACCATCTTCGGAAGTACCTTGCGCTCTACGACTGCGGTATTCTTGCCACCGTTACAGGTATCCTTGATATAGTCCTTCCAGTTGTCGTACTTGTTGATGACCATGTCGACGTACTTGGCCAGACGATCGCCTTCCTTCAAGTCATTACGGAAACAACGGCGTATGGCGTCGGCTATATACGTATTGGACATGGCGTCTATGTTTGGGGTGTTGCTTTCCTCTTCAGGAGTCTCGCCATCCGCGTCCTCCGGCTCACTATCATCATTATCGTCGGTAACGCTTTCGTTGTCAAGAACTTTGTTGTCGGCCGGCGTATCGAGCATGGACTTCAGCGCCTCCACGGCCTCGTCGTCGACTTCGCCCTTGGCGATCTTGGACAGCAATCCAACATTCTTGGGTTCCGCCAGCTTGACGCCGAGTTCCACGTACTGGTCGGGGGCGAACTTGTCGGCCAGGTTGTTCACGGCGCGATATACGATACGGATATCCCCATCCACCACGCCATCCTTGGCAAGCCGTTCAGCAATTTTAGCAATCAGTTCACTGCCGTTATCCATCAAGAACCTCGAAAATCCGACAACTACCCACAGTTTATCGGATTTTCGCATTCTACCACAGCGGCTGGAGCGTAGCGACCGAGGTCTGCTCGCTCGAATTGTTCCATCTAAGCTTGTTGCCCACCAGGGGCATTATCATGCCGGCGAGAATACCGCGCAACAAGTTGCTCTTTACCGGCTTCAGTATGGAGTTGACGTACATGCTGTCGCACTCCTCGCGACTGTATGTATCGAACCCGGATTCCTCGTACAGGGCACCGAGGGCCACGTCGTACACGTTGCACGGCTTGGCGCCGAACAAGGAAAGGAAGAACCGGGCGAACTTGGGAAGCGCCTTGCAACACGAAAATCCGGAATTTACACTCATGTGACTCTTGAAACCGGTGAAGTCCACCCTGCTAAGCGAGTCGTTATCCAAATCGTCGTTATTGTCTGGCACGAACACGATATCCAACTCGAGCGATCCCTTCATGGCCACTGTGCCATGGCTGTCGATCACCGTCCGATCGGTCGGGTGGATTTCGAAAAAACGGTAATATTCGGACATAGCTTCAAACTTAAACATCTCTATCCGAAAACTACATCATTTCTACGACAATGCGTAATAGTCGGGCTCCGAGCAGCCCCGCGCCCCCATCTCGGCGAGGAAGTTCTCGTCCGGCCTCTCCGGCAACATGGCCTCGTATTCGGTCTCGTACTCAACTTCCGTATGCGTCGGGATCTCAAGCAACATAAGTTCCTCGTCCATTATGTCCCTTACCTTCTCGGCATATTGTTCGGGGACGATAATCGAGTCGTGCACCGTGCAGAAATGACACCCCAGCTCTTCCAGTATGCGGGGGCATACCCTCTCGAACACGAACGAGCTCTCGATCTTCTGCATCTCGTACGCCAGTGACGCGTGACAGTACATCTTCATCGACCACATGCAGTTGAACAGGTCAGGGAAATGTTCACGCCAGCACCTCTTCACGGCACCCCTTACTGGGTTACGGCTCTCGTTGAAGTGCAACGGAGAGAAAAGGAACGAGAGCAGTCCTTCCTTGGCCTCGTCACGAGTAAGGCTGCGGTCTATGTCGAAATCACGACTGCACTCGTCACGGAAGAACTCGTATATGCGACCCTCGCGCACCAGTTCCTCATAACGGGCAAGCTGCGCCTCCATGCGGTCAAGCGTGATCTCCTTTCTCCCCTCGTTCCATATGGGGCTGAACCGTATGAACGTGTCGGTATTATCGAACAGGTCATCCCGATAGAACCTTATGTAGCGACGGAATACGGCTATGATGAATGCGGCCTGGGACGACTTGATATCGACCTCGCTCACCTTCTCCCCGTCACACCGGAGTGCCGCGTGACGGATTTCCTTCTTCATGTTGGTGACGTTGGTATGTATACGCCCATACGGATCATGCTTCACGTACATGTCCGCCGGGTCGTCAATGAGACTATTGAACCGGTCTATCTTCTCCCGCTCCAGCATCTCCTTGGATGCCGAAATTTCGCCTTTTTCGCGCATTTCGCGCAATTTGCGATCGGCGACGGCCTCGTCGACGGAGAAATGCGACAGCTCGCCGTAGCACATTTCCACGATCGGGTCCTGCATGGAAATGGCCTTCCTCGCCTCGAATGACTTGCGGATCCTCTTCAGCAACGTAGGGGACGTTATCGTGTACTTGGAAAGCCTACCGCGTACGATGACCTCGGTATTCTTCAGCTTGCGGTCGGCCCTAGACTGGAGATAGGTCGCGTAGCTGTTCTGGTAAGGCGCGCACAGCCAGAACGCCTTGCACTTCCCTTTCCGTTTGGAATCGCCCTTGACATATGTCGATGTACGTCCTATGAAGCCCCTGCGCTCCAGCTCATGGATGGCCTCGTTGTAGCAGTCACCTATGATTTCGTGGAGTAGGACGGACGACAGGTGGCACTTCCAGTACCGGCGCGGGATGGTCGGCCTTACGACCAGGTTCTCCATGAAGTCGTGCTTGAGACGGCTTGTGACCATGAAGAGCATCAGGGCCATCGAGTCTACGAAGTTACGAGTTGCGGCACTGGTGCCGTTGAGATAGAAGAAGTCCGTGGCATACTCGGTAAACGCCTTGTGCAGTAAGCTGGGGAGTTCTATGATGAACTCCTTTTTCTGGCGTCTTCGCCTAGAAATTGGCTTTTTTACACTAATTTCGGGTTCTTCCTCTGTCACGGCCATAAGTATAGCAAAAAGTTTCCTGCGAAGCAACGGTTCTCCGCCGCAGGACTAACCCCGCAAGACTGAGGGATCCGGTTGCTTACGCCGGGAGTTTATGGCCCCAAAATTAGTTCAAGCATGTTTTAAATGCAAATACGCCCCTCCCACCCCTACTGCCATGTTAATGTTTCGGTTTATGGGTCAACGAAATAGGCACCGGAGGCCATCCGGACGAAGTCCCGGCCATTCCCAGCTGTTAAACAAGGTTTTACCCTTCCCCTAACCGGTTCCCATGTTAATGTTTCGGAAAATGCACGCGGTTTGCAATTCAAATTACTTATGTCTACATTGTTAGCACTATGTATCATACGACCATAACCGTCAACCTCGTTTCGCTGTTCCGCTGGCAAGATAGCGGGTGGAAGAAGTCGCCATCCCAGATGAAACCGGACTTCACAGTTAGGATTGCCACCTCGGAATGCATGGATGCGCATAAGCGCATAACTTTAAACATGTCAGTCAAGGACATCGAGCTCCATAGCGAGCTGGCCGACGAGTCCATAAAGGACAAGCTGGCCAATGCCGTAGTAGCTCGTTGCCAGAAGGACTTCAAGGTCATCGACTTGTTCGGGGGACAGCTCCGCAACGGAGTCGTACGCAGAAAAGGCTCGATGGGGTCCGGGAACATGTTTACCGAGACGAACTACATGGTCAATTTCCAGCACGTCTACACGTTCGTTGTCGCATTGGATGTAGCCGACGGCGTGGTGAACGGTGTATACCTTGTCCCCAGTTCGATTCCGGCGCCGGTGGACAAGGCTTACGACGAGGATCCGTTCTACAAGATGTGCTGTTACGAGAGGTTCTAATGGCAGACCAGCCGGAAAGCAAGTCAGTCGTTACCTTCGACTACCACGACCCGGTGCTGTGCGTCGTGAACATCTCCTCTACCGACAAGAGGGAAGCGTTCATGATCAACAACTACATCGGGGCGAGTATGACCTTCTATGACAAACAAGAGGCCAAAAAGTGGCAAGTCCAGGAAGGTTTCAAGAGTGCATTCGTGACGTTCTATGACCGCAAGACGCATTTGCTACCGATCGGTCTGATACCGAGGGTGAGTCGTCTGGTCAAGAGTCGCTTCGGCGCCAAGATTTCACTTACAAAGCCTATACGTGACCTTTTTGTCGCTCCGAAGGGATCAATCACCCGTGACGACGTGGTCGGTTACGCGAATACGCTTGACTTGCACAATTTGAATTCCGGCAAGCCTATCATCCCATATGAGCACCAGTACAAGCTGGCCGAGCGAGCACTTAATGGGCGCCGTATTTCCTTGCTGGCTTGCACTAGCGCCGGCAAGTCGCTTGCCATGTGCATCATAGCGCGTTACCTGATAGAGCGCGAGCGAAAGAAGCTTCTCATAGTGGTGCCGTCTACCAACCTTGTGGAACAGTTGTTTTCGGACTTTCACGACGATTACGGCTGGGAGGACGCGCGCAAGTACTGCACGTTGATCTATGCCGATTCCGACGACAAGATTTCCAAGAAGAAGAAGGCAGATCTCGAAAGGGCCCAAGTTGGAGAGGAAGTCCTACTGAAGCAGATTACCATATCGACGTGGCAGTCATTGCAACGAAAGCCCGACTCGTTCTTCGAGTGTTTCACAGCCGTCATGGTTGACGAAGCTCATTCTACCCGCGGCGTGAAACTTCGCGATATTTTGAGCAAGTGCGTTAATGCAACCGATTTCAAGGTTGGCGTATCTGGCACTTTGCCGGACGACGGCATAGACGCCGGTTATATCGAGAGCCAGCTGGGCCGCAAGGAAAATATTATTCGGCTGAAGGAACTGGTAGACAAGGGTATCTTGACTCCGGTGACTGTTAACACGATACTGATTCCGTATCCTCCACAGCAACGCAAGATGATCTGCCGTTACACTTATGACGACGAGGTGGCCATCTGTTCCGCTAATACTTCACGCCAGGACGTGATGAAGCTCCTTATTAACGCGAAAAAGATCACCACCGAGCAGAATACGGTTATCTTGTTCCGCAAGATAGAGCCTTTGGAGTTGATGCACGAGTATCTGGAGAAGAACTATCCCGATTTCACTTATCACATCATAAAAGGCGACGTGTCAGTTGATGAACGTGAGGAAATTCGCAAGTCAATCGAGTACTCGACCGGACATGTCATCCTGGCCACTTACGGGTGCATGAAGCAGGGTGTCAACATCAAGCTATTGCACAATCTTGTATTTGCTGAACCGGCGAAGTCCATTTACATGGTTGTCCAGTCGATAGGCCGTATAGTTCGTCCGCACAAGGACAAGAAGATGGCATACGTGTACGACTTGGTCGACGACGCGTCATATTCGTATCTGGGCCGTAGCGGCAACTGGTGCTTAAAGGCCAATTACATGATGAAGCACTACGAGATCCGCAAGTCGTACTATGCCGCAGATGACATTCCAATAAACGAGATAAACCTGTCCGGCATATACGAGGCTAAGATCGACGAGAAAATGGTCGCCGAGAGAAAGAAGAAGGCGGCCGACAGAGCGAAGGCCAAGGCCGAGGGTGCTATCAAGAAGAACAATTCCAAGGTATTCAAAAAGAAGTTTTTTCTGTAGGTAGAATATGGCAGTAGGCGAAAGTGTACCGTTGAAGAGTTACCCCTATAAGAACCGGAGGCTCATGGTCATCGACTGGGCGTCCCTTTCCTATCACCAGCTTTGGTCATTGAAGACCAAGTCGAGCAAGCGCCGTCTGGGTAGCGTCCTTCCCGAGGACGACGAGTTGACTGTATGGCGTACAAAGATGTTCAACCGGCTTCTCGACTATATACGTCTATTCAATCCGCTTGACATTATTCTCTGTCTGGAAGGCAAGAAGGCTTGGCGAAAGCAAGTTGTCAAGGATTACTATACCGATAACGCTACCATATACTGGGATGCCGACGGATACTTCGTGTGTAGTGACAATTACATATATCGAGTCACCAAGGCCGTCGAGGGGTTCGGTGTAGTCAAGGTGCCGGTGAAACAGAAGTCATTGCTGGAATCGCTGAAGCACAAGAAGCTGGGTGAGCTTCCGGCTGACACGCAGGATATGCTGTGGGGAGTGAAGACGTCTACCGGTACACCGGTGTTGCCGTCATATAAGGGCAAGCGTGGATCATCTCCGTGGGAGTTCTCGGTGGACAAGGCTTACTGGCAGTCATACAAGGACGACTACGCCATGGAACTGGCGCCATTCTTCCGCGCAAAGGC
>Ga0310786_10005910_pt1 | contig 16470 bp, 19 predicted proteins | sample AusTroGonzalo_MG_FD_203881 | JGI IMG/M metagenome (GOLD analysis project Ga0310786, IMG submission 203881) | Bovine rumen microbial communities from tropical cattle in Woodstock, Queensland, Australia - Gonzalo_03 (v2) (version 2) | ecosystem: Host-associated > Mammals > Digestive system >... | reverse complement strand
AAGATGGACTTGCGGATAATAACATTATTGTAGTAGAACTGGATAGTTCAGATAATGTTCAGCAAGAATTAACTGGCTTAATTGCGATGAATGTTGTAAATAAGTATCACAAGCCAGTTATGATTGGGCGTCGTAACAACAAAAATGAAATTCAAGGTAGTATTCGTAGCAGTGGAAACTTTGCTGGATTGCCCAGCTTTAAGAAATTCCTTGAAGATAGCGGTTTAGTTAATTATACGGCTGGTCATGATAATGCGGCTGGTTGGGGTCTTAATGGAGATAAATTAGATGCGTTAATCAAGTACGCGAATGAGAGACTTCATGCTGAAGACTTTGAGAATTGTTATATTGTTGATTATATTCTAGACGGTTCAGATTATAATGATGAATTGCTTGGCTCGATTAGCGCGCATCCAGAATACTTTGGGAATCATATTGATGAACCAAAAATTGTCATAAAAAATATTCCACTAATGAGTGTTAATGTGATGGGCGCTGATAAGAGCAGTATTAAGATTTCATATAATGGAATTGATTATGTGAAGTTCAAAGATACAGACTTTATACAGGAAGTAATGAGTAATAGAATGAAGAAACTTACTGTATATGGGCGCGCAAACCTTAATGAATGGATGGGTAAGAAGTCTGTACAAGTATTCATTGATGACTATGAATTAGTAGAGGACAATAGTAAATATGAATTTTAAATGCGTTTTTGGATATGAAGAAAAAGATAATTTTATCTGTTCATATGATAAACAACCATGTGAATGTTCTTTAGGCACCCCATGTAGGGTAGTTGAACATTTTAAAGAGGATTATATAGAACAATTAAATTGGGATTATATGTCCCATATGGATATTAGGGAGTAATAAAATGGCATTATCAAATTTTGAATGGATTATTGTGCATGATGATGGTTCTTCCGAAACTGTCATTGCTAATTGTATCGAGGAAGTATTAGATAAAGCAGATGTAGAAGCGCAACCTATTGCTATTATTAAGGGTAGCTTATCATGGTAACTTTTGACAAAAAATAAAATTTATGATATAATAGATATAGAAAAGGAAGTGAGTAATATGATTGGAATTTATATGTTTGAGAATATAAATAATCATAAAAAATATATAGGGCAAAGTGTTCATATTAATCATAGAAAATGGGAACACTATAATCGGCCTGGTTCTGGTTCATATATTGATAAATTATTATTTGATCATCCAGATGACTTCACCTTTTCTATTATTGAAGAATGTCCTGTAGATAAACTAGATGAACAAGAAATATATTGGATTGATTATTATGATAGTATTCAAAATGGATATAATATAATTCGTGGTGGTGATTGTTATCGTGGTGAACATAACATCCAAGCTAAATTAACAGAAAAAGAAGTTAAAGAAATTATTAATCTATTAGAAGAATGTAAATTAAATAATCAAGAAATTGCTGATAAATATAAAGTTTGTAGGAATACGATTGATTTAATTAACAGATGTAAAACTTGGTGTCATTTACATTCTTATGAAAAGAATATCCGTCAAGAATGTCTAAATAAAAAAGAATTTAAGCACTCTACTTTCGCGGGTGAAAGTAATGGTTGTGCTAAAATTACAGAACAAAAAGCATTAGAAATTATAGATTTATTAAAATATGATACTCGTTCATTGGCGAGATTATCACGAGAACTTGACATTAGTTTAAATATATTGTATGATATAAATAGATGTAAAACTTGGAAGCATCTACACAATTATAAAACAAATGTGCGAAATGAAGCACGAAAGGAGGTGGTGCCTGTATGAAGATGACTAAATATCCCGGAAGTCTTCATAATTAGGAACCATTCGCACTTTAGTAATCAGACTCTACGCGATTGTATCAATACAGTAGAAAGTCTAATGGATCTAGCAGTAGAACTTGGTCATGAATGTGTAGCACTTACAGACCACGAAACTATATCTGGTTATATTAAAGCAGAAAAATATTATAAGAAGATAAAAGAAAGAAAACCAGATTTTAAATTGATTCGCGGCAATGAGATTTATCTCACAAGAAATGGTTTGACCGCAAAGAATTATGATAAGACAAAAGATAGATACTTCCACTTTATTCTTTTAGCGAAAGATTTGGAAGGATATAAGCAGATTTGTCAGCTATCAACAAGAGCTTGGCAGCGTTCATATATGAGTCGGCGCCAGCGCAGACGTCCAACTTATTATCAGGATTTGAAAGATATTGTGAAACCGAATCAAGGACATTTGATTGCGTCAAGCGCATGTCTTGGATCACAGTTGGATAAGTTCTTATTAAGATATATGGACACCAATGATGAAGAATTTTATCAAACAGCAAAACGTTGGTGTGAATATATTGTAGATATATTTGGAGAAGGAAATTTCTATTTAGAGTTACAACCTTCCAATAACGCAGAACAGATATTTGTAAATAAGCATCTTATCAAGTTAGCAAAAGAATTGGGTTTAAAATATATCATTACAACAGATAGTCATTATGGACGTCCAGCAGATGCGAAAGTACACGAAGCATTTTTGAACGCGCAGGATGGCGATCGTGAAGTCAAGAGTTTCTACGCAACAACTTATATGATGAAAGATGAAGAAGTGCGTGGATTCTTAAAGTATATGAGTGATGAAGAGATTGAAGTGGCATACGCGGCAATCCGTGAAATTAAAGATAAGTGTGAAGATTTTAGTGTTTTGAAACCATTAAAGATTCCTAGTTTACCTTGGAGAACGTTTAATAAGAGAACTCAACAAGAATTATTTGACTATACTTTAAATATGCCAAACTTGGCACATTTTATCAATTCTCCACATTATGCAGATAATCAATTGGTGCTAGCATTAATTGATGGTATTCATAAACATGAAGATCTTCAGAATGAAGAAGCATTTAAAGCATTAGATGAATGTTTAGGAATGACGTGGGAATCTTCTCAAGTTAACAATGCACAATGGTCAGCATACTTCCTCAATCTTCAAAAGATTATTGATGAATGTTGGAATGCAGGAACATTGGTAATGCCAGCACGTGGTTCTGGCATGGGATTTGTTCTTCTTTATGCATTGGATATTATCCAGATAAATTGTTTGCGAGAGAAAACTAAGACATATCCTTGGCGATTCTTAAATCCGGCGCGTGTATCAGTTCTTGATATTGATGTTGATATTGAGGGTTGTCGCAGAGCACAGATATTGGAACATTTGAGAAAAGTTTATGGACAAAATAGAGTATCAAATGTAGCAACATTTAAGACAGAAAAGTCAAAGTCAGCGATTCAGACGGCGGCGCGCGGATTAGGAATTGATGTTGATGAAGCATCTTATATCTCAAATTTGATCCCAAGTGAGCGTGGTGCGGTATATACATTAAGTCAGACATATTATGGTGATGAAGAAAATGGAATTGCGCCAACTCAATCATTTGTAAATGAAGTCAATAAGTATCCACAGTTGTGGGAAGTAGCACAAAAGATTGAAGGATTAATTTGCGGTCAAGGTATTCATGCGGGCGGTGTAGTTTTCACAGATGAAGATTTCACAGAGTCAAGCGCATTGATGCGGGCGCCCGATGGTACGATCATTACACAATTTGAGTTACATGACCTTGAAGATGTATCAATGATTAAGATGGACTTGTTGAGTGTTGAAGCAGCAGATAAAATTCATACTTGTCTTGATTTATTGGTAGAACAAGGTTATATTAAAAAGTATCCAACATTGCGTGAAACATATGAGAACGCAATTGGAGTATATAAAATAAATCGTGATGATGAGAAAATGTGGGATATGGTTCAGAATCACGAAATAGTATCTTTGTTTCAGATGGAACAACAGAGCGGTGTTCGCGGCATTGCGTTGACGCATCCGCGGAGCGTTGACGAATTAGCAGTTCTCAACTCTGTTATCCGTTTGATGGCAACAGAGAAAGGCGCAGAATCTCCTCTTGATAAGTATGCAAGATTTAGAAGCGATCCAACCGCATGGGATAGGGAAATGCGGCTAATGGGTCTAACAGATAAAGATAGAGAGATTATGCACAGAGAATTAGACATCTCTGATGGTATGTCCATCACACAGGAACAGTTCATGCAGCTAGTTCAGTTACCAGAATGCGGCGGTTGGGATCTTCAGTGGGCAGATAAACTGAGAAAGTCCATCGCAAAAAAGAATCCTAAAGAATATGATGCATTAACAAAGCAGTTCTTTGATAATGTAAAAGAAAAAGGATTAAATGAAAAGTTCTGTAATTATGTGTGGAATATAGAGATTGCACTAAGCCGCGGATATGGATTTAATGCGGCACATACATATTCCTATTCAATGATAGCACTTCAGGAAATGAATCTAGCAAGATTCTATCCGATTATCTTCTGGAATACAGCAAACTTGATTGTAGATAGTGGTGGTATTCAAACTGAGGAAGTTGAAGATGAGGATGAAGGTTTGGATGTTGAGCCGGAGGCTGAGGAAGATGATGAAGAGGAAGAAGAATGGGAAGAAGAAAATGAGGTAACCGAGGGTGAAAAAGAAGATAAGAAAAAAGAAAAGACAAAAACAGTTGATTATGGAAAAGTCGCAGCCGCAATTGGAAGATTCAACACCTACGGTATTAAGGTTGCGCCTCCCAACATCAATGACTCATCTTATACTTTTACCCCAGTCGTTGAGAGAAATGAAATCTTGTATGGATTGCGAGGAATTACTCGTTTGTCAACTTCTACGATCAGGGAAATTATGGAAATGCGACCGTTTGATTCGTTGGAGGATTTCCTCGAAAGAGTCAAAGTAAATAAGATTCAGATGACGAACTTAATAAAGTGCGGCGCATTTGATGAAATGATGGGAATCCCGCGTGAAGATATAATGGCACATTATATTGATTTGGTCGCGGATAAGAAACAAAGATTAACATTACAGAATATGCAAATGTTAATCAATTATAATCTGATTCCAGAAGAAATGAACTTTAGTAAGAAAGTATTCCTCTTCAATAAGTTCTTAAAGCAGCAGAAAAAAGTTGAGTATTATCAGTTGAACGATAAGGCAATTGACTTTATAGCAGATAACTTTAGTGTAGATATTTTAAGAAATGGAACTGAATTATCCGCGACGAAGTGGGAACTTTTCTATCAGCGTGCGATGAATCCAATGAGAATGTATATCAAAGCACATAAAGATGAAATGCTAAAGGCATTAAATGATGCGTTATATAAGGAAGTATTCGATAAGTATGCGCTTGGGTCAGTATCTCATTGGGAAATGGAGGCAGTTAGCTTCTATAGTCATCCACATGAATTAGCGGAATCTCAGTATTTATATGATGATTTCTTCAAACTATCCGAAGAACCAGAAGTAGATTATAGCTTCATTGGTAAGGATGGTAATGAAGTTAGAATATATGCGTTAAAACGTATTATTGGTACAGTAATTGATAAGAGTAAGATGAAGAACACAGTAACATTATTAACACCAAGCGGTGTTGTTAATGTGAAGATTTATAAGAATCAGTACGCAGGTTATGACAAACAGCTATCTGAGAAAGGCGCGGATGGTAAGAAACATGTTAAGGAAAAGAGCTGGTTCAGTCGCGGAACACTTCTAATGGTACAGGGAATCCGCAGAGGACAAGACTTTATCCCGAAAAAGCGCAAAGATAGTTTCTATCCGATTATCTCTAAAATAACAGGAATACATGAGGATGGAACATTAGAGTTCCAGACTGAACGGGCGGTAATTGAAGAATGATCGGCCTCGTAGATCTACAACTACAGAGTTGGGATAAACCCCAACTCTGTCCTCCTAATTTAGAGATAATGAAACTTGCTACTTACTATCAAGCTGAAGAAAATAAATTCTGCCGCCTCATAAATCTTAATGAAACAGAGTTTGGCGGCTATGAAAAAATATATGTCTTTAGCGAATCAAAAGATTATATAACTGTACCAGAAGCATTAAAGCGTGCGACCAATGTAGTATATGGTGGCACAGCCTTTACAAATGGAGTTTATGTTCCATTTGAAAATAAACTTATAGACTATACTCTCGCGCGCACGCGCATATATGCGAATTTCTTAAAAGAAAGACGCGCGGCTGGATTAGATGATAAAGAAATTGAACGTTTATTGGATAATTCCTATTATAGATGGCACGCTGGAAAAGAAGTTCTTCCACTTCCATCAATACAAAAGCGTAGACGCTTATATGTATATGATATAGATTTCTTTCAAGAAGGCTGGCGTGATATTATGAATAAAATGATCGAAAGAAAACCAACCTCAATTCACTTTATTCATCCAATGCGTTATCGTAAGATCTCAGATTTCTTAGAAGTGCGCGAAAACTCTTTGGTAGCAAAGGCACGAGATGCTTATCTAGATTTAAACATTCCATTAAATGAAACACCAATTCTTATGAAACATTATAAGAATAGATTACTTGCAGTAGTCAATCAGAATTCCCAAGTCTTCTTACCACTTGGCGGTTCTTTTCACTATCAATCAGACTATTTACGAGATATAGTTTATAAACTTAACTTATTGTATGTATTTTGGAGTAGTAACATCCCGGTTAAAATTAAGTATGAAGAACCAACACTCGGATGTTACAATCCGATACCTGATATATCCAAGTTAATATCAACTTGGTCACAAGGCGAAACATGTAATTATAAAAGTATTATAGAAAGGATACCGAAAGATAAAAAAATGACTGAAATTCGCCCCGAGCGCGAGCAGCTTAGAGTAATACTAGATAGATATCCTTCTTCAGAAACTTTATTTCGCCAAACAACAGAAACAGCTAAAAAAGGAGGTTTTTGGATACATGGATATTAATAGTATTAAAGTAAAATATGAGGCTTTAAATAAAGAATTAAAACAGGCGCTTGCGCGCATGGAAAAAACAGATCGAGTATTTGTTATTAGAGATGCTATTAAAGATTTACAACAATTATGTCCACATAGCAATGGCAATTATGATTTTTCTGATACAGATGAATGCCCTTACTGTGGAAAACACTTTAAGGGGTGAATCATATGGAGTTACAGATTAAAAAAAGAACCGGAGAACTGGTTCCGTTTGATAAAGAGAAAATTATTAAAGCTATTTATAAAGCCTATTTTGAAGTATATCCACATGATGAGGAAGTACCAAAATACGCGACTCTGATTGCTGACGCAGTAGAGTCGGTAGCAGAAGAATGTGAATATATTCTTGGTGTTGAAGATATTCAAGAATTGGTTGAAGATTATTTAACTGATTATGATAGAACAGTTGGTAAAGCATATATTAAATATAGATATAAACATGGTATTATGCGTGCGAACTCTACAGAATTTATTCGGGCTATTTCCGAGAAATTACGGGCTTCCAATGTCCAGAATCAAAATGCTAACATAGATGAACATTCATTTGGCGGCCGCGTAGGGGAAGCTTCAGATGAAATGATGAAGCAATATGCATTAGACTTTATTGTATCTCCAATGGCTAAAGCCAATCATCTAAATAATGAAATTTATATTCATGACTTAAGTGCTTATGCCGTTGGTATGCACAACTGCTTGAGTATTCCATTTGATGACTTACTTGCTAATGGATTTAATACAAGGCAGACAGATGTGCGTCCAGCTAATTCAATTAATACTGCTTTCCAATTAGTAGCGGTTATCTTCCAACTTCAAAGTTTAATGCAGTTCGGCGGCGTTAGTGCCACCCATTTGGATTGGACTATGGTGCCTTATGTTAGAAAGAGTTTTTATAAACATTATCGCGATGGATTAGATTATTTAGAGGATGATATAAACTATTGGAATAATTATATCATGTCTAAATTATCCATTGATGATGAACACTTTAAAGCAAAAGAAAAAGTATATAAGTATGCTATGGATATGACTCAACGCGAGCTTCAACAAGCGGTTGAGGGTATGTATCATAACTTAAATACACTTCAATCTCGCAGCGGTAATCAGCTAAGAAAGTTGGCTGGCTAAAGAGAAATCTTTAGAAAGAATCCGGGCAAAATCGGTGAAATCTAAGTTGTTGATTTTAGTAAAATAAAATAAAAAAATTATTTTACAAGAATAAATTATAATAGATAAATTGTGGCATAAGCACTCATAATATGAGGTGATGAATATGCCAAGAAAAATTATTGATGATAAATTGAAGCAAGAAATTATTGATTTTTATAAATCAAAACCAATGAGTTTAAAAGAAGTTGGTATAAAGTTTGAATTAAGTCCTCCAACAGTTATTAAAATCTTAAAAGATATTCCAAAATATCCTAAAGCAAAAATAAATAATCCTAATTTAATAGAAGATTTCTTCAGAGAAATTAATACTGAAGAGAAAGCATATTTCTTAGGTTTAATTATTAGTGATGGTAATGTTTTTAAAGATGAAACTAGCGGACGGCAAGCTTCCATATCAATTACACTAGATTTAAATGATGAATATATGTTAAATGCTTTTAAACAAGTATTACAGGCAAATACAACAGTTGGTAAAGATGGTCGCGGATGCGGAACATTAGCAGTGCGTAGTAATATAATGGCACAAGATTTAGCGCAATATGGCGTCGTACCAAGAAAATCTTATATTACATATTTACCAGCTAATATAAATAAACAATATATGCCTCATTTAATTCGCGGTATTTTAGATGGTGATGGGAATATACAAGCTAAACTTAATAAAGATAATAGATTTTTACATAGTATTAGTTTTTGTGGTTCTCATAAACTAATGGAGGATATTTCAAATTATTGCACTGAAGAACTTCAATTAAATATAAAACCACAAGTATATGATTATCAAGATAGGGAATTAAGTGAAATTAAAATACAAAATATTCACGATATTCAATTATTTGGCAATTGGATTTATAATAATGCTACAATTTATCTTAAAAGAAAATATGAAACATATTTAGCTTTTAAACAACATTATAATTTAGATTAACAATATGATAATACCGAGCTAACTAATTAAATTACGAAAGGTTAATTAGTAGTGTAACGCGTAGGTGGTGAATAAATATAATCCACCCAAGAGTGTCCGCTCTTAACGGGTAAAGCCGAAGATGAAAATGTACGCTGAGCTTATAGGAAACTATAAGAACTATAGGATAAAAAGCCTATAGGATAACAAAACTGACCTTTTACCTCTATCAACTATGGAACTTGCACACTACCAGAAGGTCGTATGGTAACTAAAGCATTACTTGAAGGTTCTATTAAGGGCGTAGGTAAATTCCATAAAACTCCTATTTTCCCATGTGGTATTTTCCAATGTATGAAAGGCGTTAATCGCGCGCCTGAAGATCCTAATTATGATTTATTCCGTCTTGCGCTTGAGTCAACTGCGCGCAGAATTTATCCCAATTATGCCAATGTAGATTGGTCTAATGCGGCTGGATATGATATAAACGACCCTCGTACCTACTTCAGTACAATGGGATGTCGTACAGCGAACCTCGGAGATATAAATGCTGAGCCAGGCACTAATCCTCAGATGAAGGATGGCCGCGGTAATATCTGTCCTGTAACAATTATCCTGCCAACTCTTGCTATGGAAGCAACTGATATGGCATATGCGGCTTATCCAGATACTGACGTGGTCGATAGTTTTATGTTCCTATTAGATAGAAAGATTCAAGAAGCAAAGGATATGCTACTTGAGCGTTTTGAACATATCTGCTCCCAATCTCCAGAATCAGCTAAATTTATGTATGAAAACCATACAATGCTTGGCTATCATCCAGAAGAAGGGATTCGTTCAGCACTCAAACATGGCACATTGGTAATCGGTCAATTAGGTTTAGCAGAAACCTTACAAATTTTAATTGGCTGTGATCATACCACTGAAAAGGGTATGGCGCTAGCAAAGAAAATTGAGCAACTATTCAAAACACGTTGTGCTGAATTTAAGAAACAATATAGCTTAAACTTTGGTGTGTACTATACACCAGCGGAAAATCTTTGTTATACTGCTATGAAGAAGTTTAAAGCAAAATATGGCGAAATCCCTCGCGTATCTGATCATGAATACTTCACCAATAGTATGCACGTACCAGTTTGGCACGAAATTTCAGTATTTGATAAAATTGATATTGAAAGCCAATTAACAGGATATTCTAGCGCTGGATGTATCACTTATGTAGAAGTTCCAAGCGGAGTTAAGAATAATATAGATGCGCTTGAAACAATAGTAAATTATGCGATGGATAAAGACGTGCCATATTTCGCAATTAATACTCCCATAGATAACTGTCTAGACTGTGGATATCAAGATGAAATGAATGATACCTGTCCACAATGTGGCGGGCACAATATACAGCATCTTCGTAGAGTAACCGGGTATTTGACTGGAGACTATAAAACTGCATTTAACTGGGGCAAGCAGAAAGAAACCGAAGATAGAACAAGGCACGTACACTAATATGAGTAAAATTGCTGGTATCTATTGGGATGATACCGCGGCGGCGCCCGGTATCTCCCTCTCAGTTTATTTCTCAGGGTGCCACTTCCATTGCCCCGGATGTCATAACCCTGAGGCGCAAAGTTTTGATTATGGTGAAGAATATACAACCGATATTCGTCAAGAAATAATGGAGAAACTAAAGAAAAATGGAGTAATGAGAACATTATGCATTCTTGGTGGCGAACCGTTATGTCCGGAAAATATTGGTGACGTACTTAACTTAATTGGATGGTGTAAGAATGATTATCCAGACTTAAAAATATATGTATGGACTGGATATACAATTGAAGAACTCGAAGCGCGCGATGATGCAGATGTAATGGCAGTATTACGAAATATCACCTGTTTAATTGAAGGCAGATATATACAAGAGCTACGAGATACAACATTACCACTTCGTGGTTCTTCAAATCAACGTATTATAATGATGGAGGATTATTTAAATGGCCGTTAAATTATCAAGAGCAATATTCGCGGGTTTAGCGATTGGTTTGGGAGGTTGGGCGTACCTTATGGCGCCCAACCCCATTATCGGAGCAATTATATTTGCTTGTGGATTACTTACAGTAAGACTTTATGGATTACATCTATTTACTGGTAAAGTTCAGTATATGATGACTAAAGAAAATCCTTGGTACTACTATCCATTAGTATTATTATGTAATTTCTTTGGAATAATGATAGTAGCAACTATGTCGATAACAATGGTTCATGAAGCCGCCATTCCTATTGCAACAGCTAAGGCCGCGCAAACATGGTACATGGCATATGCTAGGGGTATAGGTTGCGGCATGTTAATGTCACTCGCAACATATCAAAAAACTCCATTATGGGTTACTGTAATGGCAGTTGCTACATTTATTCTTGCTGGATTTAACCATTGTATTGCTGATTTTTATTATATGCTTACAGGTGGAATATTCAGTTGGAATTTACTTCTAACTATTCTTGGAAATATTATTGGTGGATTATTTTTAAGCCCACAAAGATTAAAGACTAACACTTGACATTTTTCAAAAAATCTGTTATAATAAGGTATCAAGAAAAATAGTGGTGATAAAATGATATACGCTATAATCGGATGCCTTATTATAATAGGATTTTTAGGATATAAACTCTATCAAAAATAGACGCTTGATACTAAAGAGCGTGATAGATTAAAAGATGAAGTTAAAGATTTACGAAACCTGCGTCAATATGCCGAAGAAGATTTAAGACTAGCTAAAGAAAAGACAGACCATGAAAAAGTTAAACTTGAGGAATGGAAAAAAGAACTTTAGTCAGTATAGATTGCTTATAGCGATTTAGTTGAGAACCGAATGACAATGCTTGAGGAATTTATAGAAGAATAGCGGCAAAAGCGTCAAGAAGATTTAGATAATGAATTAAAAAATAAAAAAGAATTGTATAATAAACTTGCTGAAGAAGCTAAACAAAAATGCGAAAAAGATAGTGAATTATATAAGCAAACATTTGAAACATTATATAATGAACTATTATGCTAGTTATAGGAAGCAACAGAGCAAGCAGACTTTCAAAAATAGAAATATGAAAGTTTATTGGCGCCAATTCGCTAGTATGAGATGGAAAAGCAACAAAAATTATATTATACAATATAGCTGCCTGAAGAATATCGAGAGGATATTGAATTCTTACTTACTACAGTTGCCACGAAGGTGCAACATCCAGACATAATTTCAAAATTAGTTTGGGCAGAATATGTTAAACCTAATCTTGATAACACATTTAAGCGTATCGAAATTAAGGCTGAACCAGGAATTTACAAACTAACAAGTTTAGAAAATGGTATGTCCTATATTGGTAAGAGTACCAACGTAAAAAATCGTATACAAGACCACTTCAAATCAAGTATTGGAATTAAGAGTATTGCCGATTAGGCCGTACATCATGCAATACTTAAAGAAGGATTCTGGAACTGGTCAATTGAAGTAATAACTTATGCAGATAAAGATAAATTAAATGAACTTGAAAAATACTACATCGAGTTCTTTAAGACATAGGAGTTCGGTTACAACAAGAACTCCGGCGGTGGAGGATAATATGTCAGAAATTAATGAAGTAAAAGAACCTACAACTGAAATAACTGAAACTCCTACAAAAGAGGAATTAATTAAACGGTATGCTGATATTCAGAAGATTACTGAAAAAGAAGCGAGCGAGCAAGTTGGTGCGGATACAATAGAGGAAGTATTAAAGAATATTGAAAATAAAACTCTTGAAAAAATCCGCGCCACTCAGCCACCAATGAATCGGGCGCAACGACGCGCTTTAAAAAAGAAAGTCGGTGCGAAAAAGTATGCTGAAATGATGGCTGATAGTGGTAATGTGGTTGAGACAGTAGCCGAAACCGCGAAGAAACTTAACTATATAGACTTAATTCAAAAATTAAGAAAATTAAATGAGGAGAAAGAGAAAAATGGCGAGACAATTATTGAAGACGACTGATGTATGGCTGGTTGATACTGAAGAAACCGCTATGGACATGATTGAAGAGGCAAAGGAGAAGCAGAATGAGGGTGGTTATACTGTAACTAAATCCGGATATACTGCGAAGCCAAAGAAAATCAAAGGTGAAATCGACCATATTGAATATAAGGTTACCATTGAAAAAACTTTTGATTAAGAGGTGTTTTAAATGAATGAATTACAACAGCTAGTAGACTCTCTAAAGAGTCTAACCGATATGAAAGAAGAAGATTTAACTGAAGATGTTATGAAGCTTATGCTTGATAATATTGAAGCACAATATAGTTCTGAAATAGTTAATCAATCTATTAATCAGGTAATTAAAAATTGTGAAGATCAAGAATTAACCAAAGAAGAAGCTACAATCGCAATTAATTCTCTTATAGAAACCATGAAAGAAATGATTTATGGAGAAGAGCAATTAACGGGCAATAAAAAAGTTATTGTTGATACAATAATGAGTAAAACATTTGATATTTTCAATACAGCTATTGAAAAATATCATTCATATGCTATTGAGCTTCCAATGACAGTTGATACCGCTGCTGGCGCAAAAGCTCCAACCTATGCTCATGAAACTGACGCAGCTGCGGACCTATATGCTCCTGCCGATCAGACAATTCCAGCCCATTCCTATGGAAATATGATTAAGACTGGAGTTAAGATTCAACTACCAGAAGGTTGGCAAGCATTAATTCTTCCTCGTTCTAGCATTGGTACAAAAACTCCATTACGTTTAAGCAATAGCGTAGGCTTAATTGATAGTGGTTATCGTGGAGAACTAGGCGTACTGTATGATAATACATCAGATAATGATTATCAAGTAACCGCTGGAGATAGAATTGCTCAGCTACTAGTAATGCCAAGTTATAGATTTAAAGCAAAGGTTGTAGATATCCTTGCTGATTCAGACCGTGGAGAAGGCGGGTTTGGCGCCAGTGGTAAGTGATGGGAACCATCAATATATATGCTGTAAAAAATGCGTTAGAAGCTGAAGGTTGGTAGTTGGTAAGTGAGGTTTATAAAAATCTCAAAACTCCATTAAATATGAAATGTCCCGCTGGTCATGTGTAGTCACAAACATTTGACCAATGGCGTAAACATAAAATATGTGATGCCTGTATGGCAGGTGATCCATATAAAGTCAAAAAAAATAAAGTACCCACAAAGGGCACAGATACACATCGTATTCTCGCGCTTGATGCAGCTACAAGTATAACAGGTTATTCAATATATGATGACAAAGTACTTGTAAGTTTTGGAACTTTTAAAACTAATTCTAGTTATGAAGCGACTCAGCGCATTAATTAGGTGAAGAGTTGGTTAAAAGCCGCAATTAGAGCGTGGGAGCCAGATTTTATAGGAATTGAAAATATTCAATTATAGAAATATGGCGCAAAAGCAACCGATGTTCAAGTAAAAACATTTTAGACTTTAGCTAATCTGTAGGGTGTATTATTAGATACGGTGTTTGAAGCGGGAATACAACATGATTTAGTATATCCTAGTGAATGGCGCTCATATTGCGGTATTAATGATGGCGAACAAGATCGTGGTGCAAAAAAGAAACAAGCACAAGCAAAAGCTAAAGTTTGGTATGATATGGATTGTACTGAAGATGAAGCAGATGCAATCTGTATTGGTAAATATTTTTGTGGAAAACAAAAATCGAATAAAATCACATGGGGTGAAGATATATGATTACAGTAAAAATCGCTGATCTACTCAATAGTACTGAAATACTACAGAAATTATCACAGAAAGAATTTAAAGCTAAATTAGCATGGTCCATTACAAGGTTACTAAAGGCGGCCGAAGTGGAAATTCAAGCCTTTAATGAAACTCGTATGAATCTAATTAAAAAGTGCGGTGAAAAGGATGAAAATGGTGAATTAGTTACTGACGAAAATGGTAACTGCAAAATTGAACCAGATAGTATTGAATCCTTTAGTAAGGAATTAAATGACTTAATTGAAACAGAAGTTGAAATTAATGCTCACAAGATTCCAATTAGTTTATTAGAAGATGTTAATTTTACTCCAACAGAAATGGCTGCACTTGAACCGTTTATTGATATGGATGAAGAATAAAAAAATATGCCCAGGCATTACGCCTGGGCTTATTTTTTTTAACTATTTCTTGGATAATAATAAACTGTACAAGGAACACGTTTCGTTGTAGAGGGACACTCTCCAATAATTCGTAAATCTGAAAAAGAACAACCAGCTACATCAGCTGCGGCGCCACCCACGCGTAAAACAAAATAAATAGTCTACCCATCACCAAATAAATTTGTATCACATGTCACCGCACCACTAACTTTCTATGGAGTAGAAGTAAAGAATGCACCAGGAGTAAAAGTAATAGTTATTTTATTATTATTACTCTACACCTCTTCATATGTAGACATAGCAGTATTACTTAAATATAATGCGCAGTCACTATTCTACATTGATGTAGGAGTTGAAATTTCACAAGTAAAGCTATATGTATAGTTAATATTATCTATTGTAGCAAAAGATTGCTATGATGTAAAACTGCCTGGAAAAATAAACGCCCTTCCTGTATTACTATCATAATAATTTCCTGCTGTATAAGAAATATATGCATCGTAATAAGGTTTAATTAATACCCAGTCATTTGTAGCACTTGACATATGACTTTCTGCGCCCGCAATTGTATAGCTCCAATGTTCAGGGTCACTGCTCATAACAACAATATCTTCGCGGCTCCATTCTTGCTATCCATTAATCCATATATGTTTACCATTTAATACTATACCATTATTATCTATTCGTAGATATGGTGTAGCTAAACCCTAAGCTGAATTAGCAGAAGGAACAACAATACCATTATCTGCTCCTATTAACAATCCTGTAGTAGAAGTTAATGTAACAAAAGCCTGCTGTGTATCATTCCAATTACCATTATAACTTAATCCATCCACACCAAAAGATACTCCAGTAGTATCAATGCCACTCCATGGAATTGTAACACCGGTTCCTAAAGTAAAGGATGTTGCGGTGATACTACCCTTGATGATTAAACCATTTGAAGTATATTCTAATTGTGGATCTGCTGTAGTCCCAAGACGTAGATATGCTGCTCCAGATGAAGGATTAGAATTAATTAACAAATTAGTAGTATTAACTTCAAAGTTTCCGCCACTGGCAATTGCAATTCCACTATTATCTATTACTATTGCGGTCGCGGTATTAGAAGAATTAACTATATGAATGCCACCACTAGACCCAATTAACATTGGTTTAGTTTGAGAATTACCCAAGATTAATCCATAAGAAGTGCTATTATAAATTGGGTAACCATTAGCATCATATGTAATTCCATTAACGGTTTGGTTTGCATTATTAGCATTTAAACCTAATAAGCCATATGCGGTAATTGGAGCCATTGCTGTTGTAATGGCTGTTGCTGATGCTGCTGCGCCAGAAACAGTAGTATTATTACTAATT
>Ga0310786_10005909_pt1 | contig 16472 bp, 12 predicted proteins | sample AusTroGonzalo_MG_FD_203881 | JGI IMG/M metagenome (GOLD analysis project Ga0310786, IMG submission 203881) | Bovine rumen microbial communities from tropical cattle in Woodstock, Queensland, Australia - Gonzalo_03 (v2) (version 2) | ecosystem: Host-associated > Mammals > Digestive system >... | reverse complement strand
CGGAATTTAGTATTTCATTATAATCTTCTACAGAAAAGTCATGCAGTGCTTTTAGCGCATCTAAGGATGCGGAGTTCCAATGATTTTCAAACAAACGTAAACGGACTCTATTTTTATACAACCTTATGGCATGTTCGGGGAATACTTCAATAAATATTACACCTAATTCCTTAATTTTGTCCATGTTTGCTTCAAAAAATAATCGTGCGATTTTTCGGTCACCCAATGCAAGAAATCTAAATAACAAGTGTAAATCGCCATCTGTTTTATTCCATAAAGGGTGACTAGTATTGTTAATTGCGTCAATACCGATTTGATTTACAATTTGAGCATATCTTTTTTTGTTTTCTCGATATAATAAACGTCCGAAGTCAAAAATACGATTCCAATCCCTAGGTAAACTTTGACTGATATAAGCTGCAACTGGAATCACAGGCAAGGCTTTAACAAAAGCTTTTGAAAAAACCCTTTGTTTTTTTGTTGGTTTATAATTACTTGATAAAAATGTAATTCCACATACATATCCAAGGAATTCAATTCCCATTATATCGATTGCTTCTTCTGGTCTTGAAGACCAAAGCACCTGATATTTATCAATATTGTCTGTAAGAAGTTCTATAGCTAAATCAGGGTTTAAAAAATAAATATGGGAAATTGAATAATAGAATAAGCCAACATTGTTTACTTTAACCAATTGACTCTTTCTAACTAAATGGTCTCTTAGTAACTCGCCGAATTCCGAAAATGATTCGGTATTATATGCTTGAGAAATTCGATCAAACAATCTGCTCCATACATATAAGTCATCTACTAAACTATTATCAAAGTTCTGTAATAATGAATTAATATTTATTTGTGCGACAAAACATTTCAAGGAATCATTTCGCTCATTATTCAGGGCATTGAGTAATTGCGAATAAGAATAGGCGCTTTTGCTGGTTGCTGTCGAGATCCATTGTGCAAAGACATCCTCATATTGTTTAAAATAGTATCTGCCATTTTTCTTTCGATGGTAATTAAATACACGTTCAAGGAAATAAACAATATGCCCACGTCGTCCTTCATCATTAATGGAATTCAAATTAGAAAAAACAATATCCAAGAATGATTCTGTGAATACTCTTTCTTCTAAATAATAACCAGATGAAAACAATACGCTTTGCAGCCAATTCAAGCCCTGTTCAGTAAACAAATGGTTTTTATAACCATCTTCAAGTATTTTACAAAATAATTGTTTAGATTCCACGTCAGCAATTTTGAAAAAACTATAAATTACATGTTTGGCACTTTCAATATGAACAATTCGGACATCGTAAGACGATGCAATCAGTTTTTTGCTAACTAAATACTCCAAATCATCATCTGTCCATGATATTTCATTGCCGAACTTTTGTATATATATTTGTAACCATTGGAAACTAATTGCGCCATCCAATTTAAGAATTTGAAACAGCGCAATAATCGTACTCAACAATCCGCATTTATTGTGGTAATAAACAGTTTGAAACTGTTCATTTACGGTATTCCATCCTCCTCTAAGTGTATAATTAAACAACCACGGCGTATTCTTGGTAGCTGCATTTTTAATGCGTCTCTCATATGGAGTATCCATCATACCGTCTCCAACATCCTTGTCAAACTGTTGGACAATAGGCAAAATTTCTTGTTTCCTTTTTCTATAATTTTGTGCGATGGCTTTTACGGCATCCATATTTGTAATTCTTATAGGTTCTGAATATTGATGTAAATCATCTTTTATATTAGTAAATGCTAAAATTACTTTCGTCTGCTTTTGAGATTGAGCTATGACTTGATCAATAAGAAACTGAGGCAGGTTTTGAGCATCGTCAATAATTATCAAGCAGCTTTTTTCATTTGAACGCGGAACAAAGATAGTTTCTTCTGCGTTTTTATTGATATACCGATAAATAGAATACTCTTTCAGCGATAAATCAAAAGCTGCTTGATAGATTGTAATAGATTTACCGCATCCTGGCTCGCCCTCAACGATCACATAGTCAACAATACCTAGTTTTTCCTTGATGCTCTCCACTTGTGCTAATCTTGGACAAGCATTTACATGACAAGGCTGTAATCGATATCCAGCAATTGCTTCAGATATATCTTTTTGACATGAAAAGTCAATCCGTTCCCAATAATCATAATCCAGATCAAACTCATCAAAATAAACAGGCTTGTCCTTATATTTATCAATTATTGATAATACTTTTGGGACTTTTCCCAGTGCTTCGCTATGAAAAAAGCGCAGGTTTGCAACACTGAAATTACGGTTGTTCTTCTTTAAGTTACATGACGCGCATGATGGACGATAGTTTTCTATGGAATCCAATATAAAGCCATCAAGTCCTAATTCATTAATATATGTTTCAAATTCAATGTCATTCGTATCTTCAGCATTTGTTGCCAAAATATGATCAACATGCATATTCTTGGGTTGTATCAGATCTCCGCAATATGCACACTTTTTTGAATATGCTTCATACAGTGCTTTTCTCACAAGAGGATCATTCTTTGAATAAGGATGATATTCCATTTTTTCTCCTCCTTTGTCTATATGATATATAAAATACAATTACTTAAGCGATATCAGCAGAAAACTTCTAAGGTGGGGAACTAAAATCAGCTATAAATCTTTCATCAATGTAAGAGTGAAGGCAATATGTTTTTATATTGTGTAATCAATGCGTTCACACCGGATTCAGGTAATATCCTTGCATTAAACACGATGACGAACTATGAGTGAAAATGGCAGGCCATTGTTTTTCGGCATCTTCACGAGGTATTATGTGGGGCAGCTTATATGTGCGGTGTTTGTATTATGTATAGCTGCGCTGCCGACTATTCTCTATATGATGAAGTACATCGTCAACGATTATCATCGCTGACAGAGCTTATGATTGCTGAGCTGTTAATTGCAACACTTGGCAGATTTACAACGCTCACATGGAGTGTTATGAGTGTGCTTATACAGAAATTCTTTCTGAAGAATTATCGCATCATCAACATTCTATTCTGCTAGTACTCAAGCTTGTGGAATGTATCATCAGTATTTTGAAAGGACGGAGGTTTTGAAGATGAACGAGAAAAATACAAAGATGTATAATAACGGAATGATGATGCTTGACGCAAGATTTTTCAATATGTATCAGGAAATGATAGACTGCTATTTCCATGATAATTGTATCTCACCAAATTTGCTTACCACTTATACATTTCAAGCAATATTTTGACAATCTTATTTGTCCTATCTTTTATCTTGTTAATCGTCCATGTATCTTGTGTGACAACATCCTGATTTAAAAATAATCCGTTTCTGTAGCCTATATCTTTTGACTTGTCCTTAGATTTTCTATCTTTCTTTTTCTCAAAAGACATATTTGAAAGGTTTTGATTATAACCTGTTATGGTTAAGTTGCCAAGTGTATGTGCATATTCAGACAAATACTGTTTTGCAAGTTCCATATCTCCGTTTGCGATCATATTGACCCATGGGTCAGGGATATTTTGCCCCTCCGGAAAGATATGTTCAATTGTCCATATGTATTTGTTACTGCTATCTCTTGACCAAAGATTTGAATAGATTTCTTTAGTCTGATGCTTCGCCTCTATGCTGCATAATAAAAAGCGTACAGCATCAGGGTTTTCATCATATAATGATCCACGAAGTTTTGATTCAAATTCTTCATCAGCTGCTGCAACAGACTTTAACTTTTGGCTTACACAAGAAATAACTGCATCGCCTTGAAGAAGCTTGATATCAGAAATAATATCTATGAATAGCTGAGTTAGCTTTCTTGTGTTCGGGATATCAGTAACACTTCTCCTTACAAAAAATACAATTAACAATCTGACGATCTGTTGAAGGTTGTCATCGGTAAGCTTTAATGATTCCTGCATAGAGAAAAGATAAAGCAGCAACAGATAAGACGGAGCACCTGATATTCTATCCAGATCCAGCAAAGCAGATGTATAACTATGTTCTTCATCACTATTATTTACGATAAGTGCATATTTTTGTGATTTATCATAGAGGTCGTCAAGCAAAGCCCTATAGTTATGTTTTATCATCTGCTCATAAATATCTAACAAGGTTGTTCGTGTTGCAAGATAACCAAAATGATATTTCTTATCCGGATCGTTATAAGGTTTGTTTAATTCTTCACGGAATGCGTTATAATACTGCCTGAAGAAACGCTCCTGCACGGAATAATCATTAGGTGCAATATTATTAAGTATCTGCTTCCACAGCTCATATGCATCATCAGCATCTGATTCGCTATCCGCAGTTGCTATCAGAGTGTTTTTGATCAGGTCTATTGCTGAAAGCGGAACACCTCGCTTGTTAAGTGATTCAAACAGCATATAGGCGTCTTTGTTGGTATCAACCTCTATTCCTACCATTATTGCCTGTTCAAACTGGCTCTTGATAAAGAAAAGTGCACTTATATCATCCGTGTCCGGATTATCTGCTTTGATCTCTTCAACTCTTTCATTGATGAGCCTTAAAAAATGCGTGTATGCTTTAGCAATCCTACGATTACCGAAATTAATTGGTTTGTTTTTGTTCTCAGTAATAACGTGTTTTGATGACAACAGGTACGAATAATCCTCATCATTCATATTCTGTTTCTGAAGGATCAGACGCTGTGTATAATTGTATTTTCTTCCTGAAACCGTTACTTGCTGTTTTTTATTAGCAAGTTCTCCCCGGAGATTAGCGAGGTCAGTTTTATCTTCCGCTTCCATTTGGCTTTCAAGAGCAGATAATTTTTCATACAATGCGGTTAGTAACAATGTCAATGTTGTAAACCGCTGTTGACCATCTATCACTTCCAAAGACGTTCCATTTATTGAACCGCTGTTCACACAAATATATGAACCAAGAAAATAACCATTATCATTTTCGGTCACATCTTTGAATAAAGCATCCCAATCTCTTTTTCCCCATGTATATTCTCTTTGGTACTTTGGAATGCGATATATCCGATCACTATTGATAGAGAAAATATCGGCAACAGAAGTCTGATCTACTTTTTTAATCATAATTTATCCCCCTAATGAACAGGTATTCTTTACTCAAAATTGCGTAATCATCCGATATTCCAGAATCGTTCAAAGAAGAACTTGAACTTTTCGATAACGGTTTCTTTCTTCGCCTTGCGATTTTCTCCACCGCCGCCGAAGCGGGACACGGCAGGCAGTATTTTGTCTATGTCCGTTCCTGTTGTCTTGATACCGCCGTCACGGAAAGCACCTGCTACAAATGCCCTTGTTTCTTCCTCTTTGAGCTTTTCCTCAGTTATCAGAGACATGAGAGCCTTTTCACGTTCCTCAGCAACATAGCTGTGCCACTCATTCATAACATCGTCAACATCGTTGATACCGTTGATGAAGTTCTCGATAAGGTCTTTCTTGCTTCTCAGCTCAGGGCTGGAGTCAACAGCTTTCTGAATGGTGATAAGCACCTCCTTGTCCATACAGTGACTATCGTGATACTTCGTTACAAGCATAAGGATATAGTCAATATTGATCTCTATCTGCTTGATAAGCTCGATCTCAAAGACAATATCATCGTCAATATCGGTCAGTTCACCTCTTTCACGGCGAGCCTTCCACTCATCACGCAAGTCCTGATACCGTCCGAGGTAGTCTTGAAAATCTCTCTCGGAGATGATCTCTCTGCCCTCAAACTCGTCAAAGCTCACAAGCAGATTACGCATACGCAGGATAGCACCGAGCAGAGCGATAAACTCCTTCTGCCGTTCTTCTCCAATGATCTGCGGCTCATCAAGCGGAAAATCTTTCAGCAGCTTGTCTATCATATCAACATATCCATCAACGTGCTTGCCCTTATCATCATCATAGCCGTTGTAGTAGTCCCCAAAGCTCTGCAAGGTCACGATACCACCGGCTTCTTTATCTCCAAAGAGGGAGATAGCAGCGTCCGTCCGCTTCTGTAATGCACGGAAACATACAATATTGCCGAATGTTTTGATAGAGTTGAGTATACGGTTAGTTCTTGAATATGCCTGAATAAGACCGTGCATTTTCAAGTTTTTGTCTACCCACAGAGTATTGAGAGTTGTCGCATCAAAGCCTGTCAGGAACATATTGACTACGATCAGCAGGTCAAGCTCCTTATTTTTCATACGGAGAGAAACATCTTTGTAATAACTCTGGAACTTGTCGCTTGACGTATCGTAATTGGTGTTGAACTGCTTATTATAGTCACTGATAGCTTTTTCAAGGAAATCTCTTGAAGTGGAATCGAGTGCAGAGGTATCTTCGGGATTTTCTTCATCGAGGATACCGTCGGGATCTTCCTCATTCGCTCCGTAGCTGTATATTATCGCTATTTTCAAAGATTTTTCGGGGTGAGCAGTCATCTGCTTCAGAAACTCCTCATAGTAGAGCTTGGCAGCCTGCACCGAGGATACCGCAAATATAGAATTGAAACCGCTGACGTGCTGTTTCTGCTTGATCTCCTGCACCTGTTCACGCCTTTTGGAATCGGCTACCTCTGAAACATTCGTCAGCACATTATAGCTGTATGTTCGCTCAAAAGCCCTGCGGTAGGTCTTTTGGTCAAAGTGGTCTAAGATATACTCAGTGACAAGAGAGATGCGCTTCGGGGACATATATGCCTTTTCACGGTCAATGTCCCATACCTTGACATCTTCAATATCTTCTTCCTTATCCATCGTCTTGATATAGTCTACACGGAACGGAAGGACATTCTTGTCGTTGATAGCATCAACGATAGTATAGGAATGAAGCTGATCTCCGAAAGCCTGCGCCGTGGTGCGTAGGTTCGGATTCTTGCCTGTTCCCGAGTTGATAGCAAAAATCGGCGTACCCGTGAAGCCGAACAGATGATACTTCTTGAACTTCTTGGTGATAGCAGCGTGCATATCACCGAACTGGCTTCTGTGACACTCATCGAATATGATGACCACACGCTTGTCATAGACCTCATGTGCCGGGTTTTTCTTGATGAATGTGGCGAGCTTCTGGATGGTAGTGATGATGATACGGCAATCGGGATCTTCAAGCTGCCGTTTTAATACCGTGGTAGAGGTATTGCTGTTGGCAGCACCCTTTTCAAATCTGTCATACTCACGCATCGTCTGATAGTCGAGGTCTTTACGGTCAACGACAAACAGCACCTTGTCGATATATTCGAGCTTTGAAGCCAGCCGAGCCGACTTGAAAGAGGTCAGCGTTTTGCCCGAACCTGTTGTATGCCAGATATATCCGCCGCCTGCAATTGAGCCGTATTTCTTGTAATTATGGGCAATTTCAATGCGGTTGAGGATACGCTCAGTGGCAACGATCTGATACGGACGCATAACGAGCAACAGGTTTTCAGAAGTGAAAATGCAGTATTTCGTCAGTATGTTGAGGATCGTATGCTTTGCGAAGAAGGTCTTAGTGAAGTCCACAAGATCGGGAATGACCTTGTTGCTTGCATCAGCCCAGAACGAAGTGAACTCAAAGGAATTGCTTGTTTTGGTCTTTTTCCGAGCCTTGCCTGCTTCTTTCACGGCATTGAAACGAGTGGTATTGCTGTAATATTTGGTGTTCGTGCCGTTGGAAATAACGAATATCTGCACATACTCAAACAGCCCTGAGCCAGCCCAAAAGCTGTCACGCTGATAGCGGTCTATCTGGTTGAACGCTTCACGAATCGGCACACCACGCCTTTTCAGTTCGATATGCACAAGCGGAAAGCCGTTTACAATCACCGTCACATCATAGCGGTTCTGTCGCTTGCCCGTGTCCACCTCATACTGATTTATCACTTGCAGATGATTATTGTGGATATTCTTCTTGTCGATCAGCGTGATATTTTTTGATGTGCCGTCATCACGCTTCAAGACCTTTACGTTGTCTTCCTGTATCGTCTTTGTTTTCTCGACGATACCTTCGTTATTATTAGCTATTACAGTATTAAGGAACAAGCTCCATTCATCGTCCGAAAAAACATAATTATTCAGCTTTTCAATCTGGTGACGAAGATTATCGATTAAATCACTTTCATTGTGAATAGAAAGATATTCATATCCTAATTCTTCAAGGCGATGAATAAATTCCTTTTCAAGCTCAACTTCACTTTGGTATGTATCTGCACTTCGAGGTTCAGGAGTATACTCTGTTACTACTGTATTCTCATTCGATTGGGATATAATATTAATATACGACATTATGTTCCTCCTTAAACCGACCAAGACAATTCTCTTGTTGCTGCTGTTAACTCTTCTTTTTTTCGTTTATCATCAATATTATCAAGTATTCCAACTATCAACCTTCTAAGAGATGTATATTTTTTCATTCCAACTTCTTCGTCAGTTGAACTACTATGAACAATCTCACTTAATTCGCTAAATAGCTGATAACCGTTAGCTGAGAACTCTTGTGGAATGATTGAACATTGACCATCTACTCTTGTAAGCAACTCCCGAAAGTTTAGCGTTTTTCCGTTTCTGTCCTGGTATGCGACGCCGTTATCTTTTGCGACATCAACAGTTACCATTTCATACAGCTTTCTTAAATATACAAGAGCACCTGCACCTAATTGATCATAGTAAGCCTGATCAGCCTTAATAAGTAAATCAGAATACTCCTTTTTATACTTTAGAGGTTCCGGCTCAACTTCTGATGAATATTTAAAATGCCTATGTAGTAATCTGACTTTAGCAGTAGGCAATATATTCACACTTTTCTGCCCCTTAGTCATACTCATTCCTTCAACCTGAATCAAAAACCATACCGGTACAGAAGTCTTACCACAATATTGACAAGTTAACCGACAATCAATGCTTAGTAAGTCGGCATTAATAGGCATAAAGTATAGTATTTCATCCGAATAGAATTGATGAACCTGATTACAATTATTGCACTTCTGATTAAGGAAAACTTTTCCCACTTCTATTTTATAACTTTTCCCTATTTGAGCAGAATTCTTTGGAGCAAAGTTATCTACTACGACAAATTCTTTCATAGGTTCTTTGCTTAATACGTCGCTTAATCGCATTATGATCTCCCATATAAATCGAGCATACGTGCAACTGACTTAAAATATAATAATCACTCCGTTGCTCGCTCATGAATTATTCTTTTTATTTGCTTGTCTGTCAATGGAGCTTTAGAGTAAATCCACCGCTTGCAGTGTGTCGCAACAGCTCTATTGACATATTTTATATCCTCTGGTCTTAACTCCGTCAGGCGGTTATAAAAGCCTCTCCTTGTATTTTCATAAGGCTTCATAAACAGCACTATATTGGGGGATATAGGCATTATTACCTCGTCGAGTTTGACCGGCTGATTTGTTCCGAATAGGATAACAGGGCTATCGCTTGTGAAAAACACCTCTGAATCAGCCACACCGATCTGGAATGACATATCCTCAAAGAACCGCATAACAGGGTTTAGGAGGTTTCTTTCCTCAGTATCGAGAGCCTTATATATCGGCAAGCAAGTTTGCAGTGCAAGATTTCTCGCTGATATTTCTGTTATCTGGTCTCCGAAAAACTCCAATGCCGTCTCCTGGGCGGCTTGCAATACATCGGGATTTCTAACGATCATCGTCGAGAGAAAAAATACCAATAATGCTTTTTCTTTCGGTGACAGAAAAGATAATGTGTGATAATTGGCTTCGATTCGGGATTTTGAGATGATAGAGCGAAAAGTTTTGGCGAACTCGCCCTCATAGATACCAAAGCTCTTTTCTATCAGATTTCTGTATACAAAAGCTCCCGAACTATCCCTAAACTCATAAAGATGTTTCTGATAGCACACACTTTTTGTAGGAACAGGCACGGGAGTTTGCTTGCCCGATAAAACATCGTATTGGTATATGCGTTCTCCGTCCGAGGAAAACTGTTTCAGGTAGCACTGAGGGATATAGTGTTCATCGATCGTAGGCTTGTTTTGTGCCATTTACTGCTCCTTAAAGGAAAGAAGTTTATCCCGATAATATTCATACTGTTTCCGTCTTGCTTCTATCTCCGCAGGCAAGCCTTCGGAAATGTCATTGCATAGCTTGTCAAAGCGTTCAAGTATAGAGATAATACGCTCTTGTTTCTCAATAGTAGGAACTGGTACAGGATACCTCATAAATGCATTCATATCAAGAGAATCAACAGTACCACCTTGTTTCTTTGTAGATTTAAGTATTCTCTTGCTAAAACCTGCAAGAACAAAATAAGCATATCGTGGTAAAACATCTTCGGAGGGAATTAAAGCCTTAATATCTTGATTAACTGTTGTTTCAAAAGGAATATATACAACAGGCAAAGTATGCTTTAATATACCAGAACGAGCAACGATAGCAGTTATGTTCTTTGGCAACAATTTAATTGAAGTTTCCTTTATTGCCAAATCAGTAATATGATCTTCTGTATCGCTAAGTGTTGCAAATTTCATGTCCTTTGAAGAAATCCACGGAATTGTGCCATTGTCCCAATATTTTGAATTGTTCATTGACGGTGTGCATCCACCAGTCCAAGAACCAAGACCAGAGATTGTTCGCCATTCGCACTCACTTGCCCCCCCCCCGTGGACACCAAAGTCTAACAGGAGGTCACGATAGTATTCGTACTGCTTTTTGCGAGCTGTAAGCTCTGCTGTAAGCTCTGCTGTAAGCTCCGTGAAATTGTCAAGGATCTTGACAATTTCAGCCTGTACCTCCAAAGGCGGTACAGGAATTGTTATATCGGCAAGTTTGTCGGGAGTGACCTCTATAACTTTTGTTCCGTGTGCTAACTTTTTCTTTTGAGCATAGAACATCGCTGTATGGAAATAGTAGCACAGGTATTTCGGGTTTAGGGTGTGATGAATAATAGCAGTATGACCGCTAACGGCGATTTCATCATCACCAAGCCACGCAACACACTTGCACACATCATCAATGTTTTCGCTTGTCACCGCCATTACAATATCATTCTTGACAGCGTATTTCTGCTTTTTGGCGGCATCTTCGCTGATGAAGGTCAACGTTTTATCAGCAAACAAGCCGTATCTTGTGTATATCTGCCCGTAGTGTATACAAGGCACACCGTCCTCGCAAAAATCCTTTTTCTGAAAGCTACCGCCCCTGCTGATAGTGGCAACTTCACCGAGCTTCTTATACTTTACTCCATTCGGGCAAAGCTCTTTTATCAGTTGTTCAAGTTTAGTCATTATATTTCACCTTACAACTATTCTCTTGGTATCTTTATATTTTTCTTTCAATTGTTCTATATCTATTGAAATAGTGTCTGGAAGAATTTTTTGAAGCACTGTCCATAGTCCGTCAGTTTCCCATGGACAATTAGACATATAATCTGAAAAATTTTCGTTAATTCTGTTTTGTGATGCTATATCCCATGGTTTGCCGGACTTATAGCCATATATAATACTATGTTTATTATTAGTTGAAAGATCTATATCAAGTATAATTGGACCATCTTTAAATAAAAAATTGTGTATTAAAGGATAATATATAGCTAAATCTATTACCTTATCGTTTAAAGTAATCCAAGAATGATTGAAATTTATATTACGATTCATACATTCGCCTATAATAAGCTTAGGTTTACAATTCAGCTCTGATAAAGCTACGAACAAAACAGAAGATATTGCGTGACAGCTCCCCTTACAATAATCCCTACTGATCATATAATCAAATAAGTTCCTTATTGTATCACACACGCTCTCCTCATAACCGGCATTCTTTAACGTTTGTTTAATCTTAGTGCTTGTTTCTAAAACTTTATTATTAATCATTTGATTCTCCTTCAATCTTCGCAATAATACGGTCAATCTCGCTTCTCAGAACGTCCTCACGCTTGACTATCTCAGCAATCTCAGCATTAAGAACGGCTATATCAATGACTTCTCTTGTATCTTCTTGTTCAACATAGGTCGAAACCGACAGATTATAGTCATTTTCAGCTATCTCGTTATTCGGCACAAGGCGGCAGAAGTATTCGCTGTCAGCTCTGTCTGCGAACGCTGCAACTATCTTAGAGATATTTTCCTCAGTCAGCTTGTTGTTATTCGTGACCTTAACACATTCCTTTGAAGCATCAATGAAAAGAGTGCTGTTCTGAGCCTTGTTCTTTTTCAACACCATAATGCAGGTTGCAATATTAGTACCGTAGAACAGATTATCCGGCAGCTGAATAATGCAGTCAACAAAGTTGTTGTCTATCAGATACTTACGAATCTTCTGTTCAGCACCGCCTCGGTACATAACTCCGGGGAAACATACGATAGCCGCTGTGCCGTTATTTGCAAGCCACGAAAGCGAGTGCATAATGAACGCAAGGTCAGCTTTCGACTTAGGTGCAAGCACTCCGGCAGGTGAAAAACGAGGATCGTTGATAAGCAGCGGATTGGCATCGCCCTCCCACTTAATAGAGTAGGGAGGATTTGACACAATTACCTCAAAAGGCTCATCGTCCCAATGCTGAGGTTCAACGAGAGTATCTTCGTGAGCAATATCGAATTTATCGTAGTCTATATCGTGCAGGAACATATTGATACGGCAGAGGTTGTAGGTCGTGATGTTTATCTCCTGACCAAAGAATCCCTGACGCACTTTATCCTTACCGAGAACTTTAGCTGCTTTCAGGAGCAGAGAACCTGAACCACAGGCAGGATCATAGACCTTGTTGACCTCTGTTTTTCCTGCCGTTGCAAGCCGTGTGAGAAGCTCCGACACCTCTTGCGGAGTGTAATACTCACCGCCGGACTTGCCTGCATTAGAAGCGTACATACCCATGAGATACTCATAGGCATCGCCGAACGCATCAATGGTGTTCTCCTGATAATCACCGAGCTGCATAGAAGCGACACCATTCATCAGTTTGACAAGTCGTTCATTACGCTTTGCGACAGTTCCGCCGAGCTTGTTGCTGTTCACATCGAAATCGTCAAACAGTCCCTTGAAATCGTCCTCACTCTCACAGCCCTGGGCAGAGCCTTCGATGCTGCGGAAGATGCCCTCAAGCGTTTCATTCAGGTTTTCGTCCGAATCAGCCTTTGCCAGTACATTGCAGAAAAGCTGTGACGGCAGAATGAAGAAACCCTTAGTCTGCACCATATCCTCACGGGCTGTTTCTGCTTCAGCGTCCGACAGCTTTGTATAATCAAAATCGGGAGTGCCTGCTTCGATCTCGCCTGCATTGATATAGTTTGTCAGGTTTTCCGAGATATAGCGGTAAAACAGCATAACAAGGACATAATTCTTGAAGTCCCAGCCGTCTACGCTGCCTCGCAGATCGTTAGCAATGCCCCATATCGTGCGGTGCAGCTCAGCACGCTCCTGCTCTTTTTTATTATCTATCATAGGTCATAACTCGCTTTCATTCAGTAGGCTATCAAATAATATTTATTGTATAATTATAGCATATTCCACACAATTAGTCAATCAACAGCCACCTCTTTTCCTCATTTTTACCGATAATAATTAAAAATTTCTCCCCAGCCTCAAAGGCAGAAGCGTTTCACTTATTGAAATTGCTTATTTAATAGTAGAGTATTCCAGTGTACAACAGAAATGATTGAGAACACACTATGCTGTGAAACAAGACAGGAAAAAAATAACCATAGAAGTAAAAAATGAATTGTGAATATTTAGGGATTAATTGACTATACCTCAGAAAAATGATGTATTATTTAACCAATCTTATCGTGCCATCCGCATTTTCAATGTACGCTCTATGAGTAACAATATCATAACGTGCAATTGGCTTTCCACAAATTTTTGCCTTATTAAGTGCTGCTCTTACAGCGGCAGTTGCCATTATATCCATATTTTTATCATCCTGAGTCAGGAAAGCATCTTTTTCCTGAGCATCGATTACTTTGATTGCCATTCCGTTTATATTTACTACTTTAGCCATTGAAGACCTCCTCTGTATCTGCAACTACCTGTTCTCCGTTGTATATTCTTTTTCCATCAGGATACTCAATATATGGCATATTCTTATCATGATCATATCCAGAGATAGGGAGTCCCTTGATACGACGTATCTCGTTCTCTATTCTGACTGCTTCAATAAAGCGTCTTGTGAGCTCATCATCGCTTACTCCACAAGTTGAATCCAGTTCATTTAATTCTTCCATATATGCTTACCTCCGTGTTTTTCACATATTATATCACATCAGACTTCATAAATCAATTCAATTACAATAAAAATAATAGATTTAAAGGAATAACGCTTTTTCTCGGCTGTAAACTTGATTATTAACATATTCTATGGTATAATAATAGCATAGATTCTATATTTGCAGGGAGGTTAATATGGCTGATTACAAACCGCCGTTTACAGTAACGGACAGGATAGTAACTCTTATTGCTGATATTAGTGAGCAGATAGGCAAAATAACAATTCAGCACCAAGGCACTATCAATCCGCATCTGAGAAGAGAAAACCGCATAAGAACCATTCATTCCTCTCTTGCAATCGAACACAATACTTTGACGATTGATCAGGTCACGGCTATTATCGACGGCAAACGAGTGCTCGGAAACCCTAATGAGATACAGGAAGTCAAGAACGCCTATGAAGCATATGAGCTTATGCTGAAACTTGATCCAAATTCTGTTGAAGACCTGTTATCGGCTCATAGACTCATGATGAAGGGACTTGTTCCTGAAAATGGCAGATTCCGTTCAAAGGGCGCCGGTATCTTCGACGGTGAACAGCTTATTCATATGGCTCCGCCAGCTGACCTTGTTCCGAAACTCATAGCCGACCTTTTTGAATGGTATAAGAATTCTGAAGTGCATCCTCTTATAAAAAGTGCCGTTTTTCATTACGAATTTGAGTTTATTCATCCATTTGCTGACGGTAACGGACGTATGGGAAGAATGTGGCACAGCCTGCTGCTCGGACAGTGGAAGGAACTTTTCTATTGGCTCCCAATCGAAGAGCTGATACGATCAAAGCAAGCTGATTACTATAACGCTTTGGGCAAGGCAGATAAGAGTGCAGACAGCGCTGTATTTGTTGAGTTGATGCTTGATATTATTTATTCAACATTGAAGGAGATGGAGAATGTTAGTCGCTCAACCGACCAAGTCAGCGACCAAGATACCGACCAAGATGATAATATTACCCGGTTGATCAAATTCCTCGGTGACAAGGAGATGTTGGCGACTGATATTATGAGCGGACTCGGACTCTCTCATCGTCCTACCTTCCGCAAAAATTATCTTGCTCCTGCATTGGAGAAGGGAATAATCGAGAGAACGATCCCTGACAAGCCTAACAGCAAAAACCAGAAATATCGCAAAGTCAAATAAAAATGAACCGCTCAGGATTGCTCCTGAGCGGTAATGTTATATAAGCTTTCTAAGCAATTCCTGATGCTTATTAACCTTCTTCACAAAGTTATACCCATCTCCATAGTAGAAATCAATGAGCAATTCGCGACAGGTTACCGATTCACTTACAGGTATTCTTGAAAATGATTATTATGATAAAGCTGGGCGGACAGTATTAAAGTAATGCTGCCTATGTTTTATCTCATTTTATATCTGGCTAAATTTCCCCCATGAGTTCAAAAGAAAAAATTTCATCATTTGAACACATTTTTCTGTTGCAATTACTTCGGTAAACCGTTATAATATATGTAAGAGAGGAGGGATTTTCATGTTGATAAATGAAAAGCTCGAAAAAATCAATATGACCAAGTATCGTCTAAGTAAGGACAGCGGAGTGCCACAGGCAACTATCAATGATATTTGCAGCGGAAAAGCCGACCTTGAAAAATGCTCGGCAGGAACACTCTATAAAATAGCAAAAGTTCTCGGAATATCAATAGAGTCTATATTAGACTCAGCCAAAGATGATATTCGCAGTTCCTTTGAAATATTTAAAAGCAATACCTGTCACCATGTAAAGGATATGGGTGATCTGGACTTTATTGTAGTTGTGCTGAAATCCGATGAAGTCCGCAAGCTCTATAACAAGCATTGGTATCCCGAAGCTCTTTATTTACTTGCTATGCTCGATTATTTATCAAGGATTAACGAAATACCGCTTTGTTCCAAGTATAACGATCTTCGCATGAGGAAACTGGAAAAGCCCATATATCCAGTAGGCGTGTTGCTTAACAGCGAGGTTTTAAAATCAGATGAACCTTTGCGAATAGCAGAAAAAGAGGCTATTCCTGAATTCAGAAGATTTAATATTATCGAAAGCGAAGTGAGAAACGTTGTTTGAGCAGCCATTTACAAAAGAAAACCTTGATCAGTATCTGAAGGAACTTGCAAAGGAATTCAGAAAAATTAATGGTAAAAATATGCCTGCCGATATTATTCTTATTGGCGGAGCTTCTGTAGTAATTAATTACGGATTCCGCGAAATGACATATGATATGGACGCAGTTATAAATGCTGCTTCTTCTATGAAAGACGCTATCAATCATGTTGGTGATAAATTCAACTTACCAAACGG
>Ga0310786_10005908_pt1 | contig 16473 bp, 13 predicted proteins | sample AusTroGonzalo_MG_FD_203881 | JGI IMG/M metagenome (GOLD analysis project Ga0310786, IMG submission 203881) | Bovine rumen microbial communities from tropical cattle in Woodstock, Queensland, Australia - Gonzalo_03 (v2) (version 2) | ecosystem: Host-associated > Mammals > Digestive system >... | reverse complement strand
GGCTTCACCCTGCTGTTCACCTTCGAGTACTACCTGCGCATCTACTGTCTGAAACGCCCGCTCAAATATGTCACCTCCTTTTGGGGCATCATCGACTTCATCAGCATCTTCCCGGCCTACCTGAGCCTCTTCTGGCCCACCGGACAGGCGCTCACCGTGCTGCGTCTGCTGCGTACCATGCGTATCTTCCGCATCTTCCGCCTGGAGCGCTTCCAGGATGCCAGTGCACAGCTGCTGTCGGCACTGAAAAACAGTGCCCTGCGCATCATCGTCTTCATGCTCTTCGTGCTGGTGGCCGCCATCATCATGGGCACCATGATGTACTCGATAGAGGGCGAGGTCAACCCCACCTTCGACAATGTGCTGAGCGGCATCTACTGGGCGGTGGTGACCATCACCACGGTGGGCTACGGCGACGTAACCCCCGTCACGGCGGCGGGACGCTTTGTGGCTGTGCTGGTGATGCTGCTTGGTTACAGCATCATCGCAGTACCCATGGGCATCGTGGCCGGCGAGACTATCGACCAGCACCGCAAAGGCAAGAAGAAACGCCACTCTCTGAAGGTGGTGGAGGACATGGAAAAAGACTTTGACGAGGAATATGAAGCTATACGGAACTAAACATACAATACTCCGAACCCTGCTGTGGTTGCTGTGGCTGACGGTGCCTGCCGGCCTGACCGCACAGACCATTAACGGCACCGTGACCGATGCCTCCAACGGCGAGACCCTCATTGGCGCCACCATCCTTGACCAAACCAGCGGCAAAGGCACCGTAAGCAACGCCTACGGCCGCTACACCCTCACCCTTAGCGGCGACAGCGCCTACCTGCGCATCAGCTATATCGGCTACCGCACCGAGTACCGAGCCCTGTCGCTTCGGGGCAATCGGCAACTCAACATCGCCCTCACTCCGTCGGTGCAGCTCGACGAAGTCACCATCACCGCCGAGCGCGTCACCAGTCCGAAAGCGTCGCAGATGAGCGCCATCGAACTCCCGGTAGAGCATCTCAAGATGGTGCCCGTCATCTTCGGCGAAGCCGACGTGTTGAAAGCCATCCAGCTGCTCCCCGGTGTGCAGGGCGGCACCGAAGGCACCAGCGGCATCTACGTCCGCGGAGGCGGTCCCGACGAGAACCTCTTCCTGCTCGACGGGGTACCTCTCTACAACGTGAACCACCTCGGCGGCTTCTTCTCGGCCTTCAACAGCGACGCCATCAAGAACGTCACACTTTACAAAGGCTCTTTCCCCGCCCATTTCACCGGCCGCATCTCCTCGGTGCTCGACATCACCACCAACAACGGCAACGACCGCGAATGGCACGGCGGCGCCTCCATCGGCCTGCTGGCCGGCAAGTTGAACATCGAAGGCCCTATCATCAAGGAGCGCACCACCCTCTGCCTGTCCGCCCGCCGCACCTACGGAGACCTGCTGCTCCTCCCCCTGATGACCGCGGCCTCCCTGGGCAGCGACTATTCGACTTCGTTCGGCTACCACTTCTATGACATCAACGCCAAAGTGGTGCACAAATTCAACGACCGCAGCCGACTCTACGCCTCCCTCTATGCAGGCGACGATGTGCTGAAGTTCGGCTTCCTCGCCAATGACGGAGGCTATTACGGCTACACCTTCAAAGAGGAGCTGGGCACCCATTACAACTGGGGCAATCTGGCCGCGGCACTGCGGTGGAACTATGTCATCAACCCGAAGCTCTTCATGAACCTCACCGCCACCTTCACCCGCTACCGCAACGACCTCGACATCGAACAGATGTCAGACTTTTATTGGTCCGACGGGCACTCCATCACCGACATCAAGATGACCTACAACTCCGGCATTTCCGACATCACGGCACGGGCCGACTTCGACTACACCCCCCTGCCGGAACACAACATACGCTTCGGCGGGTCGCTTATCCATCACCGTTTCGCTCCCGAGGTATTGGGTGCCAAATACAATACCTCCGGCACAGGCACTACCGGGGAACATATAGACACCACCCTGGGGCAAAGCATCATCTTTGCCGAAGAGGCTATGCTCTACGCCGAAGACGACTACGCCGTCACCGACGCCCTCAAGTTCAACGGAGGCCTGGCACTGAGCACCTTCTTCGTCCAGGGACGCACCTATTTCAACCCCCAGCCGCGTCTGAGCGGCCGCTTCCTCATCACCGACGACCTGTCCATCAAGGCCGGATATGCCTATATGGCCCAATACCTGCACCTGCTCAGCAACGGCAGCATCAGCCTGCCGACCGACCTGTGGGTCCCCGTCACCGCCCGCCTCGAGCCTATGACCTCGCACCAGGTGGCGGCAGGGGTGTTCTATACTTTGAACAACTGGGTGGACCTGAGCGTCGAAGGGTACTATAAATGGATGAACAACTTGATGGAATACCGCAACGGGAGCTCCTTCTGGAGCGGCTCGGTGGGGTGGGAGGACAAAGTATGTCTCGGCCGCGGATGGGCCTACGGTATCGAGTTCCTGGCCCAACGCTCGGTAGGCAAGTTCACCGGATGGGTGGGTTACACCTGGAGCCGCACCCTGCGATGCTTCGACATGCTCAACAACGGGGAGCCCTTCCCGGCCAAATACGACCGCATACACGATGTCAGCATCAGCCTGCAGTATAAGCCCAACGACGAGTTCGACTGCGGCATCACCTGGGTCTACTCCACCGGCAACACCGCCACGCTGGCCATGCAGGAGATTCCGTCGGACGATTACGACCCCGACACCTACATTCCCGACGTCGGCCTGTTTTCCGGCATCATCAACGACGGAAGCTACTACGGCTACGTCTCCTCGCGCAACAACTTCCGTATGCCCTCCTACCACCGCATGGACGTCAGTGCCAACTTCCACCGGAAACTGCGCCATTTCAACCGTACCATTGCGCTGAGCGTGTACAACGTATACAACCACAAGAATCCTTTCCTTATCTATAAAAGCTACAAGTACCACACCACCATCGGCAACCAGACCTATGGCGCCTCGCTCGTCAAACAGTCGGTCTTCCCCATCATTCCCTCGGTGTCCTACATCCTAAAGTTCTAAGCCCGCCATGAAACAGTTACGCATAGCCCTATTCTCGCTCGTCTTGCTGGCCGCCGCGGCAGCCTGCAACCCCGAGCCCATTGAATTCAACGGCGAGGTGGCCGAAGCACAGGTGGTGATGCAGTCGCGCATCGCCGCCGGCGACAGCATCAGACTGAGGCTCTCCTACTCTCGTTTCTTCCTCGACGCCTCGAAGTTCCGCCTCATCAACAATGCCAGCATCCACCTCAGCGTCAACGGAAGCCCTGTGGCGGCATCTGTGAGCTACAACGCCGACAGTGGTCGCTACACCCTCGGCTATGTACCCCAGCCCGGCGACCAACTGGCTATCACCGTCAACGTGCCCGGGCACGCCCCCGTGACAGCCTCCACCACCATCCCGCCCGACCCCGTCATCGACGGGATCACCGTCTCGCAACTCAACAGCGCGGCTTCGAACGAAGACCGCACCAAATACGCCGTCCGTTTCCGCCTGCACGACGACGGGGAGGCAGAAAACTACTACCACCTGCAATTCAGCTGCAGCATCAACTATATCAGCCTTGACTACGAGAACAGCTATATCACCGTCGACACCCTTGTGAGCCGCGACACCACCTACAACAGCGACTCCTCTACCGCATTCATCCTTATCGACACCACCTTCCTGTACGACACCACGCTGGTCTATGACACCATGCCGGTGGACATCCCGGTCTACTTCGGTTGCCGCGACTACCTCATCCTTGACCAAGACGGCCTCAGCCTCACCCTCGGCGAAGACGATGAATACTACGAAATCTACTTCACCGACGCCAATATCAACGGTCTGGCACACGACGTGCAACTCTCCCTTTCGGCCGAAGGGTTTTATCGGGAATACGAGCCCTATAGTCCCTACGGTTATCTGGATTACGGCCACTACGACCTCTCGTCGCTGCAGCTGTGGATGAGCCTCACCTCCTACTCGCGCGACCTATACCTGTACATTGTCTCGACCAACCAGCAGGCAAGCGAACTCTCCTCGCTGATTTCCGAGCCCACCCAGATCCATACCAATATCGATGGAGGCATAGGCATCTTCGCTGCCGGCAACACCAAGACCTACCTCCTTCCTGTCACCGCAGCCCGTTAATCCTTCTTCCCATGAGAGTACTTATCTCCGACCGCACCCACCCCGTCCTTGCCGACCGTTTGCGCCAGGCAGGCTACGACGTGAGCATCGAGCCTGACCACGACTACGAAGGACTTGCCCAGGCTGCGCAAGGCTATGACGGACTGGTGGTGCGCAGCAAAGTGGTCATCGACCGTGCTTTCATCGACCGCTGTCCCGCGCTACGCTGCATCGGACGCGTGGGGGCAGGCATGGAGACCATCGACGTGGACTATGCCGAGTCGAAAGGCATCCGTTGTCTTAACTCGCCCGAAGGGAACCGCGATGCCGTGGGCGAACACACCGTAGGCCTGCTGCTGGCCCTGTTGAACCACATCGCCCGTGCCGATGCCGAAGTGCGCCAAGGGCTGTGGCAACGCGAGGCCAACCGAGGCCACGAACTCGGGAACCTCACCGTGGGCATCATAGGCTTCGGCAACATGGGACAAGCCTTCGCCAAAAGGCTCTCAGGCTTCGGCTGCCGCATCATCTTCCACGACCTTAAAGACTTTAAAGACCTTAAGGACCCTAAAGACCTTAAGGACCTTACACTCCCCAGGCAAGTCCCCCTCTCCCAGTTGCAGGCCGAGTCCGACATCGTCTCCTTCCATGTCCCCCTCACTGCCGAGACACACCACTACCTTGACGCCGCCTTTATCGAGGCGATGGCGCACCCCTTCTACCTGCTCAACACCTCGCGCGGCGCCGTGGTCGATACCGAGGCCCTGGTACAGGGGCTCGACAACGGCAAAGTGCTAGGTGCCGCCCTCGACGTGCTGGAATACGAGAACATGCAAGCCGACGCCCTGGGAGCTCAGGCAACCCCGCCCGCCCTGGAGTACCTGAGACAGTCACCCCGAACGGTACTCACGCCCCATGTGGCAGGGTGGACCGTCGAGTCCAAATACAAACTCGCCGCCGTGCTGGCCGATAAAATCATCCATACACTCTCCCCATTATGCTCGTAGTCAAGAACAGTATCATCTCCGACGACCTCGCCGACCACTGTTTCGGCTGCGACCTGGCCTGCTGCAAAGGAGCCTGCTGCGTCGAAGGCGACAGCGGTGCCCCCCTGCTCGAAGAGGAGGTGGATATACTGGAGACCATCCTCCCCGAGGTGGAGCCCTATATGACTCCGGAAGGCATCGCCGCCGTGCACGAACAAGGGGTGGGCGTGCGCGACAAGGAGGGCGACCTCGGCACACCCCTCATCTCTGGCGGCGCCTGTGCCTTCATCACCTATGGCGACGACGGCTGTGCCCTCTGTGCCATTGAGAAAGCCTACCGCTCTGCAACTCCGAACTCCGAACTCCGAACCCATAACTTCCCCAAGCCCGTCAGCTGCCACCTTTACCCCGTCCGTGTCGAAGACTACGGCGAGTTCACCGCCGTCAACTACCACCGATGGGACATCTGCCGCCCGGCCGCCGGACACGGCGAACCCCTCTATGTCTACCTAAAAGAACCCCTCGTCCGCCGCTTCGGCGAGGAGTGGTACGACGAACTGCTTCAAGAAATCAAAAACCGCAATGAACAATAAGAAAACCACCCTCACGGTCATCCTTCTGGTGGCCGCAATCCTTCTCGTCGACCAGGCTGTCAAGCTCTGGGTCAAGACCCACATGCAGATGGGCGAGGAAATATACCTTATCGGCACCTGGTGCCGTTTGCACTTCACCGAAAACGAAGGGTTCGCCTTCGGCATGAGCCTTGGCGGCAGCGTCGGCAAGCTGATCCTCTCGCTTTTCCGCATCGTCGCCTCGGGCATCATCGTGTGGTTCATCGCACGCCACCTGCGCCTTGGCGGACGCCGTTCGCTGGTCTACAGCCTGGCACTGATACTGGCCGGCGCTGTCGGAAACCTCATCGACAGCTGCTTCTACGGTCTCATCTTCAACGAAAGCTACTACACCGTGGCCACCCTCTTCCCTCCCGAAGGAGGCTATGCCCCCTTCCTGCAAGGTCGGGTGGTTGATATGTTCTACCTGCCTCTCTTCCAATTCGATTGGCCGGGATGGATACCTTTCGTCGGCGGACAGCACTTCGAATTCTTCAACGCCATCTTCAATGTGGCCGATTCCGCCATTACCATCGGCATTGTATGGCTCCTCATCGACCAATTTTTCTTTGCACCAAAGCACTCATTATCAAACACGAACAGCACCACCGAGGAAGAAAAATAAAAAAAAGTTTGGTCAGTTCCGGAAAAGTTCGTAATTTTGCACCCGATTTCAAAGAGTTGGCGTCGTAGCTCAGTTGGTAGAGCGAAGGACTGAAAATCCTTGCGTCACTGGTTCAAATCCAGTCGATGCCACCGCCTAGAAGAGACTCAAACAATGAGTCTCTTCTTTTTTTACCCCTCCACGACGGACCAATTTCTTACCATCGCCTTACCAACACCTTACCAACGCCTTACCAACACCTACCACGGTGGTAGTAGGTAGGCGGTTTATTTGCTTGAATGACAGAGGGAAGCCGAAGTTCACACAAAAAAAGAATTGCCAGCGCTTGCAGATTGGATTTTTTTCGTATATTTGCATTGTTAAACCATTGTCTAATCCAAAAGCCTAACACCTGATGGAGAAGCGAATAGGAACAATAACCATACTCTTGCGCGACCGCGAAGTGTCGCCTTCCGTTAATCAACTGTTGTCTGAACATGCCGATATTATATTATGTCGGCAAGGGTTGCCATTCCATGGCAGACCTGTGGCCGTCATCTCCCTGATTGTCGAGGGCAACATGAACCAAATCAATGCGCTCACAGGCCCTCTGGGCCGCCTGCCGGGCCTGAGCTGCAAAACGGCATTGGCCAGCTAGTAGTTTAAAGACCTTAAGGTCCCTAAAGAGAAAAAAAATAATCCTAAAACATATCACACCATGAAACATCAGAATTTCATAGACCGCGACAAACTGTACTCCATGCTGGAGAATAACGCTCCCACCGAGAGTCAGTTGAACGACATCCTCAACAAGGCCCGCAAGCTCAAAGGCCTCAACCTCGAGGATGTAGCCAAACTGCTGAGCGTCGAGGACGAGGCCGGTATCCAGAAGATACTCGACACCGCCGAATATTGCAAGGACGAAATCTACGGCCGTCGCCTGGTGCTCTTCGCACCCATCTATACCGGCAACGCCTGCGTGAACAACTGTGTCTACTGCGGCTTCCGAAAAGACAACAAGTCTCTGAAACGCAAAGTGCTGACTCTCGACGAGATTGAAGCCGAGACGCTGCAGCTGCTGCGTATGGGTCACAAGCGCGCCCTGCTTATCTGCGGAGAAAGCCCCCGCAACGACGCCAACTACATGGTGGAGGCCATCCGCCGCACCTATGCCGCCAAAGACGAGAAAGGCAGCACCATCCGCCGCATCAACGTCGAGTTGGCCCCCATGAGCGTCGAGGACTATGCCAAGCTGAAAGCCGAGAAGATAGGCACCTACGTCTGCTTCCAGGAAACCTACGATCCCATCGAGTACGCCAAGTTCCACCCCGCCGGCACCCCCAAGGCCGACTACCTGTGGCGCCTCACCTGCATGGACCGCGCCCAGGAAGGCGGCATCAACGACGTGGGTATCGGCGTGCTCTTCGGCTTGGTCGACTATCGTTTCGAGATACTGGCCATGATGGAGCATGCCCGCCACCTGGAGGAGGACTATGGTTGCGGCCCGCACACCGTCAGCTTCCCCCGCATCGAGCCCGCCGAAGGCACCCCCTTCAGCCTGCCGGAGAATATCCCCCACCCCGTCAGCGACAAGGACTTTATGAAGATTATCGCCATCATTCGTATCGCCATGCCCTACACGGGTATTATTATCAGCACCCGCGAGCGTCCCGAGATGCGCGACAAGCTGGTCAAATATGGCGTCAGTCAGATTTCGGCTGCCAGCGAGACCAACCCCGGCGGCTACGACGAAGGCAGCGACAACACCGAGGCCAAGCCCTACGAGAAGACCGGTAACACCGGCGCCCAGTTCACCCTCGGCGACCACCGCTCACTCGACGAAGTCATCAGCATGATGATCGACGGTGGCTACATCCCCAGTTTCTGCACCGGCTGCTACCGCAAAGGACGCGTGGGTGCCGACTTCATGGACCTTGCCAAGCCCGGTCTCATCAAAGAGTATTGCAAACCCAACGCCATGTTCACCTTCCGCGAGTACCTCGAGGACTACGCCTCCCCCGCCACCAAAGAGAAGGGCCTGCGCCTGCTCAAAGAACTCACACAAACATTTAGCAAAGAAGAGCTTAAGAAGCGTGTCGAGGGCAATCTTTGCAAGATTGGCGACGGTGAGCGAGACCTCTATTTCTAACATATCAACACCAGGGTGTTGGTATTTTGTTGAAAACACTAAATCCATTTAAGATTTTTTTAGTATTTTTGCATCGTCAAACAGACAACATTATTAACCCCTTAAAATCACAAAAACATGAAAAAAGTATTCTTAACAATCGCTCTTGCTGCTTTTGCATTTGCAGCTAACGCACAGCTTGTTATCGGTGGTAGCCTTAATTTCAGCACCGATAACAACACTACGAATTTAACCAACGTGCTTGGAAACACCACCACGGAGGCAACCATCCCTGGTTACAATTGGGATGACTGGTACACCAACCTCACTATCATGCCCAAAATCGGCTATCAGCTGAACGACAAGATGCAGGCTGGTCTCGCCTTCGGCCTCACCTGGAGAAGCGATAAAGATTACTCCGCCTACTACGGCGAGTATGCGACCATCGACGGTTTCGAAGGCTGGGAGAAAACCACGGGAATGAACGTCGGCCTCACCCCCTACTTCCGTTACAACCTGGCCGAGGTTGGCGACTTCTCCATCTTCTGCGAGGCTCAGCTGGGCTTCACCTTTGGCCTGAACCCCACCGTCCACTACTACCATAACGCCTATACCGACCCCGTCTTAGGCAAAATTTCAGAACTTGATGAGGATCGCAAAGGCATTGAGGAGACTTCCACCAACATCGCCCTCAGCGTTGTCCCCGGCCTGAACTACAAACTCGGCGATCACTTCTCCATCGATGTCTATGCCAACGTGCTCCGTCTTGGCTTTGAATACAGCAGCAGCCGCTACTTCCGCGACAACAACGTTGTCGCTGGCATCTCTGGCGCTCCCACCAGCACCGATGAACGCATCACTAACAGCACCGAATTCGGCCTCTCGGCTGGCAGAACTGGCGCCATCTCCATTGGTCTGAACTACGCCTTCTAACCTTAAATGGTACATACAAAAAAGAGAGGAACTCATTTGAGTTCCTCTTTTTTGTAAAGATGGGTTCCACAAGTTAACAAAGCCCCATCTGATCAATAGACCTTAGCCGTGGGCGCAAGCCCACTGCCGTCCCCTTCGGGGAGTTATGGTTTAGGCGTCAGCGAAGACTTTTCCGTCGCTCAGTGTCACCTGCAGCTTGGTGTACTCGCAGTGGAAGTCGTTGCGCAGCCGGTCGAGGTAGCGGCGGCTCTCCCAGTGGCACATGGGCAGGTCGTGCAACAGACAGTTGCCGCAGGTCTCGGGCGTAGTGGCAGGCACCTCATTCTGGGTGAGGATCCACTCCAGGCATTCGATGGTCAACTGACGCATGTCCTCGACGCCGTAACTGCCGGTCATGATGACATACATACCCGTGAGGCAACCCATGGGACCGACATACACCACATCGTCCTTGGCCGCAGAATTGCGGAACCAGGTAGCCATCAGGTGCTCCAGGCTGTGCATAGCCGCCGGTGCCACCGCGGGCTCGCGGTTGGGCTCGGTAATACGCAAGTCGAAAGTGGTGAACCGCGTCCCCGCGGCGGGGGATTTATCCTCGCGCGAGACATAGATGCCGGGCTTGAGGTGGGTGTGGTCGATGGTAAAACTTTGGATTACTTCCATGGTGTTAAGGTCTTTAAGGACCTTAAGGACACTAAGGACCTTAAGGACGTTATAGTGTTTCCAGATATTTCTTTACAAAGTTAAACGAACGGTCGCACATGCTGGCGAGGAAGTCCTCCCACTGCTGCTGGTGGTTGTCGGTGCGGCCCGGAGTGTCGCTGATGACACGCAAGCTGAGGAAGGGAACCTGCATCAGGTAGCAGGTCTGCGCGATGGCGGCGCTCTCCATATCGCAAGCCAAGCCATCGGTGAAATGACGCTTGATTTCGTTCTGCCGCTCACGGTCGGTAATGAACTGGTCACCGGTACAAATAAGGCCAGTTCGGAGCGAGGCGTTCGGAGTGATGAGCTTGGCTGTGGCAATCGAATGGTCGAGCAACTTGGGGTCGGCATCGAAGCGTTCGGGAAGTCCCTGCACTTGTCCGCGGACACAGCCCAGTCCACTGCCACAGTCGACATCATGGTAGACACACTGCGTGGCCGCCAAAACATCCATCACTTGCATCAACGGATCGATACCGCCGGCCAAACCGGTGCTGAGGATGGCATCGGGATGGTGTTCCTGCACCAAACGCACGGTTCCCACCGCGGCATTGACCTTGCCGATGCCGCACTGCCAAAGAATAATCTCGTTGTTTCCCAAACGACCCGTGTCGCCTCCGAGCACATCGTACATCTGACGATACTCGATATCCATTGCAATAATGACACCAATTTTCATTTTCCCTTTTCTTTGATTATTTCAACGTGCAAAAATACACCTTTTTTGTCTTTCCTCGCGAGAAAACATAATATTATTTCTTAACAGACGTTATAAGAAACAATTATAAATACGCAACACCGTCATGAAACGCTGGTTTACGGTTACTATCATCTCCATTTTTGCACTGTCAGCTGTCAGTTTGGTCATCATCCAGCTGATACAGACACGCCGGACCTTCTCCATTAGCGACAACATGTTCAACGTCAGCGTAAGCACTGCCATGGACGAAGTCATCAGCCAGTTGAACAGCGAGGTCCCTTCCCCTGGCGAACCCGTCCCCACCTTCAACTACCAGGAACTTGATTCTCTTATTGTGGAAGAGTTGCTGCTGGCCGGCATCGACATACACCCTGTCGTGGGCCTCTATGACGGCAGCCAAGGGTCGTTCCTTTACAGTTCCGACCCTGCAAGGGAAAAACTGCTTGAAGAGTCGCCCTACCGCTACAGCTTCCGTCCCATCGGGGTAGTTTCCTCCAACCAGTTCTTCATCATTCTCGCCTTCAAAAACTCCATCTTTCCCAGCATCGACAGCAGCCTCTACCTTTACATGAGCATCTTCCTTGTAGTGGTCATTGCCGTGATGTTCATCATCTCCCTGCGCACCATTGCCAACCAGCGCCGCCTCGACCGGATGAAGAACGAGTTTATCAGCAACATGACCCACGAAATCAAGACTCCTATCTCCACGATTTCGTTAGCCTGCGAGATGCTGCAGGAGGAAAGCACCGGACCACTCTCCACCTACATCGGTATCATCGCCGACGAGAATGCCCGCATGCGCCTGTTGGTAGAAACCATCCTGCAGAGCTCCAAGATGTCGAACAGCAACTTCCGCCTGAACAACGGCGAGGTGGACATGCACCGTATCATCAACCATGTGGCCAAGAGTTTCCGACTCACCCTGGAGGGACGCGGCGGCACCATGGAGACCCACCTGGAGGCCGAGCCCCCCACCCTGTGGGGCGACGAACTGCACCTCACAAACCTTGTCTACAATCTGGTGGACAACGGCATCAAATATTCAGACAAGGCACCCCATATCGTGGTCAGCACCGCCCGTGAGAATGGGCATTTTATCATCCGTGTACAAGACCACGGCATCGGCATTGCCAAAGCCGACCAGCGGCGTGTGTTCGAGAAATTCTACCGTGTCTCGACGGGCAATGTGCACAACGTAAAGGGATTTGGCATAGGATTAAACTACGTGGCGCAGGTTGTTAGCCTGCACCACGGTAGTATAAGTCTTGAAAGTGAAGTCGGTGAAGGAAGCACCTTCACCGTAAAGTTGCCTATCTGACGATGAAACGGCCGTAGGCCTCACCCATGCGGTAAATATAGATGCCACTGGGCATAGCATCGACACGGATTTCCTGCTTGCCATTGCCGGCCGCCACACGGATGGTCTTCACGGCCTGTCCCATGGCGTTATAGATAACCAGGTCGGCGGCATGGTCGGTGTAGTAAGGAATGGTCAGCGTGTAAGCAGCAGGGTTGGGATAAGGGGCGCCGAAACTGACTTCACCCTTCACACTCTCGATGGCGACAGAGTCACGCGGAGGAGTCATGCCGGTGATGTGCGACTGGTAGTCGGTGAAAGCATAGGTGTCGCTGCCGGCACTGACGGTCATGGAAGTGGCGTCGTTGGCAACCAGATTGAAATAGCCGTTACCGCTGCTACCCCAGCCCCAGTTCATGTAGTACATATTCTCGTCGTTGGTCATGTAGCCGGTGCACAGCCAAGCATGGCCGTCGGCATCGCGGCCTGAGCCGCCAAGCGAACTGGCTCCACCCATATAGACCGGACGACGGCGCATCAAATCTTCGCGCAGACGACTGAAGTACACCTGGTTGGTTACATAGGGACGGTAGGAATTCACCCCTTCGGTATATTTGAAATAGAGGGGCATGCCTTCCATCACCTTGCTGTCGTTCGACGAACTTCCTCCCGGGTTGTAGCGCATCTGCACAGCGATACCCACATAGTAGCCCAGGCGGGACATCTCACGGCGAGAGGCCTTCTTGGTCTGCCTGACGATTTTCGTCTTCATCGTGTCGTAGTCAAACGGCACCATGGTGTCGAAGGTGATACGGATGACGCCGGAGGTATCGCTCCAGATGGGGAGAGAATATCCCTGGACATAACCAGCCTCCCAACCATATTCAAGACGGACGCTTCCTCTCGCTTTCTTGGGGTATTTGTAGTAATGGCACATCTGGGCCAACGCCGTGGCTACGCAACCCACAGGGGCATAGTAGTAGTCCTGGTTGTAATACTGTTTGTAAAGCGGCGAAGAGGCCTTGGGGCAAAACATATTGTATTCCGAACCGTCGGAACCGCCCTGATCCCAAGTGTCATCGAGGAACTGAATCTGAGAACCGTCGTCCTTGGTGTTGCCTTTCAGGCTATGAGTGGAGAGGGCGGTCCACTGACTGCTCTCAGGCCACTCCTTGTCGCCGGCATCAAGTTCCTGCACCGAGCACACCATACCGTTGTAGAGTTCCAGCCAACGGCGCATGGCGGGAGCCATATTCTCGGGGTCGAACGAACCCTGATCCGAGAAGGCCACCACAGGATCCATCAATGTCGTGGCCGAGAAGGCAATCCATCCACACTCGGGGGCATTGAAGAAATAGATTGACGGCACACCCAAAGTCTCGTTGTTCATCTGGTACACTAATTCCAGATTGTTGGCCGAAACCTTCAGATAGGTATTGTGCTGCAGGTAATGCGCGGCAGCATCCTTGGCCTGCTCAAGCGTGATATTGTCGGCCTTGGCCACAGGAGTGGCAAGAAGGGCAATACCTGCTAATAATGAAAAGATTACACGTTTCATCTTGTTGTTATTGTTTTCTAATTTAGTTTGCAAAGATACGAAAAAATTTCATTCTGCGAAAAAAACTCATTTGATACGCATGAGCACTCCGTCGTAGTGTTGCCAGAGCACCAACAGGTGGCGGAAGTTGTCGTAGTCGGCAACGGGCACAAGGCTCTTCTCAAGCTTGAGGTTGCGCTGCACACGGAGTTTTTTGCCGCTTTGCTTGATGCTGACTTCCACACTTCCCACCCCGTCGAAACTCAGTTTTTCCTTCACAGCGCCGTCAACCATTTTCATCCCCTTGGGAAGCACAATGGTGATGTCGCTCTGCAGGTCGCAGGCCGACGACTGGAGCGGAGCCATGCGGGTGATAGCCAGCTTGCGAGCACTGACCTCGGGAGCGCCCGGGATGCCCGGCAGCTGCAAACGATAGAAGCCGTCGGCGAGCGTGTCAAACGAAGCCTCGGCCTGAGTATTGATGTTCTGGCTCACCACCTCATCCTTGGCCTCGCCATAGAGGGTCATCGGGCTTTTGCCCACCGCGCTGAGACGGTATTCCAGCGTGTCAATCATCACACCCACCTCACCGATGTGGTCATCCATCACACGGGCCACATAGCCCCATTCGTTGAGGATGGCAGCCAACAGCACAGCCTTGTCGGCCGGAGTACCGCAGCCCGTCTGCCACACCTCGGCGGCAGTGGCATGCTTGTAGGCCAGCATGGCCGGGTCTATATTGTTGAGGTGGATATTGTCAACCACATAGTTGCGCAGCAGCAGGAGGTTCTCTCTCGAACCGCTTCCACTCATCGCCTTGCCGGTGGCTATCTTGGCCTCGGCAAGACCGTTGTTGTCAAAAGCAGGCACAAATTCCGGAGTGCCGTTATAGAAACGCAGCATGGGGTAAAGCTGCTCCTTGGCGGGCAGATAGCTGTCGGAATAGGACTGAGGAACGTTGTCAGCCTTCAGACTGTAGCTGTAGGCGGTCTGCTCGACGACGGGCTTGAACTCGAAGCACCCGGGGTCAGAGAGTTTCACCGTCAGTTCCTGGTCTTCGGGCACCTTGACGCTCACCTCGAGATGCTCCACCGGGCAGTCCTGCACCAAGTCGATTGTGCGGCTGACGAGGTTATAGCGGCGATGAACAGTGTAATCGACCACTATGGTGCAGCCCAGCTCCATACCGGTATGTACCATGGCCAACTCACGAAGATGGTTAAAGCGGCCACAGTCGGCACACTGCGAAGGAAGCTGGTAGATAAAGGCATTCTGCGGCATATCCACGCGGCTGCCGTCGGCACGGAGGGTATACACCTCATTGACGGTCAGGTCCTCCAAGTCGGGATTGTAGACCACGAAAGTCTCGCCTTTGTCGGCATAGGCCGTCAGGGCACGGTTGCGCAGAATCTGCACCTCGTGGCGGTAGTGGTAATCGCTGGTGCCGTCGGCATTGACGGTCCACTCATAGCGAAGCAACTTATACACGGCGTCCTGCGCAGAAAGCGGGAAGTGGAATGCGGAGAACACCGCCGCCAACAATATAATTGAAGTCTTTTTCATATTCTATCAATCTATCGTATCAATTAATTGTATCTACTTTGTCAGTATCACCGGAGTTTCAGCCATTTTCTTCTGATTCAGCGAACAGGCACGGAACGGCAGCCAGTCGGCAGCCTCATAGCGTCGTTTGCCGAAGGCCAGGCTCTCGCCGAACTTCAACTGACGTCCTTCCATCTGGAAACCGCAACCGAACGAAGCGGCGGGGTCGGCGATGCCGTCCACCATCGGGTAGTGCAACTGGGCACACTCATAGGGCAACGTGATGGTTTCCTCAATCTGTATGAGTTTCGAGCAACGGTCGCTGAACGGCTGGGTACGCTGCTCTTGCGAGAAGTTGAAATACAGATGGCTCATGGCACGGCTGTAGAAGTTACGTGCCGTGAGGGGGATAAACTCCACCACCTCCTTGGACACCGTAGCATAGGAGGGGATGCGGTAGCGATAGGTGATCTTCACCGGCTGCTCAAGATAGCGGTCGGGGTCGGTGTACTGGATATCAAGTATCTCGGCGTTGGGGGCGATCTTCAACAACTCAAGCTCGAGATTACGGCGCCACTCGCTTTGACGGGCACTGAACACGCCACGCACCGAGGCATCGCTCTGTCCCTCGGCGGTAATGCTGATGGTACCAGTCAGGGTGCCCTGCATGTCAATCTCGCTGGTGCCGCTGATGCGGATATAGTGGTTCTCGGCAGGCGAAAGGGGCGTTTCCATCAAGTCGCAGCCCTCGGCGGTACCGATAAGGTAACCCTGCTGCTGCTCGGCACTGCTCCAAAGCTCGCGAACGTTGGGCACCCAGGTGGGGTCAAGCATACGGAACTCGCCATTGCGGAGCTGCACGGCACAGACCGAGTGGTTGAACTGGTCGGCCGGGATACGGTCGATGCGCTCCCCGGCCATCGTCATGGCGGCATAGGCTTTGAAGCCCGCGGCACGCAACATGGCAATCAGGGTCGACGCCTTGTCCTTGCACACGCCGCAGCGGTCGGTGAAATTCATCTCAGCGTTATGCAACGTAAAGCCCTCGCCTTCACCCATCGAGATACCGGCATAGCGTATATTGTCGGCCACCCAGTGAGTCAATACGGCGATACTGTCGAGTTCGTTCTTGCAACCACGCACCAATTCGTCGACTTTTTTCTGCATGGCAGGCGTCGGGACAAACGAGCCATACTCTTCGTTCACCCCATAGAACCAGCGGCTCTTGGCTTGCCAGTCGGGGCTGGTGGAGAGGAGCAGCTTGGTCTGAATGTCGTTG
>Ga0310786_10005907_pt1 | contig 16473 bp, 29 predicted proteins | sample AusTroGonzalo_MG_FD_203881 | JGI IMG/M metagenome (GOLD analysis project Ga0310786, IMG submission 203881) | Bovine rumen microbial communities from tropical cattle in Woodstock, Queensland, Australia - Gonzalo_03 (v2) (version 2) | ecosystem: Host-associated > Mammals > Digestive system >... | reverse complement strand
AGCTAAACTGCAATCAGCATATCCAGTTCCAGTAACATCTGTATAAGCATTAGATAAATTAGATATACTAAAGCCGCTACTAGTACTGTTATATGGAATCAATGTTTCTGTGCCGCCGGTTAACTATACTAATGAAGAAGTTTTATTAACTCCATTATCAGTAATTTCTGGGTTACTTGCAGATATTACTAATGTATAATCAGTACCTTCAACTACCTATGTTGAACCAGAAGGAGAAATACTGCCGGTAGATGTTGATGATGTAACTGTATGATATACGGGCAATGTATATGTTACATCAATTTCCGCACCGAATATATATATGTATGCAGCGGTATTTCTGTTAGAACGACGACAGTTAATACGAATACCAAAATCACTACCATATCCCTTAATAACATCAAAATCTAAATTACATGTAAAACTTAACGTCGATGGCGAAGTGGAAGTGTCTAATGCGCTTGCAGTACATCCGCTCAATGTTGTCGTATTGTTGCACAAATAGTTTGTACTAGTATTACCGCCACTATGATATGCTTTAAGTTTAACTGTAAAATCACTAACTATTGCATCTTCTGGAATATCATCAAAATTAAATCCTTTAATATATAAATAATATGAAGAAGTGCTACTTCTTGTATTTTGAATAGTTGCTTTAGTAGTACTGTCAGTATTTGTATACATATTAGAAGCACTAGTCATTGTTAAATAATTACTATTTGAAAAACTATAATTAGAAGGAACTAATCTTATTTGTGCCATATATTAATTCCTCCTTACGATGTCTTTAAATAAATATCACCATTCGCGCCCAAACTTGAACTTGGTGTAGATGAACCTGTATAATAATGTTGAATTACTACTGAACCACTTACACCAAATATAGATTTGCCGCTAATAATGTTGGAAGCGACTAAATTAGAATCACCACTAATAGTTTGTGTTCCGGTTAAATATGTACCGGATGCAATTGTTTGGTCAGTAGTGGTTGGTGTTATAGTTGCCGCCGCTTTCGTTGTCACATTTGCAGTTAGTGATACTGAAGAGTTTGTGGCTGTGCCACTACTTACATAACCAGCACTAACTGTTGGTGTTACTGAAACGGTTTTTGTTAATGTTAATGTATTTGTGCCAGTAGATACGGTTGCGCTTGTGCCACTAATTGTAGAAGGACCAGACGCAGTACCATTCGCTACTGCATTAACTTTATAATATGCACCAGCTGTATTGTAGCCAGTGGGAATATTTATATATTGATCACTTGTGCTTCTGCTAATAGTTGCTTTACTGGTATAACCGCTCGTCGCGCTGGAAGTTGCGGCGGTAGGCAATGTCATATCAGCAACAGCGCTTACTTTGTAGTATGCACCACTACTATTATAACCAGTAGGAATGTTTATATATTGATCAGAAGTGCTACGACTGATCGTTGCTTTTGAGGTGTAACCAGATGTTGCACTTGCTGCCGCCGCGGTTGGTAACGTCATACTACTTACCGCTTTAGTTGCTTGTGCGCTATAATAACCAGCTGGAACTGTAACAGTATCGCCGCTCGCGCTTAAGTCAGTTGAACTTCTGGAAGTAATCCCAGAGCCTACATATGTAGAGCTAATCGCGCCAACTTTTACCGCGCCGGTAGTATATTTACCTGCCGCAACCGCAGTCTGTTCACTTTCAGTTGGCGTAATTGTGGTTCCAGCTTGCGTTGATAATTGATTAGTGTTGCTACCACTAACTGTGATAGTGCCAGCGGTTCCAGAACTTACATAACCGGCACTTACAGTTGGAGTTACACTTTGAGTCGCGCTTGTGGTGGCTGTAATTAAACCATCAGAACCAACTGTAATTGATGGGTTGGCAGTAATAGATGTTGCGGGAGTTGTTGCAGAGCCGCTTGCTACTGATGCGCTAGCATTAGATGGATAATAACCCGCTGGGGCGGTGATCGTCGCGCCAGATACTGTTAAATCAGAGCTGGAGTATTCGTTTATAGTAGTATTACTAAAAGTTATTGTATTGCTTGAAGTAATAGTTACTCTAACAATATTTGCTCCATAACCTTCCTGCCATACTGTTCCCTAATAAATATAGCTATTATCATCTGATCCTTCTATCATCATACCAACTTTTTGTTCTCCATTTGTTAATAACGTAACAAAGACTGCCGCCATTACACCATCTTGGAGATAATTTCCTATTTCAGAATAAGTTTTATTACAAGTAATAGTAGTACCATTTGAATTAGCCGTAAATACGGGGCAATCAACCCATTCAACAGGATCTTCTTCTAATGTTAAAGTTCCATTGCTTGCATATGTAATTTTATATGTTGCAATACCTTCAGTAACAGTTTCTACATAACAATAAACAGGTGAATTACTTACACTATTATCATGATATATAGAACCTGATATTAATTGATACGTATTTTCACCATAAGGCCATCTAACAACTGCATACCACACTTGTCCTGGATATGTATAACTTACACATTCGCTATAAGTTTTATCACAAGTAACAGTTGGTGATGAATTTTCTACAGAGGTAAGAGTAAAAGTTGGACATTCTCTTGGTGTTACATATGTACCCGTAACTCCAAAAATACTAGTTCCATTCTTAATATTCCCAGCAACCAAATTCGCATCAGTTAATGTTTTAGTCGCGGCTGAACTATAATAGCCAGCTGGCACAGTTACAGTTAAGTTTGATTCCGTTAAATCAGAACTTGTTTTAGTCTAAATATTACCTGTAATTTTAGAACCATTTACATATGCGGTTTTATTATATAAAATATCAGATGCGGTTGCATTGGCATCTGATGTATCAGTTCCACTTGAACTAATACTATCAATTGCATTAACAAATCCAGTAGGAAAAACCAACTCAGAGCTTCCGCCAGTTTTTGCACGAATAGCGTCAGCAATACTAGTTAATTCTTCCGCTGTTGTTGTATATTTTGGCATTAAAAGCTCACCCCACTTGCCGCGATTGTATCATCGACGACGTTAGAATTTCCATTTGAATCTACTTCAATCTCTAAAGGTATCCAATCCGCCGCAACAGACTAGTCTGGTGTTGTAGTACCATTTGGAATATACACTGTAAATCCAACAGTTCCACTTGATGGAACAGGCATATATACAACACTAGTTCCTGCCGTCGCGCCAGACGGATAGTATCCAACAGGTACATTAGTTTCTAAATAAACACGAGTACTTTCTGCTCTAGTTGAGTGCGTTAAATCTGTACTATTTTTTGAGGGTATAGTACCAGTAATAGTCGCGCCTGCTTTATTATGAGCAGTATAGCCGCTTAATATTTTATCGGCGGCGACTGTATCGCTACTTAAATCAATTAATACATCATTTCCATACTAAACCTTATTTACATATGGATTATTTGCCATAAGGCATCACCACCTTAGGCGCTTGGAGCAACAGTACCAATAGTTACAGTTACACCACCCGCAGCATTATCACTTTCAGAATAAGCAATAGCTGAAACATTAATTTGAGTAATACTATTATAATTGCCTAAATCTGCTGGAGTAATTGTTTGAGAAGTTGTATATGGAGTAATAGATGCAGAGGTTGCTAACACATCTTCACTACCACTCATACTACCTTCAACGCCTAAAATAGTAATACCCTCACGAATATTAGTTGCAATTAATTTTGCTTGTTCTGTACTATCAATACCAATGGCACCACCGCCATCATGATAACCCTAAGAAATAGATACAGTACCAGTTTTAGTAGAAATAGAACCGGTCTAACTGCCAATATTTGGCATAGTACCGGTTAATTTAGAGCCATTCTTATATGCAGTTTTATTATTAAGAATTTCTGCCGCGGATGCGGTGGCATCTGTAGTATCCGCATCATAAGTACAAGTACCAGTTGTTGGTTCGCCAGTTGGTAGATGGAACTTTTTACCGTTTAATACTGTTGCGCGAGTTACATCATCTGGTGTTAAGTCTATGAGGGTCTAGCCGCCATAGATAACCTTATTTCTATAGGTATTCGCCATAAAATCTCCTCCCTTATCCTATTATACATGTCGTGCCGCCAGCCTCATTGCTGACTTCTGCATATGGAATTCTTTCTATAATCATATTCTCTGTCAATATTCTGTCTTCCGTTCGTAATATCTAATCTAAATTAGCCAAAGGAGTAATTCTATATTGTCCTTTGTATTCTTTTGCATTACTCTAGCCAATTACGTCGTCGGGTATTGGATCAATTATAATATCCTAATTTAATACTTTATTCTTTGTCTTTAACGTCTATTGAATACTTATCAATGGTGTAATATGATATGTGCCGGTATAGTTTTCAATTAAGTCTTCTATATCTTGTGGGTCTTGCGCTTCCATATAGGCGCCATAGCGTAATTTAAAATCTTCAAAAGTCCCAATAAATCCGCTTTTCTTCGCTTGCGCGTAAAGCCACTACATTACTAACGTAATATCATATTCATCCCAGGGATAAATACGCTTTAGTACCGCGTTCTGCGGGTCTGGCGGTAAGCTATAACTATAATTTGCAGCCATATTATCCCTCCTTTGAGCATATTCTTCTAATTTTAGGTGGTTGTAAAAAGAAATAATAATAGTATTTTATTCGCCTAAATAAAAAAAAATGCGGCTTTCGCCGCATCTATAATTTATAGAATAAAGAGGTCTAAGTAATCAAGTTCCAAGCCCAAATCCTGAGCAAGAATATCTTCCGCTTCATTAATAGAGCCAGTATAGAAAGCATGTTCCATATCTGCCATGCAATCTCTTACCGCCGCGAGAGCTTCATCATAACTAATATCATCACGGTGTGCAATCATTTCAGCAAGTTCCTCTAAGGTTTTAGGCATAGACATATTAAAATCCTCCTATCAAAGCATACCAAGTAATAATAATTTGTGCAATATGTAATATTTGATCAGTAATTAAATCAATCATATGTTTATTTGCCTTTAAATCATCAATTGAAGCATGAAGTATCATGTTAATAATAAAAAGCGGAATAATCGCTAAAATCATTAACTGTCCATTGAATAAAGTAAATAAAACCACTGGAAGCATCATCATAAACGTCCATGAAAAAGCATGAGCGATTAATGCGGCGATATAATCATGTTTATACATAGGATCTGGCGCATTTTTCTCCCACCAAGACTTCTGCTTCATTGAAGCAAGGATGCCCTGTAGATAATAATCGTCTACAATGTGCATAAAAATCATGCAAATTAGAATTAAATAAATCATCTTATGAACCCCCGAATTAAAATTATAAGCGCAACTAATCCATTAATAATTCTAGCAGCCCAGTCCCAGGTATCAAACTTTTTTTCACTATTATAATGACAAATTGCTGCAAGATTCATCATACTTAATAGTGCAAATAACCACTCATTACTCATACTTACTCCCAACTTATCTTATACATATACTTATTTTCATATGCCATCGGCGTTACTTCATATCCTAAATTACGGAAAGCTTCAATCACATTGTCTGTCATTTCGCCCGCATAGATGATATTAGTACCACCATTCTAAATAGAATCCCAAATTCTTATTTCAATTCGCTTATGTAGCGAAAAATCTTTTGGTGTCTGTAAATGCGCTATTGCTCGCGCCTCAAATGCTGTCAACAAGTTTATCCCACTCTCCCATAATGTGCTTCACTACCGCCTTATGTTCATCGCAATAGGTATCGGTAAGAGGAATCTCTCGCTGGCAGCAAGCACAGATTTTTACCTGCCGGATTGCAATAACTTCATACGCAATAATTTTCGGTTCCGGCTTAATAAGTTCATTTTCATAATAATCACAAATAAAATCTAGTATGCCTCCAATAGTAACATCTTCAGATGCTACTACACGTACATTCGAATGAATATAAGTTTCTCCATCGGTTTCCTGAATTTTTACATCAATACGCCAGGTTTTTTCATCGGTTGCGGCATGTTTATTAGTAAACTCAATCATATTTACCTCCAGCTAATTTCATATGTAAAGCTATTAAAAGGATAATTAGCGGCGACATACCGCAAACGATAACCCTGTTCGTGCAAAAACTCTGCATTTTGCGGGAACAAATGACTAATCTGAGTGCGATTAAGACGAGCCTTTTTCGCGCTAGAAATACGTTTCAAAATATATTCTCTCTCATTTTTTATAATAGATTGTGTAATTACTTTATAATTTTTCATAAAGTCACATCCATTTCAATTCTTTACGTTCTTTAAGATAAGCACAAGCGTCCCAAATTGCATGGTATAAGGTGCGCATACCATATACTAATAGTGTTACACCAATAATAAGAATCAAAGCCAATACAAAGAAAATCATTTCTTACACCAAGCCTTTTTCCATTCATGTGCGAGATTAATATATGCTTCGCGCATTGTAATAATAAACCATCCAAGTCCCCAAATAAATACTGTAAGCATCATAATTCCAAGAATTATGAGCATAATTGTTGTAAGGATTGTATCCATAATACTCCACCTTAATCCATATTAAGCTGTTTCCATCTATAAATAGCAATATCTCGCGCGGGAGACTCCGGGCCATGTTCACCGCACTGAGGGCATTTCACAAACCACTGAACATTGCCGTCTGGTGCGATTTCCTTTACAACCGCCCACTCATGGGCACCACATTTTGGGCAAAACTTCTTTCTATCATATGCGGTATGAGATTCAATTTCCTGTAAATAAACTACTTTCATTTTCTTATTCCCCACAATTCATTATAATATTTAGTGCTTCACGTAGTTGTGTATCTTCATTGCGCAGTCGCTTCTCTTCATCATTAGCTTTCGCGCGATCAAACATAACCGATTCTTGATTTGAAAAATAATCGCCGCAAAATGGACAATTTGCATTGATTAAAGTTGGAATACGCATTTGACAGTTACTACACTTGTATGAACCATCTTTTAACCAAATTCTTTTTGCTATCATATTATCACCTCAATCCCATAGCGTGTAAAAATGTTCTGCAATGCGACCGAGCGCAATACGAATGTTTCGATCACCCTGTTCACCGAGTTCTTTCGCGCGATCAAGATATTTGGAACGAAGTTCTTCATTCCAACTATCAGTATATGCTTCATAATACTCATTATGCTCATCCTGCCAATCTTCTTTACCAGTTTCAATAAGATCGGCAGTTTCTTTAAGCCATTCGCGCCATTTCTCTGGTGTTTCAAAAGGTTCATAGCCAGGATAAGCATGGCCATGCTTTGCCAAATAGCGAAGCATTTCAGGCGCTACATTCATAAACCAGTAGTCCCAATCCCACACATCACTATAACACCAACCGTACTTCGCGCGCATATAGGTCGCGCGAACATTACGTCCGAACTGCTTTACCCATTTCCACGGCCGCAGGAGATAATAAGTCTTGCGGTAGGGAAAGTTCCACACGGTATTGGTTTTTATCTTTTCTTTCCTCATCTTTTATACCTCTTAGTTTTGCGACAATCGCAACTTTGCCTTTATCAACCATAACCGCATCATTAATCATATCTTCAACAATAGGCTTGGGCTTTAAGTGATCTTTATATTGTTCTTCCCATTCAGCCTTTTTATTCCAATGGCGCTTTGCAGTAACACCAGTTTCGCGCTCACTATAAAGCCGAACATCTTTACGTTTCTGGCAATGTACGCATACATATGGCTCATAGATAGTTAAAGTAGATTCTCCAATATCCGGATTATAATTGTCATGACCTGGTTTCCATGAATGATCGAGATACCAAGGAAAGTCAAGCCATGTATGCGTACAAGGCGGTGGTGCTACTGGCTTAATTGCTTCTTTATAAGCCTCTGCAAGTTCATCATATTCTTTTGTTAGAGCGCGCAGTTTAGAATCTTTTTCTCTTAATTCTGTTTTCAGATCAAGTATAGTAGCTTTCTTTCTCCAAAATCCCATAATTCTCTATCTCCTTTTCTATAAAAATTATATAATAATTTTTTAAAAAAGTCAAGTAATAACTCTAAACTTCTCTCTTACTTTAGTAAGGTATTGCGGCCATTGCTCTATATCTTTTAGTGTCGCCTATTTTTCGGCAACGGTAATGCCGCACTCGGCAAACATAGTTGTACAGCCGCGCAAACTACCAATACTATGTCTAGATTTATCTGTAATGCCCATTGCTTTGAAGTCCTACAACAATGCTTCTTGGGCGGGGCCTTTTAAGGGAATTCCACGCCATCTCTCAGCTATTTCTAAAATAAGGTCTTTTTGATTTGAAACTCTAATTACATTAGGATCTACAAGTTTTGGAGTGGCACCAAGATATGAATACATTTCTTTAACCGCTTCCTCAGTATTACCCATTAGGTGCAAGTAATCCTTATGATCGCGCAATAGGTGCAGATAGGCTTGTTCATTTACTTCATATGATTTAGAGCCATCATCACGATTGCGTTCTGTTATATATTTAACTTTGAATCGTGCGCCTTTAAGTATGCCAAATTGCTTCGCAAGTTCTACTTGATTACCTTCTGCTTGAAGTTTGCGGAAGTGCGCAAACATATCAGACTGAATTTGGAAGTCTCTACGGGCGCTTGAAGGATTGAATATAATATAAAGTTGATCGAGATTGCCGCGGAATCTACCTACCTTCTGTCTAATCTCAACTTCTCCATATCCATCAATAATCATATAGTCAATTTTGGGAAATGTGAGAGACATACCTTCTTGGAGTGTATCTGTTACAATTAAAATTGAAATATCATCTGGTAAATGTTCGTTGCGTAAAGCTTCAAACAATGATTCTTTACCATCAGCAATACGTTGCTTATCTGCCATATCTTGTAGGTCAGCTAATGTTAAACCTGATTTACCGTCACTTAGTTCGAGTAGAAGGTCTTTTGCCGCGATTTGCGCCTGACTTACATCCAATGAAAGAGCAGTTTGATTGGCGCGAGAAACGAGCATCGCAACGCCCTTCTTCTAATCAAGTAGCTTGAAGTACCAATCCTTGACCTTACTCGCGCTTTTAAGGAATACAATACCACGTTTTCCTTCTTGTTGCTCTAAGAAATAATCAAGAGTAGCATTAGTGTTCTTTGTCTTTATAAATTGTATTTCCTTTACATATGTATTGCTTACGTATTTAGTGAAGTCCGGAAACAAATATATAAAGGATGAATCATCGGAGAAAAATTGTTTTGATAATTCCTCAAAGTATTCGTCATTGGCAGTAATGAAGATGATATGAGTGTTTTTGCGGCGATATTTAATCCATTCGCCAATTACGGTAGTGTCTTCAGCGAAAGACGCTTCACTAAATAGTCCATGACATTCATCAATAACTACCCAATCGTAGTCAATATTACCTTTTTTAATCATATTTGCGAAGCCAAGCCGCTGACAAACGTCAACTTCTCCATACTTATGGCGCAGCTACTCAACAGTAATACTGCGGCTTTCCACTACTAACATTGTTTGAAGCTTTCCAAATTTCTTATCCAGCTCTTCCAATACATTATTCATAATTGCAGTTGTTTTACCAACACCAGTGCCGCCATTCAATACTAGAAAAGTATTAAGATCAGAAAGGTCGGTCTTGCGCACCAACTAAATAATATCTTCAACTGCAAATTCTTTTACTTGTTCGTGTTCTCGCATACTTTTATCTTCTCCAGTGCTTTTATAAGTTCTTCGGTAGGCGCAACATTTATATTTGGTATATTCGCAAATATTTCTACAACTTTATCATATATTTCATCCTAAATTTTTTCCTAAATAATTTCAAAGGTATCACCTTGATCTATCTTTAACATATGCGTACACCTCCATACAAAAATAAGGTATATTTTCCTATACTAAAAATATACCATAAATTCTTACAGAAGTCAAATATTCGGTTTTCTAAAGAATATACTAAATATATGGCAACTAAATTTTTATCTACCATAGATATAGTGTGTCTCGATCGCGCGAGAACCTGTGTATTGGTGGCAAAGTATACGCAGTTTCGGGATTTTCAGAGTGGATACACGGGTTCGGCCGCATAAATTCAAATCAAAATGAAATTACAGCTATATCAGGCGCAAATGCCGAACTCTACTTATAATTGTGAGTAACACTGCGCTCGTTGTCTAGGCCGCCTGCGGCGTCCTAGCCACTCACTCCGTTCCTTTGCCTCGGTCTCGCGCAAGCGCGAGCCCTCGCCATACTAAATATAGTATAGGGTTTCGGGAATTTTGTAATGAATCGTCCATATTTGGTAGGTGATCGCGCATCAAAATCAAATTCAATTAATTAAGCATCTTAAGCTACGCAATATATCCTAACGCATCTTCCGCCCTATCATACACCGCATACCATTCCTATTTCAAATCCCTATCAAACCTCATTGGTAATTCCAATATTCCTTCCTCCACAATAACTTCCTTAATCGCATACCATACTCCATTTATCTAAAATGTGTATATGGAATGTTCGCGATCCCATGGATCCCACTAATTATATATATCTATTATATACTTCATAATTTTAGGCCTCCATGGAAATTTTCATAAGAGTTTTAAAAACAACTAATATACATTTACGTTAGTAAAAAGATAGGTTAATAATTATAGTAAATGCGATGACCCTTCGACGAGCACACACATACCTATATCCGGGGTGGGTATCGGGTTGTCTGTGGATAGTAGGGGTAGGTTATGGGGGAGTGCGCCAAATTTCAACATTTGTCAAATATTTTTTTAAAATGAAATGAAATTGCATTTTTTTATTTTAAATTTTTTTAAATTAAATTTTTTTAAATTTTTTCTTTTTTTATATTTTACCACACAAAATGCTAGCTTGTCAAGTATTTGACTCGCTATAAAAAAGTAGCAAAAATAACATTTCGCCCCCTTATCAGACGCGTTTGATATATATATAGCATTTGTGCCTGTTAAGGGGGACATTCAATAAAGTCGGCTTCCTAACAGCAGCTCTACATATATATTTTGTGCAGCTTATGGTAATATGTAAAGATATGAAAAATTAACTAATACTTTAGTGAATGGACAGGAAGTAGAGTTCGGCTTTTGTGACTGATACAGCTAATACCCTAGAAAAGGCACAAATGAAAAAATTATTAAATGCGGCTGAAAAAGGGGATGATTTTTAGAAGCGAGCTATAAAATTTTTAGAAAATTTGCGCGGCGTCGGTTGTATACTGTATACTGTATACAATTTCAGATAAATAAAAAAAATCCCGCCGGCCCAACGCGACCGACGGGAACCCCAAGTATAAGAGGGAGTTGGGTGAAAACGGTGAAATTTCTTTTTCTCTCCCTCTTACATATATATTATAACAGAAATTTGAGAAAATGTCAAGTATTTAATCATTAAAGTCAAACATTAAATTCGGAGGTTTAAGGTATGCTAGATTTATCGAAAAGCGATTAAATACTATCTTTCTCTCTCCTTTCTATAATAATTATACACTAAATTTTGAAAAATGTCAAGTATTACCATTCTTGTATACTGTATACAATGCGCAGGTAAGAGAAGAGGGGTGCACCCGCACCCCATTATTTTATCCCTTGGTGTAATACTTCTTACCCTTCGGATTCTTCTCATCCTTACGGAGTTCTACCGCAAGAACGCCCTTCTCTACCAGACGACCAGCGCTGGAGCCGATAGCCATTACGGTTACATTGTCGGCCAGCTGACCCTTGAGAGCGTTCATAATGTCAGTCGCGGTGTAGTCCGCAAATGCGGGCAGGCCAGCGATCTGAGCATCAAGCGCCTGACGGCGAGCTTCAGCTTCCGGGTTAGGACCAGTGGGCTTAGCAGGCTTGTTAGCACGCTCGGCAGCACGCAGAGCGCCTTCAGCTTCCCACGCCTTATACTCGGCGATAGCGGCTTCCAGGTTGAAAGCCTTATGGGTCTTGGTGTCCTTGTCGATCGCCACAGCGGTGGAGATCTTTACGATACCATCGTCACAAGGAACGATAACGAAATTGGTCTTGTTCTGGCGGCCATTCACGGCGCCTTCGATACCAGAGATAAGGGACTTGAGTTCGGAAATAGTCATATTGCCTCCTTTTACACACAATTTTGATTTACGGCGGATTGCGAACCGCAACAAATTATTTTAGAAGAGTTTTTCTCTCTTTCTACAACTATTATACATCAAAATTTGGGAAATGTCAAGTATTAAATCATTACTGTTGGATGTTTAAAACTATCTTTTCCCTCCTTTTTACATTCATATTATACATGAAATTTTGACAAAAGTCAAATATTAAATTTTAATTAATTTTCGTTCCGGAAATTGGGCCTCGAAAAATAGCGTTTGAGAAAAGTTGGCTTTCCCAGCTTACCCAGCTTCTCGATGGCATCGAGATACCAATGCAGCTTCTAGAGCCGAATTTCACTGGCGCATAGGTCACCCACCCAGCTTCTGTGTAAATCTCTGATTAAAAATTCTCGAGCTCTTTCCCAGCTCGTCGACGTAGTTCCAGCTTACGCAGCTTATCCAGCTTATTGCAGCTTGTATACTGTATACAGGATACTGTATACAATGAGTAGTTGCGGGCGAAGGCTTGCGGCGTAAAGGGGCTACATGTTAACGGTGCTGTAACAGAAATGTAACAAAAATGTAACATTTTGGGGCTTGACATTTCAAGGCGTCTGTGATATGATATACTGGGGTAGTGTTTGCTTAGGGCGGCCGGCTGAAAATTGGCCGGCCAAAAATTTCTCTTGACATTTGAGAAAAAGAAGTGTATAATATAGGTGTAAAGAGAAAGGAGATATGAAGTATGAGGAAGATTGTAGAGATTAATGTTGGACAAGGTTCTGGGCGTATTGATGATGAACAAGGACACGTTCGCTTTAGCGATGGTACTTTCCTGGTAGATGCGCACTGGCAGGATTGCTGTGAGTCTGTATATGCAGACTGGGATCATCTGAAAGATGAAGCTGGTATCTATGATACTGACTTCAGTGAACTGTATATTGATCGTCAGCGTGAAGGAATTCTGCTCTGCGGGAAAGGGCGGCGGTTCTTTGTCCCGTGCTATAATGAACAGAATGGCTACTATAATAGCAATCTGGATATCTATTTTGTCGATCCTAAGTATAGGGGACAAAAGGCGATTCTCGGTGAGTGGAGATCTGTTCCTACTCATGACGAGATTTGGTAATAAAAATTCCCTACCATTTCGGTAGGGAATTCGGCCGGCTAAAAAGTGGGACGATTTCGTCCCATTTAATAGGTCATAAATGGAGTCCAAATAACTACTCCATCGGCATTTCTTGTTAAAGAGTAGACTTGCGCGATATCTTCAAAGCTACCTTCACAACAAGCAGTAATATACTCTTTACGTGCGACATCCTCGTTTCCATCATACCACGCAAGAGTTAATTTCCACAGAAAGTCGAACATATCGGCTATATTGTTTGCATAATGGGTCTGCCAATTATCAAAATCCATTTGGTCATTTTTTCCTTGCCATTCAATTACAAAATTCATAACATACTCTCCTTACCAACAAAAGTTGTCTACTTCAAACTTCTCAATTGTTGCGGTATAGTTTTTCTTATCATCAAGGCAGTAATACAGAATTTCTGTATGAAGCCCGATGGGTTTCTCGTAGTCAAACAGGCGAACACTATATGAAGCATGATCATCCATATATTTGCGTACCTTGTCTTTGGCAATGTCTACGGTCGAAGCCGCACCAAGGGTAAAGTCATCGCCATATTGACAATCATGGATGGTGCATACATAAACTTTCATTACTTCCACCGCCTCTTCATATCAATACGAAGGACAAAGTTACAAATGAGCCACAGAGCAAGCACAATCCACCAAGGGGCAAGCACCCATACCCAAGGCCAAGCAATCACTCCTGTCAGTTTCAAAACAATGAATACAATTCCGAGTACATCTGCAAATCCCATATCTTAGATCTCCTTTCTTATTACATATATATTATATCATATCTTATTGAAATGTCAATATAATAATTGTTACGAAAGTATTAAATCTGGCCGGCCAGTTAGGTCTGATAAGGATAGTTAATTTCTTTACCAGGAGTATAATTCTGTCCATTAACTACCATAAGTGAAGTACGATCGGCATCGCCTACCCACAAAACATAAACATCTTTTCCTTTAGCATAGGCATACCCCTGTTCCCATGCGGTTCCACTATCACTTATTAAACCATAATAGAAAACAATAACAATATCACACCAATCAAGCGCCTGAATATCTTCTTCAAAAACTCGCCTGCCCCATTCATTATTAGACATTTCCCACGCATTTTCAATTTTATGCTCCATAGGAACATATACTTCAGTATTCTTACGAAGCCGAAGTCGTTTGACATATCTTTCGACAAGTTTACGCTGGTTTTCTTCAAAGATGGGACTTGCAATATAAATTTTCGGCATACTATCTACCTTCCTTTCGTATATAGTATATCATATATTTTAGGGTTTGTCAAGTGGCCGGCCAGTTAGGCATGACTAAAATAGTCATGCTCAAACTGCTTTGCAATTTTACGGTGTTCTGGGTCTTGCAACCAATCTATTGCCCAATTAGTTGCGACCATCTCACACTCAAGGTTAAAGTGGTCTAACCCTTTCGCCGCTTCATATTTCTTAAGATTCATGAAGATGTACTCCTCACGATGGAAGTGATGACCAACTTCATGGAGAATTGTGAGGGTTACATCTGCAAAATCTGCGGCGAGAGGACAACGACTAATGAAGTTATCACGAAACATGATGTCAAGTTCGTCTAACTCATAGTCGAGATTGGTGGGTACGCACAGATGAGGTTTAGAGTATGCAATATTCATGCCCCATTCATCTCGTTTTTCTATGATAATGGGCGCTCCGATAGCCTGTTCTGCGAACCATTGAATGATTTCAAACCTGGTCATATTCTCACCTCATGATTATTATAACACAAGTTTATGAGAATGTCAAGCGGGCCGGCGCGAAGTTAGCTTTCGCTAACTTCAGTTATTTTCTTTTGCTTTCGCCTTTTCGGCTTCACGCTTTGCTTTATCCTTTTCAATCTTTACGGCTTTCTTCGCCGCCTTTTCGGCTTTCTCTGCCTGTTTTTCGGTATAGGCATCCATTTCGGACTGCATCAGTTCTTCCGCAGTCATATCTTCACGCTCTTCGGCAACGATAGCACCGATGCGGATGTACCGATGATGACCATTCAAATCGGTTACGATGCAACCATACTGCCGATCATTGATTTTGTGGAACATTTCGTACATGGGATTCTGCATGAGGATAGCGAAAATATCATCACGGAGAGCCTTATCTACTGCGGTTTTGGTGATCTTAGCCATTTCAAATACTTCCTTTCTCTTGATTCATATATATTATATCATACTATTTGAAATTTGTCAAATGTAAATTTTATTTTTTCTGCGGTACTTGATCCATGTACCTTCTATGCCTGATAGAATACACAGACCGAGATAAATCCACATTGCCATGGGCGAAAAGAGAATATATATTGCAGACAAATTGCACAGTGATTTGACGAGAGTGGCAAGGAATGTAAACGTGATGGGTGACATAGTATCTCTCCTTTCTTACATGGATATTATACCATATAAATGTTACAGAACAATAACAGAATTATTACAATTGTGTGAAGTTGGCCGGCGCAAAAATTGCCCACTAAACTAGTGGGCGAAAGGAAAGGAAGGAGGTGAAAGTGGGCGCAGAGGTTGGAGTCGAACCAACTCCCCAAAGGTTATGAGCCTTGGAACTTAACCGCTTGTCCTCTCTGCGACAGGGGAGCGAGTGGTTTACACCACTCGCCGATAGGTGTTCGGCTTGCCACCGACCACCACGATCTCATCCTGCCACAGATGAGTCAGGGCATACTGCACCTTACCCTTGGTCATGCCCTCGGGCAGTTCATCTTCGATGGCTTCGAAGATCTCGCCACAGGTCGCAGGGGCATCGCTCAGTGCGCCCACCACGAGGTTGTGGATGGCTTCATAGGCTTCGGCGTTCTTCGCCTTGGCTTCTGCGCCCTTGTTGATCTCCTTGTCCAGTTCAGCGAGGACATCGGCATTGTCATAGCCGAAGTTGGTCAGAGCGGTCTTGATGGCTTCGAAAGTGGCTTTCTTCATACGGGGTACTCCTTTCGGTTTGTGAGGTGTCCTTCCTCTTTTTTACATCCTTATTATAGCACAGGATTTGCTTTTTGTCAAGGGGTTTTCGGAACTTTTTTTATTTGTTATTTCCGAACTCCTCGCTCGTCAGCGAGGGGCGACAAGGCGGTGCGCACTCGGCTCGTCCTCTGTTCCCCTTTCGACATACTTATTATAGCATAATAATGTTACAGAAAAAGAACGAAATTGTTACAATTATGTTAAATCGGCGGCCGGCCAAGTTAGGAGTATCAAACTCCTAACTCATCGAACATGGAAAGCTGAACGCCACCAATGCGTTTGAGAACTTCTATCAAGAC
>Ga0310786_10005904_pt1 | contig 16475 bp, 14 predicted proteins | sample AusTroGonzalo_MG_FD_203881 | JGI IMG/M metagenome (GOLD analysis project Ga0310786, IMG submission 203881) | Bovine rumen microbial communities from tropical cattle in Woodstock, Queensland, Australia - Gonzalo_03 (v2) (version 2) | ecosystem: Host-associated > Mammals > Digestive system >... | reverse complement strand
TACAGCTAAAAACAGGGTAAAAGCATCGGATAAATTGATGATACTTTTAAAATTCATAGCCGAACCTATAACTATAAATATACAATATATGACCTGAAAAGTCCTTATTGTAAACTTTCCTTCACCAAACAAGAAACTCCAGCTTTTAACACCATAATATGAACCGCAAAGCATGGTTGATAAAACAAAACAACTCGCCATAACGGTTAATAAAACAGGGAAAAACGGGCATACAGAACCGAAGGCTTTCGATGTTAATTCAATCCCTGCTAAACCGCTAGAATTCATATAAACACCTGTAACAACAATTATAAATGCTGTTGCCGAACCTACAATAACCGTATCTACAAACGGCTGAAGCATGGCAATGAATGCCTGTGCAACAGGTTTAGAAGTTTTTACCGCCGAAAAAGCAATAGGCGCAGTTCCCAAACCCGATTCGTTTGCAAACATTGCCCGTCTGAATCCCCACAATAAGCAGGCAAACATTCCACCCTCAATTGCCCTTGGTTCAAATGCTTCTTTTATGATTGTCATGACGGCATGCGGAAGGTGATGTATATTTACAAGGCAAATAACAAATGCTGTAAACACATATAACGAACACATAACGGGGGTAACTTTTGAAGTAAATTTCCCAATTGCTTTAATTCCGCCAATTATAGTTACATAAGTTATGATTGCAACAATTAGCCCCAACAACCAGCTTTGACCCGCAAAAAAGCTGTTCTCACCTCCTGTAACTTCCGTTATCTGAGCCGTCATTGCGTTAATCTGAAATAAATTCCACCCGCCAATCATTGCAAAAATACAACACAATGCGTATATTTTTGCTAAATGAGGAGCAATTTTACCTAAAAATTTCCCTCTTAAACCGCCCAATATGTAATACATAGGACCACCATCAACAGTTCCGTCATCATTAATCTTGCGAAATTTTATACCAAGAAGAACTTCTGAAAACTTTAATGCCATTGAAAATAGACCGGCTACAATCATCCAAAATATAACTCCCGGCCCGCCAATCGAAACTGCAGCAGCAGATCCAGCAACATTACCGATACCTGCCGATGCTGATATTGTAGCTGAAAGAGCCTGAAACGATGAAACTTCCCCTTTTTTCTTACGTTTATATACGTCCTTATGTTCAAAGCGTTGCGAAATCAGACGTAATGCATGTTTAAAGCCCCAAAACCCGATAAAACGCAGCCTGAAAGTAAAATACAGAGCAGCTGTAATCAACAGTGCAACCAAAAACTCAATTTTAACTCCGCCAATAGTTACGTGGCAAAATATTATACTTGAAATCTTATCGGCTATCGGAGAAAGTAGGGTATCAATTACGCTATCTAAATTCATTTCTAAATCGTAATATAAATAAACTAATTAATCAAGAAAAGTACTATAAAATATCAAGCGGATCAACATCAATAGTAAAGCGAATATCTTTTGGCATTTTAATTTTTGATGCAAAATTTGAGATAAACTGATGCCCTTTATCCGCAAGTTTGTTTTTAATAATAATCTGAAACCTGTACAAACCGTTTATACGCTCTATTACGCACGGAGTAGCACCGAGAACTTCCAGATGTTCTGCTATTCCGTATTTTTCGCACATTATATTTAATCTCATAACAATTTCATTTGCAGCCTTTTCGGCTCTGAAATTGTTTTCGGCACTGATTATAAATCGTATAATCTGACTGTATGGCGGATAATCAAATTCTTCCCTTGCAATAATTTCTTTATCATAGAAATTTTTGTAATTTTGCGATTTTGCACTTTCAAGAGCATAATATTCAGGATTATAAGTTTGGAAAAGAACTTTCCCTGCAAAATCGCCTCTGCCTGCTCTGCCTGCAACCTGGGTCAAAAGTTGAAATCCTCTTTCAGATGCTCTGAAATCCGGCAAATTAAAACTTGCATCCGCTGAAATCACACCTACCAAAGTAACATTCGGATTGTCTAAACCTTTTGCTATCATTTGAGTTCCGACTAAAATATCGATTTCCCCGCGCTGAAATTTTTCCAAAAGCCTAATATGTTCACCTTTTTTAACCAAAATGTCACTATCAATTCTCTCAATACGCTTGTCAGGATAAAGTTCTTTTACAAACTGTTCAACTTTTTGAGTTCCTACTCCGTTACTCCTGAAAGCATCCGAACCGCATTCCGGACAAAATTCCGGAAACTCCTCAGTATGACCGCAATAGTGGCATTTTAACTTTTTATCTTTTGAATGCCAAATCATTGGAATTGCACAATGTGGACATTCTATAACATAACCGCATGCCTGACACTGCGAATATGTGGAATACCCGCGCCTGTTTATGAGCAAGATAACCTGTTTGCCGTTTTCAAGTGTTTCATTAATTTCAGTCTGAAGCGGTTTTGAAATAAGACCTCTGTATGATGCTTTCCCGTAATTTTGCATATTAATAACGTAAACATCAGGTACTTTTGCATTGTTATATCTGTGTTTCAGTTCAAATAAATTTCCGCTGTTTAATGCTTTATAATAAGAAGAAACATCCGGAGTTGCAGAGCCCGACAGTATCGGACATTTATGAAATTCAGCAAGTTTTTCAGCCACAACTCTTGCATCATACCTCGGCGCAGGACTTGTCTGTTTATATGCTCCCTCGTGTTCTTCATCAATAATTATCAGACCTATATTTTTTAGAGGTGCAAAAACAGCAGAACGCGCACCAGCCAAAATTTTTATTTCATCTTTATAAAGCTTTTGCCAAACATCATACCTTTCACCGTCAGATATACTGCTGTGCCAAATTGCAACATCTTCCGTTCCGAATTTCTTTGCCAGACGTTTTGTTAATTGTGAAGCCAGTGCTATTTCAGGTACAAGAAAAAGCACATTTTTACCCGATTTTATACAGTCATCAATAAGCTTAAAATAAATTTCGGTTTTTCCGCTCGCCGTAACTCCATGCAGCAATACAGAATCATTTGGTTTAACTTTAAAACATTGTTTTATGCCTTTATACACGTCATTTTGCTCAGGAGATAATTCGTACAAATTTTCTTTTTTATCAATGTGCAAAATATCAAGAGGATTTCTGTATAATTCTTCATTCGTAATCTTTACGCATCCGATACATTCAAGTTTTTTTATCGTTGCTCGGGTTGTTTTTGCTAGACTTTCAAATTCGATTAAATTAGATTTTCCTTTTACTTTCAAAATCTCTAAAACTTCAATTTGACGCTTAGTTGCGCCGTCAAAGCTTATAAATTCAATATATTGCTCAGTTTTTGACGCTTTTTCAATCAATTTTAAAGGAATTGCCGCATTAATAACTGTTATTAAATCAGTACAATAATAATTAGCAACCCATTCCAAAAGCTTAAGATAATCAAGGGAAAAAAGCGGTTTTTCATCAATTATCGAATGAATTTTTTTCGCTTTAATTTCTTCAGATAAATAATCTGAAAAACCTACACAAAAAGCATTTATATAGCCTTGATGCCCAAAGGGCACTAAAAGAACCTGCCCTATTTTTATTTTATCCGATATTGAATCGGGGATTAAGTAACTGTATGTCTTAACCCCCAAATTTTTAATATTAACAAGTACCTGAGCATATTTACTCATTATTATGTTATTCTTCCGCCAAAAACTCTTTTCTTGCTTCTTCAATCGCATCAGATAATAAGTCCAACTGATCAGGAGCAAATGTTACACCCTTTTTAGTAGGAAGCCAAGTTTGGCCTGCATCGGTTGTATAGTATATACGCATGTTCAGGTAGCTTTTACCTTTGTATTCGCTAACCGAAATTTGCAATTGCTCTGTGTCTGTTCTGTCGATTGTAGCTAAAATTTTACCTTCTGCCATAGTTTTCTCTCCTCTACTGTATAACTTTCTCCAATCCTTTGGGCTTATCAACATTGTGGCGTAATCTCATTGCCATTTCGAGCGCAAATAATTGTGCAATAACAAGAATAGCAAACGATTTAACCACAACATTTTCTATATTTAAATTAAGATTTATATTAACGTTAATCTTGTCATTAATATTGCCAATAAGCAAAATAAACGGTTTATAATCTTTCTTTATTTTAATAAGATTTTTGGTCGCGGCATAATTCAAATTATCTGTAACAACATATATAAATGCCGATTTCTTATTCAGCACCGCAACGTGCCCATGCATAAATTCTCCGAGAATATATGAATTTATATTCAAATAAGTAGTTTCTTTCATTTTTAAAGAAGCTTCACGCGCAAGTGCATAGTCAAGTCCGTCGGCAGAAACTATTATATTATTGTATGCGAGCAGCATTTTTGCATATTTTTGAATTTTGGGTCTTAAAGAAAGCGCATTATTAATTTCTTGCGGAATCGATTTATAGCCATCAAGCCAAGTTTTTATATCTATGCCTTTTGATTTTGCATATTTAAGCACAATAAGAGCAAGACACAGTGCCTGAGCAGACAGAGATTTTGTCGCTGCAATTGATTTCTCCTCTCCTGCATGGCAATTTATTTTATAATCTGCAAGCTTCCATATTGATGAATTTTCATAATTTGTAATGCAACAGGTCCTAAGATTACATTCTTTTGCTTTCATCAAAGCTTTATTGGTATCAGATGTTTCACCGGACTGAGTAATAAATATATACAAAATACGTTCCTCTGCTGGAACAACTGACTTCAAAAGGAATTCACCCGAATATATAGCACCTGCTTCAATGTTAGCAATTTTATCAAATAAATCCGCTCCAAGTCTCGCACAGTTGTACGATGAACCGCTTGCTACAAGAAGAACTTTATCAACATTGTCTGGAAGTTCCATTACAATTTCATCGTCTTTTACGTAACAATCCAAAATATCGCTCAGAATTTTAGGCTGCGCATATATTTCACGTTCCATAAATGTTTTATTTTGGTTGGAGTTAAAAAACATGCCTTATTCCTCTATTCTTAATTATCAAGCATACCTTTAAGCAGCTCATTAACTGCTTTAGGGTTAGCTCTTCCTTTTGTTTCTTTCATAATCTGGCCTACAAAGAAACCAAGCAAGTTTGTCTTACCGTTTCTGTATGCCGCAACCTGATCCGGGTTAGCATCAACAACTTTTTTGACAATCTCTTTAATTGCACCTTCATCGGTTATCTGGCTTAAACCCTTTTCCTCAACTATTTTTGATGCCTGCTTACCTGACTGCATCATTTCTACAATAATTTGTTTACCTATATTATTTGAAATTGTACCTTTTTCAATTAACGCAATCAATTCTGCCAAATTTTCAGGCGTAAGTTTTGTTTCGTTTATTTCGATTTTCTCTTCTTTAAGATATGCGGCAATTTCACCCATTATAAAATTAACCGCGGCTTTCGGATTAGCACCAAGTTCAAGAACATTATCAAAGAACAAAGCAAGATTCATTTGCTCAACTATAACGTTTGCATCATACTCGCTCAAACCTAATTCTTTATATCTTGCACGTTTCTGAGCAGGGAGTTCAGGCATTTTTGCTCTTATTTCTTCTACCCATTCTCTTGAAATAACAAGAGGTTTCAAATCCGGCTCAGGGAAATATCTATAATCGTGAGCATCTTCTTTCCCTCTCATTGAACGGGTTTCCTTTGAGTTATCGTCCCAAAGTCTTGTTTCCTGAACAACTTCGCCACCCTCTTCAATAATTTCAATCTGACGATCAACCTCATATTCTATAGCGCGCTGAAGAGCAGAAAAACTGTTTACATTCTTGATTTCTGCACGAGTACCAAAAACATCAGAGCCCTTAGGCATAACAGAGATATTTGCATCACACCTCATTGAACCTTCTTCAAGGTTACCATCGCATACGCCAAGATAGCGAACAATATTTCTTAATTCTTCCATATAAGCTCTTGCTTCATCAGCTGAGCGCATATCAGGTTCGGATACAATCTCCAAAAGCGGTGTCCCGGCTCTGTTTAAATCGACAAGAGAATAAGTAGAACCGGCAAGTCCGTCTGCCCCTGCGTGAACAAGCTTTCCCGCATCTTCTTCAAGGTGTGCTCTTGTTATACCGATTTTTTTACCGTTAATTTCTATATGACCGTTTACGCAAATCGGCTCATCATACTGTGAAATCTGATAACCTTTAGGTAAATCAGGATAAAAATATTGTTTCCTGTCAAACTTGCAACGGTTTGGGATTGTGCAATTTAGAGCTAAACCCAACAAAATTCCCATATTTACACATTCTTTGTTTAATACCGGCAATACACCAGGCATACCGAGAGTTATCGGACACGTTTGCGTATTTGGTTCTTGGCCAAACTCGGTTCCGTCAGGCGCAAAAATTTTGGATTTTGTCTTTAACTGAGCGTGAACTTCAAGCCCTATAACAACTTCATATTTATCTCTTAATGAATTCATAATTTCTCCTTATTAACCGAGTTTATTATATCATAAAAACCATAATCAAATATCAAGTCCGATATCAAGTGTTGAAGCTTTTGCAACTATTGCACTAGTAGATATTATATCAACACCGGTTGACGCTATTTGATTAACAGATTCAAGATTAACACTTCCGCTAGCTTCAATAATGGCTTTATTGCCTATCATTTCACAAGCTTTCTTCATATTGGTAATAGACATATTGTCAAGCATTATTATATCGGCACCTGACAAAATAGCTTCTTTTACTTGCTTTAGCGTATCACATTCTACTTCAATTTTATGAGCGTGAGAAATATTTTCTCGCAATTTATTAACAGCTTTTTTTATAGATCCTGCAAGTTTTATATGGTTGTCTTTTATCATTGCGCAATCAGATAAATTAAACCTATGCAAAGAACCACCGCCAATTTTTACCGCATATTTTTCAAACGCTCTAAAATTTGGTGTAGTTTTTCGCGTATCAACAATCCTCGCGCTATACGGTTTAACAGCATCCTGAAATTTGCGCGTTTCGGTTGCAATACCGCTCATTCTCTGAATATAATTCAGTGCAACTCTTTCGCCCATAAGCAATGCTTTTGCACTGCCTTTTACATCTGCAATCACATCCCCTTTTGTAATTTTGTCGCCATCTTTAAAATTAAATTTTATATCAATATCCTTTGACAAAATTTCAAAAACAGTTCTAAAAACATCGCATCCGCACAGAATGCCTTCAGAGCGTGAAATCAGCTTTCCCACAAGAATATCATAATCACCTGCAAGACTTTCGGTTGTAATATCGCCAAAACCGATATCTTCTCTTAAAGCACTTTTAATGTGCTCCTCTACATAAAACTTACTTAACATAATTTTTCTCCTTAGAATATATGCTGTGTTGCGGAGACTCGGACATTTGAGGATAATCCGTTCTATAGTGCGCCCCTCTTGACTCTTTTCTGTTTAATGCACATATCAAAATCGCACGTGCCGTTATCAACATATTTCTTAATTCATATTCCTCTTTATTATAGCACTTATATTCACGATTGAACACTAATATTAGCTCACTAATATCGCTCAACGCTAAATTAAGCGATTTTTCGTTCCTAAAAATACCCGCATTATTCCACATGGTATTTTTCAAACGGACTTTTAATTCGGTAGTATCAACCTCTGCTCCAATAACAGGTGTATCATCCCCGTAAAGGTCTATGAGAGATTTTGTATGTGAATCAATTTGTTTTGGAGGTGTAAAATCAAAATCCCCCAGAGTTTTAACGAGATTATATGCACACACCGCACACTCTAAAAGTGAATTACTTGCAAGCCTGTTTGCACCATGCAAACCTGTTGAAGCCGTTTCACCAATTGCAAAAAGTCCTTTTACTGAAGTTGTTCCATCAGTTTTTGCGACAATGCCACCCATAAAATAATGCGCAGCAGGAGCTGTTGGTATAGATTCTTTTGTGATATCAATTCCGTTATTTTTACAAATCTTTGTAACTGTCGGAAATCTTAATAAAAGTTTTTCACGTTCAATCAATGTTGCATCAAGAAAAACATTTTCAGCATTTGTTTTTTTCATTTCATTAGCTATTGCACGCGTAACAATATCTCTTGGTGCAAGCTCGCCACGTTTATCATATTCCGGCATAAATCTTTCACCGTTTTCATTTAAAAGTACTGCCCCCTCACCCCTTAAAGCTTCAGTTAAAAGCGGACGATTTTCAAGTTCTTTTATCGCAAGTGCTGTAGGGTGGAACTGAACAAATTCCATATCCCTTAATTCTAATCCTGCATTATAAGCCAAAGCCAACCCGTCCCCTGTTGCACAAAGCGGATTTGTCGTATACTTATAAATTTGACCAATTCCGCCTGTTGCAAGTACTACGACAGGTGCATATACCGTTTCATAATCACTTGTAACATAGTTAAATAAGATAACACCTTTGCACTCGTTATTTTCTGAGATCAAAAGTTCAACGGCAGTAGTATTTTCATAAATATCAACATTATTCAATTCTCTTACAGAATTTGCAAGCGTAGTCTGAATTCGTCTGCCAGTTGCATCACCGCCCGAGTGTAACACCCGCCTTACGGAATGTGCGGCTTCCAGTGTGTATGCAAGTTTTCCGTTTTCATCTCTGTCAAAATCAACACCGTGGTTCATCAAATCATTAATCACAAAATCGGAGTTTTCGGATATGTTTTTTACAGTATCCTGTATATTCAATCCTGCACCTGCGCTGATTGTATCTTCAATATGCGAAGTTATTGTATCTTTTGCGTTTTCGCGCATAACACCGACTATTCCGCCCTGAGCAAAATAGGAATTAGATTCATTTAATTCGGACTTTGTAACAAGCAAAATATTATCCGAAATTCGAGAATTTTTACTCAGTCCCAAAGCCGAATACAAGCCTGCAACTCCACTCCCAACAACAACTACCGAATATGACGAATACTTCATGTTTAAATACCTTATTGAATAATAGTAAGTTAAACAAAAGTTACAGTCAATTATCGTTCGCTACAAAATTTTTGTGTTATAATCAAAAAACAAGGAAAATAAAACAAATGAAAATCAGCGTAAGAGTGCCGGCAACTGCGGCAAATATAGGCCCCGGATTTGATACAATGGGCATTGCATTTCCCCTTTATAACACGGTGACAATCGAAGAAACCGTTATGCCCGGTTCAGGCGTAATTATAGAACTGGTTTCCGATTACGACTACAAGGATAAAGCCCTTTTGGAACAAGTACCCAAAGACAGTACAAGCATTGTTTATAAAGCGGTTGAACTTCTGTACAATTCAATCGGACAAACGCCAAGTGAATTAAAAATAACCATTAACACTAAAATTCCGATGACAAGAGGCTTGGGCAGCAGCTCTTCGGTCATTGTAGGAGCATTAATAGCGGCAAATGAATTGCTCGGCAAACCGGCTGATGAATCAGCAATATTGTCAATTGCTGCTGAACTTGAAGGCCATCCTGATAATGTTGCACCTGCAATTCTCGGCGGAGCTGTATTTTCATCTGTTCAGCCCGACGGAAGTGTTGTTTGGCGCAAACTTTCTTGGCCAAAGGAATGGAAATTAACCGCATGTGTGCCGGATTTCGAGCTTTCTACCAATATTGCTCGCTCTGTTTTACCGAAAGAAGTTCCGATGTCGGATGCAATTTTTAACGCACAAAGATTTGGAATGTTTATATACTCCGTATATACTCATGATGCAAAATTAATGAAGCTAGCACTTGATGATAAATTGCACCAACCATACAGAATGAATTTAATCCCGGGATTATCGGAAATTATGAGCGCTTTGCGTTATGAAAACGATGTTTTGGGGTGCGTAATAAGCGGAGCCGGATCGACAATTTTACTCATTACGGAAAACGATGGTCGCGATAAAGCCAAAAACGTTGTAAAAACAGTGTGGAACGACCATAATATAAGAGCTGATTTGTACGATTTTGATGTTGAAAATGAAGGTGCAAAAATCATATCTTAAATTCATTATTAAAAATTTTTAGCATTAATTTTAAATAAATTTTGTAAATATTTTGTCATGGCACAAATTGCTCATTATACAAGGGTTTAGTTAACATTTATAAATTTTATTTTTATAGAATTGTTAAGATTTCTTTACATAATTTTTCAAAAAAGGCAATTTTCGGAAAGTATATAACTTTATATATATAAGAGAAAATACGAGGACTTTTAGAAATGTTATTCGGCACATCCATGTACAAAATGAATAAATTACACGCTCAGCATGAACTGACGAGTGTGAATATGCGCTTGAATAAAGCTAAAAAATCCATTAAAAATAGGCAAAAGTACTTATCTCAGGCTACAACTAATCAATATAACATTTTCCTTGCAGGCAAAAATGATTTTGTTATGCAAAGAACTCAGCAATATTTATCAATGGATATCCAAAATGGCGAACCAACATCTGGGGAAAATATGACTCAAATGCAAGCACAATCATTAGCATTAACAGATTGGAATAATGAAGCAGCTATGCAAAAACAATATTTAGAAGAATTAAATTCCGAAGAAAACGATGCAATATTACAAGCTTGTAATCAAGAAGAACAGGATTTAACTATTGAATCGAGTTATTGGCAAGAGATGATAGAATACTGGGATGCAATGATCAAACAAGCTGAACAATGGTTCAGAGATTCCCTCCGTGCATTGTTTGGCGGTGGTCCAGGCGGTAGGTAATAACAGATTTTAATAATAACGTCAGAAATCAATAGGAATAGAACGGAATAACATTTTGCCTGCGTATAGCAGGCTTTTTATTTTTTTATTATCTGGTAACGAATGTCACCTAAAAGGCAAAAGCTAAATTAATCAACAATTTTCTTCCGGAATATAAAATTCGGAATCATTAAGCAACAAACGTACAATTTGAAAGTCTTTGAAACCTTTTGTAACCATTTGATAATGTTTTATAACCTGAATAATATCATCAGACGACAGTTTAATCATCCTTCTTTTTTTAGAAATTTCAATAATCTTTGCCATAAGTACCTCACCGCATAAATAATCGGCAAGTGAAAAATAAACTTTAATTATTCAATCAAACAATATAAAAATAAAATTTAAAATTAAAAAGGTGCGTCAAATGACACACCTTTAAATCTTATAACTATTTGCTAAAATTAATACCTGTAATGAGCAAATGCCTTGTTAGCTTCAGCCATTTTGTGGGTATCTTCACGTTTCTTGCAAGCAGCACCGGAACCGTTTGATGCATCAATCAATTCGTTAGTTAATTTTTCAACGAACGATTTACCGCTACGTTTCTTAGCTGCTTCAATAATCCATGATGAAGAAAGAGCAAAACCTCTGTCTGCTTTTACTTCGATAGGTACTTGATATGTTGAACCACCGATACGGCGAGCTTTAACTTCAAGTAACGGAGTAGCATTAGTTAATGCTTTTTGGAAAATTTCTAATGCTTTTTCGCCTGTTCTTTCTTCGATTTTTGCTAATGTTGCATAGAAAATCTTTTCAGCAAGAGATTTTTTACCTCTGCGCATAATTCTGTTAATGAATTTAGAAATATCTACGCTATTATAAATTGGATCTGCTAAAGGTACTCTTTTAGCCGGTTTAGAACGTCTTGACATTATTTCTTACCTCCTGCTTTTTGATCTTTTTTAGCACCGTATTTAGAACGGCTTTGTGCTCTGTTAGCAACACCTGCCGTATCAAGAGTGCCTCTGATTATGTGATAACGAACACCCGGAAGGTCTTTAACCCTACCGCCTCTGATAAGAACAACACTGTGCTCTTGAAGATTGTGTCCGATACCCGGAATGTAAGAAGTAACTTCAAATCCGTTGGTTAATCTGACTCTGGCAACTTTTCTTAAAGCCGAATTCGGTTTTTTAGGGGTAGTTGTGTAAACCCTTGTGCATACTCCGCGTCTTTGTGGACAATCCATCAAAGCAGGAGATTTTGTTTTGTCTGTTAGTTTTTTACGTTCAGAACGTACTAACTGGTTAATTGTAGGCATTTTTGTCTCCTTTTACTGTTTAGTGTAATCATTGAACACTAAACCATTACTGCCCAAAACCCTTACTTATTCCGGCTGGCTAGTGTTCACTTATTATTAAACATCATAAATATACGTTGTCAACTTGCATAAACGGTTTTTGTAACAAATATTACTTAAGCAATTCGGATACATCAGGAATAATTGTATCTTTAGAAGCTTTTTTTATATCTCTACAAACATCAAGTATATAGTCTCTCAACAGGTTTGAAAATCTCTCCGTGTTTTTGCCCAAAGTTTTTTTGTAGATTTGAATAAGGCGTGCAACGTGTTTTTTCATATTATCGGGAATATCAGGCAATTCTTTTACTAGCAAATGCAAAGGAAAATTTTTGATTAATTTATCGTCCCTCATGCATTCCCAGACAACAATATCCCCTCCCTTAGAGTGCGGTATAATATGCCCCATAACACCAAACGGATCTTCATACAATGCTACAGCTGCATTAGCTTTTTGATTTCTTGCCAGCTCAACTATCATGGCATTTTCATCATTACAGGCTCTCGGCAATTGCCGCCAAATTCTCTCTAAATTTTCTTTATGCGCTTCATTTTCAACATCTTTTAAAAAATTCATAATTTCGCCATCAAATAAACTGGTAAATTTTATTTTTTCCGGAGTATTATCCCTAATCATATTGTTAAATCTATTAAATATTTCAACAAGAACCTTTTTATTCCTGCCTGATAAACGCCCCGAATATTCAAGAAAATCTCTTAGCATTTGTACTCGTTTTATGTCATTAGCTCTTTCGCTGGCCGGTTCCATCTGAGTAAGAAGTTCATTTACCGTTTTTTGAGGATATTTATTGCTTTCTGCTTTAAGCCTATAAAATACTCGCCTGTTTGTAGGCGTCATTTGGGACGTGAAGGGCTCCAGATATCTTAAAGAAAATTCTGACCGCATATAAAATACATCCATGGAAATTAAATTTTTCCCGCAAATCGGACACGTTAAACCGCCATAATCCCTTATACTTTTCAAAAATTCACGCGAATACTTCGCAGCAATTCTTGATTTATCACCAAAATTAATGCCTTTATTATCAGCATAACAAGACTTTGGTGCAGAAAAATTTTGATAGTTGTAAAAGTCGATTTTCACAAAACATAAAAAGGCTCTAAAAAATAAAATTTGCCATTATATTAAAAAAAGTAACAAAAATACATCTTGAGTAGCAAAAAATAAAATGTCCATATTTAATACTATTGAAAGAGGTCAGCATGAGTGATTCAAGTTTAAATATAAGTTTCGGAATACGTCCAAAACGTTCTTATGGCGATTTTTCCGGGAGAACTATTGGAAAAAGAGTAGCAAAGCAAGTAAAAAAAATGTATCCTGCTTGTCCTAACGGAATAATCGGCGAAACACGCATTGGCGACACCATAGCAACAGTAACCATTAATCCAAACAATTTTACACTTGAAGTTGAACCACATTACCTTAGAGACGAAGTACTTAAGCGTCTCAGCACTACATTTCATGACGGTAAAAAGCTTCGTCACAAACACTCTAAACCCCGCCCGGATCACACAAAAGTTCGTAACAGATTTGACAAATACGATACTAGATCCGGAATCAGATTAAATACAGAATTTTAAAAAAATATGCTATAATCTCTCTAAAAAGGAGATTTTATCATGGATATAAAAGAATTAAGAGCAAATTTTCCGCTTGTAGATTTATTTTGTACATTAGCGGAAATCCCGTCACCGTCACTACATGAAGAAAATGTAGCGTCAAAAATACTTGAAATTTGTAAAAATAACAATATTCACGCAGAACAAGATTCTTACGGCAATGTATATGTTAATATTCCAGCAACTGATAACAGCAAAAAACCGCTGTTGTTATCTGCACATATGGACGTTATAGGCGATGATAGTCCTGTTATAACATATTTAGACGGTAATTTGATTAAAGCGCAAGGCAGAACACTCGGAGCTGACGATAAAGCCGGCGTTGCAAACGCATTATTCTTTGCCCTTAACCTTAACAAGTCAGATATCAAACATGGCGGACTTGAGCTGTTCTTCACAAGAGATGAAGAAAGCGGTATGAGCGGAATTAGAAATGCAGATTTTAATAAAATTAACTCAAAATATATTCTTGTCTGTGATAGCGATTCACTCGGCCAATTTGAAATATCCGGTGCAAGCTATACCCTTGTTACAATTAACCTAAAAACCTTTAAAGGCGGACATTCCGGCATTGATATCGGAGATAAGACTCGTTTTAATAGTGGAAAACTTCTTGCAGAACTAGTAAACAATATGCCGCAGGGTGTTTATTTTGAAGAAAACGGTTTTGTCGTTACATCATGCAACCTGGGCGGACTAACGGCGGGAAATCCAAAGGTTACAAACATAATAAACCAAGAGGGGCTTGTAACGTATTCCATCAGAAGTTCAAGCAGAGCCAAAGAAAACGAACTGCATGAAATCATGATAAAATGCGTAGACGATTTTAATAAAAAATATTCGGGAAGTGCCGAAGCAAAAATAGATTTTGCTGAACATTTGCCGCCATTTGAAGCATCAGGTGACGATTATATGCCGAATGTATTTGTTCAGGCAGGCAAAATCGCAGGTGTTGATGTTAAAGTATCATCATTCCACGCAGGGGCTGAAACTCATATTTACGCAAACAAAACCAACAAAAACGGCGAACAATTTTCACCGTTCCTGATAGGACTTGCAACTGTCTGCAATATGCACTGCAAAGAAGAATATCTTGACTACACAACCCTATTAAAAGGTCAGGAATTACTAACTGAAGCGTTTAAAATTTATAATAAATAATCCGTTTTCGTGATAAAATCGGGTTATGAGTATAAAAGAAAAATCGCTCACAGCTCTTGAATTTGATAAAGTCAAAGAAAAACTTTCGGATTTTGCAAAAACAGCAAAGTCTAAAGAGTTGTGCCTTAATATGCGTATTTTTGACGATTTTGGAATAATCGAAAGCGAACTAAACCTTACACGTGAAAGCAAAGCTATTTTGGATAGTCCTGCGGAACTCCCGATTTCGGAAATAACTGATTTTAACGGTATAAAGTATTCTCACGGAATTTTGAATGAGGAAGATATTTTTGATTGTGCAAAATCATTTACAATTTTTAGGCTTGTAAAACGATTTTTAACTGAAAATTCGGAAATTGCGCCAAAACTCGCAGAAAAAGCAAAAAATGTATTCATTAACAAAGAATTAGAAGATAAAATATATTCCGTAATCGATGATAACTGTAGGGTAAAACACAATGCGACACAAGCACTTGCCGGATTGTATTCTTCACTCTCTGAATATGAGAAAACTATCAAGAAAACCGTTTCCGCACTTCTTAATGATGCTGATTTTTCAAAGCATCTGCAGGAAAATATCTACACAAAACGTGATAACAGAATAGTTTTTCAAGTTGCAAATTCTTCAAAAAATTCGGTACGGGGAATTGTTCATGACGTATCTGCAACAGGCAGAAGTTTCTATATTGAACCCGAACAATTAATACCGCTGAATAATAAAATAAGAGAAATCACCTCACAAATTAATGCAGAAATTTTAAGGATTTTATCAGAACTCACATCAGAAATAAAAGCAAATATTGATGACTACATAAATACATCCGAAATAGTCGCCGAAATCGATTTTCATTTCGCAAAAGCAAGATATGCCGTAAAAAAACACTGCACAGAACCTGAACTTAACAAAAACAAATTTATAAAAATTGACGCGATGAAACATCCGCTGCTGATAGATGTAACAGATAACGTTATTCCTAACGACTTTGAACTTGGCAAAAGTTTCAACTCATTCGTAATAACTGGATCAAACACGGGGGGGAAAACTGTTACAATAAAGACTGTCGGACTTTTTATTCTGATGACAAAAGCGGGAATGTTTCTGCCATGCGCTTATGCTGATATTTACCCTTATAAAAACGTATATGCGGATATCGGAGATTCACAGAGTATAGCACAATCATTATCCACTTTTTCATCCCACATGACAAATATTGTTGAAATTCTGAATAATGCTGACGACAAAACTTTTGTTATTTTGGACGAAATTTGTGCCGGAACTGATCCGACCGAGGGTTCTGCGCTTGCCAAAACTATTTTGGAATATATGGCGGATAAAAACATTCATTCGGTTGTTACAACTCACTATGGTGAACTTAAAGCGCTTGAATATACAAATCCTTACTTCAAAAATGCATCGGTTGAATTTGATACAAAAACATTACGGCCGACATATAAACTTTTAACGGGAATTCCGGGTGCAAGTAATGCGGTATTCGTTGCACAAAATCTGGGTTTACCGGAAGAAATTGCTCAAAAAACAAAAGAAATTCTTTCGTCAGAAAAGGATAATTCAATAATTGTTGTTGAAAAATTACAGGAAACTCAGTACAAACTCTCTCAGGAACTTCAAAAAGCGATTGATGTAAACTCTCAATCAGAACAACTGAAACAGGAATATGAGGAAAAACTCGAACCGGT
>Ga0310786_10005903_pt1 | contig 16476 bp, 20 predicted proteins | sample AusTroGonzalo_MG_FD_203881 | JGI IMG/M metagenome (GOLD analysis project Ga0310786, IMG submission 203881) | Bovine rumen microbial communities from tropical cattle in Woodstock, Queensland, Australia - Gonzalo_03 (v2) (version 2) | ecosystem: Host-associated > Mammals > Digestive system >... | reverse complement strand
TTGCAACAATATTCTGATAAGCAAGAGGATATAGAGATATTAGAAGTAGTGGCCAAAGAGGCCCCAAATACAAATATTAAAAAAGCTGCGGAAATTGCCATCGAAAAAATAAAAGGGAAAAAACAATAAGGATTCGTCCCCAATAAGGTATCGCCTTTGGCGATGATTGATTTATGAAAAAGCCCCCAACAAAAAAAGAGAAACCGCTGCTTGCGGCTCCGCTTGCTTACGGGCGGCTGCGCCGCCCTCCTCTCGCGCTTCTTTTCTCTCTTCCTTCGGCGGCTGCGCCGCCTCCTTTTCTTGCCCTCTCCGCGCTTCTCTCTCCTCTTGTGGGCGGCTGCGCCGCCCCTCCTCTTTGCTTCTCCTCTCGCGCTTCTTTCGGGCGGCTGCGCCGCCTCACTCTCCTCCCCTCGCTCTCGTGGGCGGCTAGCGCCGCCCCCTCGCCCCCCTCTCTCTTTCCTCTCTATCAAACAATTAACAAACCTTTAACGCCGTCATGTCATAAACTTTTTTTCTTTTGCCATTTCTTTAAACGTTTAAGAATTAATATTTGTGTTGTTATGTTCTTTCTTCTCGATAAAACCAATATATGATTGTAATGAAGTAAGATAATCTTCAATTCTTGAATTGTAAATTCGTCGACTATTTCTCTTTATGTAAATCTTTTTGTGAAAAGTCTTAATGATGAAAGGAAGTATCAGCAGAATAAGAGCTATTAAGGCAAGAATTCCGTTAGTATCTTCGCCCTCATCGGGCCACGCTATTATTCCGCAGATGAATGCGGGCACGTAACATATTCCAAACAAGGTGGCAGTACGTGATGATATTTGATTATTCATACTGGAATAGAGGTTCTCTGCATTAATACGAATTGCTGTCTTCTCACACAAGTAGTCAAATATGTCGTTATAGGTCAATCCATATACGTCAAACGTAGGTAACCCTTTCAAATCGGGCTCCTTTTCTAAATCCTTCTCTGATTTCAAATACTTTACCAATGAACACAATGGATAGTGCTCAAACAATGTATTTGTGTCGTATTTGGATGCCATTTTCATACTTTAATTATTTCAGCAGTTTCCTAATTTTCTATCTCTTCCAACAGAATCACCTCCCCTGGATTCCCCATACAACATATTATCTGCATAGGTAAATGCATTACGTATAATCTTGGTATATTCTTCAATCTCAGGAATTCGATTCTCATTGGAAATTAATTCTTCGATAGTTTCACCAGCATAATCTGCAATAATTTCTTCTTTTACATATTTTAGTGTTTTATCATCTACTGACATATTATGTTCGTTGAATTCTTTCACATAAACATAAAACAATCTAAGATGCTTCTCGTCAGTTAAGATTTTATTGGTCTCCTCATCTGTCTTAATCCTTTGCTTCGATATCCACTTAGCCGCTTTTTTAACTGCACATTTAAGTAAGTCCCAACCAAGTCCACTAATAATCATAGTGGCTATCCAATATAGAATTTCTGAAGGTTCCCCTAAACAATATTTAATATTACTATCTTTGTATTCCTCTGCTTCTTTTCGATATTGGTATCCATACCGAACAGCATTCTTAACATCCTCGGAATACTCAAGACCTTCTTTATAATCTTCATATTCTGCCATAACCATATTTTTATTACTTCTTCTGTGTCTTAAGCATTACTTTTTTGTCAGTTTCCTATTCCCCACCTATTCTAGAACTTGATTTATATTCCGCAATTTGTTCATCTACACTTTTGTCTGTTTTTTCAACAAAAATAGCCCAATCCTTCTTTAGGGAATCTCTTATCAAGAAAATGTCAGCAATTTTTTCATAACTGCTTGTTTGACTATTTAGAAAAAAACCACAACCGAGATTTATCGGTTTGGTTGCATGATCTGGATTGCGAACAATTAAATTATTTCCATTAGTGCCACGTATTCCTAAACTCTCAATTTTTTCAGGACCTACCATATTAATGACACTCAACAAATTATTTATTCCACTATCTTTGAATATTTTGTTCTCGTCAATGTAAACTGCGAATTCTATTCTTTTTGCTTTTGTGCTCATACTTTATTTGGATTAATGTTATGTTTATTTCAGCAGGCTTCTATTCCTCTTCTCTTTCTCTTCCAACACGGTCAGTTGGTTCTATTTGTTTCACCTCTTCGATTGTAGTGTCGAGGGCGAGTTTGTCGGTGGCGTTGAGGGGGCTGATGACGGATTGGCCGGTACGCTGCTCTATCTCGCGGCGGGCAGAGCCAGCCACATGGCCACCCTCGATGGCGATATTGCGACTTTCGGCAAAAGTCTCGGGTTGACGGCTGCGGGAGATTGCTGTAGTGGTCACTTCCGCAAGCATATTGAGCACCAACTCAAGGTTGGTCATATTGTCGCGCAAGTTTTCTTTCTTCAAGCCTTTCACTTCCTTGTAGTCACGAACCGAAAGGCCGCTCCATGCGCGAGTCATCTCGTTGGTCAGTATGGCATAGTCGCGTTCCTGGTCGATGCCGCGGGCTTTCCATTCGTCGGTCAGCTCCTTGCGCATCTCGATAGATTGCAGTCGTTGGTTAATCCACCCCTCGCTGTAACCCTTTGCACGATAGAAATCGGCACCACGAACAATGGCACGCTCCGGGTCGGCAATCTCGTCCAAACGTTCCGCTCCCACCTGTGCCAGCCACTGCTTGAAAGGCTCGGCCTTGGGTGACGGAACGGATTGTATGATGCGCAGAAGTTGCTTTGTGTCAGCAACATCGGTAAGACGCATCTTGCCATCAGGTGCCAGCATTTTCAAACGGTTACAATTTGTAACCGTTTCATTTCCCTCCGCTTTTAGCCTATGCTTCAGCACCTTCCAGTAATTGCGTGGGTCGGGGCTGTCGGTCAGCACGGCCACCACATCCACCACCGAGAAATACCACTCCTCGCGCTCCGCATCCCAATGCGTGCGCACCTTCTTATCTTGGAATATCTGGACTTTCTCCATGGTGGTTTCTTCCTAATTCGCTAATAACGACAGCAATACATCACGTATAATATTATACGTGAATTTACAAAAATACAAAAATATAGCGAGATGACAAAATTATTTTGCCACCTCGGCAAAAAGATGTAACTTTGCACATTGAAAACCCCCGGCGGTCGCGTGCGTATCGTCCAGCCCCATCTCAGTTAACTCCCAGGCCCCCACTGCCGATACAATACACGTCAACAGGCTATATGGTATCACTTGATAACGATAATTAGACGATGGAAAGACGATACTTCAACGATGCTGCATCGTTATACTATCGTTGAAATATCGTTGAAGTATCGTTGAAATGACGGAGAAAATACATAGTTACAGCGAATTATATAACCACCTAAAATAGGAGAAAACACTTATGGCGAAACAGGAACCCATGGGGCTGCTCATCAACGGCAGCCTGAAACAGAGCGGGATAAGCTTCTACCTCCGCAACGGACAGATGATTGCGCGGACGGCGCACAGCTACCAACCCAAGCGGCGCACACGGGCGCAGTTCGTCGCGCGGCAGCAGTTGACCCATAGTTGCCGCCTGTGGATGCTTCTCAGATTGGCCGGCGAGCCGATGTTCGAGCACACCCCCACGGCCTATGCCCGTTTTCGTACCCTGATGAGGCGCACGCCCGTGGTCTTCACCCCGCGGCGCGGTTCGATGGCCGGCGCCGTCCTGCTGCTGCCCGGCATGCCGGTGAGCGACGGCGTGCTGCCCGTCGTGGAGCAATGGCTGGGCGAGGTCGACGGCACCGCGGCCCTCCTCACCTCGTTGACTGCCGGTGACTTGCGGCCTGGCGACATATTGCGGCTCTACACCCTCCGCCAGACCATCGAGTGCGGATGCCCTGTGGTGCGCGTCCGTGCGGCCGACTTGGGTGTCGGTGATTTTCGGTCCGTCGACGGCCGTCTGGCTTTGGTCGGCGACGACTTCGCTGACGACATGACCGGCTGGGCCCTGGTGCACATCCGCGAGACGCGCTGCAGCAGCCAGCAGGTCGTCACCCGCTGCACCTACTACCAGCCCTTCACCACCGAGGACGCCCTCCTCTCCGCTGCCGCCACCTACGGCGGCCTGACGAAAGAGGTCCGGTAAAGAAAACTATTTCTACATTCAGTTGTTTTCTTCCAATAAGAGCTCCGTATTCATGAAAAACAACAGATATAACTTGTTCCGCAGATGATGATTTAACGATGGTTTAAATTCCCTACATTCTTTAACGTCCTCTACTGATTTTTAGTAAGGAATTATAATTCATAAAGAGAATTATAGTTCCTTTTTTATTGTTTGTTGCGCTCTGTATTCTTGTGTTTTATATATAAAAGGAATTATCGTTCCTTGTGTGTAGAAACTCAACAATGTACCTTTGCAAAAAAATAACAATGAAAACAGAAAAACAATTAAGAAACAGTATCGGCAGTGTTTTGCTCAGCAAACGCCTTTCTCTTGCCGCGGACGGGATAAAAGTCACACAAGAAGATATCGCATCTAACGCAGAGATTAGCACTCGCTATTATGGCAAATTGGAACGTGGAGAAACAATGCCAACCTTATACACCTTAATGAAAATTGCTCCTAGTTTACAACTATCGCTCGGAGAATTATGCAAACAGATTGAGGAATTTTAAAAAATAAATATACTATGACGCAGGAAGAAAAACAATTCTACTCCGATTTTATTGAAATTGTCGGAGAGCAGGCAATGGAAAACCAGACTAGCATTGAAACGGAATTGACAAAGTCAATTATTGACTATGTTGTTGAAAACGGAGAAGCACTGGCTCCTGAGATATGCGAGTGCCAAAGTAATCCGGCAAATGAAAAGTTGACTGGGCGATATAAGCTAAACGCTTTTGATTATTCTGAATCAGCAGGTATACTTGACCTTTTTGGAACAGTGTATTATGAGGGCAAGGAACCAAGCTTGTCTCTGGGGGCTGCAGAACGTATGGTTAATGAATTGTCCTGCTTCTTTCGTTTATCAATTGAGGGACAAGAAGCCAAACGTGTTTATAGCGATTCTGATGTTCGGAGAGCAATGGACATGATTAAGGAAGAATATGATGCAAAACATATTGAGTTAGTTCGCATATTTGTTCTTTCGAATGGATTTAAGGCCGGTGAATTGGACGATTGGGAAGATGGCGAATTTAGGAAAAACGCAACATCAAACTATACTATTCCGATAGAATACCATTTCTGGGATATGGAAGAAGTATTCAAGGCAGACCAATCCCGACGTAACAATCAGGAAATAAATATCAATCTTGACAATGATTACCAAGCCAAACTCGAATGCATAGAAACATTCGATGAAAAAAATGGCATCAAATCATATCTGACTATTATGCCTGCCCTTGTTTTGGCAAAAATATATAGTAAATATAAGGTTCGTCTTATTGATCAGAATGTTCGAAATTTCCTTGGTGGTAAAATAAAAGTAAACAAGGCAATGGCAGATACAATAGCAAATAATCCTGAACTATTTTTTTCCTTTAACAACGGAATCTCCAGTACTGCAGATGAAGTGGTAATAAAGACAGACGATACAGGGAGAAAGTACATCTCAACAATTAGAAACTGGCATATTGTTAATGGAGGACAAACCACGTCCACAATATACAATGCACTCAAAAAAAAGGGTATGGAAAGCAATCTTCAAAAAACATACGTATCCGTTAAGGTTTCAGAAGTTCCATATTCTGTAAAACAGAACATAAAAAATCTTGTTGGTGATATTGCAAAATATGCTAACTCTCAAACAAAGATTAAAGATAGCGATCTCTCTGCTAATGCTCCATACATGTTGGAGTTACAAGAACAGTCAAGAAAAGAGTGGGCCACTGATGCAAATGGGAATCCAACGCTATGGTATTTTGAGCGTCTCAGGGGTCAATTCCTCACAGACAAAGGTATGGCTGGTGGTGTTGGCACACAGAAAGTAAAACGATTTGAAGAAGAAAGGCCTCAGAATCAACGTTTCAACAAAGCTGATGTGGCTAAATTGGAAATGGCATGGAATGAAAAGCCATTTGTTGCTTGCAAGGGTGCTGAGGTGTGTTTTGACATGTACTGGAAATTGATAAATGATAATACACCAAAAGTGGATGAAACTTATTTCCATAATATTGTGGCTAAAAGTATTATATACAAACGTGTCAACTCAATCCTTGTTACACGAGGCAACAAGGGGCATGCTGCAATTATTGCTAGCTACACATTAGCACTTCTTTCTCTCCGTTCACAAAAGAAACTTAATTTAGACTTTATATGGCAAAATCAAAAGGTGCAAGACGATTTGACCCCGGTAATTGAAGAATGTATAGAAGCAGTGTCTGAGCAGTTACGTGTGATGGCTACACATAACAAAAATCCACAAACGGAATCAAAAAAAGTGGATTTTTGGAATAATGTTCAAAACCGTACATTAAACATTACGATTCCTGAAACTGTGCTTATTGATGAATCCAGCCAGGTAATTATAACAGAAGAACAGCGTAAAGCTCTTGATGCCGCATTAGGACGTGGTCTCGAATTCTGGCTAAACCTTTCTGCGTGGTGCCGAAAAGAAGGTCGAGGAAAAGTGTCAATCATGGAGAAAAAGAAAATTGATCACCTTGCAATGGCAATCGATAAAGGTAATGACATAAAAGCCAAATTGGCTGAAGATTGTGAACGCACATTTCGCCTTGCAAAGGACGCTGGTTTTGATCCAATGAGAACTTACTAATCTATGGCTAAAAAAAGTAATAAATCCATTAGGGTGTTTGAAGGTTTTGCTGGTTACGGAGGAGCCTCCTTTGGACTAAAGCGTTCGGGAATAAAATATAAAGTTGTTGGTTTTTCCGAGGTTGATCAAAGCGCTAACCGAATTCTTCATGCCAATTTTCCCCAAGTTCACAATTATGGAGACATTATCACTATAAATGAAGAACTTGCGGGTAATAGTAAATATGTTCCTGATTTTGATATGTTTACTGGTGGTTTTCCGTGTCAGCCGTTTTCCTCTGCTGGCAAGCAGAAAGGAGAACATGATGAACAGGGAAGGGGGAGAATGCTCGAGGAGATATTAAAACTTTGCAAAGTCAAAAAGCCCAAATACATTCTACTTGAGAACGTAAGGGGCTTTAAGTCTGGGAAATTCGCGTATCTATGGGATAAATTTGAAAAAGGTATGGGAAAAGAATATGATTTTGCAATGGAGGTGCTGAACACCAAAGATTACGGCATTCCACAAAACAGAGATCGGCTGTGGATATTTGGTATTCGGGGTAAACTTCCATCAACCTTTTCAATGGTTCCCCCGATAATAGACGGGACAGAGCGACCTAGACTAAAAGAGTTCCTTGACGAAAAGCCACCCCAGGGCCTATACTTGTCAGATCAACAAGTAAAACATTTCATTGAGGTGCACAACAAGCACAGGGAACAAAACTTCAATGTAGAGGAACCACTTTGTTTTGATGTGTACAATCATAGAATAAAAATTGATGGGTTATGTAATACTCTCACTGAACCGGGCCATAACATTACTCGCATTGTTGAACCTCGTACAAAAGACGGGAAAGTGCGTATTAGAAAACTATCCACCAATGAGCAATTTAGACTTATGGGGTTTAACGATGATGAAATAAAATTCCCTGATGACCTCGATTATAGCCATATTTCAGCGCGCGCAGGGAATGGCTGGGATGTTAATTTAGTTGGAAGATTGATTAAACACATATTTGCACAGTTATGAAAATTGACCTTGCTTCATTCGCATTTGGATGCAATTTGGTAGAGGGGACTGGAACTCCTCCATGGGGTACAGCATTAGGGCAGCAACGTCCTGACTACAAGTTCAATCATGATGGTTATTTGGAAATTGTTGCCGGAATGTTATATAACGCTGTACCATTGAAAGATGTTTGGCTGCCACTTGGTAAAGGAGGAAATGTGGTAACAGGCATTGAAAATCACGGTATTCAGCTGGCATCGGTATTTCATAAAGTATATATAAATGGAGAAAGTATAGCCCATCCGTTTGCCATGATTATTTATAAAGAGAGTTCCGATAGTCACAATGGACGTAGGCATCTGAAGTACACACCTAAAATATCATTCCGCGACGAAAAAGGATATGTGTATTCAAATGAGGGATTCATTGTTGAGGTTCGAAATACACTTAATCTGTCCAATAATGCATGCTGGTTTGTTAGTGAACTAGACTTGTCGTCACAAACTGAACTTCGGATGAAAGCCCATATTGTCAACCGAACAGGTAGCATGACATATCAGAATAGCAAGGAGCGCAAAGAGGCATGGCTAAAACTAATATAGTTCGTAAAAATTTTTTTACATTTAGTCATGACCGACACGATGACACCGGAGCAGCGGCACTTACATATGACGGCATAATATACCGTAAACATAATTATTTGTTGTTCCGTTACTTTGTTTTAGTGGCAGAAAAACGATAGTGTAACAAAAAAACTTAAAGTTAAAACGTACAATATATTGATATACAACCCATCCCATTCTTTCGTAATAAATACTAAAAGAACTTTAAATCGAACGATAGGAATACGAACATTTAATTTGCCGGTAATTTGCTGTTGAAGGATAATGGGTGGTATGTGGAATTGCCAAATGGCAGAAAAACAGTGTTTTATTTAAAATGGTTTAATTTGCTGGTAATTTGCCGAAGGGGTAAAATTACAATGACAACGAACTAGAATGACCGACGTGATGACACCGGAGCAGCGGTGTAAGTGCGAAGAAATGCGAAAAATGTGATTTTTCTGCCAAAAAAATGTGTAAAAATGTGATTTTTTCGCATGAAAAATCTGTAAAAATGTGAATTTTTTGTATTTTTGCAGGTGAAAAATGTGATAATACAATATGGAACTACTTAAAAGAAAGATAGATAAGTTTCTTAAGGATTGGAAAAGCACTCCAAGACGGAAGCCGCTGATTGTAAAAGGAGCACGACAGGTTGGAAAAACGGAGTCCATTCGAGCCTTTGGCAAGGCTAACTATGAGTCGGTCATCGAGATTAATTTTGTGCTTCAAAAAAAATTCAGGAACATCTTTGCCGATGGCTACGAGGTGGAGTCGATTATCAAGAATATCTCGTTACTGGAGCCCTCGTGGAAGTTCATCCCCAACAAGACGCTTATCTTCTTCGACGAGCTGCAGAAGTGTCCCGACTGCGCCACTTCGCTCAAGGCGTTCTGCAAGGATGGCCGCTATGATGTCATCTGCTCCGGCTCGCTGATGGGCATTTATTACGAGGAGATTGAATCCAATGCCGTCGGCTATAAGGAAGATTTCGAGATGCACTCGATGGATTTCGAAGAATTCCTATGGGCCAAAGGTTATTCGCCGGAACAGATAGAGGACCTCTATCGACACATGATAACCCTGCAGCCGTTTACGCAGCTGGAGCTGGACACGATGACCGATGTTTTCCGTGACTATATGAGTCTTGGAGGAATGCCGGAAGTTGTGAAGATGTATATTGACAACGGCCATTTCGGCGGTACCTTGAAACTTCAGCGCCAGCTGTTGAAGGACTATGAGGAGGACATCACGAAATACGCAAAGGAGACCGATAAGGCAAAGGTGCTTTCCGTATACAGCCATATCTCCACATTCCTGGCCAAGGAAAACAAGAAATACCAGATTACCAAGATTGCCAAAGGGGCCAGGAACAGGGAGTATATCGGAGCTGTGGAGTGGTTGAAAGAGGCGGGTGTCGTCAACGTGTGCTATTGTTTGAACAATGTGGAGCTGCCGCTGAAAGGCAATTATGATGCCGATGTCTACAAAATTTACTATCACGACACGGGCTTGCTCATTGCCTCGCTCGACGAGGAGGCACAGGAGGATCTGCGTGCCAACAAGAACTTCGGAACCTACAAAGGTGCCATCTATGAGAATGTGGTTGGTGAGATGCTGCGCAAATCGGGCTACGACCAACTATATTTCTACAAACGCACCAAACCCTCGTTGGAAATGGATTTCTTCGTCCGTGATACCGAATCGCTAGTACCTGTAGAGGTGAAGGCCAAAGACGGCGCCACCGTTTCGCTCAACAACCTTGTTAAGTGGGATTCGTACCCTGATGTGAAATATGGAGTGAAACTTGGCTACAAGAATATCGGCCGGAATGGACAGTTCTATACCTTCCCCTACTTTCTCACCTTCCTGTTGAAACGTTTTTTGAAGGAACGTCCCAAAAGCATCTAGCAAAAAAAAGTAAGCATCATGACCGACAGGATGACACCGGAGCAGCGGCATAGGTGTATGTCGCAGATACACAGCAAGGGGACGAAGCCGGAGATGAAGGTGCGGAGGTGGCTGTGGGCGCACGGGTATCGGTATCGGCTGAACGTGAAAAGCGTGCCGGGGAAGCCGGACATCGTGCTGCGGCCGTACCGCACGGCGATATTCGTGAACGGGTGCTTCTGGCACGGACACGGGGTGAGAATGAGTGAATGCGTTAATGTGTCAATGCGTGAGCGTGTGGAAAATTCGGCGTGCTGCAAAATCCCCAATACCAACCGCGAGTTTTGGGTGAACAAGATACGACGCAACCAGGAGCGCGACCAGGGAAACTATCGTGTGCTGCAGGAGAACGGCTGGAATGTCATCGTCATATGGGAGTGCCAGCTGAAGCCCGCCGTTATCGAACATACGATGCGTGAGGTGGAGTTGCTGCTCAACGACAACATGCTGTCGCTCTACCGCCACAAACCAGTCCCCTATGGTACGGAGGAGGAAACCCCTTTGCCGATGGCTGCGGAGGATGCTATGGAATGGAAATGATTAACAGATACTGCTTATGAAAAAGATATTATTTATACTGGCGGCCATAATGCTGATGACAGCGTGTGGCGATAACGAGAAACAGCTGCGTGAACGGGCGGCGGAGTTGTGCAAATATATCCCCGACCATGAGCTGAGGGAGGCGTCGCGTGATTACATGACCGAGGATTTTTACAATGTGCTTGACACGATGTTTAACCACCTGCCTGAATTCGAGGCCATGGACCACGAGTGGCTCTACTATTTCGTCACCGGCAACGGCGGCACGATTGCCGACTACACGGTCGCCGGCGTGGAGCTGACCGACAAGACACATGCCATCGCCACCATCAGCGTGCGGCAGATGTGGGAGGACGGTTCGTTCGACGAATCCACCGACCTCGAGGAGCACAAGCTCTACATGGAGAAGGTGGGCGGCCAGTGGCTGATTGCCGACTTCGACGGGCACAAGGCTGACTGCATACGCCATATCGCCATCAGCCGCGACGAGCAGGCCCGGCGCGATGCCATCGGCAGCTACTTGGTGAACGAGATAGGCCCACAATATTCGCGTGGCGAGATATGTGTGCCCACCATGTCCATTATCAACTACGAGCTCGCGGATTCGGCGTATTACCCGACGCTGTGTGACTGCTGGGTGATGTGGTACAACCTCTCGGGCGACACGCTGAAGTGCGTCTCGGGTGGCAACCACAGCGGCTTGATAACGTTGGAAGGCGAGAACGGACACTACACCGTGACCGCATTTGAGCAGACCGTCGACGGCGCCGGCAACGAGGCCAGTGCCAAGCGCATCTTCGGCGCCTACTACGACATCTACCAAAACATCCACTCCAACGAGGCGGTGCGCGAGGCCGTCCGCAAGGAGCAGCTGAAGGGGTACGTCAAGCGCCACAACCTCAAGGTAAAATATTATCAGGATTACGGCTGGCCAGCGGTGGAAATTGAAGATTGAAAATTCATTTGAATGGAGGATGTCTTGAAGCAGATAGAGGTAGTGGCGGCCATCATCCACGATGCCGAGGGTCGTATCTTTGCCACGCAAAGGGGATATGGCGAGTGGGAAGGCTGGTGGGAGTTTCCCGGCGGCAAGATGGAGGCCGGAGAAGGTCCCGAAGAGGCGCTGCGGCGCGAGATATGGGAGGAGTTGGAGACACGTATCGCCATCGAGCGGCTGGTGACGACGGTGGAGTGGGATTACCCCAAGTTGGCCAATGGCCGAGCCTGCTCACGCTCGGAAAACTCAAAGCAAGCTTTGGTCTCCTCTCGCTCAACCGCAGCCTTCCACCTCACCATGCACTGCTACTGGTGCCATGTGGAGAGCGGCCCGTTGACCCTGAAGGAGCACGAGGCCGCCCGATGGCTTGCTGCCGACGAATTGGAGAGCGTCAAATGGCTGCCCGCCGACCTGCAAGTCCTGAAAAAGATAAGAGAAGCTTTACAATAAAGGGCCGTTACCAATGGCTTGCCACTCAGAATTCGGTGGCCAACATGTGAAGATTCACACTGAGTAAATCAGATAAATCACGGCAGAGGAATGCGAGAATGACATATCGGTCCGACGGCGTGTATATCATGTAGAATCCTTTGTCTCCGGTGAGACCATCTACAGAGAATCCTTCGAGCGACTTCTTGGGTTCGCACGTTTTTTTCGGTTTGTCAATTTTGGGCTTTTTGTCGGCGGACTGCCCGGGAAGGGATAGATTATAGTTTTTCCTTGGAGTGAACGGCAGCGTCTTCATCTCTTTGATGATTGAATGATAGGCTGTGCTGTCGTCAACCTCTAGGAGGGTGACACATACAGTGTCGCCAACAGCCAACGGATATCGTTCTACGCAGTAGGCACGCACGCCCTGGCGTTTGGCAAAATGTTTGTAGATGCCCGTCTGGGAATTGGCGGCAAAGCCGAGCAGCATGATGCTGATGAAAATGACTGTGCGTTTCATAATTTTTGTATTTCTTTGATATGGTTAATATTGTTGTCTATCAAGGCTATCACATCGTCGGGATTGCATTGGCTGTTGCAGTAGATACCTGACGGAATGGCCGCTGTCGCAGTATTGTCGTTCGGTAAAAACACGATGAGCAGTATGGCAGCGGCGGCGGCAACCGCAGGAATGGTTATATGCCATACAAGGTGACGAGTTCTGCGGTGTTCCTTCTGACGACGTTGTGCGTTTGCGGTATGGATTCTTTCTATCAATTCGTCTGTGTTCATATATCGTTGTTTTTGCGTATTTTCTCTTTGATGCGTGCGATGCGTGTGGTGACGTTGGTTTGACTGATACCTATCAGTTTGCCAATTTCCTCTGTCGAGAAGCCGTCGAGATAGAGGTTGATGAGCCGTTGATCGCTGGTCGATAGCATGGCTACCAAGGCCTTGAGATGGGTCGACTGCTCCCGCAGGGCAGCGTCTTCAGGCAGGTCGAAACCATCGAGCGGCAAGACTTCTACTTGTTTGACACGCTGGCGACGCCAACTGATGGCGCTATTCATCGCCACGCGGTATATCCATGTGATGGGTTTATGCTCTGGACGGTAATTCTTCCATCCTTGCCATAGATGCATCAGTATCTCTTGCTGCAAATCCTCGCGGTCTTCGACCGTCCGGCAAAATGAGCGGCACACACGGTTGATGGCCGCCTTGTGTTTTTCTATCGTTTCTATAAAAGGATGCTCGTCCATTGCGTCGTTTGTCTTTACACCATTATTAAACGCACGAAAACGCAAATTGTCACGCCGCGGGCAATTTTTACAAAACAAAGTATAGGTATACCGCTAGGGTAATCTGTATAAAGAGGATGGCGGGGACGCCGTAGCGGAACTTCTTGTGCAGGGTCTTGTGGTGGAAAAGGTGCATGGCGACAAGTGCCGCAGGGGAGCCTCCCAACACGGCCAGCCAGAGAAGTACAGCCTCGGGGATGCGCCAACGGTTCCGGCGGGCTTTCCATTTGTCGAGGCCGTAGGCTAGGAATGTCACCATATTGACGGCGGCGAGACCATATAGCAACCATCGGATGTGCATAATCACAGACTCTCCAACGGGTTGTAGGTGTTGCGGATGTAGATGCCGTCGGCGGAGGTATCGATGGCTATCCAGCCTTCTTTCTCCATGGTATGCACCACGGCGCTCCAGTCTCTGCTTCCACCAAGCATCTCCACCTTGACGTTCATCATGGGGTAGGACTTCCATTCGGCGCTGACGGATGCGATGGCAGCCGAGTCTCCTCGGTGATCTATTTGTACCATACTTTGCGCCGCATAGCTCGGACAGCCAATTTCGGTAAAGACGCTGTCACACGGCCAACCTGTGGTGTAGGTGTTGGGCATCTGATCTTTGGTAAGCACCGGCTGCATGGTGATGCGGTATTCCTCGGTCTCGATGACGGTGCTTTCGTTAGCCACCTTGTTGAAGCATATACCCAGTAGCAGGGCAGATATGCTGTTGTTCAATATGTGCAGTCCTATCGACCACAGGAGGTTATGGTTTATCACTAAGTAAGAGGCCACCAGACCCATGCCGAACTTTTCCAGAACAGCGACAAGGAACATCAGCATATTTTGGCTTGAATCATAGTTGCCTATATGTATCAAGGCAAAGACCGACGAAGAGAACAGCATAAGCGAGAACAGCCGCTTTGTGCGGTCGGAACGGTAGACAACCATGATGGCTATGCCGACAGCCAGTGTTATCGGCGCCAGCCACCAGGCAATATTCATGGAGAACAAAGCCATCAGTACAACCGATATGTAACCCGTCCAGTTTTTGCCGTTACCCCAAAGACGGAAGGCAAGCTCCTCGTAGACTGGTGCAATGACACCGATAAAGATGACCATCGGCCAGATGCCATACTGATAGATAATCCGGTAGAGGTAATCCATAAACGGGCCACCAAAATCATCATTCGTGGTACTCCCCATCGTCGTGATTCCATCGACAACCATTACGGCCAGACAGGCCACCATGATGCCGAGTCCCCACCAGAGGGCCCAACGGAAAAGTTTTGGTTTGTGTGTGTTCATAGTATGTTTTAATATTATATTATTCCGATGGTTTTCATCATTTCGTGGTAATACTTGGACTTCTCGGCCAGCTTCATGGGATAGGCGCGCGAGGAGGAGGGCATGCGCCAGAGGCGTATCTTGCGGGCTGCGATGGTGAACTCGTTATAGGTGCCCATCTGTGGCACAGGCACACCGTAGTCTTCCGTCAGCACAGAGAAGCTTTTCTGACCCGTGCAGACGATATCGTGGCACTGCGGTATCTGTGCCAGCAGGGCAGGGATATCGGTCTTTTCTACAACCTCGAGGTCTTTGTCCGAGGCGTTGCCGCTCAGCCGACGTACGGCGCAGGCGGTGTCGTAGATGGCAATGCCGCGCTCTTCCAATAAGGATTTGATGTCTTCCATGCGGAATGTCTTATGCTCCGCGTCCACCAGCCGCAGGCTGTCGCCGAAGAACACCAGCCCGAAAATCTCCCACATCATATTGGTGCGGTTAGGGTAGAAGAAATCCATGCACCAACGCTTGCGCGGTGGCGGGAAGCTGCCGAGCATCAACAGCCGCGCGTTGGGCGGCAGGAAAGGCTGCAGCGGGTGGCGTTCGGTCTCTACCATAGTCAGACAATCAGGTCGGCAAGGGTGCCCTTAGCGGCATGTAACAAATCCTGTGGCGCGATGCGGAACTGCAGGCCCCGCTGGCCGGCACTGCAGTAGACGGTGTCGTAGTCCGTGAGTGTCTGGTGAAACCAGGTGGGCAGCGGTTTCTTCATGCCGATGGGCGAGCAGCCGCCACGGATGTAGCCCGTCAGCGGAAGCAACTCCTTGACATGTATCATCTCCACCTTCTTGTTGCCCGTCACTTTCGCGGCTTTCTTCAGGTCCACCTCCTCGGCGCCGGGGATGACGCAGACGAACAACCCCGTCTTGTCGCCTCTCAGCACCAGCGTCTTGAAGATGCGTTTGATGGGTTCGCCCAGCACCTCGGCGGTATGCTCGGCACCCAGGTGCTCCTCGTCCACCTCGTAGGGGATGAGCTCGTAGGCAATCTTCAGCTGGTCAAGCTGCCGTGCCGCGTTTGTCTTCTTGATACCTTTGTCGGCCATGATTATTTCTGTAGGATGTCCACGAAGGCTTTGGGCAGCAGGATATTCTGTATGTCGAGGGCGTCTGCGAAAAGCGGGGCCATCTCGTGGGTGGTGAAGCCGGCAATGCCGCAACCAATGCGGGTGACGAGGAATGTGTATTCCGTGTGCTCCTTCGCGAAAGCGATAAACTCGTCCACATACGGGCGGATGGTCTCCACGCCGCCCTGCATGGTGGGGATGCCGTAGCTCTTGCCCTGCAGGCCTACGCCCTGTCCCCACACGGCGCCGAAGCGCTCATAGGCCAGCCATGCGGCGCCGCCGCCGTGCGACCCTGCCAGGTTGCTTCCGAAGACAAAAATCTCGTTGTCCTTCAGCTCCGTAATTCTCTCGGAGGTATACTCTCTGTTGTACATGATGGTTTTCTCCTATTTCTTCCAGTTGAAATTCTCTATGCCGGCCCCCACTTCGAAGTGGTATTTGGCAATGCCCAGGTCCATCAGACCGTAGCCTATCAGTGTGAAGCGGGCGCGGGCCTCGACGGTGTGGTCGTCGATGAGTTCGAATTCG
>Ga0310786_10005900_pt1 | contig 16485 bp, 16 predicted proteins | sample AusTroGonzalo_MG_FD_203881 | JGI IMG/M metagenome (GOLD analysis project Ga0310786, IMG submission 203881) | Bovine rumen microbial communities from tropical cattle in Woodstock, Queensland, Australia - Gonzalo_03 (v2) (version 2) | ecosystem: Host-associated > Mammals > Digestive system >... | reverse complement strand
GCCTTCACATCCAAAATCTTTTATGCTGTCTTTAAGTCCGCCGGTTTCTCTCACAATTGGAACCGAGCCATATCTTGAAGCAACCATTTGAGAAAGCCCACAAGGTTCGCTTTTTGATGGCATCAAATAAATATCTGATGCTGCATAAATTTTCTTTCCAATTTCCCTGCTGAAGCCGAGTGAAATATGTGCTTGGCGAGGATATTTTGAATTTAGATATTTGAAATAATCTTCAAATTCTTTTTCCCCTTCTCCAACGGCAACGAATTGCACGCCTCCTTCAACAATGAATTTTTCCATCGTGGCTTTTATAAGGTCAATCCCCTTGTGATTTGGAAATCTTGCAACAACAGCCAGCATTGGTGCGTTTTCATCTTCGCTAAGTCCAAATTCTCTTTGAAGCATCCTTTTGTTTTCTTTCTTGTCTTCGAGTGTGTTTTTGTCAAAATTTTTGTAAACAACCGGGTCTGTTTTTGGATTGTTTGTTTCCTCATCAATTCCATTCAATATTCCGGAAATTTTGTAACTGTTTTCTCTTATTATTTTGTCAAGCCCATTTGCATATTCACTGGTTTTGATTTCTTCTGCATAGGTTGGGCTAACTGTTAAAATTTTGTCAGCACACAAAACTCCACCCTTCATAAAGTTGGCATCTTTGTCATATTCCAAAACGCTTTGATATCTCTTGTCGAGTCCCAACAAATCTGTCGTGACATTCAAGTTAAATCTCCCTTGATATGCTATGTTGTGAATGCAAAACACAGTCTTTATTTTTGAATATTTTTCTCCAAAGAAAACACCAGTTTTCAAAAACACTGGAACAAGAGATGTCTGCCAATCATTGCAATGTATCACATCAACATCATAATCTATAATGTTTAAACTTTCCAAAACTGCTTTTGAGAAAAATGCAAATCTTTCGCCGTCATCATCATAACCATAAAGATTGCTGTCCCTTTTGAAATATCTTTCATTGTCAATGAAATAGTATTTCATCCCCTTATATGTATACTCAAAAACGCCACAATATTCTCTTCTCCAAGCGAGATTTATGTATGTGCTTCCAACAAACTTCAAATCTTTTTTGTATTCTTCTGCCAAGTTTCCGTAAAGAGGCAAAATCACGCGAATATCGATTTGTTTGTAAGTTTTTTTGATAAACCTTGGCAAACTGTAACAAACATCACTTAATCCTCCAGTTGAGTAAAAAGGTTGGCTTTCGCTTGCAGCAAAAAGCACATTTATATTTTTGGTTTCTTCACTTTTTACACCTGAAACTTTTTTCATTTGTCTCTCCTTTTTTATTTTATCTTTATGCCACTTGGCTTTTTCTTAAAGAACAAAGCACTATACGCTGGAATGTCTATGCTCAAAACATTTTTGCCGTTGCTAATTTTTGTTTTAACAACTCCATTGTTCTTGCCGTTTCCTCCATATTTTTCCAAATTTGAACTGAAAATTTCTTCATATGTTCCTTTCTGCACTTCAAATTCATAAGGGGTTCTTTCTATTGGTGAAAAATTTAAAACACATACAATCTCTTCCCCAGCCTTATTTTTTCTTGCAAACACAATAATATTCTGGCTGTTGTCATCAGCAACAATCCATCTAAATCCGTCCCAAGAAAAATCAATTTCAAAAAGTTCACTATGTGTTCTGTAAAACCAATTCAAATCTTTGACAAAGTCATTCAATTTTTTGTGCTTTTCAAAATCAAAAAGCAAGAAATCCAACCCCATTGTGTTGTCCCATTCCTTGAATTGTCCAAATTCATTTCCCATAAAAGAAAGCTTTTTGCCTGGATGTGCAATCATATACGAAAGGAAAGTCCTCATTGTGTCAAACTTTTCTTCATACGTGCCATACATTTTGTCGAGCAAAGATTTTTTGCCGTGGACAACTTCGTCGTGCGAAATTGGCAAAATAAAGTTTTCAGAAAATGCATAGAACATAGAAAACGTAAGTTTGTTGTGATTGTCTTTCCTAAAAAATGGATCAAGGGAAATATATTCAAGAGAATCATTCATCCACCCAATATTCCATTTATAATTGAACCCAAGCCCACCAATATATGTGGGTTTTGTCACAAGTGGCCAAGCAGTCGATTCTTCTGCAATCATTAAAGCATCTGGATATTCCTTAAACACTGAAGAGTTAAGTTTTTGCAAGAAAGCAATCGCTTCCAAATTTTCCTTTCCGCCTTTTGAATTTGGCACCCATTCTCCTGCCTTTTTGTCATAATCTAAATAAAGCATTGACGCAACAGCGTCACATCTTAAACCGTCAATATGGAATTTCTCAAAGAAAAACATTGCACTGCTTATGAGAAAAGATTGCACCTCTTCTCTTCCATAATCAAATCTTCTCGTTCCCCAAGACTTATGCTCCTTTCTGTCCTCTCCTTGATTTTCATATAATGGCGAGCCATCCCACTCAATAAGGCCGTGCTCATCTTTTGGAAAATGCGCAGGCACCCAATCCAATATCACCCCAATGCCGTTTTTATGGCACATATCAACAAAATACATAAAATCTTCTGGCGCGCCAAACCTCGAAGTAACACTGAAATATCCCGTCACTTGATAACCCCAAGACCCGTCATATGGATACTCTGTGAGTGGCATAATTTCAATATGAGTGTAGCCAAGTTCTTTCACATAAGGTATAAGTTCATTTGCATAATCTCTGTAAGTCAAATATGATCCGTCTGCTTTTCTCTTCCAAGAGCAAAAGTTGACCTCATATATGTTCATAGGAGATGTGTAGTGTGATCTTTTGCTTTTTTCTGCTATGTATTTTCCGTCTTCCCACTTGTATGTGTCTATCTTTTTCACAATTGAAGCCGTTTTGCCATTTGTCTCACTATAAACTGCGTATGGATCCGCTTTCCATAGGACATTTTCATCTTTGGTTAAAATCGCAAACTTGTATTTTTGCCCTTCAACAACATTTGGAACAAAACCTTCCCAAATTTTGCTCTTCGAGATTTTTTTCATCACGTTTGCACCGATATCCCAATTGTTGAAATCACCAACTATGCTAACACTTTTTGCGTTTGGCGCCCAAGCTCTGAAATATGCTCCTTCAACTTTGTTCTTGGTCGACAAATGACAGCCAAGCAAATTGTATGCGTGGTAATAAGTTCCTTGATGAAATAAATAAATCTCTTGTTCTTTTTCCATATTCCCTACCTATTATGAATTTTTGCAGAGGAAATCAAGTAAGAAAAAATATTGTCATCGAAAATTTTCCTTGGAAGCTTATAATTCCAATTCTTAGTTTTGATTTTTCCTGGAGTATTTATTCTGTAAGCTTCACCTTGGCACAATAAATCTTGAGGCATAATGATTGCAACATCTGCACTTGAAGCCATAATTGCCTCTAACGCCAAATACGTCAATTGCTTGTCATCGTCACTTTCTGTTCTAAAATATCTTTTGACATCTTCTTTCGCTTTTTTGTCACTTAAAAAACCACAGAAAGTGTTGTTGTCGTGTGTGCCGATATATGCGATAGAATTTTTGTCATAGTTCTCTGGTAGATGTGGGTTTTGTGAATTGCCATCAAATCCAAATTGAAAAACCCTCATACTTGGAAGTCCAGTTTTTTTCTTGAGTGATATGACTTTTTCGTCAATGCTTCCAAGGTCTTCCAAAATCAAATTGTTCAGTTTGTTTTCTTTCAAAATTTTGAATAATGGATAACCAAAACTTTTTTCCCATTTTCCATCTTTTGCGAGCAATGTGCTTGCTGGGATTTTGTAAAAAGATTCATATCCCCTAAAATGGTCCACTCTCACATAATCAAAAAGTTTTTCAAAATGCTTGAATTTGTCAAGCAAAAATTTGTAATTGTTTTCTTTTATGGTTTTTACATCATACACAGGGTTTCCCCAAACTTGTCCATCTTTGTTGAAATAGTCTTTTGGAACACCTGCAACGAAAGTTGGTTTTCCGTTTTGCGATTGAAAGTTTTTTTCGTTTGCAAAAACCTCATCACTTTCACTGTCCGGAGAAAACGGCATATCACCAATTATTTTTATTCCTTTTTCATTTGCATATGCTTTCAATTCTTCCCACTGTTTGAACGCGAGATATTGAACAAATTTATAAAAATCAATGATTTTTTTGTTTTCGGATATGAAAAGGTTGAACGTGCTTTTCTTTTTGAGCAAAATATCTTTTGGAAATTTCCTTATTTCACAATCACACACATCCTTCAAAGCCATAAACAAAGCATAGTCTTCAAGCCAATTTTTGTTTGATTTTTGAAAGTTTTTTTCTGCGTTTGAAATCTTGTGTTTTTTGAACAGAACTTTAAGCGCTTTCATTTTTAATTTTGAATATTCTTCAAAACTAATTCCCTTCTTAAACCCCATTTCAAAAAGTTTTGTTTTGTCAAAATATTTTTCAAGAGAAATCAAAAGTGGATTTATTGCACGGAGTGAAGAATTTTTGTATGGACAGTTGTATTCGTCAACGGGATTGATTGGCAAAACCTGCCAATACTTGGCTCCGCATATTTTTAAGAAATCAACAAAGGAATATGCTTCTTTTGAAAAGCAACCGTAGCCTTCTTGGCTCTCAATAGAAGTGATATGAACCATAAGTCCAAAACCCCTTTCCACCTTTCCTCCACCTTGAGTTTATCACAAATAAAATTATAATCAAAACGATTTTAACTATTTGACAAATATATTTTTTTATTTTATTATAAAAGCGATTGGAGACAATATGAAAAAAAATTGGTTAGATGGAAAAACAGTTTTGCTCACGGGGGCAACAAGTGGCATTGGTAGAGCGCTCACAATGAAACTCATAACAAAACACAACTGCCACGTCATTGGCATTGGAAGAAATGAAAAAGCAATGGAAGAAATCAAAAGCGAATTAAAAGACAATGCACCCCTTTTTGAATATAAACTATTTGATGTTTCAGTATATGAAAACTGGCAAAATTTTGCAAAAGAAGCAAAAAAAATTGATATTTTGATAAATAATGCGGGAATTTTGCCAAAATTTACCAAATTTGAAAGATATTCTGTTGATGATGCAAAAAAAATTATAGAAACAAATTTTATGGCAAGTGTCTATTCCATAAATACATTTTTGCCAACACTTTTGAAAAGTTCCTCACCAGCCATCATCAACGTTTCAAGTTCTGCGGCTCTTTGCCCACTCATCGGAACAACACTCTACACCGCTTCGAAAAGTGCTCTCAAATCTTTCACAGAATGTTTGATGGAAGATTATAGAGATAAAATTTATGTGGCGTATGTTTGCCCAGGATTCACAAAGACAAACATTTTCAGAAACCAAAATGTTGAAATTGAAAAAATAATTGACAGGTTTTGTTCATCGTGTGAAAAAAACACAAACAGAATACTTGGGAAAATTGAAAAAAAGAAAAAAAGAATCGTCGTTGGCAAAGATGCAAAAATTATGAAAAATTTCTATCACCTCTTTCCTAGGTCTTTCCCTCACCTTTGCTCAAAAGTATTGAAGAAAAGCAAAATAAAACTTTATCAAGATGTTTTCAATTGATCCCAAGTTTTTCTGGCAAATCGCCAGCGCCCATAAGGACAGTCACAAAATCATCACCAGATTCGCATATTAATTTTTTAACTAGCGTCAAGTTCTTTAAATAAACGGCTTTCCCGCTAGTTTTTTTTATCTCGCCACAAAGTTCTTTTGCGGAAACCCCATCTTTTCTCTTTTCCCTTGCCTCGTATGTTTTGAAGATAAACAAGTTTTCAACTTTTGAAAAGACCTTGACAAAATCTTTTAATAAAATCTTCGTTCGCGAATATGTATGCGGTTGAAAAATGACAATAAATTTTTTGGTCATTTTTTTTAAGTATCTCAAACTCTCTCGTATCTCTGTTGGATGGTGTGCATAGTCAACTATGATGCTTTTTCCAAAACAAGTTGTCTTTTCAAGCCTCTTTTTCGTTCCGTAAAAACTTTCAAGCCCCAATTTAATTTGATTTAGAGACAAGCCAAGTTTCAAACAAACCTCAATCGCAAACAACGCATTCTTCGCATTGAAAAAACCTCCAATTTTCATATGAACGTCAATAAGCTTTTTATCATCAAAAACATCAAAAGATATCCCGCCCTGTTTGTTTACTTTCACATTTTTTGCAGATAATTTTGTGTTTTCAATAGAAAAAAAACCATTTTTTTTGAATTTTTCAAAAGATTTCTTTTCGTTTTCAAAAGTTTTGAAATAATCCAAATGTTCTTTTTCTACGTTCGTTACAACAGAAATATATGGGGTCAAATACAAAAAGTTGTCATAGTATTCACACGCTTCAGTAACAAAATATTCCTTTTCCCCCACAACAACATTTGTTTCCTCTCTTTTCAAAATTCCGCCGAGATGAAGTGTGGGGTTCTTGCCCGCAACATAAAGGCAATTATAAATCATCGCAGTCGTCGTTGTTTTCCCGTGAGATCCAGCAACCGCAATTATCTTTTCAAATCCTTTTGAAATTTCTCCCAACAGTTGTCCTCGACTGACGCAAACCTTCTTCATTTTTTTTGCTAAACAAAGAACTGGGTTGTCTTCCTTAATTGCTGAGGAAAAAACAACAAAGTCAGCGTCTTTGACTTTTGATGCTTTTTTCTCACTAAAAACCTTTATGTTTTCTTCTATCAAACATTTGGGTGGATGTTTATAATTTCTGTCTGAGCCAAAAACTATGTAACCCTTGTGCTTCATAAGCACACCAAGCCCGCTCATACTTATTCCACAAATTCCAATAAAAAAAACTTTCTTCATATTTTTAATCTATGAAAAAAGCTCTTTATTTGTGAGTGTTACATTTTTTGTTTTATCAAATCATAGCAAAAGTCAACGGTTTCTTCAAACGTCATATTCGTGTTGTCAACCTTAATTGCGTCACTTGTCATCTTCAATGGAGCAACATCACGATGAGAATCGCGATAATCCCTTTCTTTCAAATCCTTCAAAACCTCTTGATAATCTGCACTTTTACCCATTTCGACAAGTTGCAAATATCTTCTTTTTGCTCTCACGTCTTCATCTGCAGTCAAAAAGATTTTTACGTTGGCATTTGGAAGAACAACACTTCCAATGTCTCGCCCTTCTATTATGCAGTCATTCTTTTTTGCAAAATCTCTTGCAACATCATTCATAAAAGTTCTAACTTTTGGAAACACTGAAATTTTTGAAGCAAGTGCACTTGTTTTTTCTGTTCTTAAATTTGGGGTTTTGTCATCACCGTTGACAATGACGTGCTGAACTCCATCAATGAACTTCACTTCAACAGAAATCTCTGTAACAAATTTATCAATATTCTTCTCGGTCATTTCGCCATATCCCATATCACCAAAAGCACAAGCAATTCCCCTGAAAATAGCACCAGTATCGAGCATTCTAAAACCAAGCTTTTCACATAACTTTTGGGCTAGCGTGCTTTTCCCACACCCTGTGAATCCATCTATTGCAACTGAAATCATAATTTCCTCCTACAACCATATTGTAGCAAAAAAAAATAATATAGCAAAATGTTTTTGCAAAATAAATTTAACAAATAAGGAGTCCCTCTTTCTCCGCTCTAAATCTCAACGCTTCTGAAATGATTGCGATAAGTTCACAGTTTGTTGGCTTATAATTAAAAGATTGAATTTCAAGACCAAAAATTTTGTTCAATGCTTTAAATCCCGTCTTGTAAAACCCAATGTCAGTTGCGTGCCTCATACTCCTTTCAACAACCGAACCAGCAACGCTATACAAACTGCCAACTTCTGGATAAAGCTTTTTCGTAACTCTTCGAAGTGACGATGGTTCTTTGACAACATTGACGACACAATGTCTCAAATATCTAAACCCTTGCAAATTTGCGGGCACACCGAGTTCGACCAATATTTTTGTCGCTTCCTCTTCACTAAATAAATCTAGCTTTGTCATATACACTCCTTTTTGCTATGTGAATATAAGTATGATATCATATTTTTTACAAAACACAAAATGATTTTGTAAAATATTTTTTCAATTTTGTAAAAAATTTAAGAGCGTTTGCAACTACATATAACCCACACAAATTTCGTTGACTTAATACATCATTTTGTGATACAATACACGTATGGAAATAGCAAAAAAGATTGGAAAAAATATTAAGATTTTAAGAAAACAAAAAAGAATAACTCAAACCGAAATTGCCAAAATGTTAAATATGACTCAGCAACAATACAGCCGTTTTGAAACGGGAATTTTTGAATTTAATTACACGCAAATCCTTGGAATTTGTCGCATACTTGAAATCACACCAAACGACATATTTGAATAAAAAAAGCACCCAGAAAACAAGGTGCTTTTTTATATGAAAAACTTTGATAATTATGTAGATTTCTTTTTTGCACTATGTATTCGCTTTTTCTGCTCATACATTTTCTTGTCTGCTTCTTCCATTAATTTTTTGAAGTTGCAGCCCCCCACTGTCACATCGTTTGAACAAGCATATCCAACAGACACTGATATATCTTCTCTGACAAGCACCAATTTAAATTTGTTCAAGCGCCTTTTGACATCTTCTTCGTCCACATTATAAAGCAGTGCAACAAACTCATCTCCACCAATTCTATAACAATTGTTTTTGTGATCCATTCCAAAACATTCTTTTATGCAAGAAGCCGTTGTGCGAATCAAATTATCCCCAGCCAAATGTCCTTTCGTGTCGTTTGTTCTTTTCAAATAATTCACATCAAACATAAGAACTGCAATCGACTCGCAACTGGTATCATTTTTAAGCATATCGTGTTCCAAACAATATCTGTTAGGCAAACCCGTAAGAGCGTCGTTTTCTGCTTCTGTGCGGAGTGTTTTTTCAATCGTGTTTCTATATTCCCACAAACAGTTAAACGCATAAACAAGATTGTTCATTTCATACACCCCGCCGGTTGACTTAATGCTTTTGTTTTCAGAAATGTTTTTCGAATAAATACGAAGGGGTTTGAAAATAAACAAATATAACAGAATGAATGCACCACCGAGCACAAACATAATCACGAACACTTCAGCCCACAAAATGTTTCTAAGCTTTGTCACATATTGTTGAGAATCTAATGTTGCTTTTGCAAATTCCTGTTGCAACAACTCGTTGCACTTGTTGATGTTTTCTGAAACTTTATATCTTAATTGGGCATAACTGCTTTCGACAATCATATTTCTTGCGTGGGCCACTTTTTCATCATTTGACATAGCAAGTTCTTCTTGCGTTAATTCAATATTTGAAAACACTGCAAGTTCTTCAGCTGGAGGAAGAGGGTAAACTGAAACCATAACAGCAATAGCGTGCATCTGTATGCTCATAAGTTGCTCGGAATATTCAGATGCCTTTTCTACGCACAACAGAACTTCATAACTTACATCATATTTTTTAAAACGTTCTGCAACTTTGGGGCTACGTCTGTTTGAACCAAGTTCCTCCACATATGCCATAAGCGGACCAACATTGGCATTGCTGTCTGTGTCAATTGGCATTTGAATATAGTTGCTGCAGGTTTCTGACAAAACAGTGTTACTTGCCTGCATACTGGTTGCGTCAATTTGATAAGCCCCAGAATTCTGCACTAAAACGTGAAGATATCGACTGCTGTCGTTGATTTCAATAATGTTAAAAATAATAGAAATGTGAACCAAAATTACAATCAACAAAACAGGAATAGCAAAAAACTTTGCCGAAATACCTTTTATGCGATTTTTAGACACATTTTTTTCTTTCACTTGACTATTAATCCTTAAATAAAATGGTGCTGGTGGTGGGACTTGAACCCACACGTTGAAACCAACTCAGGATTTTAAGTCCTGTGCGTCTGCCATTCCGCCACACCAGCATATGGAGGTACCACCCAGATTCGAACTGGGGAATAAAGGTTTTGCAGACCTTTGCCTTACCACTTGGCCATGGTACCATTTGACATTAATATATGAATCGCTTCATACAAAATGTTTATGGAGCGGAAGACGGGACTCGAACCCGCGACAGCTCCAAAAATCAGCCTCTTCACCAAGTTCATCTTTTATCAGAACTTGGGCCCATTGGCAGTTTTTTTCGCCACTTAAAAATTTGTGAAAAATTTTTAAGAGAACTTTTTTATGCAAATGTCGCTTTCACATTTGCTATGGAGCGGAAGACGGGACTCGAACCCGCGACATTTGCCTTGGCAAGGCAACGCTCTACCACTGAGCCACTCCCGCGCACACAAAGCAACTTCAATAAGTTGCTTAATTAATATAGCAAAATTCTTTCCAAAATGCAACTGATTTTACCAAAAAACATCAATTGTTTTCAAGTTTCTTTGTCAAAAACCTTATATAAACCGCTATATTTCTCTGCATTCTTGCATTATCCGCAATTTCATAATGACCACAATAACAATGGTTAAATTCCCATTTTGATGCCTTTTTAAGACTTTCAAGCATTTGCTCCATACTTGAACCAAAAACATCCATTCTTCCTATTCCATCTCTAAAAAGAAAATCTCCCGCAAAAAGTTCTTTTTCTACGATATATGAAACACAGCACTTTGAATGTCCAGGGGTTGCATAATATTTTACTGTAAACGAACCAATTTTTAATTTTCCATCTCCTGCCAAAAATTCAAAATTTGAAAAGTCATCAATTTTAAAATAACCGCCATAATTTTTTGCTGGATCACAAAGCAATTCTTTTGCATATTCACTTGCATAAATTTTTGCGCCAAATTCTTTTGCATATCTGAGCGCATAAAACGCGTGATCAAAATGCCCGTGCGTCAAAAAAATGGCTTTGACATCAAAACCGTTGATTGACGAAATAATCTGTTCATAATCGGCACCACAATCAATAATAATCGCCTGCTTCCCTTTTGTCACAACGAACGTATTGCTTTCATAAACGTTTGATTTAATTTTTATTACATTAACCATTCTTAATACTCACTTCTAATTTCAAAAATAACAACGTTATCTTTGTTTGTTCCAACTTTCGCCGAATATACTCCAAACTCAACAACAATGTCATACAATTCGTAATTTGAAATATATGCCATAAGTTTTGAAAATCCCGGCACATCCCACAATCTGTCGCTGTCAAGGCTGATATGAAGATTATATTCTGGTTCTGTGTAAATATTTCTATGATTTGCATTTTCGTCTGTTCTTGCTGTCAAATCAACTATATTGTCGTCTTTATGAATTTTTATATCACCCAAAAGCACGATGTCTTCTGCATAAGGTCTAAAAGACACACAAATAAGCACTTGCGATTCAAACTCGCCAAGTTTTTCTTTTATTTGGTCAAAATTTTCACAATAATAAAACTTTCCAGAAGTTTCGCCCACCGTGCGAAGGCAATATTCCTCAGAGTCGTTTTCATCGATAAATTTTTTAATACTCTCCAAATCATCAACTTGAAAAATTTGTTCTTCGAAATGATTTAATCCCAAATTTTTTATTTGCTGCATTCCGTCGAACTTATCCCTGATAAACATTTTTCACCTCGTAAACTTATTTTATCACAAAAACGAAAAAAACAAAACGAAAATTAGGTGTTTTTATGTAAATATAAAAAATCATACTCATTTAAGTATGATTTATGGCAAGGGTGGAAGGGGCGACGCGTAAAGAAAAGTTGCCTGTGGCAAGTTTTTAGCCAAAGCCGGGAGAATTTATTGCGGTCCGGCCGACAGGCTCGAACACGCAGGGTTCGATTTCTTCCACAAAATTTATAAAAAAATCATACTCATTTAAGTATGATTTATGGCAGGGGTGGAAGGAATCGAACCCTCCTCTGGAGTTTTGGAGACTCTCATTCTACCGATGAACTACACCCCTACATATGAAACAAAGATATATTAACACACTCCACGTTGAATTGTCAATCTTTTGTTAAATATTTTTCAAGCAAAAGCAACATCAAGAACCATCATTAAAAGAAATCCGAATATAAATCCCCAAGTTCCCCTTCTTTTCATATCATCAACCTGCGAACCTGGAAGCAATTCATTGACGATTGTATATATCATCGTTCCTCCAGCAAAGGCAAGCATCCAAGGAAGCAAAAATGTGAAAATCGATGACAAATACAATCCCACAATCGCTGAAATTGGTTCAAGAATTCCACTGAAAATGCCATATAAAAATGCTTTCCATTTACTTTTAGTCTGGGAATACATAGGAAGTGAAACTGCAAACCCCTCAGGTATGTTTTGTATGCCTATTCCAATCGCAAGTGACAATGCAAGCAATATATTCCCTCCACCAGAAAGCACAGATCCAAAAGCAACGCCAACACTCAACCCTTCTGGAATGTTATGTATGCTGATCACAAAAAACATACGCTGGTTTTTGCTCATCTTTCTCTTAACAAATTCGTCTTTCTGCGACTCTGTTTTCTCAAGCAAAATATCCAATCCATAAAGAAATAGGCAACCAAGCAAAAAACCTAAACACGCTGGCAAAAAAGCCAAGGATGCATAATTTTCGGAATTATCAATGGCAGGAATTAAAAGCGACCAAATTGAAGAAGCTAGCATAATTCCCCCAGCAAAACTCATAAAAAAAACATTATATTTTTCGCTGATAGTTTTTTTTACAAGAAATATTATCGCTGCACCCAAGCTGGTCATAACAAAAATAAAACAAATTCCAAATATAGTGATTGATGTGCCTTCCATTTTTCCTCTTTTGAATTTGGACTCATAATTACTATATGAAATTTGTTTTAATGTGTGAATCAATAACCGAGTGAACTAAACTTATCTGGTCTGTTTCTCCAATCTTTTTCAACTTTGACAAAAAGTTTCAAAAACACTTTTGTTTGCAACAATCTTTCGGCCTCTTCTCTTGCCTGTTTCCCTATTTTTCTCAATGTCTCTCCGCCTTTGCCAATGATGATTCCTTTATGTGTTTCCCTTTCACAGACAATGTCTGCAGAGATTTTTATCATATCATTTCTCTCATCAAAAGAGGTTATGTCCACCGCAACTCCGTGAGGAATTTCATCTGACAAGAAAAGCAATGCGGCTTCTCGTATATATTCACCAACGATAAATTTGATGCTTTTGTCAGAAAGTTCATCTTCTTCAAAAATAAAATTTTTCTGCTTGCTTGGTTTGATTTTCGACAGTATCAATTTCAAGAGCGCATCCAAGCTTTTCGCATCACCGACCGAAACCTTTATGTCTGCATCAAAGTCACAAACTTGTTTTTTGTCACACTTTGTCAAAACCGTTATCAAGTTTTTCTCTTCATCTTTTAATTTTTGAATATATTTTTTTTCTTCTTCGTCTATACGCTTTGAAGAATCAATCAAATATAGCACAACATCAACGCCCTCAACCGCAGCACGAACATTTTTCATCATATATTTATCAAGATGATTTGCACTTCTGTGAATGCCTGGCGTATCAACAAAAACAAGTTGGTTGTTTTGTGTCGTGTATATCCCCATAATATTATCTCTCGTCGTTTGTGGTTTTGAAGAAACTATTGCAATCTTCTGCCCCAAAAACGAATTCATAAGTGAACTTTTGCCTGCGTTTGCCCTTCCAAAAAGTCCAACATAACCACATCTATATTTCTCTTCCATAACCCAAAATTTCCTCTGCTAAACCAAACATTTTTGTCTCATCTTTTTTTGTCATATGATCATAACCCAAAAGATGCAAAAAACTATGTAATGCCAAGTAAATCATCTCTTTTTTCTTGGAATGATGATATTCTTTTGCTTGCTCATAAATTTTGTCTTTGCAAATCACAATATCTCCCAAAAAAACATCTCCCAAAATGCAATCGATTTGACTTGCTTTGTTGGCAATCTTTTCACCAACCTTCAAGTCCAACATAGGAAAAGAGAGAACGTCAGTGACTCTGTCAACATTTCTGTGTCTTTTGTTGAGTTCTTTGATTTCTTCTTTGCTGACAAAAGTCAAGCCAACAGCGACATTGTCAATTTCGTTGCCTGACAAAATCATTGCCTTCCTGAAAATCTTTTTCAATTTTTGCAACAGAAATATGTTTTTGTTTTTCGTTATAATCTTCACCTAAACACAATCTCCCTTTCAACAGTTATTTGATATTTGATAAAATGATTGCCATTAAGTTGGTTTTCAAAATATCTTTCATCAATTATTTTATCACTTTCTTCAACCTTTTGCAACGCTTTTTGTTTTGCCAGTGTGATTTTTTCTTCTCTAACATCTTCATATTTTTTCCTAATTAAAACCCTTTTTGTTTCAAAAAATGTTGTTTTTTTAAAAACAAACGGCAAAAGATTGTTTTTTGTGAAATATTTTTCTTGGGTTTCACATTCATATTCTCCAAATCTGTTTACCCCGTTATGCTCATAAATCTTAAACCCGAAAAAATAAAGTTCGTTTTTGATATATGATTCCCCAGTTCGCGTGCTGATATACTGCTCATCACAATGAATCTCTTCTTGCTCTAGCCAGGTTTCAAAAGTAACTTCTGCTCTTGCTTCAACACTTTTCATATTTCCATAAGAATCAACAATATATGGCTGAACAACAATAGTCCCTCCCTTTATTGTGTCACCTTCGCTAACCACACACGTACCTTGTATAAGTTTTATCTTTGTTATTCTCGCATCGCACGGCAAAATTATAGGTTCAAACTCTCCTGTTTTTTCAATTGGTTGGATTCCCTCTTTTGCATTCACCACAAGCGTTTGCCCTATCACTGCAACGCTCGCAAATGACAAGTTCTCAAAACTGTCTCTCAAATTTAATTCAATATCCTTGCAATCAACATTCTTCGTCAACTTATAATTTTCATTCACAAAATTTACAATTTCTTTTTGAAAATTCTCATTTACACCGTTAACTTCGACACGCCAAACAAAAGAAAATTGAACAAAATATGCAAAAAAGCACAGCAAAAATGCAAAAAAAATGCCAATATACCTTTTGAAATCCAATATTATCGAAAATAATCCCCTTTTGTTTTCTTCCAATATTCCAAAATTTGAAGATAATATTTCTTCCCTTGCAAAGCGACTGTCCTTCAAATCCACTTTGAATGAGACTTTGTTTTTTTCAATTCGGCATATGTCAAAAACATAAATATTTTTAGACAGTTTGTTAAAAAATCTTTCTTGGTTTAAGCCCTTTATGACAAACTCTTGGTAATTTCTATTTGCTTTCATCCTTGACCTCGACGGACTTTATCTTCCCAAAAATTTTGATGCAGTCATCATAGAGTTCCCTTAAGGATAACCCCTCTCCAGAAATGCTTATACTCCCCTTTTTGATTGATAAAACAATCAACTCTTGACTCAATAATTTTAACCCTTTATGTCCTTCGACGTAACAAATTTTGCCAGAAATGTTGACAATGTTGTATGCCTCGTTTATATCTAGGTTCTTTGCCCCCTGTTTTATTTCGTTAAAAAAATTGAACACGCTTACCTCAATCATAGGTTATGCGAATTCAACTTTTTTTAGAATTTTTATCTGAATCTTTTAATGCGAGACATCTGTCCAACAGCAATATCTTCATTTGTGGCGAAAGTTCGTTTATCTGTTCTAAAAGTGTCTTTTCTTTTGACGGTTTGAATGAATTTTTATACTTTTGAAAAGGATCCTCTTCCACTTCTTGCTCTTCTACTTGCTCAACATATTCAGGGTTTTCTTTTATATATGCATCATTAAAACTCAACCCTTGTGTAATTTCTGGTTTTCCAACCGTTTTTTTAGGGATGAAATCATCAGTTCGGGGAAATTTGGGCATTGTAATTTTTTTCAAAATCAACAGCACTGAAACAAAAACCACAACCGAGGCCACCACAATCAACATAATTATACCAGCGCTCATATTTTAATCCTCATCATCGTCGTCATCAAAAAATGGGGTCATCATTGCTTTTTTCTCATTCATCTCTGGATGAGCAATCAAATTTCTCATTTCTGTGTCGGCTTGAAGATTTTTAATCTTGAAATATTCGAGCATTTCCATATCACCCTTTTCAACAGCCTCATACAACTTTCTTGCAAATTCTTGTTCTTGTCTCACAAGTTCTGCTTTTTCTTCTTGAATTCTTGTTTTTGCTTGCAACTCAGCCATAATCTCAGATTGTTTCATTCTCTCTGTTTGCAACTCGATTTCGGCTTTTCTCTTTTCCGCATCTTCTCTTATGTTCCTCAAGTTGTGATTTTCACCAATTCTGACATTCACAATATCAATTGACAAAACATCAAACGAAGAATTCTCACCAATTCTTTTGTCATTTAAAAGTGTCGCAATAATTGCTGGGTTTTCAAAAACTATGTTATAATAATCGCTTGAATTGATTATATTGATCACTTCGTTTGAAACCCTTGAAACAAGTGTTTCTGCATTGACACCACCCAAGTATTTGCCTAAGTTCGCTTTTAAAGTAAGTTTTCCATTCACAACAAGTTCAATGTTGTCTTTGCTCATCCCAATAACGTTTGTAAAAGGATAAACAACAGGGTTTAT
>Ga0310786_10005899_pt1 | contig 16486 bp, 10 predicted proteins | sample AusTroGonzalo_MG_FD_203881 | JGI IMG/M metagenome (GOLD analysis project Ga0310786, IMG submission 203881) | Bovine rumen microbial communities from tropical cattle in Woodstock, Queensland, Australia - Gonzalo_03 (v2) (version 2) | ecosystem: Host-associated > Mammals > Digestive system >... | reverse complement strand
CTGTTCATGATCGACATGAACAGATGGGCATAACCGTTACAGACAGTCAGGTTCTTTGAAGCGGAATAGATGGTCTGATCCATTTCCGTACCTAGGTCTGACACATATGTGCCGTATGTGATCTCGTCACACATCCTGTCATGTATTATCTTTTCAGCTTCTTCCGGAAGGGCATCTGACGGAATGTAACTCAAGTATTCCTCAACCTTGGCTTTGACCTCGTTTTTTGCCTGTTCCCTGTCGGTGCCATTCCTGAAATCGGGCAAGATTTCAAATATTACGGACTCATAGACGATATCGGTCTTGAGCTTAGGTTCAGGTTCAGGTTCGGTAAAGAACCTGCTGTTAAAAAAGAAATACTCGGGATTGCTGTTTAATACCAATAAAGCGATATTCCTGATATGGATATAGTTCGTTGTATTGGCCAAAAATCCGAATGACGACAGATCAGCCTTGACGTAATCAAGATCTTCCTTACTTAGAAGAGACTTCATCATTTCTTTGTCGATAGTGTCATATATCTCTTTGTCAGATTCGGACAACTGATCGTAATAGAAACTGTTTCCGTAAGATCTCCAGTATTCCTCTTCACCTGATGAAGTGACATCTGTTCCAAAAAAGAAAGGTATTATTCCGAATGCGGTGATCAAGGCGATTATAAGACATGTAATCTTTTGTGATCTCATATGATCCTCTCTTTCACACTTTATCGGACATTTAAATATTTATTCCTGCTCATTTGAAGTAGCAGGTTCATAAGACCTTGTCTCGATCTCGACAAATCTGTCGGCTACGGAAGCTTTTGCAAGTTCGATAAGTTCTTCCTGACTGTCATGCTTTTCCTTGCCTCTGAGATCGAGCTTATGATACGTTCCGTCAGGACTTAAGATATGAGCACGAACGGTATCGTTCAATTCGACCTCCAATATCTCCATCACGCGCCTTCTGCAGTCCTCATCCTCGATCGGGAACATGAGTTCGACACGGCGGTCCAGATTTCTCGGCATCCAGTCAGCCGAAGCAAGATAGATGTCTTCGTGGCCTTCGTTAAGGAAATAGAAAATCCTCGAATGTTCAAGGAAACGTCCCGTGATGGATCTTACCGTGATATTTTCGGACATGCCCGGAACTCCCGGTCTTAAGCAACAGATACCTCTTACGATGAGATCGATCTTTACGCCCGCATTTGATGCCTTGTAAAGTTCCTCAATGACCTTGTCGTCAACGAGGGAATTGATCTTTGCGATTATCCTTGCTTCTTTTCCCTCGGAAGCATTCTGAGCTTCCCTCCTGATCTTTTTGATGAAATAGTCCTTCATTACGATAGGAGCAGGAATGAGCCTGTGCCAGTGCTGAGGGATCGAAAATCCGGAGAGCATGTTAAAGAATTCCGAAGCATCTTCACCAAAGCTCTCGGAAGCCGTAAACAATCCCACATCCGTATATATCTTTGCTGTTATATCGTTATAGTTTCCTGTCGCAAGATGCATATAACGTCTGATGCCGTCCTCTTCTTTTCGAACGACAAGAGTGATCTTGCTGTGGGTCTTAAGACCGACTATACCGTAGATTACGTGACAGCCCGCTTTCTCAAGCATCTTTGCCCAGTTGATGTTGTTTTCCTCGTCAAACCTGGCCTTAAGTTCAACCAGTACCATGACCTGCTTGCCGTTTCTTGCAGCCTCGAGAAGCGACGAGATTATCGGCGATCTCGAAGATACACGGTACAAAGTCTGCTTTATCGCAAGAACATTCGGATCGGTCGATGCCTGCTTTACAAACTCCAGGACAGGATCAAAAGACTCATAAGGATGATGGACTATACGGTCTTTCGCCTTTATCTGCTCGAAAATGTTATCGAGATCTCTGTCAAACATCGAAGCCTCCGAAGGATCATGGTGCGGATAACAAAGATCCGGATGATCGTCTTCCAGACTTCCGTAGACTTTCATAAGGAACGTCAGATCGATTGGACCGTTAACGCTAAAGATATCGTCCTCGCTTATCTCAAGTTCCGATGTGATGAATTCAAGGATATCGGCATCAACGTCTTCCTCTACTTCAAGCCTTATGATCTCACCGAAGCGGCGTTTCCTAACCTGCTCCTCGATCTCCTTAAGAAGGTCCTCAGCTTCATCCTCATCGATATCGAGGTCTGCATTTCTCATGACCCTGTAGCATGCGGAAGCAAGTACTTTCTGACCGTTAAAGAGCATATCGAGATTTGCCTGGATGATCTGTTCGATCGGAACGAATACTGTTGAGCCGTCCTTCCTGATCATATACATCCTCGGTACTACGGTAGGTATCTGAAGCGTCGCAAAATTAGCCTTAAAAGCATCTTCCTCCGACACGCCTGCCGTTCCGTATTCTCCCGATACAAGCGACTTACTGGAGCCGTCGAGCATGACACAGAGATTGAGCATCCTGTTATAGATCAAAGGCAAAGGCCTCGATGAATCAACACCCATCGGGGTAAGGATCGGATAAAGGACATTCTTAAAATAGAAATCGCATATATCCTGATCTTCCGGTGTCAACTCATCATAATCAAGGATATTGATGTTATATGACTTGAGCTGAGGAACAATAGATCTCGTATATGTCGAATACATGACCGCCATCGACTGTCTGGTCTTCTGATCGATAGCAGTAAGCTGCTCCGATACCGTCATTCCGGCAACATCCTTGGCGGTAAAATCGATACTTTTCATATCACGTAATGAAGCAACGCGTACGATATAGAATTCATCGAGGTTCGATGCCGTGATCGACAGGAACTTTATCCTCTCCAACAGAGGATTTTTAACGTCTCTTGCCTCGTGAAGGATCCTGTCGTTAAACTCGAGCCAGGAAAGTTCGCGGTTGAAAAAACGCTCCGACTTTGACTTGGGTATCGAAGTCTTTGCCTGTTTCTTATTCTTTCCCTTTTTTGAAGCCTTCTTATCTGCCATGGTCATACCTGCCTTCTGATCTTAAGTACTGCCTTTATTCCAATGACCTCCTCGAAAAGGTCGCTCCTGTGATCAAATGACCATTTCTCGAAAGAACAGTCATTCGTGGTATTGCATATGATATTGAGCTCATCCTGCTGAAGATGGGCATTAAACCTGTCGATCTTCTGTCTGTGGGAACTGTCCAGAGCATCCGCTATACGAAGGATGGCGGTAAGCTTCGATATGAGTACCTTCTTATCCGACGGAAGATTACCGTAATAAGGATCTTCGTATGGGTTTTCTCTGGGATAGAGCTTGACGACGAGACCTACGATATCAAGTTCATTATTGTCAAGACCGATGAGCTCGGTATAGTTGATCAGGAAGTGAGCCGCATCATTATGGCTTTTTGCCTGAACGAACTTGCCTACTTCATGAAGGATGGCCGACAGCTGAAGAAGGAATCTCTCCCTCGGCTTTAATCCCGTATATTTGACGGAAGCATCAAATATCTCGAGGGCCGCCTTTTCGACAAACTCAATGTGCTTTTTGTCTGTCCTGTATCTCTTGGCAATGTTTCTGGCACCCGAGATAAGATCCGATAAAGGATCGATCGCAGGCTTATATTCCATATTCTTTACCGCATAGCTGTAGATCACGCCGTCGGAAAGAGATGCCGTCGGGAAATAGATCTCGTTAAGGCCCGTATATTCGAGCATGTTCTTAACGATAAGTGCCGCAGGGAGAAGAAGCGGAGCGATACTCGAAGGTATCGAGTCATTGAGCGTAAGATCGGTAGGTCTTGTGTGGAGAAGATACTCATATACCTTGATGAATTCCTTCTTGCTCAATATAACGCAGTCGGAAAAGCCTTTGCCTGCAAGTCTTTTAATAAATCCCGTCTCGCCTCCGAAAGCGATAAGGCTCTTATAAGTAATGCCCTTAGGCTCTACTGCATGATAATCATCAAGATCCTGGGCAATAAACTCCTCAAGAACATCTTCATAGTGTGTCGTCTTCTTCTGAAGATCGGAAAGCATCTCAAAGATACGAAGCGATCCCAAAACGGTATTCTGGCTGAAGATGAATTCGGACTTATCGTAAACCGTAGCCTGCATCGATCCTGCACCGATATCGAGCATCATCGTTCCGTGTTCGACGATATCCTTGAAGTCAGGCATCGTCTCCTTAACCGCAATATTCTGGTAGAACCGCTCCATCGAGTTATCAAGTACCTCTACCCGAAAACCTGTCTTGATCTTGATCTGTTCTAATACGACCTCACGGTTCTTGGCATCACGTAAAGCGGATGTTGCCACGCAAAAGATCCTTGATACCTTATATTCCCTGCACTTTATCTCAAAACTGTTGAGACATTCGCATATCGAATTGATCTGCTCGGTCTGCAATGCCTTCGTTCTGAAAGCCTGTGTTCCGAGAGATATGTATTTTCTTATCGTCTCGATCTCCTTAGGGCGTTTTTTCTGCCCGAGTTCAAAGATCTTCAGCCTCGCGGTAAGTGATCCGATATCGATCACAGCCACCAATTTCTTTGCCATAATAATTGCCTCACAAAGATTCCAAAACTGCGGAGATCATCTCATCCGTAGTTACAAGCCTGCCTTCTCCCTTATATATATCTGCCGTTCTAAATCCGTTCGTAAGAACCTTATTAACGGCATTACCGATCATATCTGATGCTTCATCCTCACCAAGAGACCACTTGAAGAGCATCGCCGCCGACAGTATGGTCGCAAGAGGATTAGATATTCCCTTGCCTGCGATATCGGGAGCTGAACCGTGAACCGGCTCATACATGCCGGGCTTACCCGGATCTCCCAGGGATGCCGACGGAAGCATTCCGACAGATCCCGTAATCTCTCCCGCCTCGTCCGAGAGTATATCGCCAAACATATTGGACGTAACGATAACATCAAAGCTTTGAGGTCTTGCGATAAGCTGCATCGAAGCATTGTCGATATATAAGAATTCTACACTAACTTCAGGGAAATTTCCTGCTTCGCTCTTTACCACCTCACGCCAGAGCCTGCTCGTCTCAAGAACATTGGCCTTATCTACGACGGTAAGTCTCTTATTTCTCCCCATCGCATATCTGAAGCCTTCCCTTACGATCCTTCTGATCTCAAAGTCACTATATTCCTCAGTATCAAAGGCACCGTTATCCGTTCTTCCCTTTTTGCCGAAATATATCCCTCCGGTAAGTTCACGAACGATAAGTATATCCATGGATGTTACGCCTTTGACCGGACATGCGTCGGCAAGTGCTTCATATAAAATCGCAGGTCTGAGGTTAGAATAAAGGCCCAGTTCTTTTCGAAGACCCAAAAGAGCCTTCTCAGGCCTTATGGACGGATCGACATCATCCCACTTCGGGCCTCCGACGGCACCTAGTAAGATCGCATCGCTCTTTTTACAGATATCGAGAGCCTCAGAGGTCAGGGGCACACCGTATTCTTCGATGGAACAGCCGCCCGCAAGACATTCGGTAAAGTTAAGGCCAAAGCCCCTTTTTTCCGATACTGCCTTCATAACCTTGACGGCACCGTCAACTACTTCCGGTCCGATGCCGTCTCCTTTTATAAGCGCAATGTTATACTCTTTCATCATCTGTTTCCCTTCGTGTATTCCACAAGTCCGCCCGCATCGATGATATTCCGGATAAACGGCGGGAACGGTTTGGCTTTAAATACAAGATCTTTTGTCTTGTCGATGATCAGTCCTTCCTCAAAATCTACTTCGACCTCATCACCATTATCTATCCCTTCATATGCTTCCTTACATTCGAGGATGGGAAGTCCCATATTAATACTGTTCCTGTAAAAGATCCTCGCGAAATCCTCTGCTATGACACAGGAGATACCGCTTGCTTTTATCGCTACGGGAGCATGTTCTCTAGAAGAACCGCAGCCGAAGTTCTTGCCTGCCACTATGATGTCACCCGGTCTTACCTTCTTGATAAACTCACCGTCAAGATCCTCCATGCAGTGGATCTTCAGAAGTTCCGGATCTGCCGTAGTCAGGAATCTTGCAGGTATGATGACATCTGTGTCGATATTTTCGCCGTATTTAAATACGCTGCCCTTAACTTTCATCACAATACCTCCTTCGGTGTTCCTACTCTGCCCAGAATCGCAGAAGAAGCCGCAACGGGAACCCCGCTAAGGATTACCTCAGAATCCTTGGCTCCCATCCTTCCCACGAAGTTACGGTTAGTTGTCGATACACATCTCTCGCCGCCTGCAAGTACTCCCATATGAGCTCCGAGACAAGGACCGCAAGTTGGTGTCGATATTACACATCCTGCTTTTTCGAAGATTGAGATAAGCCCTTCTTCCAGAGCTGTCCTATATACTTTCCTGGAACCCGGGATTATGATGCAGCGGACTGAATGTGCCACTTTCCTGTCCTTAAGGATAGATGCTGCCATCCTGATATCACTGATCCTGCCGTTGGTGCAAGATCCGATGACGACCTGATCGATCTTCATGTCCCTTATATCCTCTGCTCTCTTTGTGTTCGAAGGAAGATGTGGAAGAGCTACCGTCAAAGGAACTTCGGAAAGATCAATCTCAACAGTTGATGAATAGACTGCATCGTCATCAGGAACGAATGCCTTATATCCGCCACTCGTAAACCTTGCCGGATTGACGTTATCCATATAAGCGAGTGTTACTTCGTCGACAGGGAAAATACCGTTCTTGCCGCCCGCTTCGATAGCCATATTGCATATCGTGAGCCTGTCATCCATGGACAGATCATGTACACCGTCACCCGTAAACTCGATGGATCTGTACAAAGCTCCGTCGACACCTATAAGACCGATAAGATGAAGGATAATATCCTTTCCCGTAACATATTCATTTTTCTTACCCTTCAATACGACTTTGACTGCTTCGGGAACCTTGAACCAGGTCTTGCCGGATGCCATGGCGCAGGCAAGATCGGTCGACCCGACACCTGTTGCAAAAGCGCCTACCGCACCGTAAGTACAGGTGTGTGAATCAGCTCCGATTATAGCGTCACCGGGGAAGACAAGACCATTATCAGGGATGATGACATGCTCAATACCATGACCTTCATCTCCCAATTCATAATAATGCTTTATATCATTGTCCGCGGCAAAACACCTCATGCATTTTGAAAGTTCCGCAGATCTTATATCCTTGTTCGGAGTAAAATGATCGGGCACAAGTATTACCTTGTCCTTGTCGAAGACTCTGCCGCCCATATTGTTCAGGATATCTATAGCCGGCGGAGCAGTTACGTCATTTCCGAGGACCATATCAAGTCCGGCCTCTATAAGGTCGCCTTCGCTGACATTATCAAGCCCGGCATGATAAGCCAGGATCTTCTGCGTCATTGTCATTCCCATAAGAAAAGCCCGCCTTTGAATTGATAGGATTATTTTACAATATCCGCAAGTGTTTTCTCAATTCGGTATCGGCGTTTTTCCTTAACGAATATAAATATCTTTATACCCCGGTTTCAAAGACGATCACGTTCCAGGAGAGCGGTTTAACATGAGTTTTGAATAAACCGTTATCAAACGAAGTACCGGAAACGGTCTTAGGCTCAAAGAAAGCATCATCGTCCGGATCCGTGATCTTTTGTGCATCATCACAGGAGATCTCAAGATGAGATACCGGCTTAATGCCCGTAAATCCCGTAAGATCAACGGTCAGCGGATACTCATCCGAAGAATTCTTGTTTACTGCAAATACTGTTATCCTCTTATTTTCCTTGTCATAGGCACACGCACTGTCTATATAATTAACTCCGTCTTTACCTGTATATTGTGATGTATCATCAACCGCATAACCCGGCATATCAAATGTTTCCGACTCTATCCTTACTTCCATTGAAGATCCTCTGGCAAGATCGATAAGCTGCTTCATTGCATAATGAGACGCAGTCCTCCATACCCTGTCATGATCCGAAGCACAGAGGGCATGAAGACCTCCTGTCATACAGCCGATCTTTACCCTGTCCGCATGTCTTAAGAGCGCGAGCTGGATAGAGACCATGGAGAGCATATGCTCCATATCACTGCCGGGGAAAACAAAATGTTCCATCTTATCGGGATCATGGCGGATATACTTACGGTCAGGATTGAAACTGTGATGGATCCTTGCCATATTGTATCTTCCCCATCCCGGATTCAAAGGCATGTTGGGTCTTATCATCGCACCGTATTCATCGAGGGATATCATCATCTTCTTCGGAGACCTGTGCTTGGACTGAACATAGTCGCACATAGCAATCTCCGTGTTAAGGAAATCCTCATAATAGACCGAACCGCCAAGGAGGGCATTGATATCTCCCGGAGGCGCGCTGTGGTAGAAATGGACTGAAAGATAATCCACTACGTCATAACATTTATCAAGGACCTTCTCGTCCCATTCGGGAAAATGTTCCATGAAAGGAGCGGAGGAACCGCAGACTGCCGTCTTGATCTTAGGATCGATCCACTTCATGGCCTTACTTGTCTCGAGACACCTGACCCCGTATCCCTTGGGATCACTCTCCCATGAGCCTAACTGCCAGTGACCGTCCATCTCGTTTCCCAGATACCAGGTATCAACATTATATGGAGAATCATGTCCGTTCTTTCTACGGAGATCCGACCAGTATGTTCCTCCCTCATGGTTTGTATATTCGACTATATCCATGGCATCCTGCATCGTGCCTGTACCGAGATTGACCGTATAAAGAGGTGATGTTTTGACCTTCTCAGCCCACATAAGATACTCGTCGTGACCGACTTCGTTAGTGATATATTGATACCAGGAAGGATCAAGATGCGTCTTTCTCTGATCTTTGGGACCTATCGAATCCTTCCACTGCCAGCATGATACAAAGTTTCCGCCCGGCATCCTTACCGCAGGAACACCGGTCTTACGGAGTGCTTCGATAAAATCAGTCCTGAAACCCTGTTCATCGGCCGTCGGATGCTTGGGATTATACATGGTTCCGTTGACCATGGTCCCGATCGGCTCCAGAAAAGCGCTGAAGAGCCTCGGTGAGATCTCACCTATCTCAAATGAGGGATGAACTGTTATCTTTGCTTCTTTTGACATACTGACCTCCGGAATTATGATTCCTCTATTATTTTGCAGTCAGTGATCTTTTTCGACAACGGAAAAAATCAAGCAAAAGAAGGGACATATATCAGTTTTTGCCGGTGGTGATCTTCTTGATCCACTTTCCGCTCCTGAGCCTTAAGACACACCAGATCGTCTTGGCAACCTGGTCGAACTTAAGGAAGAAGTAGATCCAGAACGGCGGAAGATGAAGGACGAATCCGGCCAGAAGACCCAAAGGAAGGGCAAGTATCCAAAGGAAGATATTATCGGCCAGCATGAGCATCGTTGTGTCTCCGCCGCCTCTTAAAACGCCTTTGGTCATGATACTGTTCGTGGCCTGGAATATGATAATGAGACTTATTGAGTTCAACAGCTGATATGCGATGGAAACAGCCTCAGCCGTTGTCTTGTCGCCATATGCGAGTATGATCGGTGTTTTCGTAAAATAAATAAAAAGTGCCGATAATGATCCGAGCGCAAATCCGAGCCCCAAAAACAGCCATCCCTGTTCTGCGGCTTTTTCCTTCTTGCCGTTACCCAATGTCTGTCCCGTAATAATGGCACCTGCCTGGCAGACGCCCTGAATTACTACCGTACTAAGCTGCTGAGTTACGGCAGTTATCGAATTGGCGGCGACAAATGCTCCGCCGAGATGACCTATTACCATTGTTATCGCGTTATTTCCGATAGCGAATATGGCATCGCTCAGGAGAACAGGTATACAGACTTTCAGATACTCTCCGATCAACGCCCTTGTCTTCATGAAGATATGTTTGATACGATAGGAGACTTTCTTATCGATCACCACAAGATAGACAAATACAGCCGTTCCTTCAAATGCACGTGCTATAAAAGTAGCTATCGCCGCACCCGCAATTCCAAGTCTCGGAGCTCCGAAACGGCCGAATATCAGCATATAGTTGCAGGTAAGATTGATAAACAGAGCACATATCGAGACATATAAAGGATATCTTGACTGTCCGATGCTTCTTAAGACTATCGTAGTTACAAGAGATAACCCGAGGAAAAAGAACGTAGGGATAGAATACTTAAGATAGATCATTCCTACTTTTATGAGAACGGGATCGGATGTATAGGACTTCATGATAAGTCCCGGAAAAAATACCGCTCCCAGAGCAAATATCGATGCTACAAGGAACATAAGCCTTAACATGAGTGTTATGGTCTGCTTAAGGGATATGTCGGCTTTTCCGTCCTTGTCGCCGGTATTCTTCATGCCCCAATATCTGGATACCAGGACAGATGCGCCCATTCCGAGACCCATACAGAATATCTGAAAGACTGTCATATAGGAATTGGCCAGAGACGTAGCGGAGAAGCAATCCTGGGATACGCGGCTTACCATTATATTATCGAGCATTCCGACGCTTACGGTAATAAGTGTCTGGACCGCTATCGGGAAACCCAGTACAAATACGTTTCTGTAGAATTGACTGTCTTTCTTAAATAATCTCATCCGTTTCTTCTCCATACCAACATAACAACGTGAGATATTCTATCACATATCCGAAGTCTCGTCCTGAACGTCAGGTCCAGGATCTGCCCTGTTTTCTTCATCACCCATAAGGATCCTTATGGCCGAGGTTAATCTCCTTCTTGCCTCAAAGCAGTCGGGATTCTTGGCCTGACCCAGGAAATAACGGAGCCATCTGTCTTCATATCTTATGAACAGCCATGAATCTTCTTCGTCCCTGGTCAAAAGGGTATTCTTCTGACTCATCCTGATATTGGAGATCCTGTTCTTATCAAGCACCTTGCCGTCGATCGTCAGGTATTCCTTTCTGATCTCGATCTTTTTCGGGGTTATCCTGTATTTCAGTAAAAACAGCAAAGCAAAAAGAAAACCTACAAAGATACAGATTATGGAAATACATCTGAGGAACTTCATGGATGCTCCCGATATCATCGTGTCGTCAAAGGAGCAAAAAGATAAAACATAACCTAATACTCCGAAAATAAGAGGCAAGGATCCTGTCTTATAGAATTCATTCCTGATCGATCTTAAAGGGAACCTGATAGTTACAACGTCGAATCTGTTATCCATCTCCTCCTGAACTTCCTGAGCAGTAAGCTCGTGTTTCACGGCTTCACAGATCACATGGCAAAGACCGATAAAATCCTCTATCTCGGACGTTGTCTTAGAATCGGCCGCTATACCGCAGTAATAATACGCAACTGTTTTTTGGTCTGTGTCCATGACACATAATCTTCTCGGGAAGAACCAGAATAATCTCATAAAACCTGTGCCCGGAACAAAGAACAATGTCTTTTCCCTGAGGTCAAATGAGTCGTCATTGATCTTTATTACACTTTCTGACGTAATCTGATATCCCCTGATCGTTCTTTTACGGAGCATCAGATATCTTATGAAAGCTATCACAAAAGGAAGAACGATAATAAATCCAAAAAACAGGAAACCATATGATTCACCGTGAGAAGATTCACGCATCAAAAAAGCCAGGACAAAAAACGGGACAGACATCAGAAACAGCAAAACAAGATGAATGATCTGTTTTCTATGCATCAATGATGTATTAAAGTCGTGCGTGACGGGCTCCATTTCAATCCTCCAGGCTCATATATTCATCATATAATTCCTCGAGATGTCTTGCATTTTCAGCAAATCTCTCGTATTCTTCAGGCTTTGTATCAGCTCCGAATGAAGCTTCCATATCCGTCTGTATCTGTTCAAGTTCAGCTATCTCTTTTTCGATAGAGCGGATTCTATCCTTGCGCTTTGCCTCAGCCTTCCTTTCCTGTGCGCGGTTCATGGAACTGACCTTTGCTTCTGTTACTCTGGAAGTCTTTTCCTCCTGCTCCTTTTTTACCTTAACCTGTTCTTCACGTGAATCTTTAAGGCTTTGACGGTAATATTTGTATTTATCATATAGTTTAGCCGTCCCACCTGCAAACCCGAGAATGCTGTCTGCACATTTATCAATGAAGAATCGGTCATGGCTTACGCAGATGATCGCTCCGTTATAGTCTCTCAAAGCGTCTTCAAGGACTTCTCTGGATTCGATATCAAGGTGATTGGTAGGCTCATCAAGGAATAAGATATCAGGCTTTTCCTGCAGAAGGCAGCAAAGATAAAGCCTCGATCTCTCTCCTCCGGAGAGCACGCAGATCTTCTTAAACACATCAAGTCCCCTGAAGCCGAATCTGGCGAGCATGTTTCTCGCTGCTGTCTCAGACATATCCGTTCTTCCGAGGAGCTCTTCAAGGCAAGTAATATCCTCATTCTCAAAAGGCACGAATTGCCCCATAAAACCGCTGGATGCACCCGAAGATACGAATACCGTTCCGTCGAATCCGCCCTGTCTTCCCATGAGCATGGTAAGGAGAGTCGATTTGCCGCATCCGTTTGGGCCGCACAGAAACAGTTTCTGGTTTGCCTTAAGCTCAAAGCTTATGTTCTCGAAAAGCATCGGATCATCGTCAAATTTCTTGCTTACATCCTTAACCTGGATAAGGATCTTGTCTTCCGCTCCCGTTCTGTCTTCCGGAACGAGTGTGAAGCTCATCTTCATGGGATCATTACCGAGCTTTCTTCTCTCGGAATCAAGGATATCCTGAAGCTTATTGACCATCTTTTCCCTCTGATGGTAACCGCTTATGTTCCTGTGAGAAAGCATTGTCTGCTTAACATCGAGCTGGTGCTCGAGTTCAGCTTCGAGATTTTTGACAGTGGCTTCCTGAGACTTCAGGAATTCCGCCTTCTGATATTTATAATCCGAATAATTTCCTTTATATTCACGGACAGAACCGTCGTTGAGTTCAATGACCCTGTTTGCAACCTTATCGATAAAATGACGGTCATGGGAGATTACGAATACGGCACCTCCGTAAGATGACAAAAAACCTTCAAGCCATTCCACTGCTTCAATATCCAGATGATTGGTAGGTTCGTCGAGCATCAGGATATCAGGCCTTGCTACGATAAGCTGAGCCAGACAGACTCTCATCTTCTCGCCTCCGGACAAAGTAGTAAGGTCCCTGTCTTCGGAAATATCCGTAAGTCCCAGACCTGCCAGGGCTTCCTTCATCCTGAAATCGAAGTCATATCCTCCCATGGCTTCATATTCATAGAGGACTTTGGAATATTCTTCGCTCTTTTCCCTGTATGCTTCTGACCCGGGATCGATCGTGGAAAGTTCCATCTCAAGATATGCTTTTTCCGACTCTTTTTCGGAGAGGCGTACAGGCTTCAAAGTCTTTCCGTTAAAATCCTGCTCCTCCATGTTCTGGGACAGAAAACCGACGATAGTATTGCCGTGACGGATTATCCTGCCTTCCTTAGGAGTCAGTGTTCCTCTGATTATCCTGAAAAGAGTCGATTTTCCGGCACCGTTATTTCCGATGAACGCGATCTTGTCCCCTTCATTGATCCTGAAGGAGACTTTGTCGAGCAGATCCCTGCCGTGAAAATCCATGCTTATGTTGTCTACAGATAAAAGTGGCATAGGATGTATTTTACCACATTTAAAAAGAGCTGCCTCATATCATTTGAGACAGCCCCGTTATAATTTTCTAAAAGATCAGTTCTGATCATCAAGCTGGTGCTTAACGACCGTCTTAACTTCCTTCTCACAGCTGGAGAAGATATCGTCGACCATTGCCTTCTCCGGCTTGGGAGTAATAAGGCTTACAACAGGAACGATGATAAATCCCGCAAGCATTGCGAAAGCACCGCAGTTGATCGGTGACTGGATGATAGCAGGAAGATAAGGTCTCCAGAGCATATTTACGACAAGAAGGACAGGTCCGAAGATAAAGCATGCCCAGCATGCGATCTTGGTTGTCTTCCTCCAGTAGAGGCTATAGAGGAACGGTGCAAGGAAAGCACCTGCAAGAGCACCCCAGGAGATACCCATGAGCTGAGCGATGAACGTAACGGAACTGTTGTACTGGATAATGGCAATAACAGCCGAGATCAGGATGAATATGAATACAAAGATCCTGAGACATACAACTTTCTTGGTCTCGGACATCTTCTTAACGATCGTTCCGCTTACGAAGTCAAGCGTAAGAGTTGAACTGGAAGTAAGAACGAGTGAAGAAAGCGTTGACATTGAGGCTGAAAGTACGAGGATGACAACTACGGCAATAAGAAGATCAGGAAGCTTCTCGAGCATTGTCGGGATGATCTGATCAAAGCCCATCGCATCAACCTGCTCAGGTGTGAGGAAGATACGTCCGAAACCGCCGAGGAAGTAGCATCCGCCTGCAACGATAACTGCAAAGAATGTGGAGATTATCGTACCCTTACGGATAGCATCCTCAGACTTGATGGCATAGAACTTCTGAACCATCTGAGGAAGTCCCCATGTACCGAGGGAAGTAAGGATAACAACACCCAGAAGATCCAAAGGAAGAGGTCCGAAGAATGAAGAATAGGATCCCGGGAAGGAACCTTCGACTTCAGAAAGCTTGATGACAGAGCCCATAAGACCGCCGTTGATGTTAAGAACTGCAAGAACGACCGCTACGATACCTACGAGCATGATGATACCCTGGATGAAGTCGTTGACTGCAGTAGCAAAGTAACCGCCTGCGATGACATAAACAGCCGTAAGGACAGCCATTGCGATAATACATACTGTGTAATCGATACCGAAGGCCATCTCGAAAAGTCTTGAAAGACCGTTATAGAGAGAAGCCGTATAAGGGATAAGGAAAATGAAGATGATGGCAGAAGCACCAATCCTCAAAGACTTTGATTTAAATCTCTTGTCAAAGAACTCAGGCATCGTGGAACTGTCAAGCTTATGAGTAATGATCCTTGTTCTTCTTCCGAGGATGACCCATGCAAGAAGAGAACCGATTACGGCATTACCGATACCGATCCATGTGGATGCAAGACCGAACTTCCAGCCGAACTGACCTGCATAACCGATGAAGATAACGGCTGAGAAATACGATGTACCGTAAGCAAATGCCGTAAGCCACGGTCCTACGTTACGGCCGCCCAATACGAAGCCGTTTACGTTCGTTGCTTTTCTTCTGCAAACGATACCGACCGCTACTACACTCGCAAAAAAGATTACGAGCATGATGATCTTGATTAACATAAAAAATCCTCCTTAACTTCGTCAGGAGGAAATATACGTCCTCCCGGACCAAATATAATAGTCCAGAGGACGGAAAAATATCCGTGCTACCACCTCTGTTCTCCCAAAAGCTCGCGCTTAAAGGACTCATGAAGTATTCTGACATACTTCGGCACTGTAACGTGTGCAACTCCGGGATAGCCTACTATGAAGTACTACAAGCTCCGCCAAAGGTAAACGGAAAAACTACAGAATGCTACAAACACTTCAATTCAGTATCCGACTTCTGAGAGGTATTCGTATCAGGAATGACCTTGGGGCTCTCACCAACCGCCCTGTCTCTGTGAGGTCAAATCAAGAACTACTTGTTCTCAGTCAACGTCTTTACGGCTGAATTATATAGTTTTTCACTATATTATTCAACCCGTGAATCTATATTTATGATCCCTTTTCCGATCCGCCCCACTCAACAACAGTAAATCCGATCCTTTCGGGAGTTTCAGGCATTACTGCAGTGGATTCCTTATAATCTTCGCTTCCTTCAAAGACCATATATACTCGAATTATCGTATCAGGACTTGGGGACACGCTAAGTTTGGCCTCTTTTTCATATTCATCTGTCTGGAAATATATCAGATTGTATTTGTTGCTCTCCATCTTTGGGAGCCAGTAAGAGATAAAATCTCCTGCCTCTTTGTCTGTAAGACCTGCACATCTCAGATAATCTTCCAGGAACTCCATGGTCGCGTCTCCCGTAACACAGAAATAATGGTTGTAATCAAAATCAGGATGCAAAAATACTCCTTCCCAGAAAAGATAGTTGTACATTCTTCCCGAATCATCGGTCAACGTTCCGTCAGGTTCAGCTGTTACGGTCCAGCCGTCATTATATGGAGGATAAGAACTCGTGATATAACCATCAAGTTTCAAATCTACATTTACATCTTCTGTTTCTTCCGGATACAAATATATAACAGGCTTAAAAGCTATCATGTCTGTACCGTTATTCGAGTTTACATCATCTAAATATGCAACCAACACACCGTTTATAATTATCAGAATGTCAAACTGGTCATCAGGATCGGCAGAAGGTGCCGCAAACTGAATGCTTTTCGTTCCACTGTCTATCTTCTCTTCTCTATTACGATAAGCCTTAGACAAAGGATAGAAAGACGAATCCCAGTTCTTAAATACCAAACACCGGGCATGCCCGGGAATTAAACATCTTTCCAACGGAACCTCTATGAAACTAAAACTGGTTTTAACTTCTTCTCCTCTATCCATAGCTGTGTAATCGGTAATATACACTGCTCTTACTTCTTCTACTTTAATGGGTTGCAGGAAAAAACTTAAGATATATTCGCTATCTGATTCT
>Ga0310786_10005898_pt1 | contig 16486 bp, 7 predicted proteins | sample AusTroGonzalo_MG_FD_203881 | JGI IMG/M metagenome (GOLD analysis project Ga0310786, IMG submission 203881) | Bovine rumen microbial communities from tropical cattle in Woodstock, Queensland, Australia - Gonzalo_03 (v2) (version 2) | ecosystem: Host-associated > Mammals > Digestive system >... | reverse complement strand
TCCCACGGCGTGGGACGTTTCTAAAGGTGACCTTTAGCTCCGAAAAGGTAAGCTTTAGGATTCTAAAGGTAAGCTTTAGACGGCTAAAGGTAAGCTTTTCAGACGAAGAGATAAGCTTATTTCCCGGAGACTATCTTCTTGATGTCGTTAAGCTTGTTGAGGGCTTCGAGGGGCGTGAGGTTGTTGACGTCGAGGCCGAGGATCTCGTCGCGCACCTGACAGAGCACGGGGTCGTCGAGCTGGAAGAAGCTGAGCTGCATTCCCTCGCGGCTGTTGGCTATCTCGGCTGTCGGCTTGCCCACGCTGCCTACCTGTGCGTTCTCGTTCTCCAGCTGCTTCAGGATGACGTTGGCGCGCTTCACGATGGAGCGTGGCATACCCGAAATCTCGGCCACGTGGATACCGAAGGAGTGCTCGCTCCCACCCCGCTCCAGCTTACGCAGGAAGATGACCTTGCCGTCGACCTCCTTCACGGAGACATTGTAGTTCTTAATGCGCGAGAAATTCTTCTCCATCTCGTTCAGCTCGTGGTAGTGTGTGGCGAAGAGTGTGCGCGGATGGCCTGCCTTCGTGTTCTCGTGCAAGTATTCGACGATGGCCCAGGCTATGGAGATGCCATCGTAGGTGGAGGTGCCGCGGCCCAGTTCGTCGAAGAGGACGAGCGAGCGCGAGGAGACGTTGTTAAGGATGTTCGAGGCCTCGGTCATCTCGACCATAAAGGTCGATTCGCCCAGCGAAATATTGTCTGAGGCGCCGACACGGGTGAAGATTTTGTCCACCAGGCCTATTTTCGCGCTCTCTGCGGGCACGAAGCAGCCCACCTGGGCCAGTAGCACTATGAGTGCCGTTTGACGCAACAGCGCCGATTTACCGGCCATATTCGGTCCTGTGATGATGATAATCTGCTGTCGCTCGTTGTCGAGCATGATGTCGTTGGGGATGTAAGGCTCGCCTATCGGCAGTTCCTGCTCGATGACGGGGTGGCGGCCCTGGCGGATCTCGAGCACCTCGCTGTCGTCGATGACGGGACGCACGTAGCGATTCTCCTCGGCGGTCTTGGCGAACGACAGGAGGCAGTCGAGGTGGGCCAGGAGGGCGGCGTTGACCTGAATCTGCGGAATGAACTGCTGCATGGCCTGCACCAGCTCGTTGAACAGGCGCGTCTCGAGCGACAGGATCTTGTCCTCGGCGCCCAGGATTTTCTCCTCGTACTCCTTCAGCTCCTGCGTGATGTATCGCTCGGCCTGAGCCAGCGTCTGCTTGCGCACCCACTCCTGCGGCACCAGGTCCTTATACGTGTTGCGCACCTCCAGATAGTATCCGAAGACGTTGTTGTAGCCTATCTTCAGCGACTGTATGCCCGTCAGGTCGGCCTCGCGCTGCTGAATCTGCAGCAGGTAGTCCTTACCGCTGTAGGCGATATGGCGCAACTCGTCGAGCTCGGTGCTGACGCCGTCGCGGATCACCCCACCCTTCTGCACCAGCTGTGGCGGGTCGTTCTGTATCTCGCGCTCTATGCGGTCGCGCAGCTCCTCGCAGAGGTTCAGGCGCTCCCCCACCCGTCTGATGGCATCGTTCTGGGCGAACAGACAGACCGACTTGATGGGCTCGATGGCCTGCAGGGCCACCTTCAGCTGTACTACCTCACGCGGCGACACACGCCCTACGGCAACCTTCGAAATGATACGCTCCAGATCCCCCACCCTGTGCAGCTGCTCGTCTATGCACTGACGGAACTGCGGCTCACGGTAGTAGTACTCCACGATGTCGAGGCGCTCGTTGATGGGCTTCTCGTCCTTCAGCGGGAACACCAGCCAGCGGCGCATCAGTCGGCCGCCCATGGGCGAGACGGTGCGGTCGACGACGTCGAGCAGCGACTTGCCGTCCTCCTGCATGGGCTGGACGAGCTCCAGCGAACGGATGGTGAACTTGTCGAGACGCACGTATTTCTCCTCCTCGATGCGCTGCAGCGAGGTGATATGTCCTATCTGTGTATGCTGTGTCAGCTCGAGGTATTGGAGTATGGCACCGGCGGCAATCATACCGTTCTTCAGATGGTCCACGCCAAAGCCCTTCATCGACTTCACGTGGAAGTGCTTCAGCAGCTTCTGCTGGGCGCTCTGCTCGGTGAACACCCAGTCGTCGAGCTCGAAGGTGAAGAACTTCGTGCCGAAACGCTCCACAAAGTGGCCCTTCCGCTCGCGGTCGACGAGCACCTCCTTCGGCGAGAGGTTGCCCAGCAGCTTCTCCACATAGTCGGTAGTGCCCTCGCCAGTGAGGAACTCACCCGTGGAGATGTCGAGGAAGGCGACGCCACAGGCCGTCTTGCCGAAGTGGACGGCACAGAGGAAGTTGTTCTCCTTGTAGTTCAGGACGTTGTCCGAAAGAGCCACACCCGGCGTCACCAACTCGGTGATGCCGCGCTTCACGAGCTTCTTGGTCAGCTTCGGGTCTTCCAGCTGGTCGCAGATGGCCACGCGCTTGCCGGCACGGATGAGTTTTGGCAAGTATGTGTCGAGGGCATGATGAGGGAATCCCGCCATCTCGTCGCCCTTGGCTCCCGCTCCGTTGTTGCGATGCGTCAGCGTGATGCCCAGAATCCGCGATGCCGTGACAGCATCCTCGCAGTAAGTCTCGTAGAAGTCACCACAACGGAACAGTAACACGGCATCAGGGTGCTTGGCCTTGAGGTCGAAGAACTGCTTCATCATCGGGGTGAGCTCCCCGTCTTTCTTTGCCATCTTTACGTTCAGCTTTTTCTAATCAGACGGCAAAGTTACGCCTTTTTTCCGAAACAGCAAAATATCGTCCCGTATTTTGTTAATACAAGCTTCTGAAGTTCATTATTTACCACAGATTACTTTTTGACTCTTATTTGTCTTTTTTGACCACGAATTTCACGAATTATACGAATTTTTGCTGCGCCAGACACTGTGATTAATTTCGAATTTCACGAACTTTTACTGCGTGATTTCTTTTTCTACTACGAATTTAACGAATTTCTCGAACTCTTGCTGCGCTCACTTATAATTAGTATAATTCGTTTAATTCGTAGTCGTTAAAAAATCATTCGTTTAATTTGTTTAATTACTGCGTTCCTCGTGGGTCTTCGACAAATCTCGTGGTCGTAAACATTTAATCCGTCTTATTCGTGTAATTCGTTTTAATTCATATCTCGGCTCTTATTAATTCGTTTAATTCGTGAAATTCGTGGTCGTAAAACATTTAATTCGTAGTCATGGCCGTTTCATACTTGCGGAAGTTGAATTATTAATTCTTCAGTAGACGGCCGACGGCCTTGTCGAGCGATTCCGAGGGTTCGATGATGTTGTAGTCCTGCCAGAAGTCGGGGTCACGGAAATAGTCCACCTTGTCGAAGAAAGCATCGCGCTGGTCAAACGACTCACGGCCGCTGATGGGTTTCACATCGTCGGCGGTGGTGCTGGTGATCGCCATCTCGCAGAAAGCGGCAAACGACGTGGCAAAGAGCCGGCGTTTCCAGTCGCAGTTGAAGCGGAACGTGGTGCTCAGGTAACTGATACGCGTCAGGCCGTCGGCACCCTGCTTGTAGTCCACCACGAACGACAATTCCCTAGGGCGGAAGCGGACACCTAAGGGTTTCTTGACCAGCATCACCCTAGTGGCTTTCTCGCGGTTGCTCATGTCGAGCGACAGTTCGGCACGGGTAAACGCCAGCGTCTCCTGGTCAATATACAGCTTGCCGAAGAAGAGCGCATAAGGCAGCAAGGTACGCGGCCTGAGGCTTACCACAAACTGGCGGCGGCCACCAATGATGGTCGGCGACTCCATGTGCAAGTCGTAGTGGTCCAGCTCCTTGCCGTTGAACAGGAACTCCGTGTTCTTCACCAAGTCGAGCTCTATAGACGTCACAGGACCTCCGAGCACCTTGATGCCGAGCGTGTCCTTCTGCTTGGGGCTCATCAGGCGACGCCCCTTGCGGATGGCCACCTTGTCGCGCGACACATCTCGCTGATAGCCAGTCTTATACATATCTATCACGCCCTCGGCTACAGAGACGTAGTGTTGGCGCTTCATGGCTTTCTCGCGGTAGAAACAGCGGTGCAGTTCCGGGCGCTGGCTGTAGTTATTGGGAATCTTGTCGATGGCTCTTGACACCAGTTCGCGAGGGTCGTTGGCCGTCACCAATACCTCCTGTAACTGTATCGTTGCCGGCTGCAAACGGATTTTCAGGGGCTGGCCGGTCACCTTCACCTGTTGCAGACGATAGCCGACGTGCGACACCGTGATGGTCTCGGCCTCACGCTCACTCTTCAGGGTGAAAAACCCGTCCTCGTTGGTCACTACCGACAGGTTGTTCATTGTAACGCTGGCGCCGGCCACCGGCTCATTGGTCGTTGCGTGAACCACCGTGCCGCTCACCACCGTCCGCTGTGTCCATGCCTGGACGGCAACAACGAACATCAACTGGAACAACAATGTTTTTTTCATAGGCTAAGACTTGTTTGTGTTGGTTTTACTGATGTTGGTGAAAGTAGTCGAACTGTGCCTCGCCATCCTGCCCATAGCAGTAGAGGCCCGTACGGATGCCTTTCCAGTAGCCACCACGTATGGGGTAGGGGTCACCGACAGGAATGAACGTCTTGCCATCGGTGCTGTAGAAGAACTGGTGGCGGTTCTCGACACAGTCGTTGGTGACGCGGAGGTAGAGCTGCTTGAACTTACCTTTCTTGACGATCTGTTTCTGGCCCTCGAACTCCGTATAGATGCCCTGAGGACAGAGGCCGATGGCGTTGAACTGCTTGCCGATGCAGAAGAGACCGGCATAGCAATTGCCCTTGGCGGAGAGTAGGGTAGTGGACTCACTGCGGTAACCTACCACCTTCTGCGTCAGCATGTTACGGCTGGCCTTCAGACTGTCGGCAGGTAGGGCACGCAACGTCAGCCAGCCCTTATGGTCGGTCAAGTTCCAATGGGTGTCGACGGGGTTGTGGTTCCACTGCCAAACAAGATTCAAGGAGGATGGTGAATGGTGGAGGGTGGAAGGAGAAATGTTGAAGTCATCGTAGAAAGTAGAGGAAACATATTGGTTCTCACTCTCCGATTTCTCGATACTCGTTACACACATAGGCGTTCGCCATCTGCTGACGGGCTCGCCCACGCCGTTGCCGTCGTAGTCAATGCCCATCAGTGGCCAGTCGTTCCACCAACAGACAGGCTGGAGATGTACCACGCGGCCCAGAACGGGTGTCTCCTGGAAGTGGTAGAACCACCACTCGCCGTCAGGCGTATCGACCAGAGCGCCCTGATGGGGACCGTTGACGTTCGTGGAGCCCTGTTCCAGCACCACTTTTCGCTCGTAGGGACCATAGATATTCTTCGAACGGAGGACCGTCTGCCAGCCTTGGCCCACGCCGCCCTCGGGGATTATCAAGTAGTAGTAGCCATTACGCTTCAGGAACTTCGTACCCTCGGCCACAGGGCCCGTATAGACCGTTACGCCGTCGTCGAGCAGTTGTCGGCCGTCGGCCGACATCTTATGGACAATAATAGGGCCAGCCCCCCACTGGCTGCGCCCCAAGTAAGCCTGACCGTCCTCATCCCAGAAGGGACAGGGGTCTTCCCACTTCTTCACGCGCTTCACCAGGTGCAACGGGCTCCAAGGACCGTGAGCATCTTTCGCGGTAGACATGAAGAGACCCTCGTCGGGTGTACAGAAATAGACGTAGAAGAGGCCGTCGTGATAGCGGATGGCCGGTGCCCACGAGCCTCCGGCATAATGGCTGTTGCTGTCCCAGCCGGGCTCGTCGAAGCGTGAATAAATCTGGCTGACGTAGTGCCAGTTCACCATGTCGTCAGACTCCAGCACCTGCATACCGAGGAAGTGGAAGTCGGAGGCCACCATGTAGTACTTCCTGCCCACACGGATGACGTCGGGGTCGGAGAAGTCGGCATTCAGCACAGGGTTGCGGTAGGTGCCGTCGCCCTGATCGCCCCAGGGAAGAGTGGAGGGTGACTGGTGGAGGGTGGAAGGGAGTGGGGAGGAGTCCTCTTGAATGAAGTCAGGACGGGCGTCGGGCTGCTCCGTCTGTATCTGGATGTTCTGGAACTCGACGTTACGGGCATGACGGACGAAGAAGCCCTTGGCGGGCAGGTTGCCCCACATCGTGGCCTCGGGATACTCCTTCTCCTTCTCGTCCCTGATGGTATCGTTGATGAGCGGCAGTTCCTCGACTGTGACACCACCTTTGTGATGAATCGAGATGTTCGACAGCGTGACGTTCTCAACAGGATGCCCAGGCAGTCCCGTGATGCTACAGCCCATAGAGCCGGCATTACGTATCTGGAAATTCTCCACATGGACGCCATTGATGCGCCCCACGTGGTCGATGGGAATCAACTCCGTGATAGTGTCGTCATTGCCAGAGCCGCTCAGCCCCTTCACGGCCTCTCTCAGCTTATAGCCGCGCCCGCGATTGGCGAGACGGATGAAGATGGGCGACTCCGTACCCTCGACGGTGAAGTCCGAGACACTGACGTTCTCCATCACGCCGCCATCGACAATCTCGAGCGAGAGGGCCGACGTACCAATCTTCGACGGAGCGCCGAAGAACTGGCTCGACTGGTCGTCCGAGGGCTTCACGACGATGCCGCTGATATCGATATTGAAGAAGCCGCCGTTAGTCTCCGTGCCGAGTTTCACGGCATTGCAGTGGCTCGACACCACGCAGTCCTCAATACGGACGTTCTGACAGGGGAGTGGCGAGGTGCTCTTCAGTGTGATGCCGTCGTCATCGGAGTCAATGGCCATACCCTTCACGAACACATTGCCGCAGCCGTCAATATCAAGGCCGTCGTTATTGTAGTTATTGCGATTGAAGACCTTGACATTCTCTATCCTCAGACGGAAGCAGGCCAGATAGTGCTGCATCCAGCAGCCGGAGTTCCTGAGGGTGACGTCCCTGATGGTGATATCCTCGCTCTGGACGAAGCGGATGAGGTGCGGACGCGTGATGCCCTCATCGTTCCACGTGAGCTTCTTGAACGCACGGCCTCGGCCGTCGATGGTTCCTTCGCCGTCAATCAAGACGTTCTTCACCTTGTCGGCATAGACCAGCTGGATGGTGGGGGTCTGCGTGCGCAGCGACACGTAGTCGGTCTTCATGGGCCGGTAGTCCTTCAGGTCGGTGCTGCCAAAGAGCGTCGCGCCACGCTCCAGGTAGAGGTGCACGTCCGACTTCAGGACGATGGTGCCCGTCTTATAGTTGCCGGCAGGCACCACCACACGTCCGCCACTCGCCGCCGAACAGGCATCAATAGCCTGCTGGATGGCCTGGGTGCTGAGCACCGTCGTATCGCTCTTGGCACCATAGTCAACGATGTTATAGTCACTGGCCTCAGTGGCCATAGGGCACAGGAGTGCCAACAAGAAGAAAGCTACTTTTCCAAACATGTGGCAAAGATACGATATTTTTCTGATAATTGTACTGAAAAGCAGCAGATTATTCGCAAACGATTACGTTATTAATACAGTAGATGTTGCCGTAGGAATGCTGGTTTTTTCATACTTTTGCATCCAAAACTACTAAGAACAGATCATCATGACGACTAAAACCATTACCCGAACACTTGTTGCATTGATTACACTGACATTGTCAGCAAACGCCAAGGCAGAAGGACTTGAGCCATATTTCATTCAGACATTCGACGACGTCGATCTCGTCACCAGCGAGCAGTCGAAGACAGAGTTTGCCACGACTGTCGAGGGACAGGGCGAGTGGCTATTCAAGAACGCCTACGTCGTACTGGGCGCCTCGATGAAGACGAACTACGTGAAGGACGGTTCGCTGGCCGACCTCCGCATGGTGAAAGGCGGGAGCTATGTGGTGACACCCGTCGTCAACGAAGGTATAGGCAGAGTGACCTTCGATGAAGGACGCACGAAGAAATACGTCCGTGTCTACACGTCGAAGGACGGCGGACAGACATGGACAATGGTGAAGGAGTTCAGCAAGAACACTGCACTGAACAACACCGTCAGCATCAACGACCCTGAGGCGAACCGCGTCAAGATAGAGAACTACAACGGCTCGAACGACTGCGACATCGACAACCTCGCCGTCTATCCCTACGACCCCGAGGCGGGTGGGGGAGGGGAGACCCCCGTCAGCGACAATGGCATCATCGAGACCTTCTGGTGTGCCCCGACCGGCGACGACCAGACCGCCGACGGCTCGGAGGAGAAACCCTTCTTCTCGCTGCAGCGGGCAGCAAACCTCGCCGGTCCTGGCGACACCATCGTCATGAAGGCGGGAACGTATGTCTATGATGCCCGTGTGAACATCGGCAACTGTGGTACAGCAGAGAAGATGATCACCCTGAAGTGTGACGACGGAAGAGCCGTTCTCGACTTCTCGGCGATGCCCTACCACAAGCACTCGGACAATCCGCAGCAGGGTATCCGTCTGACGGCGAGCTACTGGCACTTCTACCATATTGACATCTGTAACGCTTCGGACAACGGTCTGCTCATTGAGCGGGAGTCGACACAGGGATTCCCTGAGAACCAGGCCCACGACAACCTGATTGAGGCCTGCAATTTCTACAAGAACGGTGATACGGGCCTGCAGATCAAGAACCTCGGCGCCTTCAACAAGATTGTCAACTGCGACTCGTACCTGAACTGTGACGAGGGCGAGGGCGATGCCGACGGTTTCGCTCCGAAGCTGTCCGTTGGCGACGGCAACTACTTCTACGGCTGTCGTGCGTGGCTGAACTCCGATGACGGCTGGGATGTCTTCTACAAGAAAGACAGCGGACAGAAGGATAATGTCTGCGTCATTCTGGAGAACTGTATCGCCTACAAGAACGGATTCCTCGAAATGGACAAGATTGCCGAGGACGGCAACGGCAACGGCTTCAAGTGCGGCTCGAACCAGGGAGCGATGAATGTCTACATGAACCGCTGTCTGGCCATCTGTAACAAGGCTAAGGGCTTCGACCAAAACCACAATGCCGGCGACATCATCCTGAACAACTGCACGGGCATGACGCTGAAGGACATAAGCGACAAGACCTACTCGTACCGTATCTACGAGGAGATAGCCAGCGGCCACGAGGTGAGACTGACGAACTGTATCGCCATCAACGACAATGACGCTACGGACAAGCGCGACAAGAACACCGGACTTCCCAAGGAAGGTGAGCACGGCAAATACGGAGAATACGGACGCTTCGAGGTGGACGAGGCTCTGGATCGTCTGAGCGTGAGGAACTGTGAGTTCCAGAAGGCTGCCCCCACACAGTTCCTCGGCGTCGACAACCACGAGGAGCTGATAGCAGCGCGCGGTACTGACGACGAACTGCCGGAGACAACATTTGCACACCTTAAAGAAGGATCGTTCTTGATTGACGCCGGCATTGCTCTCGAGGCAGAGGACTATCGCGGCATCATGATTGCCGGCATAGAGTTTGCCGGCAATGCGCCTGACCTCGGAGCCTACGAGACAGGTTACGTCGTGTCGGCCATCGGTCGTGTTCAGACTGACGATAGCATCAGCGCCATACAGACGGAAGGCGGCCTTACGTTGCTGACGGTCGACGGAAAGACCACCGCCGTTCGCCTGCCCAACGGTCGCGGGCGTATCGTCATCATGAAAAACCTGCGAGATGGTCATCCCGCAGGTTATGTGAAAGTGCTCGTTAAGTAACCCTTGTGGTCACTTAACCACTATCTTCTTACCACCCACAATGTTCAGTCCCTTGCGTAACTTCATGATGCGCTGACCCGTCATGGTGTAGATGGGCTGGACATTGACATTGCCCTTAACAGCAATCACGCTGTCTGGAAGCGGTTCCGGCTCGGGCTCGGGCTCAGGTTCGGGTTCGGGCTCTGTCACTACCAGCTTGTAACCTACGGTCGCGGCCAGATAATCATCATTACCTCCGAACGAAGCAGTGATGATGGTCTCACCAGCACCAACGACAGTCACCACGCCCTGACTACTGACAGTGGCCACAGCGGTGTTGCTGCTCTTCCAAGTGACAGCAACGTTATGAGGGTTGGTCAGGGTGGGGGAGACGTACGCCTCGCCAAGCACCACACTGTCTGTTGTCACAGTACCGAACGTCAGCCCGGCGGCCACGGGGTCGGGCTTACGGACCGTCAGCGTGTACTGAGCCTGACTGGAGGTATAGTCGTCATTACCAAGGAAGGAAGCGGTGATGACAGTCGTGCCGGCTCCCACCAGCGTCACCTTGCCCTGATCGTCGACAGTGGCCACCTTCTCGTTATCGCTGCTCCAGTCTACGTCGATGTTATAGCGGTTATTAAGCGTGGGCGTGGTGAACGGCTCACCCAGCACCACATTAACGGAAGAAGCATTGAACGACAGTTCGGGATCAACGGGGTCGATGATGACCGGCTCAGGTTCGGGTTCCGGATCAGGTTCGGGCTCGGGGTCTGGCGTCACATTGTTGGGTACGGAAATGACGATGTTGTCAATCTTCATCGAAGCGTAATAACGGCCGCAACGGAAGTAGAATCCCTGCAGCTGGCTGCTCGTTCCCTCGGGCAGGTTGAGTGTGCCTTTAGCGATGACCACCTTGTCAGTAGAGCTGATGACATAGTCAACCGTTCGCTTCACGCCATCGACTTTCAGGCGGATATGGTTCCAGACATCAGCCTTCAACTCAGCTGTTTCTGTCGACTGGAAGTTAATCTCGTAGAACGTGTCGCCAGCACCGCCATTAGCCAATGTCAGCAGGGCATGCTGCTGGTTGTTCTTGATGGAATAGTTGTACCAGATGTTGTTATAGCCCACTTCCGGCGTTCCGCTGGCAGCCATCACGACAAACTCGTGATTCTCCTTGTTGCTGGGCTTCAAGGCCAGATCGAAGTCAAGCACATAGCTGACGTTATCGCCCGAAGAGATGCTGGTGTAGCAGGCTCGGGAGTTGTCGTTTTCAGGTGCAAACAGGATGTACTTGCCGTAAACGGCATCGCCCGTCTGCAGACTCAGTCGCCCTTGTGCGTTTCCTTGATTCTCTCCGGAAATCCACGACGAAGCATCGGTCGCGTTCTCATAGTCCTGACGGTATACCTCTGTCAGGTCGTCGTCGTTATCCTCCACGACCTGAGTCTCTTCCTGCTTGGCGTAGTCGGGCAGGTAGTAGCCCAGGTGGGGCGGCTGGTTGTAGGAAACGTTCTGCCAGGCTACGCCCATACGGTAGACGTGGTCGTGCATGAGCGTCACCACCCGATAGCTTGTCGGGATATTCGACGAGAAGATGTTGAGCACGCTGGGGTCGCTGCCGTCGTAGAAGATCATCTCCTCGCGCCAGTCGCCGAAGATGTCGGCCTGGAGACAGGGTACGCCCTTCGTGTTGTTGATGGTCATCGAGGTGCCTATCTGGTAGACGTTCTTACCGCCGATGTACATACGGCTGTAACCATTGCCGTTCCACTTCTCGAGGATGGGATTGTTATGGCGTGAGATATCGCCCAGCAGCTCGTCCTGCAGGTCGCCGTCCCAATAGATGCGGAAGTTATTGATCAGCGGACCATACTCCGAAACGACGTTGCCCGTCAGACAGCTGCGCGACTGATTGTCGGCAGCCGACGAGAAGAAGCTCTCACGATGGTTGGGCGACACCTGTGCCGCCAGTCCGCGGCCGTTGTCGACACCCGAGGGGCCACCCTTGAGCAACACCTGTCCTGTACGGGCATCGTGGAGGTCCCAGGCGTAGGTACCTTTCTCCTCGTGGACGTCGAACACCTCTAGTCCCGGACGGTCGGGCAGATGGTCGGCCAGATGCATCGCATCACCATGGCCAAAGCCTACGCCATAGAGCACACGGCCATTGTCGTCGCAGGCCGCAGAACCCCAGATAATCTCGTCCTTTCCGTCACCGTCGACATCGGCCACGGAGATGTTGTGATTGCCGTTCTGGAAGAGCGTTGCCGAGCCACCGCCGCTGGTAGCATTCGTATTGGTATAGTTGCTGACGTTGAAGTTGGCATCCGTCACAGAGTAGGCCGTCTTGGACGACGAGCAGTGGAGCCAGCGGTGCTTCAACTTCGTGCCATCGAAGTCGACAGCCCAGACGTAAGCCCGTCTGTAGTAGCCGCGGCAGAAGATGCCGCTGGCCTTCTTCTGGCCGCCGTCAAGATGGGCGACGGCCGCCAGGTAGCGGTCACAGCGGTTGCCCTCGTTGTCACCACCCCAGAAATTCTTGTCCGAGGGATGGTCGTCCACACGGCCGTAGTTGCCTGCACGGTTGGGGTTGTACCAAATGGTGTGCTTCGCTGCTCCCGTCTGTCCATCAAAGACGGTCAGGTACTCAGGACCGCTGATGATACGTCCCTTGCCGTTGACGTAGCTCGTCGAGTTGTTTGCCGACTTGATATCGTTGTCATCGGCAGCTGCCGTCACATAGTTGCCCTTACCATCGATGGAGCCGGGGGCTGTCTTACACATCATCTCAGCCTTGCCGTCGCCGTTGAAGTCGTAGACCATGAACTGCGTGTAGTGTGCACCCGAGCGGATGTTCTGGCCCAGATTCACGCGCCACAGCTTCGTGCCGTCAAACTTGTAGCAGTCGATGATGCAAGGTCCTGATGAACCCGTATTGGCATTGTCCTTGCTGTTCGAAGGGTCCCACTTCACAAACAGCTCATAGTTGCCATCGCCGTCGACATCACCTACAGAGCAGTCGTTAGGCGTATAGGAATAGCTGCTAGTGCCAGCCGGAAGGTCGAGTTTCAAGGTGGTGTAGACACCTGTCCACGGCGTTACGGCAGCCGAGGTGGCCTGTGTCGTGCCGTTCACCTTTGTCACCACCTGATACTGACTGGTGGCGGTTCCCTTGCGGTCGACAAAGCTGGTGGCGCCTGCCAGATCACGGGCTATCACCGTGCCGTCGCGCATGACATCAAAAGTCACGTTAGCAGCATCGGTACCCAGCAGTCGCCAGCTGACGAACTGTCCGCTGCCGCTCTGTGCGGGCAGGGCCACGACACCACGGCTAAGGTTCTCCATCTGTGTGGTAGGCGTCACCTGAGCCACGACGTTGACTGACGCTGTCAGGGCGACAGCGAGCGAAAGAAGGAAGGATTTCTTCAACATCATTGTGAATTTCTTTGTTAGTAGTTTGTTTTCGGCTGCAAAATTACGACTTTTTTCTTAATAATCAATACTTTAGACATAAAAAACGCTGCCGCTATCCTAATATTCAGGAAAGCGGCAGCAATTATTTGTTTTTAGCTCGCTAACTTATGCGAACGGATTCTCCGTGGGATAGTAGTTACCCTTCGGGAAGTTGTAGTCGATCTCGTCAACGGGGATACCCATGTACTTGAGAACCTCCCAGAGATACTTACCCTGATGGCCGAACATGACGGCGCAGTGGTGGGGGTAGTGCTTCTCGATGAGGACGTGACGATAGAAGCGGCTCATGTTCTTGATACCGAAGATACCGATAGAACCGAACGAGCGCGTTGCTACAGGAATAACCTCACCCTGAGCGATGTAAGCGCGGAGCTTGGTGTCAGCAGTAGACTGCAGACGATAAACTGTAGCCAGACCGGGCTGGATGTCACCCTCGAGGGTACCGTTGGTAACCTCAACAGGCAGAGCGCGAGCCATAATGCGCTGGAAGCACATCTGGCAGTTGCAAACCTTCGAAGAAGCGGTGTTACCGCAGTGGAAGCCCATGAAGATTTCCTTGTCTGTATAGGTATCGCAAGCGAACTTCTTGCCCTTGATGCTCTCCTCGTACATATCGTTAGGTACGGTGTTGTTGATGTCGAGCAGCGTGACGGCGTCCTGAGAAATGCAGGTGCCGATGTACTCTGACAGAGCGCCATAGATGTCAACCTCGCAAGCCACAGGGATGCCACGGCTGGTGAGACGGCTGTTCACATAGCAGGGAACGAAGCCGAACATGGTCTGGAAGGCAGGCCAGCACTTGTTGGCCATAGCGACGAACTGGCGTGAGCCCTTATGACCCTCAATCCAGTCAAGCAGCGTGAGCTCGTACTGAGCCAGCTTTGGCAAAACTGAAGGAATCTTGTTACCATGACCCAGCTCAGCAGCCATATCCTTCACGACATCGTCGATGCGCGGATCGCCCTGGTGCTTCTGGAAAGCCTCGAGCAGGTCGAGCTCTGAGTTCTCCTCAATCTCAACGTCGAGATCATAGAGGGCACGGATAGGAGCGTTACAAGCCAGGAAGTTGTTAGGACGGGGACCGAAGCTGATGATCTTCAGGTTCTGCAGACCCACGATAGCACGGGCGATGGGCAGGAACTCGTGAATCATCTCAGCGCACTGGGCAGCGTCGCCGACGGGCTCCTCGGGGATGTAGGCACGGGTCTTACGGAGCGACAGAGCCTGGCTGGCGTTCAGCATACCGCAGTAAGCATCGCCACGACCGTCAATCAGGTCGTTCTGAGTCTCCTCAGCAGCTGCGCAGAACATCGTGGGACCCTGGAACCAGTCAGCAATCATGGTCTCAGAAATCTCAGGACCGAAGTTGCCGAGGTAAACGCACAGGGCGTTACAACCTGCCTTCTTCACGTCCTCAAGGGCCTGCTGGGCGTGGATTTCACTCTCAACGATACAGATAGGACACTCGTAGATGCCGTCCTTGCCGAACTTCTCTACATACTTGGCAATCACGGCCTTACGGCGGTTTACAGCCAATGACTCAGGGAAACAGTCGCGGCTAACGGCGACGATTCCGATTTTGATTTCAGGAATGTTGTTCATACTTAAACTAGTATATTATTTAGTTATGGATATTTTTCAAGCCACAAAGATATAACATTATTGCCAAACTACCAAAATCTTTAGGAAAAATAACACTTTTACACTCAAAACCTTTCTGCTTTCAGAAATAATCCGTACATTTGTCCCAATAAAACGCCTATGACGACATTTCTGAACACTGAAAATATCAATCGCAGCAAGGGTGGGGTAGAGTACCATCCGCTCCGCCCCTTTCTGCCTGAGAACGCCAAAGTGCTCTTTCTGGGTAGCTTTCCACCACAGCGCAAACGCTGGTGCATCGACTTTTTCTACCCGAACTTCATCAACGACCACTGGCGCATCGAGGGACAGATGTTCTTCGCTGATCGGAACCACTTCGTTGACATCGCGGCCAAACGGTTTAAGATTGACGAGATCGTGGCGTTCTGCCAAGAGAAAGGCATCGCCTTCTACGACACCTCCACAGCCGTCCGCCGGCTAAAGGACAATGCCTCCGATAAGTTCCTCGAGATTGTGGAACCGACCGACATTCCTGCTCTCATTGCCCGTCTGCCAAACCTTCGAGCTATCGTCACCACCGGCGAGAAAGCCACAGAGACCATCTGCGCCTCACTCCATATCCCAGAGCTTCCGAAGGTGAACACCTTTGTTCCTATTCCCGACCAGTCCAACAGCAAGGGGCAGCCGCTGGTCCTCTATCGTCTTCCTTCCTCCTCACGCGCCTATCCTCTGGCTTTCGACAAGAAGGTGGACGCCTATCGGCAGATGTTCGAACAGATGGGACTTTAAAAACGAATAATAACAATAACAAAAATAAATATGAAAGCTACTAAAATGATGCTGGCCATACTATTGACGGCCGTTAGCTACACTCAGACTGTAGCACAGGGACCGCGCAGGGAAAACTTCCCCGAGGGCTCGTACTCCCCAGTGACAAACATCAACCGCAACGGATATCCACGTATCTTAGCCGATAATAGCGTGATGTTCCGTATGAACGCCCCACAAGCACAACTGGTGCAGATTGACCTGGGCGGCATGAAGTATGACATGCAGAAAACGGAGAACGGCACGTGGACTGTGACCACCAAGCCGCAAGTGCCTGGATTCCATTACTATTCACTGATTGTCGACGGCGTATCGACGGCCGACCCTGCCAGCCAGACGTTCTACGGTTGCAGCCGCTGGTCCAGTGCCATTGAGGTGAAAGAGTCTGGAATGGATGACTTCGAGGTACAAGACGTACCCCACGGTGAGGTACGTACCATCTTTTATTATAGTAAGGTAGAAGAGGCATGGCGTCCGTTGATGGTCTATACCCCTGCTGGTTACAACGAAGGCAAGCAGGACTACCCCGTGGTCTACATCCAACATGGCGGCGGCGAGGATCATCGAGGCTGGATGGAGCAGGGACGCACTGCCCAGATTATGGACAACCTGATTGCTGCCGGCAAGGCGGTGCCAATGATTGTCGTAAGCTCTAACAGCAATGTACAGAACAGGAACGGCGGTTTCGGCGGCGGGTATAGCTGGGATGGTATGCAGACTTTCCGTAGTGAGATGATAGAGAACATTATTCCTTTTGTCGAGAAGACCTACCGTGTCAAAAAGGACCGTAAGAGCCGCGCCATGTGTGGTCTGTCGATGGGTGGTGGACAATCGTTCTACATCGGCTTACGCGACCCTGAGGTGTTTGCTAACGTAGGTGTGTTCTCTACGGGTATGTTTGGCGGCAT
>Ga0310786_10005897_pt1 | contig 16488 bp, 16 predicted proteins | sample AusTroGonzalo_MG_FD_203881 | JGI IMG/M metagenome (GOLD analysis project Ga0310786, IMG submission 203881) | Bovine rumen microbial communities from tropical cattle in Woodstock, Queensland, Australia - Gonzalo_03 (v2) (version 2) | ecosystem: Host-associated > Mammals > Digestive system >... | reverse complement strand
TGAGACAAATTCGAAAGCCGTCCCCTATGGAAGGCTATATTGGAAAAATGCTTGCACCCGTTGCACCCGTTGCACCTGGCCGGGTGCAACGGGTGCAACGGGTGCAAGTAGTTTTTTTGTTTCGCCTTCCTATACGTACGCGCGCGCTTTACGGACTGGCCCACTAATACTCCACGTAGGGCAGGAGACGCTCGATGGCCTCGGGCGGAAAGTCCTTTGAGAGTCGCAGGTCGTAGAGGCTTTTGATGTTGCCGTGCAGGCGGCGGTACTCGGTAATGGCCTTTGCCTGATAGAAGTTGATGTAGGGGTGACGCTTCAGCTCGTTCAGCGACAGGCGATTCACGTTGAGCATACGCGGTGAGGGGTTCTCGATGACGAAGAACTTCTTCGCTGACGTCGGGAATCGGTCAATCTCGTCTAACTGGTCAACGCTGACGTAGCCGCCCAGCAACTTCCCGTACCTCACTATCTCTTTTGCATAATAGGGGCCAATGCCCGGCACGTGGCGCAGGGCGGCGGTGTCGGCAGTGTTCAGCACGATGTGTTCGTCCTCATGTATCTTTGCCGGATAGCGCACGGTGTCACGGACATAGGGCTTTTCATCTTCGACGAGGGTGGAAGCAGGACGGTAGTCGGCGGAGATGCGGATGTAAGGCTCCAACTCGCGGTATTGCTTCACCGTCAGTCCGTAGAGCTTGGCAAAGTCCTTGGGACGGCGGTAGACACCACCCGCCGCGCGATACTTATAAATGTTACGCACTTGCCACGGTTGCAGACCAAGGCGTAGCAACTGAGTAGAATCGGCAGTATTCGGGTCAAACGGGAATCGCTCGGCCACTACGGTCGGCTCCTGGTAATACTTCTGTCGTTTCGGAGCGTGGGCGCGTCGGGCGTTGGTCTGAGTCATCAGCAGACTGTCTTCCGCCGTCAGCGGGTTCGTCTCATCTACCCCATAGCCTGTCAGATAGATGGCGCCTGTGACGAGCACCAGCACGCTCAGCAATGCCACCAAGACGATACGGTCAGACTTGGGCATGTAGAAATATTCTCTCATTTTGACTTCATCTAAATCGCTCACGCTCGGCAAAGCTCAAACAAGTTTGGCTCTGCTCTCGCTTACTCGCGATTTTCTCAATTTCTCATTCTCTCATTTTCTCATTTTCTCATTTTCTCAATTTCTCAAATAACTCCGAACTGGTGCAGGAAAATGAGCAGGATGCACACGGGAACGACGAACTTGACGGTGAACAGCCAATAGCTAAAGAGTCTGCCGCCGAGCGTGCCGTGATTGGTGAACTCATCGCGCAACACCTGGCGCGAGGCAAACCAACCTAACAGGATGCTGGTCAGCAGTGCGCCTGCCGGCAGCATAATCTGGGCTGTGATGAAGTCGCAGAAGTCCATGAGCGACAAGCCGAAGAGCTTCAGGGCAGGCCAGGCACCGACACTGAGCGAACAGAACACGGCCAGCACACTGCACCCGCCAGTCACTATCCAGGCAGCCTTGCTGCGCGGCAGGTGCATCTCCTCGTGGAAGAAAGCGGTGCCTATCTCGTGCATGGAAATGGTCGAGGTCAAGGCGGCGAACACCAGCAGGGCGTAGAACATGATGGCAATAACGTAGCCGACGGTCGGCACGGCAGCAAATGCCTGCTGGAACACGTTGGGCAGGGTGATGAAGATGAGCGACGGGCCGCTGTCTGGCTGCACGCCCACGGAGAATGCCGCCGGGAAAATCATCAGACCCGCAAGGATGGCTATCAGTGTGTCCAACAGTGCTATCTTCGTGGCTGACCTGAGCAGATTCGTCTCACGGCTGAAGTACGAGGCGTAGGTACACAGACAAGCCGTTCCCAACGACAGTGAGAAGAACGCCTGACCAAGGGCTTCGAGCAGCACACTATGGTTGACCCGCGAGAAGTCTGGCAGCAGCAGGAAACTGATGCCACGACCGGCGCCCGGCAGCGTACACGAAGCCACCACCAACACCACTAAAAGCACTAACAGCAGAGGCATGAGCACCTTCGAGGCACGCTCGATGCCGCCCTTCACGCCACGCGCAATCACCACGTGGGTCAACAGCACGAAGGCAACGCCCCACAAACAAGGCATCAGCGGATCGGCAGAAAACGACTGGAAATAATTGAGCACGTAGTCTGCATCGCCGTTCAGCTGGCCCCTCAACGAGGCAAAAAGGTATTGCAGGCACCAGCCCGCCACGACCGCATAGAAGCCGAGGATGATGGAGGAAGTGAGTATGCCGAGGTAGCCCACAAAGCGCCAGCGACCGCTTTTGCTCATCTGTCCGTAAGCACGGAAGGCATTGGCCTGACCGTGGCGGCCGACGATGAACTCGCTCACCATGCCCGGTATGCCGAGCAGCAGGATGCAGCCAAAATAAATCAGGAAGAACGCCGCACCACCGTTCTGGCCTGTCATATAGGGGAAGCGCCACACGTTGCCCAGTCCAACGGCAGAACCCGCCGTGGCCAGTATGACGCCCATCTTTCCGAATTTTCCTCTCTCCATCTTTGTTCTTGTTAGCGTTATGAAAACCGCAACGCCCAAAGGCGTTGCCCACTAATGCGTAATCGTATTACCCCTGCAAAATGAGTGCTTCAGCAAACTTGTAGATCGCGATGCCGGCGGCCACGGAGACATTCATCGAGTGCTTCGTACCGAGCTGGGGAATCTCCAAACAGCCGTGAGAGGCATCCACCACTTCCTGATGGACGCCTTTCACTTCGTTGCCTAAGACAATGGCGTAACGCTGGCCTGGCTCCGGCACGAAACGGTGCAGCTTCGTCGAGTGTTCCACCTGTTCCACGCTGTAGACGGTATAGCCGTCCTGCCGCAGTGCGGTCACCGCCTCCAAAGCCGTCGGGAAGTACCGCCACGCCACACAGTCCTCGGCACCGAGTGCGGTCTTGTGAATCTCCGTACTGGGTGGCGTCGACGTGATGCCGCAGAGGTAGACAGCCTCCACCCGGAACGTGTCGGCCGTGCGGAACACACTGCCGACATTGTGCATCGAGCGCACATCGTCGAGCACAACAACCAGCGGCAGTTTCTCGGCCTCGCGGAACTCCTCGACGGTGAGCCGCTGCATCTCTATGGTTCGGATCTTTCTCATAGCGGTGGGTGAACCGCTGGCAAAACCAGCGGGCACTGTAGCGGTGTTACTTCGCGGTGAAGACAAAGTTCTCTAACGAACAGATGGACTGCTCTTTGATTTCCGACTTAAAGACGAAGAAGAGGGCGTGCTTGCCCATCAGTCCTGACACGCCTTGCAGGGGGATTGTCAGCTCAATAGGCGTCCAAGGCGTCATGTCGGCCTTCACGTCAACTTGGCCCAGCTTTTCGCCTTGCTGTGAGAACCAGGGGCGGTCGACCATTACTTCAATAGTTCCGTCAATGCCCTCGGGAATAATCGTCAGCAGCAGCTGCACGTTCTTCTTGCCTTGTAGGTCGGTGAAGTTGAAGTACTTATAGCCCACGATGGAGCCGTCGGTGTTGTTGACCACGGGGTTCGAGTTGTGGGCCAAATCGTAGGAATTCTCCCTAAACGGTTCGCCAGGGTAGCGGACAGCCTGCACAAACGAACCATAGAACTTGTTGTTGGGCCAGTTGTGCTCAGCCACCTTCGGACCCGTGTACCAGCAGGCTATGCCGGCGGAATGGCGCTCCAACGGGTTCAAACCGTCGAGTTCGAAGCCTTCTGAGGTGTATTCACCCTCACTGATCTCGACCTTGCCACCAGGGCCCTCTTCCACCTTCACGTCGATGGGAGCCACCATGGCCTGACGGGAATACTCGTCGGTGCCGGTCTGGCGGTGATAGAAGACGTACCACCGGCCATGGATTTCGCAGATGGAGCCGTGGGTATTGCCATCGGGCGTAGCCGAGGCGATGACGTTGCCCTGCTCGTCCTTCTCACGGGCACGGCCGTCGATGATGGTGCCGCCGTAGGTCCAGGGACCCAGCGGGTGGTCGCTGTAGGCGTATGCCAGCGTATAGTTAGAGACAGGCAGCCCGAACTCGCCGTCCTTCGTGAAGCGGCTATAGATAAATACGTACTTATCCTTGATCTTGCGGATGCTGGAAGCCTCGAAGAAGCTGAACTCTCCCTCCTGATAGCGCCCGCTGATCATATCCTCGACAATCTTAGTGCCGGGCTTCACCGTTGCCATCGTCGTAGGGTCGAACTCGGCGGCGTAGGAGCGCTCGAAGCCCCAGTAGCCATAGACGCGGCCGTCGTCATCGACGAAGACGGCAGGGTCGAACTGTAGCACGCCGTCTACCTTGTTCGGGTCATCCTTGCTCCAGTTGCACACCTCGAAGGGACCATCGGGACGGTCACTCTTAGCAATGAGACCGTTGCGCATACCCGTCTGATCGTTGGGGAAGAGATAATAGGTCTTCTTGCCTGTGCTGTCGGTCACCAGCGTCACGTCAGGGGCATAGAGCACATCGGCAGTGCCTGCCGAGTCGAAGGGTTCGCCGTTGGCGTTCTTGTCGACGACGAGGATGACACCGTCGTAGCGCCAGTTGTTCAGGCTATCGATGGAGGCTGACCACACCACCTGGTCACGGCCACAATACTCCGTCACCAGATTGTCGTGCGAACCATAGAGGTAGACGCGGTACTTCCCCGGCTGGTCGGGGTCTTCGAAGACATACGGCTCGCCGTCGGGGATGTGCTCCCAAAGGGGCAGGAAGGGATTGCCCGGCGTGGAGAGTTGAGAATCGAGGGTTGAGGGTTGGCTGCAGGAGACGGCCATCGTTGCGCAACAAGCTACGGCAACAATCTTGTTCAAGTTCTTAGCATTCATATTGTTTGGGTTTAGAGGTTTTATAGGGAGGAGTGCCGGCAGAACCGGCAGACACAGTTAAATCAGTCCGAGCTGATGGAGGAAGATGAAAAGGATGCAGATGGGGCAGACGTACTTGACGAGGAAGATGTAGAGGTGGAAGAAACGGCCACGCAGGGTGCCCCAGTTGGTGAACTGGTCGTGTACAATCTTATGAGGCACAAACCAGCCAACGAAAATGCAGGTGAGGAAGCCCACGACGGGCAGGAAAATCTGTCCGGTGATGAAGTCGAACCAGTCGAACAACGTTCGGCCGAAGAACTCCAGCGCGCTGCCTACGGCACCAAGCGACAGTGAGCAGAAGGCACCGATGATGCTGGTGGCCACGGTGACGATGAGTGCCGCCTTCTTGCGCGAGATGACCAACTCCTCCTGAAAGAAGGCCGTCGACACCTCATGCAGCGAAATGAGCGACGTCAGGGCAGCCAACGACAGCAATAAGAAAAACAGCAGGGCGACGGCATAGCCCACAAAAGGAATCGATGAAAACGCCTGCTGGAAGACGTTGGGCAGGGTAATGAAGATGAGCGACGGGCCGGAATCGGGGTTGACGCCCACGGAGAACGCCGCCGGGAAAATCATCAGTCCGGCCAGGATGGCCACGATACAGTCGATGACCGAAATCTGAACGGCGGAACTGGTGAGGTTGGTGCTTCGTGAAAAATAACTGGCGTAGGTACAGATGCAGCCCATGGCGATGGAGAGCGAATAGAAGGCCTGTCCGAGGGCACCGAGGAACACGTCGCTGTTGATGGCGGAGAAGTCGGGCTTGAACAGGAATTCTATACCCTTTTCGGCTCCGGGGAGCATGCAAGCTGCGCCGACGATGATAAGCAAGAGTATGAAAAGCGTCGGCATGAGCATCTTTGAAGCCCGCTCGATGCCGTCGCGCACACCATGCTCAATAATAAGATAGGTAATGAGCAGGATGATGACCGTCCAGAAGATGGGCTTCACGGGATTGCCGGAAAACTCGGCGAAATAGGCCTTGAAATATTCGGGGTCGCCCTGCAGGTGTCCCACTAAAGAAGCCCAGACGTACTGTAGGCACCAGCCCGAAACGACGGCATAGTAGCCCGTGATGAGGAAGCCCGTGAGCACACCCATGTAGCCGATAATCGACCAAGCCGTACCACCAGACACCTTGCAGAAAGCCCGCGCGGTGTTCGACTGGGCATGGCGGCCGATGATAAACTCGCTGATCATGCAGGGAATGCCTAAGAGCATGACGCAGACCACATAGATGAGGATGAACACGGCACCGCCGTTCTCGCCCGTCATATAAGGAAAGCGCCACACATTGCCAAGGCCGACCGCTGAGCCAGCCGTGGCGAGTATGACGCCGAGTTTACTGCCGAAGTTTGCTCTTTCCATAGAGAAGTATCATAAGTCCGAGTAGGACACCGATGGTGGCACCAACGCTATTGGCGGCGAAGTCGAGCCAGTCGCCGTTGCGCCGTCCGCCAGTACAGTATTCCTGCAACAGCTCAAGCACTCCACTCATGAGGATGGGCATAAGCCAGCCCCAGACAAACAGCTTCCTAAAGTCGTAGACCTTATGACGGCGACTGTACTCCCACCAGATGACGGTAACGGTGCCGCCGTACATGACCAGATGCGTCCACTTGTCGATGAACGCCACGCCGTCTAACGGCGTCTCAGGGAATACGGGTATGAGCGACAGTATCCAGATGGCTACTATGCACAACACCGAGAGCGGGTATTTCCTGATCATACCCCTCACTTCACGTACTCCGAGAAGTCGGTAAGCTTCATGTCACCCTTGCGGGCCAGCGTGTCGTGCATGGCGAAGGCGGCGGTGAGACAGTGGTGCGTGTGTCCGCCAGTGCCGAGCTTCAGGTAGTCCCACAGCAGCTGTTTGTAGTCGGGGTGTGCACAGTTTTCAATGATAGTCTGTGCGCGCTGCATGGGGCTCTTGCCGCGCAGGTCGGCCACGCCCTGTTCGGTCACGATGATGTTCACGTCGTGCTCCGACGAGTCCTGGTGAGTGACGAACGGAACAACGCTGCTGATGCAGCCGCCCTTGGCCACTGACGGGCAGGTGAAGATGGAGAGGTAGGCATTGCGGATGAAGTCGCCGCTGCCGCCGATGCCGTTCATCATCTTCGTGCCGCTGATATGTGTTGAGTTGGCGTTGCCGTAGATATCGACCTCGATGGCGGTGTTGATGGCGATGACGCCCAGACGGCGGATGACTGCCGGGTGGTTCGAAATCTCACTCTGGCGCAGCGTCAGGTGGTTCTTGAAGTAGTCCATGTTGTCGTACACCTGCTTCAGGCACTCGTTCGAGACGGTGAGCGAGCAGGCCGAGGCATCCTTCACGCGGCCGTGGAGCATCATGCCGACGACGGCATCCTGCAGCACCTCGGTATAGATGTTGAAGTCGGGCACGTGCTTGTCCTCGCCTAATGCGCCGAGGATGGCGTTGGCCGTCGAGCCCACACCGCTCTGCAGCGGCAGGAACTCCTTGGGGATACGGCCCTTGTGCAGCTCGTCCACGAGGAACTCAGCCACGAGATAGCCGATCTTGTCGGTCACGGGGTCGCTGTCCTTGAAGGCGCGGGCCTCGTCGGGAATGTTGCACTCCACGACACCCACTACCTTCGACTTGGGAATCGACACGTAGGGCACGCCGATGCGGTCGCAGACCTTGAAAATAGGAATAGGCTTGCGATAAGGCGGATCCAGCGGCTCGTAGACGTCGTGGATGTACTTGGCGTCGGGGCTGTGGAATGAGTTCAGCTCGAGGATGACCTTCTTGGCCAGACGGGCAGCCGTGGGTGAAATGCCGCCGGCAGCAGTCAGGTAGACGTGCCAGTCATCGCCACAATCCTCAATGTCGCAGACTTCGAGGATGGCCCAGTCCAAGTCGCCGTAGAAGCCGTAGCGCAGCTCCTGTGCCATGTGGCTCAGGTGCAGGTCGTTGTAGGGAATCTCGCCCATGTTCACGTGCTTGCGGAAGTCGGGGTTCGTCGTGTAAGGCGCACGGTACTTGATGGCCTGTGCATTGGCCAGGTCACCGTCCGTCGACTGTCCCGTCGAGGCACCCGTGAAGATGGCTACCTTGAACTCGCGCCCTGCCTCATGCTCGGCGAGGGCAATCTTTGCTAACTCCTTCGTGGTGGCCTTTGCCACACCAGCGGGAGTAAAACCACTCATGGCGATCTGGTCGCCGTTCTTAATCAGTGCTGCAGCCTCCGCAGCGGTCAAACGTGTGTACATCTTATTATTTACAATTTTACGATTTACAATTTACAATTTATTTGGCGCGGAACATCTCTGACTGCTGCCGTATCAGCTCCGTGTCGTTGAAGTAGTCTATCTGCATGGCCTTCCTGACCTCAGACATGGTCTGTGCGCCCACCTCGCGAGCCTGCTCCGTACCTTTCTTCAAGATATTATAGATCTCGGGGATGTCCTGCTCGAACTCGTGGCGGCGCTGGCGCATGGGCTCCAGGAACTTGTTCAGCACTTCGTTCAGGAACTTCTTGCACTTCATGTCACCCAGTCCGCCGCGGCGGTAGTGCTCCTTCAGCTCGTCCAGATTCTGGTATTCCGGCCAGAAGTCGGCGAAGTCCTGGTCGCAGGAGAAGGCATCGAGGTAAGTGAAGACGGCGTTGCCCTCCACGTGGCCGGGGTCAGAGACGTTCAGGTGTGTCGGGTCGGTGTACATGGAGCGCACCTTCTGCCAAACCTCGTCCTTCGAGTCGGAGAGGTAGATGCAGTTGCCCAACGACTTCGACATCTTCTCTTTACCGTCGGTACCGGGCAGGCGGCGTGCCGTCAGGTTCTCGGGCAGCATGATGTTCGGCTCCACCAGCACCTCAGCGTAGGTCTGGTTAAAGCGGCGCACCAGCTCGCGGGTCACCTCGAGCATCGGCTCCTGGTCTTCGCCCACGGGGACGGTGGTCGACTTGAACAGTGTGATGTCGGCAGCCTGACTCACAGGATAGCAGAAGAAGCCGAGCGGGATGTTCGCCTCGAAGTTGCGCATCTTGATTTCAGTCTTCACCGTCGGGTTGCGCTGCACGCGGCTCACGGTGATGAGGTTCATCAGGTAGGTGGTCAGCTCGGCCAGCTCGGTAATCTGGCTCTGTATGAAGAGCACGCATTTCTGCGGGTCGAGGCCGGCGGCGAGGTAGTCGAGTGCTACGTTTATGATATTCTGGCGGATTTTCTCCGGATTGTCAGCATTGTCGGTCAGAGCCTGTACGTCGGCCATGAAAACAAACATGCGGTCGTAGTCGCCCGCATTCTGCAGTTCCACCCGCCGGCGCAGCGAGCCGACGTAGTGACCCAGGTGGAGCTTTCCCGTAGGGCGGTCACCGGTAAGTATTACTTTTCCCATTTTCCTTGTCTATTGGTTTCAGCGTACAACAGTACTAAATATGTTAAAGCCCAGAATTGTCCTTCCAGAGCTTGTAAGGGTATTGCCTCAGATGGCTGTTATAAAAGCGTTTGTCACCGGTAACCTCCTGTCCGATGAACGACGGTGCAACAAACGGCTCCTCAGGAGCACCCAGCTCGACCTCGGCCATGACAAGCCCCTCGTTGTCGCCGTAGAACTCGTCGACCTCGAAGGTGTGCTCCCCGCTTTTCACAAGATAGCGGGTCTTGTCGATGATGCCCGGCTCACAGAGGCGGAACAGCTCCAAAGCTTCTTCAATGGTAATCTCCTTCTCGAACTCGTAACGGCTAAGCCCTCCGTCGCGGGAAGGCCCCTTGATGGTGAGAAAAGCGGTCTCACCACGAAGCCGCACCCTGACGGTGTGACCGTGGCCGCTACAGATATATCCTTGCTTGATACGATGGGAGGCGTATGCCTGCCGCTTATAGTCATCGTTGGTGACAAGGAACTTTCGTTCTATTTCGAGCATCGCGTATTATGCTACCATCCAACTGGACCAGATGGCATAGAAGATACCGAGCACGATGAGTACTCCGATAATCCACATGACAACTTTGGTTCCTTCTTTCTCTTGTTTCTTCTCGTAGGCAACGCGTTTCAGGTTGCTCTGCTTTGCTGTGTTCTTAGCCATATTACTTATTTGTTTTGTTGTATTCGTGGTGCAAAGGTACTGCGTTTCTTCAAATTATCCAAATAATTCGCAGTTTTTTTTCGCTCTGCCATCCTGGCGCCACAGCGCCACCATCGACTATTCGTGGCGGATGGCCTCGATGGGATCCATGTTGGCAGCCTTCTGTGCGGGAATGTAGCCGAAGAGGACACCGATGAAGACGCAAACGAGGAACGACACGTAGACCGACCAGGCAGGAACGCTTGAGGGCATGCCCATTGACGGCAGGAACGAGCTGACGAAACTGCCCAAAAGGACGCCTAATATTCCGCCGGTCAGTGATATGAGTACCGACTCGATGAGGAACTGCAGCGAGATGACCGGCCCCGTGGCGCCGACGGCCATGCGCAGGCCAATCTCCTTGGTGCGCTCGGTGACGGAGACGAGCATGATGTTCATGATGCCGATACCGGCAACGAGCAGCGAGAAAGCTGCGGCCACGACGAGGATGAGCGTCACGGTGTCCATGGTCGACGACATCGTCTCCATCATCTCGGCTTGAGAGCGGATAGTGAAATCGTCGACAGCATCTTCCTTTAATTTGTGGTTGTCGCGCAACATCTGCGTCAGCTCCTCGATGGCAGCGTCACTGAACTCCTCGGTGACGGCGGAGCAGATGATGCTCGAGAACCATGTCTGGGCGGCAATACGCTTCATCACCGTCGTGTAAGGTGCAACGATGACATTGTCCTGATCCATGCCCCACGAGTTGTAGCCCTTCGACTTCAGCACGCCGATGACACGCATGGGAATGGACTTGAAGCGGATGGTCTTGCCGATGGGGTCCACGCTGCCGAAGAGTTCCTTGACGACCGTAGCACCAATCAGACACACCTTCGCGGCTTTCTTGATGTCCTCCTCGGTAAAACACTCACCCTCCTCGATTGTCCACTGACGGATGTCGATGTAATCGACAGACTCACCGTACATCGACGAGGTGGTATTATTATTTCCGTAGATGGCCTGGCCTGAGGCTGTAACCTCTGGCGACACCTTCGTCACGAACCGTTTTTCACGCAGTATACGCTCATAGTCGGCCACCTTCAGCGTCTGCATGGCCGACGGGTCCTGACGGACGCCGCCACGCATGTCGGCTCCCGGCCGGATGGTCAGCAGGTTTGTACCCATGGTCGACAGCTCCTGACGGATGCTCTCCTTCGAGCCTTGTCCGATGGCCATCATAATAATGACGGCAGCCACGCCGATGATGATACCCAGCATCGACAAGAACGACCGCATCTTGTTGTTGGCCACAGCCTTCAGGCTTACTTTGAAAAGATTCAGTATATTCATATTTACCCACCCCCATCCCCTCCCGAACGGGAGGGGCGATTAGTTACCTTTGCGGGGTCTCCTATTATACTAATGGTTTACAAATTAATCATTCACTCTTACAAACTCCACCCATACTGTCCTGCCTATAGTCTAACCAGACACCGCCTATACTTGTCCTGCCTATAGTCTAACCAGACTCCCCTCCCGCTCGGGAGGGGCAGGGGGTGGGTTTTAGTCGTCCTGCGGCATCGGCAACTGGGCCAAGGCCTCGGCTGCTGACTTGATGTTCGTATTGATGGTGTCCTCGCGAATCTTGCCGTCGCGCAGGTTGATGTTACGGCTGGCGTACTCGGCTATCTCGGGGTTGTGGGTCACGAAGATGATGGTGTGGCCCTTCTTGTAGAGTTCCTGGAACAGCACCAGCATCTCGAACGACGTGCGGGTGTCGAGGTTACCCGTGGCCTCGTCGGCAAGCAGCACAGCGGGATCGTTGACCAGAGCACGGGCGATGGCCACGCGCTGCATCTGTCCACCGGACATCTCGTTCGACTTATGATAGAGGCGGTCACCCAGTCCAACGGCCTGCAGAGCCTTGATGGCTTTCTCCTTGCGTTGGGCAGCTGAGTATTCGGAATTGTACATCAGCGGTAGCTCTACATTCTCCACGGCCGTGGTCTTCGCTAACAGATTGTAGTTCTGGAAGACAAAGCCGATCTTGCGGTTACGCAGATGTGCCCGTTGCGACTTCGACATAGTGCGTACCGAGATACCGTCAAGGTAATAGTCGCCGCTGGTTGGAGTGTCGAGGCAGCCGAGCTGGTTCAGCAGTGTCGACTTGCCGCTTCCCGACGTGCCTTGGATAGTGACGAACTCGCCCTCGTAGATCTTGAACGACACGCCCCTGAGCGCCTTCACCGTCTCGGAGCCCACCTGGAAGTAGCGCTTCACGTTCTGCAGTTCGATAACAACTTTCTTATCGTCCATTTTACCTTTTTACTTTTTTACCTTTTTACCTTCTCGGTTGCTGGGGGTGGGTCTACCTTCTCGGTGGCTGGTTGGCTCCCCCACCCTGTCTGTTATTGTTCCTTCCCGGCCGCGGCATGAAGGGGTTCTGGGCCTGCTGTGCCTGAGGCATTTCCTCGGGGCCGCCAATGATGTTGAAGTCGACGAGGACCTCGGTGCCGGCGTTGACGCCGCTGGTAATCTCTGTCAGCACACCGTTGGTCGTGCCCGTCTCCACCTTGTGGGCCTTGAATGTATTGCCCTCCTTCGTCCACAGCTTCATGGGAGCCTCCACGTCCTCTATCGTCTCACCTTCCTTCAGGAATGCCTCGTTGGGCATGAAGCGCAGCGCCTTGGCTGGAACGACGAGCACGCCGTTCTTCTCTAACGTGAAGATGGTGACGTTGGCCGTCAGACCGGGCTTCAGCTTCAGGTCGTTGTTGCGGGCGCTGATGACCACCTCGTAGGTCACGACGTTGCTTTCGGTCGTAGCCTGCTGGCGCACTTGCGTCACCTCACCCTGGAAATGGTCGTCGGGATAGGCGTCGACGGTGAACGACACACGCTGGTGTTCCTTCACGCCGCCGATGTCAGCCTCGTCGATGTCGGCAATGACGCGCATGTCGGTCAGGTCCTGAGCAATCGTAAAGAGCTCAGGCGTGTTGAACGAAGCAGCCACCGTCTGGCCTTCCTCCACAGCCTTCGACAGCACCACGCCGTCAATGGGACTGGTGATGGTGGCATAGCCGAGGTTGGTCTGTGCACGCTGTACACTCTCACGGGCAGTCTTCACCTGCTCCTTGGCCTGATTGTACTGCAGCAGCGCGCTCTCGTACTCATCGGCACTGACCAGTCCCTTGTCGTAGAGCGTCTTATACCTATTATAATTAGACTGCTGATAGTTCAGCGAACTCTGTGCCGACGACAGGTTGGCGCGCTGTGCCGTCAGCTCGCTGATGAGGTTGGTCTTATCGAGCTCGGCAATGACCTGCCCTTTCTTTACGACTGAGTTGTAGTCAACGTAGAGCTTCGACACGATGCCCGACACCTGCGTACCCACGGTGACGCTCGTCACCGGCTCGATGGTACCCGTAGCCGTAATGGTGGTCTGGATGTTGCCCTCCTCCACTTTGGCGGTTTCAAACTCAATCTTCTCCTCCTTCTTGCCGCCCGACAACAGGAGATAAGCGATGACTGCCACGGCGATAACGCCCACTGCAATCCATAGTTTCTTGTTCTTCATAAGCCCACCCCCATCCCCTCCGCAAGGGAGGGGTGTTTAAATACTTTTGGGGTCTCCTTTTTTATTTGTTATTAATAATTATCTGCGTCACAATTTCTACCCTTCAGTCTATTCAGACTCCTCTCCCTTACAGGGAGGGGCTGGGGGTGGGTCTCCCCTCATAGAACATCAGCATCTGCCGGTTCAGGATGGTCATGTACTTCGACTGCAGGCAGTTCTGTTCAGCCTGCAGCAGACGGTCCTTGCCCGACATCAACTCTACGATGTTCGTCAGGCCTACGTTGAACTTCTCCTGCAACAGGCTGTAGCTTAGCTTCTCACTCTCGACGGTGGCCAATGCTGCGCGGAACTTCTGCTGGTTGTTGGTGGCATCGAGCCAGTAGTTCTCAATCGTCTGGTAGAGCTGCTTCTGCTGGTCTTGCAGGGCCAAGAGGTTCGTCTCGCGCTGTATGCGGGCCTTGTTCACGTTCGTCTTCGTCTGGCGCTGGTCAATGAGTGGCACGTTGACAGAGACGCCTGCTCCGGAGTTGAAGTTGTACTTCATCTGGTTGCCCCATCCGTTGTTTGACAGCGAGTTGGTGCTGGTGCCCGCACTGGCCGACAGGCTTACCGTCGGCATGCGTCCGGCCTTGGCAATGTCAAGGCTCACGTCGCTGCTCTTAACGGCCATCTCGGCACTCTGTATCTCGGGACGTGTGGCCAGCGCCTGCTCATAGACCGACATCAGCGACGGGATCTCGGCCTGCGCCTGAGCATCGGTAGTGGCAGGAATCACAATGTCAAACTCCGAATCGTCGACAATCTCCAACAGCTGTTTCAGTTGCAGCTTGTAGTTCTTCACCTGCGTCTGGGCGTTCACGATGTTGTATTCGTCCGTGGCACGCTGCGACGACAGCTGGGCGAGGTCGGCCTTCGACATCTTGCCCACGTTGACCATCTCCTGTCCGCGCTCCTCGTTCATCTTGCTCGTCTTCAGACTCTCCTCATTCACCTTCACGGCCTCCGTCAGATAGAGTATCTGCACATACAGCTGGGCTATCTTCTCCTGAATGGAGTTGGCCGCCTCCTGAATTTCGAGCTCTGCCTGTTCCTCAGACAGCTTGTTCAGCTTCACCTGATTGCGGTTGCGGTTGCCGTTCCACACCGTCCACGAGGCATTCAGGCCGTAGGAGCCGTTGTAGGAGGTCTTGTCGATGCCGGTACTCACCGTACCGTTGGTGACGGTGGCCATGCCTGATTCCTGCCAGGGACGGTAGGCAAGGTTATGACTCGTCGACGCATTGAGCGAGGGCAGCAGGGCAGCCTTCGACTGGCTGACGTCCTCCTTAGCCGACTGTTGCTGCAGCTTGGCTCGCTGCAACGTAATGTTATGCTGCATGGCGTAATCGATACATTCCTGCAACGACCACTGCTTCTGAGCAGCAGCGGAACCTGTCAGCATCGCCATGACAAACATGACTAAACTCTTCTTGATCATCTGTTATCTGGATTTTACGCTGCAAAAGTAGCAAAAAAAAACGACTCAGAGAAAAAAGATACACAAATTTTGCGACTCTTAATACTTTTTTGAGGTCGGCGGAGACAATTTAGGCGGACGAAGACAACAAAACGACGCATTTTCCCCCGCATTTCGTAAGATTTAACGACCGAAACGATACGAGATTGCGAAAAAAGTTGTAACTTTGCGCCATAATTTAAAAGCCAAACGATTATGGGAAAGTATTTAGACCCGAGAGCTGACCTGACTTTCAAGAAGATATTCGGCGAGCACAAGCATCTCGTCATCAGTCTGCTTAATGCCATGCTCCCCCTGAAAGAAGACGAGCAGGTGGAGAGCATCGAGTATTGGCCGGCCGAGAAAGTGCCGGACCGGATGCAGGCTGAAAAGGACAGTATCGTGGACGTGTGCTGCAAGGATAACAAGCAGCGTGAGTTCATTGTCGAGATGCAGATGACATGGACGGACTCGTTCAAGAAGCGCGTGCTGCTCAACGCCTCCAAGGCATACGTGGCGCAGTCGAAGAAAGGCGATGATTACGAACTATTGCAGCCTGTCTATGCGCTGAACTTCGTCAACGAGAATTTCATGAACGACGTGGACGACTACTACCACTATTATCATCTTGTCCACGACAAATACACCGACAAGGTGATTGACGGTCTTCATCTCGTTTTTGTGGAGCTGAAGAAATTCAAGCCCACGACATTCAGCGAGGAAAAGATGCAGGTGCTGTGGCTCCGTTTCCTCACCGAAATCAACGACGACACGCGCGAAGTCCCCGCCGAACTATTAGAGAACGCCGAAGTAAGCGAAGCCCTTGAAATCGTTGAGCGTGCCGCTTTCGATGATGGCGAAATGCGGGCATACGATAAGTTCTGGGATGCTATTTCCTCTCGCAAGTCAGAGATTAACGCGGTAAAACGGGAAGCAGACAAGGCCATAGCAGATGCCAAAGAAGAAGCCAAAGAGAAAATGCTTGATGCCGCTCGCACGATGAAAGCCGACGGCATGCCTGTTAAATTGATAGCGAAATACACAAGTCTCACCATCGAACAAATCGAAGTCTTATGAGTCACGAAATAAGTCCTCGATTTTAACCATTTCACCCCGTCCGTTCTTGATGTCCTCCTGTCCCTGGCGGATAATCTCTGCCATGGCGGGCGACGACATCAGATACTCCGTCTCGTCCATGGCCTCCTTCTTTGCCGTCAGTTTCTTCAGGTACTTCACGGCTTTCGCCATCAGCGTCTCGTCCTCGGCGATGATGCTCAACTGGCGGAACAACTCCGCGTTCATCTGTATTGCAGTCATAATCCTAACATGTTTTTATAGTTTTGTGTGTGCAAAGGTACAAATAAATATTGAATAAGCCATAAGTTCCCTAATTCTTACGTAATATAATTGTCGTTATATTTTAATCTTCTGTAATTTTTTGATTTTATTCACAAAAAGCTTGCATATATAAAATAATATCCGTACCTTTGCATTCCGTATTTA
>Ga0310786_10005895_pt1 | contig 16489 bp, 18 predicted proteins | sample AusTroGonzalo_MG_FD_203881 | JGI IMG/M metagenome (GOLD analysis project Ga0310786, IMG submission 203881) | Bovine rumen microbial communities from tropical cattle in Woodstock, Queensland, Australia - Gonzalo_03 (v2) (version 2) | ecosystem: Host-associated > Mammals > Digestive system >... | reverse complement strand
TCTTCCAATTCGGATATCCTACCAAGAATACGCGACACCATATCACAATCCGGATTTTCCATCCAATAGATAATCTCGCCACAAGTCACGTTACCATCGTTTACTGGCACCATCGCAGTTTTGCCAGAGTTAATGCAGTTCTGATAGCTCACCAGCGCCAACTTCGCATCCTCTATACCAGCCAAAGCTGCATCATAAGCAGATTGCGAGAGATCATCATTTGATGACCGCGTGATTTCCGCTACAATTGCCGCCGCAAAACTCGAAGCTACCACCACCAAAATCAATGTCGAAATCATCACTACATAAAATGATGCTGCCCCCGATTTGAACTTTGATTTCCATTTTATCATTTTATCCTCCATTCACCTGTACGGCAAAGTTAAATTTATTTATCGCGCAATAATCAAAATTTTCCGACTCATAATCATTCGGCGGAGAGCACGTGTTGCCATTTGCTTTAATATTGATACCGCCAGTCACTGTACCCAAAATAAACGACACCGAATAAAACATATTGTTCATCTCTCCACTTTCCGCTGGCCTTGCCACCGACAAATCATACAGCGCCAAAGATCCGCTCGCATTGTCGGCAAACAAATCCACTGGCTCTTCCTGTGTCAGGCCAAATTGTGTGATATCAATCACATTATTAATACCACTCAACCCTACCCTATATTGCCCGCCATTAGCGTTGATTGCCGCCATACACACCGCACGTGAACCATCTTCCACCTTCAGGAGCTTAAAAGGCTTCTCAGAACTCCAAAACGTTCTCACCTCATGTCCATTCTCGTCATTATAAATTAATTTCGCCCAGTTCCGATTTGTTTTTGCATCAAAAGTCGCTTCACTCATTTCAAAATACCCGCTGTTCCAAATATACGAGTACGTTCCGGTACAGAAAGTTCCATAAATCGGAACCTCAATCGTTTCTCCCGTACTTTCAATTCTTACCCGCTCAGTCTTCGTTAAAGTTACAAAATTATAAGCACTGTCACTTAGACATTCGTTCCGCTCTCTTTGCGACATAGCAGTACCACTATCCGTGCTCACTACACAACTACTATCTAGCGACTTAGCCGTCGAATTTTGTACAGCCGTCCTCATGTCATCCACTAAATTCATGCCGGTAGAATTTAACTGCGTCAAAGTCAAACCACGCCTGTACGCTTCCACCGTATTGCTAATAATCAATACTATCACAATTGACAATATGCCAATAAAAAGCAAAGATATAGATAATTCTATCAGCGTAAACCCTTCCCGACAAAATTTTCTTACCATAATCATATTATAGCATAGCTAATGATAAAATTGCCAATCATTTCCTACATCTGTCTTCGCCACTATCCAGGTCAATCAATTCTACCCCAGAAGAATTCCGTGCGTTCTTTATAATTCTTACGTCACGAATTAAAGCCCCTGTGCCGCCAAACCCATACGGATTTACGCAGAAATCCACATCTCTCAATTCAAATTCATCCAAATAGTCTACCAGCAAATCTTTCGTACTAGCATAATCTTCACGATAATTAGCGTCGGCAATTATCGCATTAACATCTATCACTCCATCATAATACAACGTATTTATAGTGCCAGATTTTGGGTGTCGCACTATCAAAATAGAACCTTCAAACAGCTTAGCTGCTCCATCTTTAGTTTCCGTGCTCTCAATCGTTGCAGACCAAATCGGCGTATAAGTGTCCACTATCCCAACTGGCACCACTTGTCTCTCGCCATCCTCATCCGTCTCCGTCACCACGACGTTCGCATCAAGTCTTTTTAGCATTGTTGTTACATCGCCAGTCCCTGCCGCATTAAAAGCGCTCCCTACCACATCATAAACGAACGCCTTCTGCTCAGCACCACTAGTACCGATGCTAGTTCCGTCGAGATTAGTCTCTTGCCCAAAAGTAATCAGCCTTCCATAAATCGCCAGGTCACTACGACCATTTCCGATACTCTGCGGATTAGAAACTTCAGAATAAACATTCCTGATGAAATTTGCAAAATTTTGCACCGAATCATTATAGCGTTGCTGCCAAATTGAATTCTGCGTTCCCGCCACAATCCCCACAAACAGCAGACTAGTTACGGCTAAAAACAAAGCCACTTCCACCAAAGTAAAGCCATCTTTCATTCTTCTCATATTTCCATTATAGCATAAGTTTTTAACTATTCGGAAATAGATACATCATCCATTTTTCAAAATTAGTATATTCCCTTTCTTTCTCCATTGTTATCACTGTTTTATGTTTATTTTTGGCTGCTTCTGAGTTCTCTGGCAAATACACCATGTGTTCACCTGTCACCTGTTTACCTGCAAATTTTTTCGCCGCCAATTCTTTATACTCGTCAGTTTCATAATATTCATTTTCAAGTTCCGCCGTCTCTACCGCTATTTCCAAAAGCTCTAAACTTTTCCTGTCAGAATTCAACCTCTCCACCAACCCCCAATTTCTAGACATTGCCTCAATTGACTGATACGTCCACACTAGGCACATCACGATCGCTACGACTAGCACTACATTTTCTATCGACGTAAAATCATGTTTCAGCCAATATTTTAACCGCCTTAATTTGGTCTTTACCCCATTCATATTTTCTATTATATCATTTTGTGATAAAATATACAGAGGGGGGTATAGCTCAGCTGGTCAGAGCATGCGTCTTATACACGCAGTGTCCTTGGTTCGAATCCAAGTACCCCCACCAAACGGTTTATAAAATTATTTTTATCTATTCCGCAATCTATAAATGTCTGTTAAATCCCTTGCAAAAATAGAGGGATATTTTTATGCCATTTTTACGAAAAATCACACAAAAATTATATGTTACCTCTATAATTTCGCCGGTTAAATCCCTAAAACTTTTCTTCAGCCAATATATTCCCGTCTTCGTCGTAAATTGTAGATGTTGCGTTTGCGAAACGGTAGACTACAAAATCCGGAGCGTCTAAAGTATATCCGGCTTCTTCTGCCCAATCGAATTCCGCAATGATAGCTTTCTTTGCTTCGATATTATTGCTTTCGTCTATCATTTGGCAATTTATTCGAATCCAGTTTTCGCCATCATAAGCTACTACACAGACGTTATTATTCTTAGCAATTTGTTTAGCTACATTTTTACCGGAATGTGTTAGTGCGTACATATTCCCATTAAATAGGACCGGATCGCCAAATGGACGACAACTAGGTTTATCGCCGTTGATAGTCGATACAAAGTTGACTTTGGTTCGGTTTTTTAAGAAATCAAATGTCTTTTCCATATAGACAATTATACCATTTTTGATATAAATCTTCTTTGTATACTGTTAATACCTGGCGAATCAAGCCCCACCAGATTTTATATAAATCGGCAAAATGGCCGATTTTTTAATGATAAATGTCTGTTAAGTACCTTTGCAGTAATAGTATGCAATTTTGGACTATTTTTGCAGCAAAAAAACTGCCAAAAATGTGAGTTTTACCCCTGTTAAAATATCTGTTAATACCCTAAACAATTTGGCTACCATTTATATAACTAAAAAATACTAGCATGCTCAGAGTTTCATAAATACTTCATCTGAATTTTTGAAGAAATAGATTAGCGTCGACAAAGGTGGTTGTAATGTCGCGGTATAATCTTTCAACGCTATCGCGTATGTTTGATCTCCATCGACAGTTTCATAATATATCGTCGTATCTGGTATAGCACCAGCCGTTTTTGGCACATAAAATACGGAGAGATTTGTTGGCTCGCCATCGCTATAAAGGTCGTAGAAAACATTGCCCAATTCAGAAACGTATTTTTTATAAGTAATATTATTGGAAATATTTGGTAATTTTATTTTTATACCAAGTTCAGCTATTTCCATATATCGATCAGAATCAAGAGAAACATCCACGCGTAAATCATTAATCTTTTTTTCGTATTCAAAACGTGAAATTGGCTCGTCGGGATTCTCTTGTTCCATATTTTGCTCTTCTTCTTCCTCTTCTTCCTCTTCTCTCATATCAATAGATGCGATAATCCTATCTCTTTCATCAATTCTTCTCTCCAAGTCAACAATTAGGTTATCTTTTTGCAAGCTCTGCACCATACCGTAAACACCAAATCCAATTCCACAAACCGCCACAACACACGCAACCACAGTAGCAATCTTTAATCCATTCCCGGCATTTTGTTTATTATCTACTACCGACACTGCTGGTGCTCCGGTATCAGCATTTTGTTCCATTAAATATCCTTTCTAAAATTCTTATGTTTCTATTATAACACGATTCAACTTTCCCTTAATATCTTCCTTATAGATTGTTAATACCTTCCCAATTCGCCCCCACCACAACAAGATTCAAAAAGATACCGCTTCCGCGGTATCTTTCTTTCATTAACTTCAGTCAACTAGGCTTTTTTCTTGAGCGTCAAGAAGCCATTGCGTGGATTTTCACACACAACACGGTCTGCCGGGAGGTCGCATGGCGTGCCCTTGCCACCTTTTTCGTCCTTAGTGAAGAAATAGATGGTCTGTGGTTTGCCACCGCGCAAGGTCACTTCAGATTTGTGAAGATAGTACTTGATTCCCTTACCATTAGTATGTTCGTAAGCCATTTGAGCTTCCTCCTTAAGTTAATATAATTTTATCTTATGACTAGAGAAAACAAATGTCAAGAGGTTTTCTAGGGATTTATATCACCCTAGACAAACAACAGGGACAACCTCAATACTATCCAGATGAATATTCGTATAAAAATCACAACAACTACAATCAAGGTTATTAGCAGCATCCATCCTGTCAACGTCGGCGCCCACACTGGTGAGGCGTAATTACGTCGGTATAATTCCGTAGACGGCAAATTCGCCACAATCGTATCCTGCAATTCTTCCGCAGCTGGATACTTCTGAATCTCTGTCATCATGCAGTTTATATAATTTGGGTTACTCCAGCTCCAACCATTCTGAATAGCCAGAGGCTTGCAAACATTTGATGCTAATCCATAAATATTACCATTCGGATTACTATCAGATGCCATGGTTTTTTCCGCCTCTTCTAAAGCTTTATTAGCCGCCCTCAAATACTGATGCTCCAAATAAAACGACCCCGTTCCGAAAGTTACCCGTTGTATCCCATTTTCTTCTATTACATTAATTACAATGTTGGAAAAAACAAACTCTTTTAGCCGTATTAAAGCTTCAGCTAGCTCCATTTCAGCTACATCCAATTCTTCTTCCGTCCCATCCTCGCTAATTCTCGCATCGGCAGCCAGCACCTCATCGCGCAACTCCGTCATCTTAATGTGATCTAATCTAAGCAAAGTTGCATCTATCGGAAGCAGTATTATCAACACCAAAAACAACATCCATGTTTTTATCTTTATCCGCCACTTCCGTTTTCCAACAAATTCCTTCAGCCTGCCACCCATATATAATATATATTATAGCATATACTATATATTACTCTTCGGGAATAATCGCGAGATGTGCTTCATCCAGTTGCACCTGATCCACCTCGGAAGGCGAATTCATCATAAGATCCACGCCATTGCCATTCTTTGGAAATGCCACGATGTCGCGTATATTGTCTTCGTCCTCTAGTACCATAAAAATTCGGTCTAGTCCTGGTGCTGCTCCAGCATGCGGTGGCGCTCCAAACTTAAATGCCGATAACATACCACCAAATCTCGCCTCCACGTATTCGTTATTGTAACCCAAAATGTTAAACACTTTATACATAATCTCAGGGTTGTAATTTCGCACTGCCCCCGACGCCACTTCATAACCATTCATCACCATATCATACTGATCTGCCACAATCGCCAACTTATCTTCTACCGTCTCAGCTTTTTCTAACGCTCCCAGGCCACCTTTTGGCATCGAAAATGGGTTATGTCCAAAATCCAGTTTCTTATTTTTTTCGTCCCACTCATAGAACGGAAAATCTACCACCCAAGTCAGTGCTACCTCAGAGTTTTTCTTTAATCCAAAATGATCCGCAAAAGCAATCCTAAGCTGCCCCAGCACCTTATTCACCTTCTCCCGCTCATCCGCGCCAAAGAATACCGCATCGCCGTCTTCTGCGCCGGTTTTTTCTCGCACTTCGGCAATTTCTTGCTCACTCATAAACTTCAATATTGGCGACTTAGCCTCGCCATCATTGTACAATATATACGCAAGGCCACCTGCACCTAATTTCCTCGCTTTTTCTGTAAACTCGTCAATCTCGCGCCGCGTCAATTTCGCTCCACCTTTTACGCATAAAGCCTTCACGCATGGCTGCTTGAACACTTTGAAGTCCGTATTCTTAAACACATCGGTTAACTCAATCAACTCCATGTCATAGCGAAGGTCCGGCTTATCTACACCATAAGTTTCCATCGCTATAGTAAACGGCAATCTTGGCACCGTTTCACCATCAGGAATATATTTTTTCGCTGTCTTACCGCGACACACCAACTTCTTTCCAGCAAATTCCGTCGTCAACTTTTCGTACAACGGCTGAATCTCTTTCCTTACCACTTCGCCGTCTTCCACAAATGACATCTCAAAGTCTAGCTGGTAAAAATCTCCATAAAGCCGATCGGCTCTTGGATCCTCATCACGAAAACACGGCGCAATCTGGAAATACTTTTCCACTCCACCCACCATCAAAAGCTGTTTAAACTGTTGCGGCGCCTGCGGTAAAGCATAAAATTTCCCCGGGTGCAATCTCGATGGCACCAAGAAATCTCTCGCTCCCTCCGGTGACGAATTGGCTAAAATTGGCGTCGTAACCTCCGTGAAACCTCTATCATACATATAATTTCTAATAAACCGATAAAATTCACTTCTTCTTGCCAATCGTTTTTGCATTGAAGGACGTCTGAGATCTAAATAACGATATTTCAACCTCATTTCCTCTGATGATTTCTCGCCATCATCATGCGTATTAACTGGCAACGGCTCAGAACGGTTTAGCAGTGTCAATTCGGACACCACTAGCTCAATCTCGCCTGTCGGGATATTTGGATTGATTAGTTCTGGCTCACGTTTTCGCATTTTGCCAACAGCCTTCAAAACAAACTCGTCTCTCACACCCTCAGCCAACTTAAACGCCTTCTCCGTCTCTGGCGTCACCACCAGCTGTATAATTCCGTGATTATCCCGCAAATCTATAAAAATTAGCCCACCATGATCGCGCCTACTGTTCACCCAACCAGCCACTTCAACTTCTTTGCCCAAAAATTTATTCAATTTATCAGTGAAAATTCTCATAAAACTATTATATCACATTTTTAACCAATCAGATAGTCTAGCAACATCTGCACAGTAAAAAACCCTCTTAGTTCGCCCCCAGCATCTAGCACCAAGAAATAATAACCGTTAGTTCTCCCTATCTCTTCCACCGCAAAGTTTAAAGAATCGTCCGTATGTAGATAATTTACATTCGTATCAATATACTTCTCCGCCTTATCAGTTTTACGAATCTCCAAAGCATTCAAGGCCTCCGTATGTAACACCCCCACTACTTTTTCTTTTGTATTCACCACCGGAAAATTTGTAAAGCCAGACTTATACAACTTATCTAGCGCCAACGGGCCTAATACCTCATTTGACTTCACAAACACCATCTTTGATCTTGGCGTCATCAGTTCTCCAACTTTGCGTTCATCAAAACTCATGACTGCCGCGATTCTTTCACGATCCGCCAAACTTAAAACTTTCCGTGGTGTCCTCCGAATTACCTCCACAAAATCTTCCAACGTCTCCGGGGTATATTCCAGTTTCTTCTCAGCCTTTTTCCCACGATACTTGTCCAGCTTAGGATCGATAATTTTTACTATCTTTTGCAAAAGTCGAAACCACATGTTACAATTTATTATATCACAAAGGAGTTATATGAAAAAATTTACAGGTTTTTCAAAAGCTGGTATTATCATTGGCATCACGGCAATTAGTTTTTTGGTTATCGACGGCAATAACAAAGCCACCGATTTTAACAATTACGATTTTTACTCCATTATCAGCCCAAACGCTGATAATGGCGAAATTGGCGATCATGTCAAAGGCAATCCAAACGCTCCAGTCGTCATTTTCGAATACGCCGATTTCCAATGCGGCTATTGTGCTCTCATGAATCCCCGCGTCAACAACATCGTTGAAGAAGCGAACGGCAACCTAGCCATAGTTTATCGCAATTATCTACTTTCTTACCACCAAAATGGCACCGCTGCCGCCTCCGCCGCCGAAGCTGCTGGGTTGCAAGGCTACTGGAAAGAGTACTCTGACAAGCTCTTCTCCGAACAAGACGAATGGGCATACGCATCCGCCTCTGAGCGCACTGCACTCTTTAACAAATATTTCGAATCCGTCACCAACGGCAATGGCAATCTTGAGCAATTCACTAGCGACCTTTCGTCAGCAAATGTTTCCAAAAAAATCAAATTCGACATGGGTATCGGCAAACGCCTCGATATCCCCGGCACCCCATCTTTCTATATTGATGGCCAAATCATTGACTACGGCAACAAAAATGGTAGTAGTATTGTCATAAATGACACCACGATTTCCTGGGATCACCAACTCACTGGCGATGAATTCAACCAACTCATCTTCGATATCATTGATGCCAAGCTTGGCACTGAATAATCCTGTACAAAAATACCCCTCGCTCTCGAGGGATATTTTTGACTGAATTTAAATCTCGATAAACTCTTGCCATTCAGCAGGAGCAATCGCAGACTTCCGCACATTCGTGCGCTTCAGTCTCTTGGCGATACGCATGTATCAAATATTCTCCTTAATGTTTTATCGTTCACGACCGTGCTCCGCAACTATACATCGACCTAGTCACGTAGCCACCCACCTCGCAGATAAATTGGGAAACTTTAACGAACGATAGTATCTATTCTAACAAATCTTTCAAGTCAGTGCAAGCATATTTTTATGGTAGGGCAGGTTGGAATCGAACCAGCATTGTATCCTTAGAGGGGATATGTCCTATCCGTTGAACGACTGCCCCATACCACACTATATATTATACACTATTCTTCGGGTTTTCTCAACTTGTAATAGATGGACGGCGCAAAACGAATCGGCGCTAGTGCCTTCTGTGCCACATCTTCCATCTTAACCAAGTTATCAGTCTTAAACACCTTCTTCAGTGTGCGACTCCGAAAATTTGACACCGAAAGCACCCGCTCACACCTAAAACCGGTATTTTTAAAAATTTCTTCCACGTACTTCGGATGATAATTATAAAATCCATCCTTGCTGATTTCCTTATAGTTCGCCACCTTCTTATCAAATGGATTAACCTTACTTCGCCCAGTTACAAATCTCATCATCTTCGGCAAAGTCCTTTTGTTTGCCACTTCAATCACTGCCACCCCACCCGGCTTCAACACTCGGTACAACTCACTCATAGCTTTTTGCATATCTTTCAAGTGATGCGTCACCCGCACCATCATCAGACCGTCTAGCTCGTTGTCTTTGAACGGTAATGCATAAATATCACCAGCTTTCGTTTCTATTCTGTCGCCATAAATCTCTTTCGCCTGTTTTAGTTCGGTCTTTGAATAATCAAAAATATAAATCTTATGTGCCCTTTTCAAATATTCATTCGCTAATCTTCCGTACCCGCCACCGATATCGGCAAATTTCTCCATACGTTTTGGCAACAACTTTCGAATCGCCATTCTATCTGCTTGGTCCTCATACTCGCGATCTACATTCTCCCAAAATTCTTTTTTGTAGTCATAACCGTTATAATCTGAAATAACTTTTTCACTCATATATCTATTATATCACACGTGACACTTCTTTAAGCGTAGTTTCACCTTTTAGCGCCGCAATCACGCCTTTCTGTTCCAAAGTCAACATTCCATTTTTCTTTGCTGCAGTCTCAATCGCAACATTATTAATATCAGTTATGTCGCCACGAATAAATTTCTGTACGTCCTCATTCACCACCATCTGCTCCATAATCACCATCCGCCCCGCATAACCAAACGGATCATCATTCGTCACCACTGGCTCATATAGTTTCAGATTTTCCATATCAACCTTCGGCAACTTTCCTTCCGGCACACCTTCCAACACTTTTCGAATATATTTTACTTCTGCCTCATCAGCAGAACGTTCTTTTTTCGAATCAGACAACTTCCTCAAAAGCCTTTGTGCCACAATCAAACGAATCGAACTTGCAAAAATCGGATTCACGCCAATAAGATCAATCATCCGCGAAAACGCCGCTGCCGTAGAATTCGCATGGAACGACGACAGCACCAAATGCCCAGTAATCGAAGCCTGGATTGCCGTCTTGGCCGTATCCGCATCACGAATCTCCCCCACCATCACTACATCCGGGTCTAACCTTAGTACTGAACGTAGCCCCTCCGCAAACGACCCCCCTGCACTCGTATTGATTGGTATTTGCGAAATACCAGTAATACCATATTCAATCGGGTCTTCCAAAGTAATAATCTTTCGTTCTGTCGTATTCAAAGCATTGAGCATCGAATAAAGTGTCGTGGATTTACCAGAGCCAGTCGGCCCCACCATTAGCACCATCCCCCTCGGATGCGAAATTATCTCATTAATCTTTTCTCTTTCATCAACCGACAAACCAAGTAAATCCAAGTTCAGCAATGTTTCATCGAAATTAAATAATCTCAGTACTGCGTCTTGTCCATACATCGTCGGGATCGTTTCAACGCGAATATTCAGCGTGTGCGTCACGCCGCCCAAAGTTACGTCTTTTTGCATATGTCCAGACTGCGGTTTATTCGACGCTGTCGAAACATTCGCCCGCGAAGACAACTCACCCATAAATACGCGATATTTGTCTTTATCTATATCTGCCACCGGGTGCAAAATCCCATCCACACGCATCCTGATACGAATTTCACCACGCATATTTTCAATATGAATATCACTCGCCCCCAACTTATCCGCCTGATCAATGAGAAAATCAAAAACCTTGTCCGTCGAAACCGAATTAAGCGTTCGCGACACCTCAGCAATCGTTTCCGAATCCCCTTCTCCGCCGATTTTAATATCATCATATTTTATTTCTTTAGGCGGATCATATCTCAATATCAAATTCCGATATGCTGATGCAGAAATCAAGAAAAAATCCGCCCTCTCGCCTTTGTCAGCATACTCCTGTCGCATCTTCTGGATCAATGATCTTGGCGTCTGGCTCGTCACCATAAACTGAAAATGCTCTTCCCCGCCACCTTTATGCAACGGCAAAATAAAATCCCGCCGCATTTCCTCCACCGTCAAAAGCCCTTGCGTCAACGGAATGTTAGACTCGAATCTTCGCGTATCCAAATACGGCAAACCCAAAATCCGCGCTCGCCCAACCGTCGCTTGTTCATCATTCTCTCGCCTTTTTATTTGGATTTCCTGCTCATTCATAGTATATATTATAACATAAACATTTTAATTTTCAGCATAGCTATGATATAATGTTCCCATGGCAAGAAAAGTTACACTGCGACCAGTTGCAAAACAAAATCGCAATAATAACCACAAACACAGCGACAAGCGCAAACATCCGCGCCTCAAAAACGGCCGCTAAAAAATTAAGCCCTCAGGGCTTATTTTTTATGATACCTTACAAAAGATATGGCGGAAGGGACAAGATTCGATTCGAAGAACGAATCTTGTTTTTTGTAATATCTTGCAAAAGATATGGCGGAAGGGACAAGATTCGAACTTGCGATACTTGCGTATGCTGGTTTTCAAGACCAGTGCCTTAAACCACTCGGCCACCCTTCCACCAATTATTATAACATATTACTCGGCGTTTGTGTATACGTTCGTTACATCGTCCAAATCATCAATTGCGCCAAGCAATTTTTCGAGTTTCTCAGCATTCTCACCTTCCACTGGCACATAAGAGTTCGGCACATATTGCAGTTCTGCGCTCGTGACAGTTTTACCAGCATCCACCAAGGCTTGGCGAACTTTCATCAAATCCGACGCCGCTGTATATATTATAGTGCCATCGTCCTCATCAGACACATCTTCAGCCCCCGCCTCTAGTGCTGCCATTATCGCCTCATCACCTTTTTCGCCAATTTCAATCACACCTTTCCGTGCAAATTGAAACATCACACTGCCTGGCTCCGCCATTCGGCCACCAGTCTTGTCTAACGTATGACGCACTTCCGGCATCGTTCTATTTTTGTTGTCAGTCGCAACCTCAATTATAATTCCAACCCCGCCCGGACCGTAAGCTTCGTAAACCTCCTCAATCAACGCCGCCGCCGATTTGTCCGCTACTCGCGCAATCGCTCGTTCAATATTTGCCTTTGGCATATTAGCAAGTCTAGCCTTTTCTAGCACCATCGCCAGCGAAGGATTCATAGCCGGATCCGTACCAGCTCGTGCCGCAATCGCAATTTGATTACCGATCTTAGTAAAAAGCGCTCCTCTTTTAGCATCCACCACAGCCTTCTGCCGCTTGGTTGTCGCCCATTTGCTATGTCCTGACATAAATCACTCCAAAAATAAATTAATACTTAACTTAATTTTATTTTACCACTTTTTAGGCACTCTGTCCACCGTCCGAGCCGTCAGTCTCTTTGGCTCGCTCAGCTTCAAATCGCGCCCGCACTTCTTTTTCAATCATTTCTCTTCGTACCTGCTCTTCAATTTCTGCTCTTAATTCCGCATCAGTCTTAGCCGGTGGCATAGTTTGCTGTGGTTGCACGACTGGTTGAACCTGTTGCAACCTGTCATTCTCCATCTTTTTCACCTCTGCCATGTGGCGACTTTTTTCATTACTAGACATCACCACCGTCGCAACCGTCACAGCAAACCAGGCTACACCAACGAAAATCGCCAACATGCCGAATCTGCCTGCCAACTCCGAATCAAATTCATAATCACAAAAGTTCATTATAGTTAAATAAATTGCCTCATAAAAAGCCAGCGCTACCGAAGTCAATTTAAGTGGTCTTACCAATCCTTTTCTGCCGCCCTCATAGATAACCCCCATCGCCCCATAGTGCATACGCCTTTCCCCCAATCAGGATTCCAACACAGCAAAATCCAAAACAGCGCCCAAAAAATATTCGTTATAAGCCCAAACAAGGCAAAAGACTGCACAGTCATATCTTTAACGGCCACCATTTTAAAATTATTTACACTCACCACTAACATCACCGCCAAAATCAGCATTGTACCTATAAATTTCCCAATCGTATCATACGCCGACGTGCCACCGAGCAAAATCATTATTGCCCCCAGCACCACGCCGCCTATCAACATCCAAATCGCTGCCTTCAAAACATATTTACGGATGCCTTCTATTCTTTCTAGATTTTCTTTACTTATAATACTACTCATGCTTCCATTTTAACATGTTTCTAATTTTCTTCCACAAGAAAACTACAACAATAAACGCATAAATCAGAAACACTTCCGCACGATATGGTTCCATCTTAACCAAAAATTGCTCCATCGATCCAAAAAATTCCACCACTACAATATGAAAATCCAAAAGCCTAGTCGCCAACCACGAAATCGCGATTCCTATCCCCGGCACGCCCGCCACTACGCCAGTCACAAACACAAGCCCCATCGCCCACGCCAAAGTCGGCAAAATTAACAAATTCGCAATTACCGATATCAAAGACACTTGTCCATAATAATATAGCACAATCGGCAATGTCATTATTGTCGCGCTTAAAGTTGTCAGCACCACTCCACTCACAAATCCTGGCTTCTTTTCCCCATAAAAAAATTCTTGTATTTTTGGCCCCATTATCATAATTCCTGCAAAACTAGCAAAAGAAAGTAGCCACCCAAGATTCAGAATAAAATTTGGATTCACCATCAAAGTCCCCGCTGCCACCATTAAAATCATTCGCCAAGCCGCAATTTTTCTCCCCACATACCACGCTAGTAGCGTCAAAATCGCCATTACCCCAGCTCTTAAAATCGAAGGTGTCCACCCTACCATTGCCATGAAAAAAATCACAAATAATATCGAAAATATCAATCCCGCAAATCTCGAAATTCGTCCAAAAATCTTCTTCGCAACTTCCACCAAAATTGACAAATGCGCCCCACTCGCCACCACAATATGGGTAAGCCCCACTACCCTAAGCGCTTCGTCTAATTCATCTGGCAAGCCAGACTTCATCCCCAGAAGATACGATAAACCCAAGTTTACTTCTGGTTCTGGTATCAATTTCTCTATTCTTCCCGCAAACCAATTTCTCACTCTAAGTACCAAATTGCCTGGCTCTGGTCGTCTGTGCGCCACTACCGTTGGCCGCCACAAATATCCCGCATAAGTCCCGAAGCCTTCGCCCATTTTACCAGATAGCACTACCGTATCGCCCCGCGCTAATTCCTGATTTTTATAACCAGTTACGTACAAACTCCCTGCACTTTCCCATTCTCCATTTTCACCAAAGCTTAAATTCCCCAGCTTAAACTTCGTTCCCCCATCATCAGTTTCCGGGTCGCCCTCAATCACACCGCTCACCACCACAGTTTGCCCATAAAACCCCCGAATGTAATCTTGTCCTTTTAGCTCCGTCGCTATCCGAAAAAACGCCAGAATCATACCTGCAATTAACGCCACCACCATAAATACAAATTTTGGTTTCAAATATGCAAACACGAGCATCAAAAGCGCCACCCCACACCACCATGCCGACGCGAAATAATTTATCCGAAATACCAGACCAAGAATCGCCCCCGCCACTACACCCGCGCTTAAAGCTACCACAAAATACGACTGATGCAAATCTCTCCACAATAATTTCAGCATGCGCCATATCTAGCATACCACGCCAGGTTTTACAACCCCCTACCTGATATGATATAATATACCTCATGCACCCGTAGCTCAGTGGATTAGAGCACTAGTCTTCGGAACTAGGTGTCGTAGGTTCGAATCCTATCGGGTGTACCACCTGCACCCATAGCTCAACTGGATAGAGCGTCAGCTTCCGGAGCTGAAGGCTAGAGGTTCAAATCCTCCTGGGTGTACCAAAATCAAAAAGTATGATATAATCAAAAAACGTGGTACCGTAGCTCAGTTGGTTAGAGCGTGGGACTCATAAGCCCAAGGTCACTGGTTCAAACCCAGTCGGTACTACCATTTTTTATGTTATAATTAATTTATGAAAAAGAAACAAGGCTTTACTATTTTAGAACTTATCATCGTGGCAGTTTTTGCTTCACTACTTTTAATTCTTTTCTTCATACAAAAAAACAACCTTGACGCTTTTGAGCGCGACGAGGATCGTAAAACCGCCATCAACGCTATGTATTACGCTCTCGAAGAAAGTTTTTACAAAACTCACGGCTACTATCCTGAAACTATTTCCGAAGAAAACATCACCGTCATCGACCCAGCTCTCTGGACTGACCCTCTTGGATTTAATCTCGGCGATCCCCTCAGCTCTTACTCTTATCAACCCGCAAATTGCGAACAGGGTCATTGCAAAGAATACACCTTAAAAGCCGACCTCGAAAAAGAAGACGCCTACACCAAGTACAATCGCAATTAAACTATTCTTCCTCTGTCTTAGCCAATTTCTTACTCTTTTTTGCTTCGGTAATCAAATCTGAAACCGCCTTGAGCTCACTCGGCGAGATATCAGAATACGTCAATGTGTAAGTCGTTTCATCCCCAACTGTAGATAAGCGAAAGGTCCCATAATGAAATAACTTCTGCAATATCCCGCCCTGGTGAAAACTTGCATCTTCAATTGACGACAAATCAATCATATTTACTGATGTCGCCATAGGAGACATCATCGCCATCTGAATCGCATGCTTATTCGTGACAAATAGACGATTCCCGCGATAAATCATCAACGCTACCGCTCCTGCAATCAACACTGTAGCCGTCAGCACCAATAATAAAATGTGCACGAAGTTCTTACCCATATCATCTAGCACACTTTGCCCATAATCTACCACTACCATCGCAAGCAAAATCACCATAAGCCCCAGTATCACTCCGCCAAAAATCGCCACAAGGCACATCTTCGTCCGTCTAAACACAAACTCCACATATTCATCATCCTCAAGTTTTAGTTTCGGAAAATCCTTTACGCTCCTATCATGTCTGATTCGGTTCAACTTCTCATTCATTTTTGCTCCTTTCCATCATTATATATTAACATTCATCTTTTGCAAATGCTGTCGCCCCTTTTCCGTTACTACTCGCCCCTTCGGCGTCCGCGCCAGAAGCCCCATCTGCAACAAATACGGCTCATAATAATCTTCTATTGTCGCCGCCTCGTCGCCCGTCAAAGCCGCAATCGTCGTGAGTCCCACCGGACGGTCGCCATAATTTTCATACATCAGCCTCAGCATATTCCTATCGGCCGGATCTAATCCCAAATAGTCCACCTCCATCAACTGCAAAGATTTCTCCGCCGTTTTTTTGTCAATAATTCCATCTCCGTTCACATCGGCGTAATCTCGCACTCGCTTAAAAATCCTATTCGCAATTCTCGGCGTGAGACGTGAACGTGTTGCCAGTAATTTC
>Ga0310786_10005894_pt1 | contig 16489 bp, 12 predicted proteins | sample AusTroGonzalo_MG_FD_203881 | JGI IMG/M metagenome (GOLD analysis project Ga0310786, IMG submission 203881) | Bovine rumen microbial communities from tropical cattle in Woodstock, Queensland, Australia - Gonzalo_03 (v2) (version 2) | ecosystem: Host-associated > Mammals > Digestive system >... | reverse complement strand
GTTTGAAGGCTCGCCGGAAGAAGGTCTGAGCCGTGATGACGAGGCGGCATCAATCTGGGCAAAACACCTTCCCGCAGACCATATTCTCAACGGCAACAAGCATGATAACTTCTGGGAGATGGGCGATACCGGTCCTTGCGGTCCGTGTTCGGAAATCCATGTGGATAGCAGGTCAGAGGACGAAAAACGAAAGGTCAGTGGACGAGAGTTAGTGAACAAAGACCACCCGCAGGTGATTGAGATATGGAACATTGTATTCATGCAGTTCAACCGCAAGGCAGACGGCTCCTTGGAACCGCTCGCCAACAAAGTAATTGATACCGGTATGGGCTTTGAGCGTCTTGTGCGGACGATTCAAGGCAAACAATCCAACTACGACACGGATGTGTTCCGACCGATGCTGCGTAAGATTGGCGAATTGACAGGCGCCGAATATGGCAAAGACGAGAATATTGATATCGCTATGCGAGTTATTGCAGACCATATACGTACAATTGCCTTTGCTATCACAGACGGACAACTGCCAAGTAACGAGAAAGCCGGATACGTCATTCGTCGTATCTTGCGTCGTGCCGTGCGTTACGGTTATACGTTCTTGGGACAGCGTGAGGCGTTCCTTTACAAACTTGTGCCGCAACTCATTGCTGACATGGGTGAGGCTTACCCGGAACTATGCAAGCAACAGCAACAAATAACGCCTGTCATCAAAGCCGAAGAAGAGGCCTTTCTGCGCACGCTTGACAAAGGAATCTCTCTGCTGGATAAACTGATGGAGGACGCTCGAAAGGCGGGCAAAACCGAAATATCCGGCGTGGATGTGTTCACGCTCAAAGATACGTTTGGATTCCCGCTGGACCTCACCGAACTCATTCTGCGAGAAAATGGAATGACTACCAACGAGGACGAATATAACAAAGCCCTCGAGCACCAGAAAGAAATGGGACGCTCCGCCAATAAACAAGATCTTGGCGACTGGACGGTCCTCAAAGAAGGTGATACCGAGTTCGTCGGCTACGATACGCTTGAGTGCGAGACCGAGATCCTCAAATACCGCAAAGTCACGCAGAAAGGCAAAGATTTCTATCAGGTTGTGCTCTCCAAGACGCCCTTCTATGCTGAAATGGGTGGAGAAGTAGGAGACACAGGATATTTACGATTGGACGATTTACGATTTACGATTGTGGATTGTAAGCGGGAGAATGGATTGCCGGTACATATTATGTTGGAACTCCCCGCCGATGTACAGGCAAAATTCATCGCACAAGTTGATGCAGAGCGTCGTCAGGCAATTGCTTGCAACCACTCGGCTACACATATTATTCATTACGCCTTGCGTAAGGTGCTCGGCGAACATGTCGAGCAAAAGGGTAGTCTTGTTACGCCGGATAGTTTGCGCTTCGACTTTAGTCACTTCCAGAAAGTGACACCGGAAGAACTGCGTGAGGTGGAGAAACTGGCGAACAAACTGATTCGCGAGGATATGCACCTTGAAGAAAGCCGTCACACGCCGATAGCCAAAGCCAAAGAAATGGGCGCTATGGCACTTTTTGGCGAGAAGTACGGCGACGACGTGCGTGTTATCAAGTACGGCCCTTCAATAGAGCTCTGCGGTGGCTGTCACGTAAGCAGTACCGGTAAAATAGGAACTGCGCGAATAATCACGGAAACCAGCGTTGCTGCGGGTATTCGCCGTATAGAAGCAGTAACTGCCGCCAAAGTGGATGAAATGTATTACAAGCAGTTAGACCTTATGAGCCAATTGCGTACGCTGTTTAATAATGCGCCTGACCTCTCCGGAGCTATCCATAAAGCCATCGAAGAAAATGCCGACCTCAAAAAGCAAATCGAAGACTTCGTGGCAGAGAAGGTGGCATTGTATCGTGACAAACTAATCAACATGGCACAAGACTTTAACGGTATCAAACTTGTGCGTCTGGATGGCGAAACCGACCCGAACATGATTCGTGGTGTGATGCCTTTGCTCCGTAGCAAGTTTACGGACATTAAGTTTGCCGTAGTGGGTGCCACGCAATGGGAAGGCAAACCGATGATTTCCGTCTTCCTGTCTCAGCCGTTGGTGGATGAAGGCAAGAACGCAGGAGCCATGATTAAGTCAGCCGCCAAACATATCCAAGGTGGTGGCGGCGGTCAACCGTGGATGGCGACTGCCGGTGGTCGAGACGTTAACGGCCTCAATGCCGCCATGGAGGAACTCCTTAACAGCTTAACAATTTAACAATTTAACGTAGTGAAACTACTAACCTCATATTTGCCCGGACACGTACGTAGTGCAATTCGTTTCGTCATTCTTGGATTGACCGGAACCGTTGTACAGACCTTGTTTTTTATGGGGGCGATGTGGTGTCTGCACCAGCCGGAAAAGAACAGCCTGCTGTATTTCGTGGCGTTTGGTATTGGTTTTGTTATGGAGATGATACCCAACTATTTCCTGAGTGCGTGGTACACCTTCAGTTCTAAACCGAGTTGGAAGAATGCCGGAGGATTCCTGCTTGCGAGGGCGCTAAACCTCGTTATACAGTTCGGCTTGTTGCCTATTCTGGTACACTTGCTTCCGAATTGGAACGATGGAAATATCGGTTTTGTGGTTATTCTCATTGCCGGTGTTATCAACTACCTCGTCTTGCTGCTGTTCTTCAAAAAAAAGAAAGAAGAGCAGAAATAACATTTTAACACTTTAACAACTTAACGCGGCTCTGCCGCATCATACCATGAAAATCTACAAAGCGAACATTTTGTTTACCCCCACGCCGGGCAAGTTGGAAATCATTCCTCACGGCTACGTGGTTGTGCGTTCAAACGGCTTGATAGAAGGCGTTTACAAGGAACTGCCGGAAAATATGGACTGGCGCCGACAAGTGATAGACTTCGGCGATAAGTTGCTGATTCCTGCATTCAACGACCTGCACGTTCATGCGCCGCAGTATCGAAACATGGGCTTGGCGCTCGACCTCGAACTACTTCCGTGGCTCAATACCTACACTTTCCCCGAAGAGACCAAGTATGCCGACCCTGAGTATGCGCGTCGGATGTATCGCCGCTTCGTTCACGAACTATGGATGCAAGGCACTATGCGTAGTGCCATCTTCGGGACTATTCATCCTGAATCCACCCGTATCTTGGCGGATTTGTTTGTTCAAGCCGGAATGGGAGCATATGTCGGTCTTGTGGGCATGAACCGCAATAGCCCTGACACGCTGCAAAATACCACAGCCGAGGTGATAGAAGGCATGAAGATGCTGAAGGCACACTTGGACGAACATGGCAACGATGGCCTCGTTCAGCCGATTATCACGCCGCGATTTGTGCCTTCTTGCTCCGATAAGATGCTCCGTGCTTTGGGCGACTTTGCCGCCGAGACAGGACTGCCCGTTCAATCGCACCTGAGCGAGAATCGCTCGGAGATAGATTGGGTAAAAGAACTCGAACCCGACTCAACCTGCTATGGCGATGCATATAACCGTTATGGCTTGTTCGGACAAACGCCAACCTTGATGGCACATTGTTGCTATACTGACGGCGAAGAGATGGAACTCATGCGCAAGAATGGTGTCTATGTCGTTCATTGCCCGATGTCGAACAGCAACCTCTCAAGCGGTATGGCGCCCATTCGTAAGTTCCTCAACGCCGGCATCAATGTGGCGCTGGGTACGGACGTATCCGCTGGACACCATATGTCGATGTTGCGCGTTATGCAATACGCGATACAAGTCAGCAAGCTCAATTATGCCCAAACCCGCGGAGAAATGCCTTTCCTCAGCCTAAGCGAAGTGTTCTATCTTGCCACCAAGAGCGGCGGTGCTTTCTTCGGCAAAGTGGGGAGCTTTGAGCCCGGCTATGAATTTGATGCGTTGTTGGTTGATGACAGTTATCTCAATTACGATAACTATACCTTGGAGCAGCGTCTGGAACGGTATATTTATCTTGGCGATGACAGGGACATCAAGCGTCGTTTCTGCCGTGGTCAAGAGATTATGGAACCTGTATATTGAAATTCTATCGCGCCATAGAAGGTCTTCGGCTTGACGAGTATCTGCAGTTGGAGCAGGACCTCGCCAAGCAGGTGCAAGAACCGACGGTTTTTACGTGGGTGGTGGCACCAACGGTTATCTTCGGGCAACACCAAATCCGCGAGCAAGAAGTGAACGAAGCTTACTGCCGCGAGCACGGTATCCACATCGTTCAACGCAAGAGTGGGGGAGGTTGCGTCTATGCCGACGAAGGAAACGTTATGGTCTCGTTCCTTGTTCCGACCGAACATGTCCGGCAGACATTTGAGCAATATATGGCGCTGATGGCAGAGGTGCTTCGCAAGATGGGCTATCCGGCAGTAACAACCGAACACAACGATATCCTTGTTGACGGACACAAAGTCTCGGGTGCAGCTTGTTATTCCGTAGGAAACGTAGCGATTGTGCACGCCACAATGCTCTATGATGTTAATCTTGAAGCCCTACAGCAAGCAATCACGCCTTCAGCCGCCAAACTTGCCAAGCATGCCGTTTCCTCCGTCCGCCAACGTGTTACCAACCTCCGCACCATTCACGACCTCGGTACAACACTTGAGTTCCGGAAGCAGTTGGAACAGATGCTCAAATAAAAACAAAACTATCATACAAATGAAAAAACAATTATTCTCTATAGTTATTGTTGCGTTTTGTCTGATCTCATGTCATACAAAATATGACGAATCCATGACTTATGCAAAATATGCTCCTATTCCAAACATGTTACCCAATATGGATGTAGCATGGAGTACAGAAACTGGATTCAAGGATTTAGCCATCGTGAAAGCTACCGTACAAAATGACCTGCAAAATAATGTCATTAATTACGGCGTCGGACCTCAATGTGGTAAAATAGTTGTATCTGTTCAAGAAATTAGTGATAGTTTGGGCGTGGCTGGTATTTTATGGGGGCTTTTAGATATGTACTGCCATACCATGTTTGGAATTCCTTTTTGTGCTCGGCATGTGCATGTTGCGTTAACTTTTAACATATATAATCAAAATAATGAGATTATTGCAAGATATTTATATCGAGGATATCAAAAAAGATATCTTGCCATTTACTATTCAAAAGACTCGCAAACAGCTATAGTTCTTGCAACAAGAAATGCGTTATCAGAATTTCATCGTGATGTAAATCGAGATATGCAGTCTTTAATAGCTCAACTTCAGCCTGAAGGAAAGAAAAAGAAGGTTATAATTGAACAGCAGGAAGAACCTGTCATGAGCCAATCAGATGTTGACATCAATATTCCTAAATCCAACACAAGTAATCCTAATACCTTTGTCGTTATATATGCTAATGAGGATTACAAACGTGTAGGTAAAGTGCCGTTCGCTAAGCAAGATGGTCAAATTTTTGCTGAGTATTGCAAAACAACACTTGGTGTTCCGGAAAAGAACATCCATTTGGTCGAAAATGCGACACTTAATGATATGCGGAGTGAAATATATTGGCTATCTCAAATATGTGACGCTTTTAATGGTGACGCAAAAGTAATTGTTTATTATTCTGGTCATGGCATTCCTGATGAATCAGAAAAGACATCTTACATTTTACCTGTAGACGGAGATGGAAATCACGTAAACTCCGGTTATAAACTAAATGATTTTTATGAAGATTTAGGCAAAATGCCTGCAAAGATGATATGTGTCTTTATGGATGCTTGTTTTTCCGGAATGCGTAAGGATGGTGAAGCACTCGTTCCGGCGCGGGGAGTGGCATTAAAAGCAAAATCTGGAGTGCCGCAAGGCAATATGGTGGTCTTTTCTGCTGCGCAAGGGGATGAAACGGCGTATCCTTATACGGACAAACAGCATGGATTGTTAACATATTATTTACTTAAGAAGTTACAAGAAAGCAAGGGAGATGTTACATTGCAGGAATTAGGCTCCTATATAACAAACAATGTGCGTAAAAAATCTCTCGTAGAGAATAACAAACCTCAAACACCTTGTATTTCTCCCTCTTCCGCAGTCGCAGACACTTGGCAGACATGGAAACTCAAATGACCAAATGGCCAAATAAATGATAAAATGGTAAATGACTAAATAGTAAATGTCTTTATGGAAATTTCCCAACGCGCGGTGAACATGCCGCAATCCCCGATTCGTAAACTGGCAAAGTACGCTGACGCAGCCAAACGCAACGGTGTACATGTATATTACCTCAACATCGGTCAGCCGGACATCAAAACACCGCAATGTGCCTTGGACGCCGTGCATAATTTGAGCCGCGAAATTCTCGACTATTCGCCCTCACAAGGTACGCAATCCCTGCGAACAAAGATGGTTGGCTACTATGCGGAATACGGCATTGACCTATCGCCCGATGAGATTATTATCACTTCTGGTGGTAGCGAGGCTATTCTGTTTGCATTTATGGCGTGCCTCAACCCTGGCGACGAGATTATCGTAACCGACCCATCCTACGCCAACTACATGGCATTTGCTATTTCATGCGGTGCGGTTGTCAAGTCTGTCAAGACCCATATTGAAGACGGCTTCAAGCTTCCGCCGGTAGAGGAGTTTGAGAAGCAGATTACCGACAAGACCCGCGCCATCCTGATTTGCAATCCCAATAACCCGACCGGTTATCTCTATACCAAACAGGAGATGAAGCAGATTCGCGATATCGTCAAGAAGTACAATCTTTATCTCTTCTCTGACGAGGTTTACCGCGAGTTTATCTACACCAAACGTCCTTATATTTCTGCCTTCCACTTGGAGGGAATCGAGGAGAATGTAGTCCTTGTGGACTCTGTTTCGAAGCGCTATTCTGAGTGTGGTATTCGTATAGGCGCCCTTATCTCTAAGAATAAAAATGTGCGCGAAGCCGTTATGAAATTCTGTCAGGCACGCCTTTCGCCGCCTTTAATCGGTCAAGTAATAGCCGAAGCCTCGCTTTCGACCCCGCAGGAATATATGGAGGAAGTTTATGACGAATACCTCGCACGACGCAACTTCCTCATTGACCAGCTCAACCAGATTCCTGGCGTTTTTGCGCCGACTCCGATGGGAGCGTTTTATCTCATGGTCAAACTGCCGGTTGACGATGCCGAGAAGTTCTGCAAATGGTGTCTCGCGGACTTTAGCTACGAGGGACAGACTATCATGATGGCACCCGGAAACGGTTTCTATACCGAACCCGGCGAAGGAAAAGACCAAGTCCGCATGGCGTATATCCTCAACAAAGACGATCTCCGCAAAGCGATGATTGTACTCCGCAAAGCGCTTGAAGAATACAATAAAAAGTAAGAAAAACGTCTCTGTAACTACTTGATTTACAATACCAAAGTCCTAACATAGTCCTAACATAGTCCTTACATAGTCCTAACATTACTTTGCCACTACTATGAAACAAGTATGATTTATCAAGATGCGATACAATATCTTTATGCTTCTACGCCCGCCTTTCATCTGGTGGGCGCAGATGCTTATAAACCCGGCTTGCAGAACACAATTGCTCTGATGGACTATCTTGGCAACCCACACACGAAGTTCAAAAGCATTCATGTCGCGGGCACTAACGGCAAAGGCTCTACATCTCATCTCATCGCCGCAGTTCTCCAATCTGCCGGTTACAAAGTAGGGCTTTATACTTCGCCGCATTTGGTGGATTTCCGCGAGCGAATCCGCATCAACGGTCAGATGATTCCCGAAGAGAAGGTCGCACAATTTATTACCGCGCAACAATCATATTTGGATAGCCTCAAGCCATCGTTCTTCGAGACCACGATGGCACTTGCCTTTGATTACTTCGCCCGCGAAAAGGTTGATATCGCCGTTGTTGAAGTCGGACTTGGCGGACGTTTGGATTCAACCAATATCCTCACACCGGTCCTTTCTGTAATTACCAATATTGGCTTTGACCACACGGAGTTCTTAGGAAATACCTTGGCTAAGATTGCCGCTGAGAAAGCCGGTATTATCAAGCCGAATGTGCCCTGTGTCATTGGCGAAACAGACCCCGAAACAATGCCGGTCTTTCTTGACGCGGCGCAAAAGGCAAACATCCTCGGCGATGGACTTGAAACCACCAATTGCCGCATTTGGTTTGCAGATCAATGCGGTTATCTCCGTAAATGCCGCAAGCGCGATATCCCCGACTGCCAACTTAAAGGCAGCTATCAGGACAAGAACCAGCAAACAGCCTACGTTGCGTTGCAGGTTCTAAGGAATAATATCAATTATCAATTATCAACTATCAACTATCGCGAGGGTTTTGCTCAAGTCTGCTCCTTAACCGGCTTGCGGGGTAGGTGGGAGGTTCTCTGCGACAAACCACTCACCATCTGCGATACCGGTCACAACTCGCATGGCCTCAAATACGTCTTTGACCAACTGCAAAAATCAAAAATCCAAAATCCAAAATCTCAAATCCACATTGTTTTTGGTATGGTCAATGACAAAGATGTTGACGAAGTCCTCAAACTCATGCTGCAAGACGCACATTACTATTTCACCCAAGCCCAAACTCACCGTGCAATTCCTTCTAAGGAATTACAAGCCATGTTCGGCAAGGGGAAGGCATTTCCAACCGTTGAAGTAGCCATCAGAGCGGCACAAAAAGTAGCCACCGACGAAGATATAATCTTCATCGGCGGCAGCAATTACGTTGTGGGCGAAGCCCTTACGTTGTTTTAGAATTTGTAGCGTACACCAATGGTGATACCTTCATACAGACCACCTGTATTGAAAGCAACATTGCCACCACCAATGCCAACGCCGACTATCGGACGCCAATCAACGGAAAGTTGCAACGGAAACCAGAAATCATACTCGATACCAAAGTGACCGGCCGCACCTACATAACCTACAGCAGGATTGGTGTTTACGAAACAACCACCACCGGCACCAACACCCATGTACCAGTGCCATTCGCCCTTTTCATTCCAAGGAACAGTCGCTCCAAACGGATCAATCCAGTCATAAGTAACGATTCCACTAATACCCCATGCTTGACCGCGACCTACGGCAAGAGGAGTATAAACAGCTACATCCAACATGTTGGCTTCACCGAAACCATGTTGATAACTGAAACCGATGCCACCACCGAGGTTTGCACCGATTGCACGAGGTTGTGCAGCTGCGTAAGCTACGCTAACAATTGCCATTACAGCAATAAGTAAATACTTTTTCATACGCTTAAAATAATAAATTATTGTTGTTTTTGTTATGTTTTTTCAATAAAACGCGCAAAATTACTATATTTTTCGCAATTGTGCAAATCATTTGCACTTTTGTCATTTATAAGTGGCAAAATGAGCCGGTTTAATTCACTTTATGGCTTAATATCCCGTCCATCTCTTGCAATTTCAACCAGTGGTAGAAGTCCTTTGTTATGGTAATCGGGTGACTTTGTGCTACAAACGTTATCACATTCCGGTTCGTTTCGTCATGCACCTGAATCTTCAGTTTAATGTGTCCTGGATTAGCAGTTATCTTCTCCGTCAATTGGTCATTGAACTCCTTGGTCACTTGTTCAATCGGTATATTCAGCGTCAACGATTCTGCGTGTTTGGCTTGCGTATCTTTCAGTAATTCAACTTGTTGTGCCACAAATTCGTATTCTGCTTCCTCTGCAGGTTTTGGCTTGAACCATGGACGATTGGCGCCTCTTTGTTGGATAGTGCCGGTTATATACACATATAGGTTAGGCTTGAGCATCGGAGCGCATTGTTGGTACGTATTGCCAAACAGCGTCAGCCGGTAGCTGCCGGTATAATCCTCTATCACGTACCGCCCGTAAGGGTTGCCCTTCTGCGAGATGGCTTCTTCCGCCGATGTTACGATTCCACCAAGGTGCAGCGGTTGATTCTCATATTTGGAAATCCATTCTTTTGGGTCCACTTTTTGCGTTTCTTCCTCTTCTTCTCCTTCTGCCAGAATATTGGTGGCATTTCGTGCTTCGGGTGTCCGCCAGCCGTCAAAACGGGTCAGCGCTTCTGCTGTCACATTGCACAAATCCGTCACTTCAAACTCATACTCATCCAGCGGGTGTGCCGAGAGGAAGATACCGATAAGGTTCTTCTCAATATTCAGTTTCTCAATAGAGGACATCCGAGGAGGTTTGGGCAATTCCGGCTTATGTATATCTACGCCGAAGTCGCCGCCAAGGTCGCCAAACAACGAATTTTGCTGCAACGCCTTGTCTTGCTGATACACATTCCCGTACCGCATAAGGACATCAAGCATGTTTTCACCCTTATCATTAATGCCCACTATCTGCTCGCGATACACACCTTCAAAGCAGTCAAAAGCGCCGGATAGAGCCAGCCCTTCAACTGTTTTCTTGTTGCAACTTTGCAGATTCACACGCTCCAAGAAGTCATAAATATCTTTATACTTGCCGTTCTTCTCCCGTTCCGAAACAATCGCTTCTACTGCTGCCTCGCCGACACCTTTGATACCACCCAAGCCGAACCGGATATCGCCTTTTTGGTTGACGGTAAAGTTCAACTCCGATTCGTTCACATCCGGCTCTAAAATACTGATTTTCATGGATTTGCACTCATCCATGAACTTCGTTACTTCCTTGATGTCGTCTTTGGAAACCGTCAAGTTCGCCGCCATAAACTCGGCAGGGTAGTGGGCTTTGAGGTAAGCGGTCTGGTAAGCCACCCATGAATAACATGCCGCGTGTGATTTGTTGAAGGCATAGGACGCAAACGCTTCCCAGTCTGTCCAAATCTTCTCCAGCGTCTTCTCGTCGTGACCGTTAGCCTTTCCGCCGCTCATAAACTTGCCTTTCAAATCTTGCAGCGTCGCCATCTGCTTTTTACCCATCGCCTTACGCAATTTGTCCGATTCGCCGCGGGTGAAATTCGCCAACAAACGACTCAGCAACATCACTTGCTCTTGATATACCGTCACACCGTAAGTATCTTTTAGATACTTTTCCATAACCGGAATATCGTACGTCACGGGCTCCAAACCTTGTTTACGCTTGATAAACTGCGGGATATACTGCATTGGTCCCGGGCGGTAAAGCGCATTCATCGCTATAAGGTCGCCAATAACCGTCGGCTTAAGCTCCTTCATGTACTTCCGCATTCCGGGAGACTCAAACTGGAACACCGCAATAGTCCGTCCTTCTTGGAACAGCTTATATGTCTCGGCGTCATCGATAGGTATATGGTCAATATCAATATCTATTCCGCGTGCTTTCTTGACATTGTTGATGCACTCCTTGATAATCGTCAGCGTCTTCAGCCCGAGGAAGTCCATCTTAATCAGTCCGACCGATTCAATCACATGTCCGTCATATTCCGTTACAAGCACTCGTTTGCCTAAATCTTTATCTTCGACGCTACTCAGCGGCGCAAAGTTTGTCAGGTCATCCGCGCCGATAATAACTCCGCAGGCGTGAATACCTACTTGTCGGATAGTGCCTTCCAACTGCTGCGCATAATTCAGCATCGACTGCACTTCCGGTTCGCCGCCGTTCACCATCTGACGCAGTTCATCCACATACTTATAGCAGTTCTTCAGGTTTACTTTCGGCGATTTGCCCTTCTCGTCCTTGATATTATCGGGGAATCCGCGTTCTGGAATAAGTGCTTTTATTTCGTTTACCCGTGGCAAGGGCACCCGTTGTACACGCCCTACATCCGCAATTGCAGACTTGGCGGCCATCGCACCGTAGGTTATAATATGTGCCACATGGGTCTCACCATACTTTTTGCTTACCCATTCCAGCACTTTTCCGCGACCTGCATCGTCAAAATCCGTATCGATATCGGGTAGGGAGATTCGGTCGGGATTGAGGAAACGCTCAAACAGCAAATCATATTTTAACGGGTCTAAGTCGGTGATTTTCAAGCAATAAGCCACAACAGAACCGGCAGCAGAACCACGTCCTGGACCGACACTCACGCCTAATTCTTCTCGCGCGCCTCGAATAAAATCCATCACAATCAGGAAATATCCGGGGAACCCCATGTTATTTATCGTATCCAACTCAAACCGTATCCGTTCTTTCAATTGTTCGTCTGTTTCCAGCCGTTCTTTGCCGTAGCGTTGGAGTGCGCCTTCCATTGTCAAATGCTCAAGGTACGCGGCTTCTAGTTTGAGACGGCTCCCGTATTGTTCTTCTGTGCCGAACTCCTCAGGAATAGGGAACTTCGGCATAATCGGCTTCGAATCTATATCGTATATCTCCACCTTGTCAACGATCTCCTGCGTGTTCTCAAGCGCTTCTGGGATATCGCTGAATATTTCCGCCATCTCTTCCGGTGTTTTCAGCCACTCTTGTTTCGTGTAGTGCATACGCTCCACGTCATCCACAAAGTGGTTAGTGCTCAGGCAAATCAACCGGTCATGCGCTTCGGCATGCTCTTCTTCCACAAAATGTGCATCATTCGTCGCAATCAACTTAACACCGTACTTCCGTGCCAAATCAATCAGTACAGGATTGACCTGCATCTGACGCTGATACACCATTTGGTCGCCGCCGGGCTTGGTGGTCTGATGCCGCTGAAGTTCGATATAATAATCCTCACCGAACAGATTCTTAAACCACTTAACCGTCTCTTCTGCCTCTGTCAAATCGCCGGTCTCCAGCCCTTTCATCACTTTCTGCGGCAACTCTCCTCCGAGACACGCAGAGCTGCAGATTATTCCTTCGTGGTATTGTTCAAGCAACTCTTTGTCTATACGGGGCGTGTAGTTGAAGGCATCATCCATGAACCCCAAACTCACAATCTTACACAGATTGCGGTAGCCCTGCATGTTTTTCGCGAGAAGAATAAGGTGCCAACCCGAACGGTCTATCACGTATCTGCGCCCCTCGCCGGTAACAGCCTCATCGTTAAGTCTGCTATGTCTGCCGCGACGCGCACAATAAGCCTCACAACCTACAATAGGCTTGAAAGGCACAAACTCCTTGCCTTCCTCTTCAGCCTTCTCCTTGGCTTTTCCGTTAACCTTTTTGCAGTAGTCAAGAAATTCCTTGATGCCATACATATTACCATGGTCTGTCAGGGCAATGGCAGGCATTCCGGTTTTCAGACACTTATCGACAAGGTCTGTTACCTTCGACATGCCGTCTAATACGGAGTATTGTGAGTGTACATGTAAATGTGTAAAAGTCATACCAACCAAATTTGCTGCAAAGGTACTACAATTTTTGCATACATGCAAATTTTTTCGTAAATTCCTATTTATTATTTGCACAATCCTATTTTCTCTCCACCTTGATGCTCTTCTGGATGGAGATTTTTTATTGCAAATCTACAACCTCTGTAACTCATTGATAATCAATATACCTTCCTGCACTATTCCTGCACTATTCTTGGACTATTCCTGCAGGATTAAGCCTTTCATACACTATTTTTACGCTTACTCTAAATGCTCCGTGAAGTAAAATTCGGCATCTTTTGCCAAATCCGGATAGAGGATTTTTATTAAATCGGACAGAATATAATCCGGACGAACCACTCCGGTTTCCCAAAAGTCATTTCCCCCGGCTTCTGTCGTCCGACGAGCAAAATTATACACCTCGCCCGACTTATAAGACTTGAACCAAGTATGCTTTTCATCCATCTGAGCCAATTCTTCCAGCGAAGAAGCCGGACAACCAACCCAAACGTCTGCATTCGCAAAGTTGTGTATCACCGTCTCAATCCCAAGCGGAATCGAGAAATGCGAGGTGTCCGAAGCATAGAAATATTCAGCGCCCGCATCGCGGAACAAAACGCCCATATATGTGCTTCCGGCGGGCATATACCACGTGCCGCGAAAGTTGTTTCCGGACATTATCGAACGGTGTTGCTCAATATCCGCCGTCTGTGCTTTTAGCGCATTATAAGACTCCACCACTTGCCCAAACAGCGAGTCAGCTTGAGGCAAACAGTCATAGAATGCCCCCACAAACCGAATCCACTCTGCTCGAGCCAATGGGTCATTCTCCGTCCACTCATTATTATATATAATAGGTACGGCCAAACTGCGCAGTTTCTCCGTCGCAGCATCTCCCTGCGCATAAGTAGATACCATCACGGCTTCCGGCGCTGTCCTTATAATCCGCTCCACGTCCGGAGTCATTGCGTCGCCCACGTTCATCACTTCATGCCTGTCCGATGGCGTAAACACCTCGCGGTTATACACTATCTCTGGACTGCAAACCCCATATACGGACTCCAGCAGCCCCAATGCCTTCAAAAATCCGATATGCGTGCAGGATGTAACAGTCAGCCGTTGAATAGGTATCCGCAATCGAATCCCGTCACTCGGAGTGGAAGCTGTATCACTCTTAACTAAATAATACGTCGCCAAAATATCGCCTTCCTGCCACGGACTGTAAGCCACTACCTTCGTATAGTCCGCATTTGGCACAATTGCAAATCCTTTCGCATAACGGTTGCTCTCCGGCTGACCGGAGTAGGGTTGTTTCATCGTGCAAGAAGTAAGAAGCACCAATAATAATAGGAAAGATATTTTTCTCATATAACCGATTTTTAGCATTTTAGGCTGCAAAGGTACACATAATTTTGTAAATTTGCAAATAAATTTGTGTATATAAATAAATTGTTGTAATTTTGCACGCTAAAATGTGAAATTATGACTATTGTAGAACAAATAGCTGAGTTACAAAAGCAGGTGGAAGTCCTGAAAGCGGAAAGTGCCGAGGAATTGGAGGCACTTCGTCTCAAATATATGTCGAAGAAAGGCGCTATTCCCCAATTGTTCGAGCAATTCAAGGCGGTTCCGAAGGAGGAAAAAGCGACGCTTGGTGCATCCATCAACCAGCTTCGTCAGCAGGCGGAAGCGCGCTTCAACGACCTGAAAGAGCATTTGGGCAGTCTCGCTAATCAGGCGTGTGCCGACAAGCAGGATCTGACTCGTACTCCTGATCCTATTGCCTTGGGAACACGTCATCCTTTGTCTCTCGTTCGCGAAGAGATTATAGACATCTTCTCCCGTATAGGATTTACCGTAGCGGATGGCCCCGAAGTTGAGGACGACAAACACGTCTTTTCTCTCCTCAACTTTGCGCCGGAACATCCCGCTCGCGACATGCAGGATACGTTCTTTATTGAAAAGGAAGAAGGCATCCAAAAGCCTACAGATATCCTTCTGCGCACTCATACTTCCAGCGTCCAGACTCGCGTCATGACCTCGCAGCAGCCGCCAATCCGCGTGCTTTGCCCGGGACGTGTATATCGTAACGAAGCTATCTCAGCACGAGCACATTGTTTCTTCCATCAGGTGGAAGGACTCTATATCGACAAGAATGTCAGCTTTGCTGACCTGCGTGAGGCACTCCTGTATTTCGCCAAAGAGATGTTCGGTGCCGAGACCAAGATCCGTCTGCGCCCGAGTTATTTCCCCTTCACCGAACCAAGTGCTGAAATGGATATTTCCTGTGACATCTGCGGCGGCAAAGGCTGCGCGTTCTGCAAAGGAACAGGGTGGGTGGAAATCCTCGGCTGCGGAATGGTTGACCCCAACGTCCTCGAAGCATGCGGTATTGACAGCAAGGTTTATACCGGTTATGCCTTCGGTATGGGCGTAGAGCGTATCGCCAACCTCAAATACCGTGTAAAAGACCTTCGACTCTTCTCCGAAAACGACGTCCGCTTCCTCCGCCAGTTCGAAAGTTGCTGAGTCGAAAGTACATTTTTGTAAAAAAATGCAAAAATATTTGCGTATATAAAAAAAAAGCAGTACTTTTGCACGCTTTTTTGCGCAAGTGATGGAAAACGTAATCAAACTTGACACATTGCAGCCTGGCGTTTACCGCTATGAATACCATCTTGATGGCGCTTATTTGCGGAGCGTGGAAAAGAGTGAACTGCTTGACGGTCAAGTAGATGCAAAGGCGGAACTGCACTTGCGGGAATTGGATTACGACATCCGTGTAACCGTTAACGGAACGGTACAAGTGACCTGCGATAGATGCCTCGAACCGATGGAAATATCCGTAGAGGCTGAGGATGACATGACCGCGGATACACAGGATGAAAGTTCCGTAAAAACGAACCAAATCGACCTTAATTGGTTGGCTTATGAATTGATAACAGTAAATCTTCCGATGGTGCATAGTCACCAAGCTGGTGGTTGTAATCCAGAAATGGACAATCTTCTCCAAGACCACCTTTGTACCGCGGAGGAGCCCGAAGCATAAATGAATAAATTGTAAATGAATAAATTGTAAATTATTATGGCACATCCTAAACGAAGACAATCGCACACCAGACAAGCGAAACGTCGTACCCATGACGTGGCTAAGATGCCGGCTTTGGCTATCTGCCCGAACTGCGGTGCACATTACATTTACCACACTGTTTGCCCGAGTTGTGGCTACTATCGTGGTAAACTTGCTGTTGAGCAAGCCGCAGAAGCATAATTTTTGTGCTTGATGTTCCACCGACAACATGCCTCAAGTTCGCTTGGGGCTGTTGTTGCGTAAATCAGCCAAAACCTTTGCGTGAAAGTTCTTTTTAATTTTTTTACCAAGA
>Ga0310786_10005892_pt1 | contig 16490 bp, 12 predicted proteins | sample AusTroGonzalo_MG_FD_203881 | JGI IMG/M metagenome (GOLD analysis project Ga0310786, IMG submission 203881) | Bovine rumen microbial communities from tropical cattle in Woodstock, Queensland, Australia - Gonzalo_03 (v2) (version 2) | ecosystem: Host-associated > Mammals > Digestive system >... | reverse complement strand
AGATCGGAGAGTCTGTCAAGATTACCGACGGACCTTTCAGCGGTTTCAACGGAACTATCGAAGAAATCATCGAAGACAGAAGCAAACTGAAAGTAGTGGTTGTGATTTTCGGCAGGAAAACACTGCTCGAGCTCAGCTTTACACAAGTAACTAAAGAATAACAGAAAATGGCAAAAGAAGTTACCGGATTCATTAAGCTCCAAATCAAAGGCGGAGCAGCTAATCCAGCACCTCCGGTAGGACCGGCTCTCGGTTCCAAAGGCTTGAACATCATGGACTTCTGCAAGCAGTTCAATGCTCGCACCCAGGATCAGGCAGGTAAGGTTCTTCCTGTTGTGATCACAGTCTATAATGACAAGTCATTCTCATTCGAGGTAAAACAGCCGCCGGTAGCCGTATCCCTCAAGGAAGCGGCTAAGATCCAGAAGGCTTCCGGCGAACCTAACCGTAAGAAAGTAGCTACTGTGACCTGGGATCAGGTCAAGGAGATTGCACAGGCTAAGATGCCTGACCTTAATGCATTCACCCTCAAGTCAGCTATGAGCATGGTAGCTGGTACCGCAAGAAGCATGGGTATCAAAGTAGAGGGAACATTCCCTGAGAACCTTTAAAAATTCACATGTATCATGAGCAGATTGACAAAAAATCAGAAGACTGTTCTTGCAAAGTATGATGCAACGAAACAGTATCCACTTGCAGAGGCATGTGCAATTCTTAAGGAAATCACCTATACCAAATTTGACGCATCTGTAGAGCTCCACGCCAAACTCGGCGTAGATCCCCGCAAAGCCAACCAGATGATCCGTGGCGTCGTTACCCTTCCTCACGGAACAGGTAAGGTCACCAGAGTCCTCGTACTCTGCACCCCCGACAAGGAGAACGAAGCCAAGGAAGCTGGCGCAGACTATGTAGGTCTCGACGAATACATCGAGAAGATCAAAGGCGGCTGGACAGACGTGGACGTCATCATCTGTACACCCTCCGTTATGGCGAAGGTCGGTACGATCGGACGTATCCTCGGTCCCCGCGGTCTCATGCCTAACCCCAAGACCGGCACTGTTACCATGGAAGTGGGCAACGCCGTCAAGGACGTAAAGGGCGGTAAGATCGATTTCAAGGTCGACAAGACCGGAATCGTACACTCTGCCATAGGTAAGATCTCCTTCACTCCCGAGCAGATTGCTGACAACGTACGCACTGTCGTAGACGCTATCAACAAACTCAAACCTCAGACTCTCAAGGGCACATACTTCCAGGGTGCAAGCATCTGCACCACCATGAGCCCTGGTATCAAGTTGGACCTCAAGGCATTCACCAGCGGTGCTGAGAAATAAAAATAGAATAAGATGAAAAAGGAAGCAAAAGCCCAAGTAATTGAAGCTATCTCAGCCCAGATCAAGGAATTCCCCAATTTCTACATCACCGATATCGCAGGTCTGAATGCTGAGCAGACATCACAGCTCCGTCGTGAGTGCTTCGAGCAGGGAATCAAACTCACCGTAGTCAAGAACACCCTGTTCCACAAAGCTCTCGAGGCAATGGGAAGCGAAGAGGCCACCCTCCTCTATCCCACCCTCACCGGCAATACCGCAATCATGTATGCGGAGTCTCCCAACGCTCCTGCAAAGCTCATCAAGAAATACAACAAGGCAGGTTCTGAAAAACCCGCACTCAAAGGAGCTTATGTTCAGGAATGCGCATTCATAGGTGCTGACAAACTCGGCGAACTCGTTGCAATCAAATCCAAGGAAGAGCTCATCGGAGATATCATCACTCTCCTCCAGTCTCCTGCACGCAACGTCATCTCCGCTCTCGAGAGCGCAGGTGGACAGCTCGCCGGAATCGTCAAGACCCTTTCAGAAAAAGAAGAAAAATAATACAATAACAATTTTAATACTTATCAATTATGGCAGATGTAAAAGCACTTGCAGAAGAGTTGGTTAACCTTTCTGTAAAAGACGTTCAGGAGCTCGCTAAAGTCCTGAAAGAAGAATACGGTATCGAGCCTGCAGCAGCAGCTGTAGCAGTAGCAGCAGGTCCCGCAGCAGCTGAGGCTGCCGCTCCCGCTGAGCAGACCGAATTCGATGTAGTCCTCAAGAGCGCAGGTCAGGCTAAACTTCAGGTTATCAAGGCCGTGAAGGAAGCTGCCGGTCTCGGACTCAAAGAGGCTAAGGAACTCGTTGACGGCGCTCCCAAGACCGTTAAGGAGAAAGTTGCCAAGGCTGAGGCCGAGGCTCTCAAGGCTGCCCTCGAAGAGGCCGGCGCTGAGGTTGAACTCAAATAACTTCCGCCGCGACCCCTGGATGGGTTAAAATTCAGGTTTAGAGCCCGAAGCAGGCTCTAAACCTTTTTTCCGTATTAAAGTTTTTCTGATTTCAAAGGCAGAATATGTCAAATAAGACTAACAACAAACGCGTCAATTTCGCAACATCCAAGATCCTGGATTATCCTGACCTTCTGGAGGTTCAGCTGAAGTCTTTCAAGGACTTCTTCCAGCTGGAGACCACTCCCGACAGCCGTCGCAACGAAGGACTCTATCAGGTGTTCCAGGAAATTTTCCCGATTGAAGACACGAGGAACAATTACAAGTTGGAGTTCATTGACTACTTCATCGACCCCCCTCAGTATTCAATCGACGAGTGTCTTGAGAGAGGACTCTCCTACAGTGTTCCTCTGAAGGCAAAACTCCGCCTTTCCTGCACCGACCCCGAGCACGAGGACTTCGACACGAGGGTTCAGGATGTATACCTCGGTAACATCCCTTACATGACCCCTGCCGGCACCTTCATCATCAACGGATCGGAGCGAATCATCGTTTCACAGCTTCACAGGTCTCCCGGTGTATTCTTCGACCAGAGCATGCATGCGAACGGTACCAAACTCTACTCCGCCCGCATCATCCCGTTCAAGGGATCATGGATCGAGTTCGCGACTGACATCAACAACGTCATGTACGCCTACATCGACCGTAAGAAGAAATTGCCTGTCACCACCCTTCTCAGGGCCATCGGATTCAATAGCGACAAGGATATCATCGACATCTTCGGACTCGCTGATGAAGTCGCAGTCACACCTGAAGCTCTCCAGGAAAACGAAGGAAGAAAATTTGCAGCCAAGGTCCTCAAGACATGGACCGAGGACTTCGAGGACGAGGATACCGGTGAGGTTATCCCTATCGAAAGGACCGTGCCTATCGTAGAGAGAGGCGAAATCCTCAACGAAGAGACCATCTCGAAGATTGCAGATACAGACGTTAAGACAATTCTTCTGCAGAAAGACGAGGCCAATGCCAACGAGTATGCCATCATCTACAACACCCTGCAGAAAGACCCCACAAATACAGAACTCGAAGCGGTCAACTACATCTACAAGCAGCTTCGCAACTCCGAACCGCCGGATGAAGCGACCGCCCGCGACGTGATCGACAAACTCTTCTTCTCCGAGAAGAGATATGACCTCGGCAATGTCGGAAGATATCGTCTCAACAAGAAACTCAGCCTCACTACCGATCCTGAAGTGAGAGTGCTGACCAACAACGACATCATCGAGATCATCAAATACCTCATCCAGCTCATCAACTCCAGAGCCACTGTGGATGATATCGACCACCTCAGCAACCGCCGCGTGAGGACCGTAGGCGAACAGCTTGCCAACCAGTTCAGTGTAGGACTCTCCCGTATGGCCCGTACCATCCGCGAGAGGATGAACGTGCGTGACAGCGAGCAGTTCAATCCGATCGACCTCATCAACGCCAAGACACTTTCCTCTGTGATCAACTCCTTCTTCGGAACGAGCCAGCTTTCACAGTTCATGGACCAGACCAACCCTCTCGCAGAGATCACCCACAAGCGTCGTCTCTCCGCCCTCGGTCCCGGAGGTCTGTCACGAGACAGGGCCGGTTTCGAGGTTCGAGACGTACACTACACTCACTACGGCCGTCTCTGCCCTATCGAGTCGCCGGAAGGTCCTAATATCGGTCTTATCTCCTCACTCTGCGTTTACGCACGAATCAATGACCTCGGCTTCATCGAGACCCCCTACCGCAACGTAAGCGGCGGCAAGGTGGACCTCTCAAACGAGGGCTGGAGCTATATGAGCGCCGAGGAAGAGGAGTCCAAGCTCGTATCTCTCGCCAACGTCCGCATGGACGATAACGGCAACATCATCGACGACCGCATCCAGTGCCGCCTCGAGGCAGACTTCCCTGTAGTTACCAAAGAAGAGGTGAACTACATGGACGTAGCTCCTAACCAGATGGCATCCGTGGCCGCATCCCTGATCCCGTTCCTCGAGCATGACGATGCACACCGTGCCCTCATGGGTGCGAACATGATGCGTCAGGCCGTGCCGCTCCTCAGCCCCCAGTCCCCTATCGTAGGTACCGGCCTTGAGGAGAGAGTCTGCACGGACTCCAGGACCCAGGTCATCGCAGAACGCACCGGTGTAGTGACCTACGTGGACGCCAACGAGATCCGCGTACGCTACGACCGTACAGATGATGAGAAATACGTATCATTCTCTTCAGAAGAGACTGTATATCATCTTCCTATATACCGCAGGACCAACCAGAGCACTACCATCCTTCTCAAACCTATCGTCCGCAAAGGGGACAAGATTGAAGCAGGACAGGTCCTCACCGAAGGCTACGCCACACAGAACGGCGAACTCGCCCTCGGCCGCAACCTCAAGGTAGCCTTCATGCCCTGGAAGGGATACAACTATGAGGACGCCATCGTACTCTCCGAGGAGATGGTTAAATGGGACATCCTCACCTCCGTACACGTCGACGAATACCTCACCGAGGTTCGTGAGACCAAGCGCGGTATGGAAGAGCTCACCTCCGATATCCCCAACGTCAGCGAAGACGCTACACGCGACCTCGACAAGAACGGCGTTGTCCGCATCGGCGCCCACATTGAACCGGGCGATATAATGATCGGTAAGATCACCCCCAAGGGCGAAAGCGATCCTTCTCCGGAAGAGAAGCTTCTCAAGGCCATCTTCGGTGATAAAGCCGGTGACGTAAAGGACGCCTCACTCAAGGCCAACCCTTCACTCAGCGGCACCGTCATCAAGACAGCGCTCTACGCCAAGGTCTCCAAAGAGTCCAACAAGCGCAGCGCCAAGGCCGAGCAGAAGAGCAAACTCGACATCAAGCAGGAAGAATTCGACAAGCAGAGCGAAAAACTCCGCAACATCTTCCTCCAGAAGCTCGAGACCCTCGTCGAGGGCAAGAAGAGCGCAGGTGTATACGACCTGTATGATGTTGAGATCATCCGCAAGGGTGACTCCTTCTCCGCCGATGTACTCCGCGGAATCGACTATGCCAACGTCAATTCCAACAAGTGGGTGTCCATCGAGAAGAACAAGAAGGAGGAAAACCGTATCAACGGTCTCATCAGCGAACTTATCAACAACTACTGCATCGCATACAAAGAAGCGGAGACACGCAACAAACGCGAAATCGACAAGATCAAAGTCGGTGACGAACTTCCCAACGGCGTAATGCAGATCGCCAAGGTCTACATCGCCAAGAAGAGAAAGATCACCGTCGGTGACAAGATGGCCGGCCGTCACGGTAACAAGGGTATCGTCGCCAAGATCGTCCGTCGTGAGGATATGCCTTTCCTCGAGGACGGAACACCTGTGGATATCGTTCTCAACCCTCTGGGCGTGCCTTCACGTATGAACCTCGGCCAGATCTACGAGACCGTCCTCGGATGGGCTGGTGCCGAACTCGGCCTGAAGTTCTCCACCCCGATCTTCGACGGTGCGAGCATCGACGAGATCTGCCGTTACACCGACAAGGCCGGCGTGCCCAAATTCGGTAAGACACACCTCCGCGACGGTGGCACCGGTGACTGGTTTGACCAGCCCGCTACCGTAGGTGTGATCTACATGATCAAGCTCGGCCACATGGTTGACGACAAGATGCATGCACGTTCAATCGGTCCTTACTCATTGATCACACAGCAGCCTCTCGGCGGTAAAGCCCAGTTCGGTGGACAGCGTTTCGGAGAGATGGAGGTGTGGGCCCTCGAGGCGTTCGGCGCAGCCAATGCCCTCCAGGAGATCCTCACCGTCAAGTCCGACGACGTGACCGGCAGGTCCAAAACCTACGAAGCCATCGTCAAGGGTGATCCGATGCCCGCAGCCGGCATTCCCGAGTCGCTCAACGTCCTTCTCCACGAGCTCAGGGGCCTCGGTCTCAAAGTCTCACTGGACTAAGTTGTTATAATCGATCGAAAAACAAGCAATATGCCTACTTTCAACAATAAAGATAACAAGGTAAAAAGCAATTTCCAGCAGATCAGCATCTCGCTCGCTTCTCCGGAGGACATCACCGAAAGGTCCTGCGGAGAGGTACTCAAGCCTGAGACCGTCAACTACAGGACCTACAAGCCTGAACGCGACGGACTGTTCTGCGAGAAGATATTCGGTCCCACCAAGGACTACGAGTGCTACTGCGGCAAATACAAACGTATCAGATACCGCGGCATCGTCTGCGACCGATGCGGTGTGGAAGTAACAGAGAAGAAAGTGCGCAGGGAGAGGATGGGTCACATCACTCTCACCGTTCCCGTAGCCCACATCTGGTACTTCAAGTCTGCGCCCAACAAGATTTCCGCCCTTCTCGGTATTCCCGCGAAGAAGCTCGAATCCGTGATCTACTACGAGAAGTACATCGTCATCCGTCCGGGTGCCACCGAGACTGCAAAACTTGACCTCCTTTCAGAGGACGAATACCTGCAGGCTCTCGACAAGGTGCCCCAGAATGACAACCTTCCCTACGATGATCCCGACAAGTTCGTAGCCTAGATGGGTGCAGAAGGCATCTACGACCTCCTTCAGGAGATTGACGTGGATGCACTCGGCAGAGAGCTCTCCGAGCAGATGAAGACCGAGACTTCCCAGCAGAGGAAGGCTGAGACTCTCAAGAGACTCAGCGTCGTGAAGTGGTTCCAGGAGTCCAAGAACATCAACCGTCCCGAGTGGATGATCATGAAGGTCATTCCGGTGATCCCGCCGGATCTCCGTCCTCTCGTGCCGCTTGACGGCGGACGCTTCGCCACCTCCGACCTCAACGACCTCTACCGCAGAGTAATCATCCGCAACAACCGACTCAAGAAACTCATAGAGATCAAAGCTCCTGAAGTCATCCTCCGCAACGAGAAACGTATGCTTCAGGAAGCCGTAGACTCCCTCTTCGACAACTCCAAGAAATCCAGCGCCGTCAAGAGTGAATCCAACAGGGCTCTCAAGTCCCTTTCCGACTCACTCAAAGGCAAGCAGGGTCGCTTCCGTCAGAACCTCCTCGGTAAGCGTGTCGATTACTCCGCACGTTCAGTTATCGTCGTTGGTCCTGAGCTCAACATGCACGAGTGCGGTCTCCCTAAGTTCATGGCCGCCGAGCTCTACAAGCCGTTCATCATCCGCAAGCTCATCGAGCGTGGCAACGTGAAGACCGTCAAGAGCGCCAAGCGTATCGTTGACCGCCGCGATCCCGTAATCTGGGACATCCTTGAAAACGTGATGAAGGGTCATCCGGTGCTGCTCAACCGTGCGCCGACACTTCACCGTCTCGGTATCCAGGCTTTCCAGCCCCGCATGATCGAAGGCAAAGCCATCCAGCTCCACCCTCTCGCATGTACCGCGTTCAACGCCGACTTCGACGGTGACCAGATGGCCGTGCACCTTCCCCTGAGCAATGCCGCCATCATGGAGGCACAGCTCCTCATGCTCGGATCCCACAACATCCTCAACCCTGCCAACGGTTCTCCTATCACCGTTCCTTCACAGGATATGGTGCTTGGTCTTTACTACATCACCAAGGCAAGACCCGGAGCCAAGGGCGAAGGCATGGTATTCTACGGACCCGAAGAGGTGATCATCGCATATGACGAGAAAGCCGTCGACATGCATGCCAGGATCAAAGTGCGCCTCCCTATCGACAAGCTCGATCCCTCCAAGGGCTATCAGCTCGTAGAGACCACTCCCGGACGTATCATGGTCAACCAGCACGTTCCTGAAGAGGTTCCCTATGTCAACGAAGTCCTCGGTAAAAAGGCACTCCGCAAGATCATCACCAACGTCATCAAGTACACCGGTGTCACCCGCACCGCACACTTCCTTGACGATATCAAGAACATGGGTTATGATCAGGCCTTCCGCGCCGGTATCTCCTTCAACCTCGGTGATGTGCTCATCCCTGGCGAGAAGACCGACCTTATCAGCGAAGGCTACAAGCAGGTGGAAGACATCAAGAACAACTACGCGATGGGCTTCATCACCAACAACGAGCGCTACAACAAGGTGATCGACCTGTGGACATCCATCGACAACAAGCTGACCGGCATCGTCGAGAAGCAGATCAGCGCAGACCAGCAGGGATTCAACCCTGTATACATGATGCTTGATTCCGGAGCCCGTGGTTCCACACAGCAGATCAAGCAGCTCTGTGGTATGCGAGGCCTTATGGCCAAGCCGCAGAAGTCCGGTGCCGCCGGTGCCGAGATTATCGAAAACCCGATCGTATCCAACCTTAAGGAAGGTATGACGGTGCTCGAGTACTTCATCTCCACCCACGGTGCACGTAAGGGTCTGGCCGATACCGCCCTCAAGACCGCAGATGCAGGTTACCTCACCCGCCGTCTTGTCGATGTATCCCACGATGTCATCATCACCGATGAAGACTGCGGTACCCTCAGAGGTCTCATCGCTACGGCTATCAAGAACAAGGACGAAGTCGTCGAATCACTCGGCGAGCGTATCCTCGGACGTACCTCCGTACACGATATCTTCAACCCTCTCACCGGAGAGCTTATCATCCCTGCCGGCGAAGAAATCCGTGAAGACGTGGCCAACCTCATCGACTCACTCCCCATCGAGCAGGTCGAGATCCGTTCCGTACTCACCTGCGAGTCCCGCAAGGGTGTCTGCGCAAAATGTTACGGACGCAACCTCTCCACCAGCCGTATGGTTGAGAAAGGTGAAGTCGTCGGAGTTATCGCCGCACAGTCCATCGGTGAGCCTGGTACACAGCTTACCCTTCGTACGTTCCACGTCGGTGGTACGGCATCCAGCGCCGCAGCCGATTCCACAATCGAATCCAAATATGACGGTAAACTCGTATTCGAAGAGCTCCGTACCATCGAGAGAATCAACGAAGACGGCACAACCAACCAGGTTGTCGTCAGCCGTATGACCGAGGTCAGCATCGTTGACGAGAATACCGGCATCACATACTCTCACTACGATGTTCCTTACGGTTCAGTCCTCTACAAAAAGGACGGCGACAAGGTGAAGAAGGGCGACCTCATCTGCGAATGGGATGCCTACAACGCCACCACGATCGTCGAGACCGCAGGTACCCTCCACTTCGAGAACATGATCGAAGGCTCCACCTTCCGCGAGGAATCAGCCGACGAGTTCTCGACCAACAAGGATAAGGTCATCATCGAGTCCCGCGACAAGACCAGGAACCCGTCCATCGTCATCGTTGACGGCAAGGGCGCTACCCTCAAGCAGTACAACCTTCCTGTGGGTGCACACGTCATGATGAGCGACGGCGACACCGTCAAGGTCGGCGACGTGATCATCAAGATCCCTCGCGCCATCGGTAAGTCCAGCGATATCACCGGCGGTCTGCCCCGTGTTACCGAGCTCTTCGAAGCCCGTACACCTTCCAGCCCCGCCATCATCTCTGAGATCAACGGTGAAGTCATCATGGGCAAGGTCAAGAGAGGTAACCGCGAGATTATCGTCAAGAACAAAGGCGGTGATGAGAAGCACTACCTCGTTCCTTTGACCAAGCAGATCCTCGTACAGGAGAATGACTATGTCAAGGCTGGTACCCGTCTTTCCGACGGCGGTATCTCCCCGACCGACATCCTCAACGTACTCGGACCTGTCAAGGCCCAGGAATACATCGTCAACGAGATCCAGGCCGTATACCGCCTCCAGGGTGTGAAGATCAACGACAAGCACTTCGAGATCATCGTTCGTCAGATGATGCGCAAGGTACAGATCGGAGACCCGGGCGACACGCCTTTCCTCCCCGAGGAACTCGTGGACAAGTGGGACTTCATGGATACCAACGACTCCATCTTCGGCAAGTACTATGTCGAGAACAAGGGTGGATCGCTCAAATTTGAGGAGGGTGACATCATCGACGCCCGCGAGCTCAGGAGTGAAAACTCCTACCTCGAGCGTCAAGGCGTAGACCTCATGGTAGCCCGTGAGGCAAGGCCTGCCACCGCATCCCAGGTACTCCAGGGTATCACCCGGGCAGCCCTCAAGACCGGAAGCTTCATCTCCGCAGCATCATTCCAGGAGACCACCAAGGTTCTCTCCGAGGCCGCTATCCGCGCCCGCGTAGACCACCTCGAAGGTCTGAAGGAAAACGTCATCTGCGGTCACCTGATCCCTGCCGGTACCGGTCTGAAGGAATACCAGAACATCGAAGTCAGCTCCAAGGCCGACTACCTCGACCAGATGAACGATCTTTAGCGGATCGCACACAATACTCAAAAAGAAGGAGGCTCAGTTGAGCCCCCTTCTTTTTTTATCAAAGACGTTGTATTATTTCTGCTTCGCCAGGAATGCCTCTACCGTGTTCTCCATAAGACACGCGATGGTCATGGGCCCTACTCCGCCTGGTACAGGGGTAATCCACGATGCCTTCGGAGCGACGGAGTCGTAGTCGACGTCGCCGCAGAGTTTTCCGTCGGCGTCATGGTCCATACCGACGTCGATGACCACTACGCCGTCGCTGACCATGTCACCGGTGACCATCTTGGCGGCGCCTGCGGCGACGACGAGGATTTCGGCCTGGCGTGTGATTGACGGCAGGTCGACGGTCCTTGTGTGGCACATCGTGACGGTAGCGTTTGCATCAAGAAGGAGCTTGGCCACGGGAAGGCCGACAATGTTGGAGCGGCCGATGACGACTGCCCGCTTGCCTTTGGGATCGACCCCGGCATGGGCGAGGAGCTTCATTATTCCCTTGGGAGTGCAGGGCACCATGCAGGGCATTTTCTGCCAAAGGGCTGCGACGTTGCCGGGGTGGAAGCCGTCGACATCCTTTTCCCTGGCGATCGCTTCGATGATGCGGGCCGTGTTGATCTGCTTCGGTACAGGGAGCTGGACAAGGATACCATCCACGCCGGAGTCCTCGTTCAAGCGCTTGATTTCAGCAAGGACCGCTTCTTCGGTAGAGTCGGCGGGCATGGTGATGGTAGTGTTGGTGATGCCGATGGACTCGCAAGCCTTGGCCTTGTTGCGGACGTAAATCTGGGAGGCAGGGTTGTCTCCTACCAGAATAACCGCAAGATGCGGGGCTCGTCCATATTTTTCGGGAAACGTTGCGACCTGTGCTGCCAGGCCGGCTTTAAGGGCTGAAGAAACCTCTTTACCTGAAAGAATCATATCATGTGTGTTTTGTGGCACAAAGATAGCTATAATCCAGGAAAAACAGTAACTTTGTGAGATGTAAAACACTACGGAAATGAAAACACACATTGTAAATATTCTCCTCGTGAGTGCCCTGGCACTGGTTGCCATAGCGTGTCACAAGGATAAGAAAGAGACGATAACCATCCGGGAGATAAACTCCTGGAAAATCGAGTACCTCGGTAAAGGTACCGTGGAAGTAAACGGACAGGTATTCAACTGCGAAAAATTCCACACCTCGGGCACCGGTTCCCTATACCATTCACTTTACGTTGTCAAAGCAGGCGTCGTCAACACTGACGCACAGATACTCAGCGCCATGCAGGAAGACCTTGCATACTACGAAAACCTCGTCAGGAACGGGTCCGCCAGAAGGGTTACCGACCTTCTCTCCAACGCATCCCCCGACATCAACACCGACTACAACGCCCTCCCCGATGGCGTATATGATGCCTTCATCTTCGGCTACAACAGCCACGGCACCTATACAGGCGACTTCGCCAAGATCACATTCACGGTTCAGGCTTCCTCCACCGATATCGCATCCTATGCAGACTGGCTCGGAGTCTGGAGCTCCGGCGACGTCTTTGACTTCGAGATAGTCGCTGACGAGCAGGGCATAAACTATAAAATATACGGCTGGCAAGGCTTCTCCAACGAATACGCCGCCCTGGCCGACTACGACGACCAGACCGGCAACCTCCGCATCTTCGGATCCGATTACGGCGACTACACCGATGACGGCGGCACATTCCACCTCCTTTTTACCGGTGACGTCAGATATGGCGACGAGCTGAAATCAGTAGAAGGCACCGATGACCAGATTCTCGCGACTGCGACTCTCTCCGAAGACGGCTATTCAGCCACTATCAACGGAGCAAAGGTCACTCTCACCGGCGAGACGCAGCCACGCACCTACTGCATGATTGAATATCTCTTCTTCGCCAAGGACGGCAGCGGCGAAATCTATCCTCTCGAAAAGGAAGCTCCGGAACTCCCCGCGACCATCACATTCAAGGCGGACTCCAAGGCATCTTCAGTCATCAGCGGCAACACCCGCAGCTACGTCCCCGCAAGAAAGGCTGTCAAGGCTGACAGGAACGACGACACCCGCAACACCGCAGCCACCAAGGCCGCTACCGGTAAAACAAGAATCAGAAAAACAGTTACCAGATAAATGAGACCCCTTTTCCTCACCAATACCCTAACACGTCAGAAAGAACTTTTCGTCCCCGTCAACCCCGGTCATGCAGGCATGTATGTCTGCGGACCGACGGTCTACGGCGACGCCCACCTGGGCCATGCCCGCCCCGGCGTGACCTACGACGTCCTGTTCCGCCTCCTCAAACACCTTGGCTACAAGGTGCGCTACGTCCGCAACATCACGGACGTCGGTCACCTGGAGCATGACGCCGACGAAGGCGAGGACAAGATTGCCAAGAAAGCCAAGCTCGAAGAGCTAGAGCCCATGGAGATCGTCCAGACCTACACCGAGCGCTATCACGAAGCCATGCGCCAGCTCAACGTCGCTCCCCCATCCATCGAGCCCCGTGCATCAGGTCACATCATTGAGCAGATCAATACCGTCCAGACCATCCTCGATGCCGGATATGCCTACATCTCCAACGGTTCCGTCTACTTCGACGTAGAGAAATTCAACGCCGACCACAAATACGGCATCCTGTCCGGCCGCACCCTTGAAGCCACACTAGAGGGCACCCGCGCACTCGACGGTCAGAGCGACAAACGTGCCCCTTACGATTTTGCGCTTTGGAAAAAGGCCGAGCCCCAACACATTATGCGCTGGCCCTCTCCCTGGGGCGAAGGCTTCCCCGGCTGGCACCTCGAATGCTCCGTCATGGGCGAAAAATACCTCGGTCGCGAGTTTGACATCCACGGCGGCGGCATGGACCTGATGTTCCCCCATCACGAATGCGAAATCGCCCAGAACCAGGCCTCCCGCGGCACCACAGGCGTGCACTATTGGGTCCACAACAACATGATAACCATCAACGGGCAGAAGATGGGTAAATCCCTCGGCAACTTCATCACCCTCCCCCAGCTCTTTGCCGGCGACCACCCCAAGCTTGAACGCGCCTACTCCCCCATGACCATCCGCTTCTTCATCCTCCAGGCGCATTACCGCAGCACACTTGATTTTTCCAACGATGCCCTCTCCGCAGCGGAGAAAGGCTATAAACGAATAATGCAGGCATCCAAAGACCTCCACGAACTCGCGGGCGCGCCCTCAGTCAATCTGCCCTACGGCGGATTCATAGGCAGCACCGCCCCCGAGACCTTCAATGCCGACAACGACAGCATCAACAAAATCGCCGAAGCCTGCTACGAAGCCCTCTGTGACGATCTCAACACCCCCATCGCCATCGCTCAGATCTTCGAAGCCGTCAAAATGATCAACTCCGCCAAGGAGAAAAAGATCACCCTCACCAAGGCTGACCTGGATACTCTCGTCCGTCTCTTCGACGATGTCATCTCCGGTGTCCTCGCCCTTCGTGACGAAGACTCATCCGACAACGGCAACGCCAAGACCGAAAAAGCGATGGACGGACTCATGGAGATGGTTCTCGACAGTCGCAGACGCGCACGCGAAGAGAAGGACTGGGCCGAGAGCGACCGCATCCGCGACGCCCTCAAAGCTATCGGCATCACTGTAAAAGACACTAAAGACGGAGCAGAATGGACATTAGACTAGTATCATGGAATGTCAACGGCCTCCGCGCCTGCGCAGCCAAGGGATTTGCAGACTCATTCAAATCCCTTGACGCGGATTTTTTCTGCCTGCAGGAGACCAAGATGCAGCCCGGACAACTCGACATGGAATTCGACGGCTACACTTCCTACTGGAATTCCGCCGATAAAAAAGGCTACTCCGGCACCGCCATCTACACACGCCACACTCCCCTCTCCGTCAGCTACGGCATCGGCATTGACGAACATGACCACGAGGGGCGCGTCATCACCCTTGAAATGCAGGCATTCTATCTCGTCTGCGTCTACACTCCCAACTCCCAGGACGGGCTCAAACGCCTCGACTACCGTATGAGCTGGGAAGATGACTTCAGGACATACCTGCACTCACTCGATGCGAGAAAACCCGTCATCGTATGCGGCGACCTCAATGTCGCCCATCAGGAAATAGACATCAAGAATCCGGCATCCAACCATCACAACGCCGGCTTCACCGATGAAGAACGCGCCAAATTCACAGAGCTCCTTGCCTCCGGTTTCACCGACACCTGGCGCCACCTACACCCTGACACCGTCAAATACTCCTGGTGGTCCTACCGTTTCCAGGCGCGTGAGCGCAACGCCGGCTGGCGCATCGACTACTTCCTCACATCCAACTCCCTCCTCCCCAACATCCTCTCCGCTGACATCCACAACGACATCCTCGGCTCCGACCACTGTCCGGTAAGTTTGGACCTGTCTTTCTAGACGTTATTCCTGGCGCCTGTCACGGCCTCCCAGGCAAAAGAAAAGAGCCCGGCAATAATCTGGGTGACCGTCTGGGCTTCATGCGAAAGTGTGGCGAAAATCAGACCGATGCTGAAGGGTATCCCGTAGACACTCTGCAAGGCGCCGGCCACCACTGTATGGAAAGCGCCGAAGCCTCCAGGGACAGGGACGAGCGAACTGAGCGCCCCGGCAAGCATCAAGAACAGGGCATCCACGACACCGAGTCCTTGAAGCGTCTTCATAGCAGGCAGCGCATCCGCGGAGAGGATCGAAGGATCTATATGCTTGACGGCCAGCACGATACTATAGCTCATCACCCAATACAACACCCACACGATACCCGTATACACGAAAAACAGCCAGCCGTGTTTCATGTGAAGGCAGGCCTTGAGCCCCTGACCGATGCCGGAGCACACTTCATACACCTTGGCAAAGAAGCGGTTGCGTCCCCTCAGAAGCCTGACGCACCACACAAGGGCAGCAATCAGGGCCAGCACGCCGAGCAACATCCACACCATCCCGAGCTTAGACGACAGCCCCGGGAAGATGTTCTCCGAGAAGAACGAACCGAACCTCCTCCACATCAGCGACATCATGATGACGAAAACCACGACCATGAACACTGAATCCAAGCCTCTCTCCATCACCACAGTCCCGAACACCTTGTCATAAGAAGCAATCCTCTTTCCTTCCCCGTCACGTGCCGAATTGCGGGTAATGTATGCACATCGCACCAATTCGCCTACCCGCGGCAACACCAGATTGGAAATCATACCGATACTGACAGCATTGAAACAGGCCCGCATACCGACCGAAGGGTCTATCGGTTCCAGCAGCATCTTCCATCGCAGCCCTCTCACCACATATACCAACAGACATGCGACCATAGATACAATCACGTAGCTCCACTCACATGACTTCAGGCAAGACCAGAAATCCGTCCAATCCACTCCCCGGAACGAGAAATACAACAGCACGACGGCCGCAGCCGCCGATAGGAGATATTTGACAGTTATCCTGATGCCTGTTTTCATGATGCCTACAGTTAAACGGGACAAAGATACGAAAAAGTTACTTTTTCATTTGTGCGATATTATATCTAAATTTGTGCTTTGTGTACATATATTAAAATAGTATGAAGACCATCCTCGGCATCGGCAACGCCCTCACAGACATACTCGCCGTCCTCAAGGACGACACATTCCTCAAAGAGTATCACCTCCCCAAGGGCAGCATGCAGCACGTGGACATGGCGACCGGAGACAAAATCTGGAACGCCCTCAAGGAAGTCGGGGTCAAATACGTCCCCGGCGGCTCGGCGGCCAACACTATCACCTGCACCTCCATCTTCGGCATGCCGTCGGGCTATATCGGTAAAATCGGCAACGACGACCTCGGCCATCTGTTCAAAAGCACACTGGAACAATACGGTGTGACGACAACCATGCTCTACGGCACGAAATCATCCGGGCGCTGCATGGTGTTCATCACCGGAGCCAACGCTGAACGCACCTTTGCGGACTACATGGGCTCAGCCCTGGAGATGGTGCCGGAGGATCTCA
>Ga0310786_10005891_pt1 | contig 16491 bp, 8 predicted proteins | sample AusTroGonzalo_MG_FD_203881 | JGI IMG/M metagenome (GOLD analysis project Ga0310786, IMG submission 203881) | Bovine rumen microbial communities from tropical cattle in Woodstock, Queensland, Australia - Gonzalo_03 (v2) (version 2) | ecosystem: Host-associated > Mammals > Digestive system >... | reverse complement strand
AGTCAGGCGTTCACACGTACATGTTGGCGTACGACGAGTGATGCGGGTTCCACATCATCGAGTGCATGTACTGGTCAGGATTATGGTTCAAAGACATATGGGACATGTTATGCGACGAGTTGTGCGACGGGTTATCATAAGAATGCGACCAATGCTACATCATGTCCTGCGAACACATATAATGTAAGTTATACATTGAACGGTGGTTCATATGGGACTAATCATCCTGATAGTGGGACATACGATTCGTCATTTACAGTGAATAACCCGACACATGCACATGGAACGTTCACTGGATGGGCTATATCGGGTATGGACAGTGTGACACACACGTATGGATCGTCGACTACGACAAGCACGAGCATATCATCGACCAAGGAAACGAGTTTTAAGAATCTGACATCTGTGAATGGTGGCACTGTGACATTTACTGCGAATTGGAGTTGTGCGACAGGGTACGAAGGTGCGAGTTGTACGGCAAAATCGATATCATGTGCGGCGGGACAATACCTGCGCGCATATGATGCAACATGTCAGACATGTCCGGCTGGTAAATATTGCCAAGGCAACGGCAGTGGTGGTGCAAAAACATATACATATAATGGCAGTGACCAAGGTATAACAGGTAACTGTAACGCGAACACGTATAGTACGGGTGGGGCGTCTGCTGCGACATGTACATCTTGTACAACAGTGACGTTTGCGTGCAATGGCACGGATACGACAAGCACAGGGAAATGTCCAAGCGGTTCAACGATATCGCAAGCTACGGCTACGAGTCAGGCGTTCACACGTACATGTTGGCGTACGACGAGTGATGCGGGTTCCACATCATCGAGTGCATGTACTGGTCAGGATTATGGTTCAAAGACATATGGAACATGCAGTGCAACGAGTTGTGTCAGTGGATATAGTGTATCCAGCGGTGCATGTTCGGCGAACAGTTATGCGGTATCGTTTGATTTGAACGGCGGTACGGGAACCAAGCCAGGTGACCAAAATTGCACATTTGCGGCGACATGTACATTACCTGATGGCAACACGACATCATGGTATCGCGCAGGACACGTATTTGCGGGTTGGTCAACAGACAAAAACGCGACATCTGGCGTGACCAGTTTGACATACGCGACGGCGGGCGCATCAACAATGTATGCAATATGGACACCGTGCGGCACTGGAACGGCCAAGGCCACGGGAGTTAAGGCAAATGCATCATGCAGTGCATGTTCTGGCGCAACCGAATATCAAAACGAAACTGGTCAATCATCGTGCAAAACGGTAAATACGGGTTATTACAAGGTCAACAACAATTCACAATCACAATGTCCGGCCGGATATCGTGACGGTGCCGGAACCACAGCCCAAGAAAACTGTTCTTTGACGACCAGTCCAGGATATTATGTGGCGTCAAACAACGTTGGTGGCGGTCAATCTACGTGTGCATCTAAAAATTATTGTCCGGGCGGAACAGTTATATACTATGGCGGTACACATAGTGCGTCACATCTGACATACGGTGGAATAAACGAATGTCCGGCTGCAAACGCGTCAACCACACGAACAACATTCCCATCAAATTATTATAGTCCAACCGTGACAAGTATTAGTAATCAATCTTGGCCAACCGGTATTGCGGATATTAGTGGGTGTAAGGCATTTTATACTTATAGTAATGCACGCGGAACGTTCAATATAGAAAACACATCGTATAACACAACAACTGGTAAATATGATACTGGTGGTAGCAACCCATATTACGGTAGCATAAACGCGGGATATTATGGTGCCGAGAGATATGCATCTACATATTGTTCAGACGGTGGAACATATATGCTATATAAAGATGTGCAACCATGTCCTGCGGGATCTTACTGTCCAGGGCTATCCAGCATGCCAAAGTGTTCATCTGGCACGTATACAGAAACAATAGGAATCTATTCATGTCCATCGGGTTATCCAAACAGTGCAACCGGTATCAGCGCTATAACCAGTTGTTATAGCAATACTAAATCACGTGCATGGTCTGGCAGTGCGGTTGACCCAAATATGCCATCATCTTGGTATTCACGTTCATTAACAACGTGCAGTATTAATGCATGTGATTACGTTGCATATTCTAATGCATCAGGAACCGGCGATGGCACGATTAAGAGTGGATGCAGCAGCAACAGTTCTAATTGCACAAAAACACAAACTGCGACGGCGTGTAATGGTGGATTTTATTTGAATAGTGGGGATTGTTCTGGTTGTCCGTCTGGCTATCCAAACAGTGATACGAATAATACTGGTGGCCAAACAAGTTGTTATGCATCATTGACGTTGAATAAAAACGGATATAATTCGTCGGTCAGTGGCGCAACTGGCTGTGTGATAACCAGCAACAGCGGAACAAATAATGCAACGATAAAATTGTATTATAACACGGCATGTACATTGCCTGATGGTGCTGCGAACCAGGGCGCGTATGTGTGGGATGGATTGTCGGCGTCTGCAAATGTTGGGGCAAGCAAGACCAAGACCATACCGGCCAGCACATCTGCACCAACCACGACAACATATTATATCCGCAAAGCGACATGTGCAGCGAATAATTATAAAGATTCTGATACGACATGTACTGGGTGTCCATCGGGTTATCCAAACAGTGCAGGTGGCAATGGTGGTGTGACACAATGTTATAGCAATACTAAATCGCGTGCATGGACTGGTGGTCAAACGACACCTGACGCGCCGACTGGGTGTACGGCGACATGGAATGATTGCAGTATTAATGCATGTGATTACGTTGCGTATTCTAATGCGGCAGGCACTGGTGACGGTGAAATCAAGAGTGGATGTTCAACGAACGCTGCGAATTGCAACAAGACATTAAAGAATGTGACGGCAAAGAACGGGTATTATGCTGCATCTAATGCGACAAGTTGCACAGCGTGTCCTGCGGCTGAGACAGCGTCAGGCTATGCATATGTAAGTGGCACCGGATGGACGAGTTATAATGATTGTAAAGAAACAAAATCATATAGTTCTGTAAGCAACAAATGTGCAAGTGGTGCATTGACCAAGACGGCAACATCTGCGAGCGCATGGGGCACAGCGGTATCTACATTAAGTGCAGGAACAAACAGTTATGTGTCTGGTACTGGTAATGATACGACATGTACTGGGTGTCCATCTGGTTATCCAAACAGCGCAGGTGGCAATGGTGGTGTGACACAATGTTATAGCAATACTAAATCGCGCGCATGGAGTGGGAGTCAGACGGCATGTACGAATCCAGATACGACGGGATGCAGTGCATTTACATGCAATAGTTGCAGTATTAATGCATGTGATTACGTTGCGTATGCGAACAGCGCGGGAACTGGGGATGGTACGATTAAGAGTGGATGTTCAACGAATGCCGCGTCATGTCAACAAACGGTGGCAAGTTTGACTGCGAAAGAAGATCGTTATGTGAATGGGACGACGTCTTGCCCGACATGCAGCAGCGCGGATAGTAATTATCCTAAATCTGATGGTGGTTTGAATTTAGCGGTGGGCAGATGTTATAAGAATGTGACACGTGGATGTACACAAAACAACGGGAACACACCGAGCAACTGTAACAGCGTGACAGAATGGAATGCATGTTCATGTGATGGAACGACATATAAATCACACAAGGATGGAACAAACACTGGCACGACGACTAACGAGACATGTACCAAGACGGTGAAAAGCGTGACCGCGGACAGTGGATATTACGTCAGCGGGACATCATGTCCGAAATGCAGTGATAAAAATGCGACATATCCAAACAGCGCGGCCGGCAATACTGGCGGTTGGACGGCGTGTTTCAGTAATGAATTATCACGTGCATGGACTGGCAGTGGGGTAAATGGCAGCGTTCCAACCAATTGTAAGACAGTGACAGAATGGAACAGTTGCAGTAATAACGCATGTCCATATGTTGCATATCTGAACGCGGCGGGGACTGGCGATGGCGTTATTAAGAGTGGATGCGAGACGAATAATGCAAGTTGCACCAAGACGGCAAAGAATGGGACTGCAAAAGAAAATTATTATACAGTGGTCAGCAACAATCTGTTGTCGTGCAGCGGATGTCCAAGTGGATGGCCGATCAGTGCGGATGGCAATTCTGGTGGTGTGACGGCGTGCTACAAAAATGTAAATATACCATGCACCCAGAACGAATGTGCAAATCCAGATACAGCAGGGTGCAGTGGATACACATGTGCGGCCAGTTGCACATGCGACGGTGGAACATATAAACAATACGTGGATAGTACTGGTACTGCGAACGGTTCGACCAGCGGCACGCTCAGCCAGAGTTGCACCAAAGCGGTGGCAAGTTTGACTGCGAAAGAAGATCGTTATGTGAATGGGACGACGTCTTGCCCAACATGTACATCGTTTAACAGCAGTTATCCAGAGTCTGATGGTGGTAATATAAGCAGTGCGTATTGCTATGCGACCAAGACGAACACAGGTAGTCAGTTGAATACGACAACGATACCGACGAATTGTGCAAGCATAACGTCATTGGGCACGTGCACACCGGGGACATGTACTTGGAAAGATTATTACAGTGCGACAGACACAAGTTGCACCCCGACGAATTGTTATAAACCGATAACTGGTGTGACTGCATCTGCGAACAGTTATGTGTCTGGTGCGGCGACATGTGATAAATGTAATAGTTTTGCAAGTGGTGGCTATCCAAACAGTGCGGCGGGCAATAGCGGTGGTAAAACGGCTTGCTATGTAGAACGCACACCAACATGTACGCCTGAAAACGCGTCGGCACCTGCGAATTGTAGTGTCACATCATGGGGAACATGTTCGTGTAATGGTACAAAATACAAAGTGTATTCTAATGCGGGCGGAACTGGCGATGGAACGACTGTTGGCGCGACGGGTGAAACATGTACAAAACCTGTGACGGGCGTGACTGCGAACAGCGGATATTACGTCAGCGGGTTAACCTGTCCGAAATGCAGTGATAAAAATGCGACATATCCAAACAGCGCGAACGGCAATACCGGCGGTTGGACGGCGTGTTTCAGTAATGAATTATCACGTGCATGGACGGGCAGCCAGACACAATGTTCATTACCTGAACACTGTTCGGCCAGAACATGCAACAATTGCAGTAATAACGCATGTCCATATGTTGCATATCTGAACGCAGCAGGGACGGGTGACGGCACGATTAAGAGTGGATGTGAAACGAACGCTGCGGCGTGTCAGCAAACGATTGCGACATTGACGCCAGATACGGGTTATCATGTAGATGGCAACAAATGTGAACCGAATATCATAAACATTACATGGGAAGATGCGAGTGAAGAAAGTGTTAATGCAAACAACGCGGGGACATGTACGTATGGTGGTGCGATTAATACGCCTGCGGTTGCACCGTCAAAGCGAGGGTATGTATTTACAGGATGGACATTTAACTAAGAGGTGCGATAAAACAAAAGAGTTTCCTTTGCAAGAAAAAGAACGCCCAAGGTTTCCCCCCTTGGGCGTATCTTGTTTTATCATAATGTTTTTTATTTCATTATAAAATGAACGCTGTATTGGGGTTTTTTATCTGCGCCCAATGCCGCACGAACAACCTTGTTAGATGCGGCCTGGACCGCTTTGTATAGGTTGTTGTTATCTTTACGTTCGGTTTTTGTTAATTTATCAATCGCGCTCGATATTTCGATTTGAATTTGACGTTTCATGAACCCTGTATCATCAGATTCAAAAATACCGACGCTGGATACTTCGGGGACACCCTTCAAAAATCCGCGCTTGTCCACAGGCAACGTTACGAAAATCGCGCCATTCGAAGCAATCTTTTTGCGGGTTTTATATACTGGGTCATCCGCACTGCGTTCAGTTTCACCTTCCATAACGACAAATCCAACCGGTATGGATTCGCATACATATGGTTCTTCGCCGTCTTTCAGTGCAATCATATCGCCATTATGAACAACCATCATATGTTTTGCGCCACCGCGTTCCATAGCCATTTTGCCGTTTAGCATTTCAGATATATATTCCCCGTGCATCGGAATCGAAACCTGGGGATGAACCATATCATAAAAACGTTCAAATTCAGGTCGTCCCGCATGTCCCGACGCGTGTATATGGTCGGTATCAAATATAGTAAATGTTTTGATACCCATACGCGCCAATTTGTTATATAAATATGAAACATCTTGTTCGCGACCTGGAATAATAATCGCACTGAACACGACAGTATCAGTTGGCAACAATTTTAATTCTTTGACGTTGCCACCGCACAACCGCGTCAACATAGCATATTTTTCGCCCTGGGAACCGGTTAAGAATATGGCTTGCTTTTCCGCAGGTAAATCTTTGATTTCTTCGTGTAGATAAACATCATCTTTGCCCAGATAACCAAAATCTATACCAATTTCACGGAATTCAGGCAACCCCACATACGGTACAGGATTCGGATTACTGCGTTCTTTAATCGCGGCAACGCGTCCTGCGGTATGGGCCGCCTCTGCAAACATTTTGATACGTGCCAAACTGCGTGAATATCCGGTCACAAACACACGCCCAGGGGCCGTTTTCATAATTTCAGTTAACGCATCACGCACCTGCATTTCAGTTGTTTGCGGTGTTTGACGTTCAGAAGAGGTTGAATCACACACACATGCCAATAGTTTCGAATCGGATCCAATTTCGCGCAAGCGTTCGTAATTAGTATTGTCTTCGATTGGGTTATCGTCATTAAACGTCCAATCGCCCGTGTGCAAAATTTTTCCTGCATCAGTTTTGATAATCAACATTTGCGCTTCTGGCACAGAATGCGTGACATGGAACGTTTCAACAGTAAACGGATCCAAATTTAATTCAGCCCCATGAAAATCGAATTCGACGATATCTTTGCCATCATCGAAATCCATTTCGACACCTTTGAATGTGCGACGCAAAATTTCAGCCGGAAAACGTGTGCAATATATAGGCTTCTTGAATTTTGGCCAAATGTATTTCAATGCGCCAATATGATCTTCGTGGCCATGTGTTAAAACAAATGCAACAACATCATCTTTGTGTTTTTCCAACCATGTTGTATCACAGTATTGAACATCACCGGCGCCGATTTCTTCTTCCAGAAATCCCATACCGCAATCGACGACCAGATATTTGCCGCGATATTTATACACATACATATTCTGACCGACATGTTCCAATCCGCCCAGCGCCATAAAATAAATTTTATCGTCGTTTGCGTCGGATTCATGTGCGGGTTTATCCGCAATAGTCTTTGTTTCTTTGATTTTAACCATAAAAAATCCTTTTGTTTATGTTCATTTTATGCGCACCCGCCAATTTATTATCAATAAAGAAACTTTATTCATAGTAAATCTTTGGGTGCGCGGTTTATAAGTAATTGTAATTATTATAGCACAAAAATACCCCGTTTGCATAGCAGAATCAAGGCAAAAATTATTTTAACTTGACATCCGGTTTTAGTGTGCTAGGGTAATAATTGAAATAAAAAGTTTCTCTCATAGTAGGGGCCGCAAAAAGCCCCACTTTTTTATTTTAATTCTTGACTTTGCGCGGAATACGTGCCAATCTGACCCTGATATATACGGAGTTTTTTATGTCAGAAATAACAGGTAATTCAAACGAAGCGATTGTTAATAGATTTGAACGTGATAAAAAATTAATGTGGCCGCGGGGCTTTCAAACAAAGAAAGATTATTATTTTTATACTGAATACCTGCATAAATTGGTTGATACACCAACATTTGTATCTGCGTCACGCATGGTTGAAAACAAAATAGAAAAAGCCAAATCCAGAAAACAATTCAAAGAACGCGCAAGAAGCACGGCTTTGTACATTATGATAATGTCTTTGTTTATTGGCGCGGGTGTTGCGACATATAATGCACCTGCGGAATATGAAATTAAGCAAACCACGGGTCAACGCGTTGCATATTTGTCGTTGTTGGTTATCATGACATTGGTTGGTGCTGGATTGTGCGCAACAATGAAGGAAGCAGACGATAAATATAAAAAACTTGCCGAAAGACCAGAGGTGTTTTACAATCGTGTAATCGTGCGCTATTTTGATGTTTTGAAAAAAATGTATCCATCAGAAATGTCTGAAAAATATTTACAGATTTGCAATCAACCTGATATGGAAATGGCGCGCGCGATATATTCTTTGTTAATAGTGAACACGGACGAATCGGATGTTAAAAAACTGAACGAAATCGCAGTGTCTGTGAATTGGGCACTTTACGGTAGTGAAATTTCAGCCATGCGCGACATTGAAAATAAAATCAACCAGGCAATACGCATCATAGAAAAAACATTGACGGCGCACCCTGAATTGCAACCAATTGTCAAAGACGCCTATATGGCCAAGGTTCCAACGACGTTTTATATTGTGAATAAACAAAATACGGGCAGGGCACGTTAAAAACTGAATCGGTTTTTATAATAAAATACCGCGGATTTCGGCGGTATTTTTTATAATAAATTTTTACTATTGCATAAAATTATAAAAGTATGATAGAATGCCCATGTCGGAAAGAGTTTTTCCGACGGGGTCTAGAAGCCCTAAACAAATCGGCGTCTGGGATTGTCCCTGACGTAAAATCTCCAACCAACAAAACAGGTTGGAGGGCGGCCGAATATATTGAATAAGGCGCACAATTTCCGATTTGAATTGTTTCTAGCCTCCAACCACCTAAGCAATTTGGTGGTTAAATTTTTAGTTTAAGTCTCGGCATGTTCAAACGAACATCGTGGGACAACGAATAGTTCCCCGCCTGGGGCGGGGTGGCAGTGCGAAAGCACTGACGGGGAGGGTTGGTAAAAACCCAAAACGAAAGAAAAAGGAAAGAGAATCATGATTCGTCTGTTGTTGTTTGCATTATTGTTCGCGGTGCCTGCGGCGGCGGACAATGTGTTTATGGACAATACAACATCCGAATCAAATATGTGTGTCATAGGCATTACGGGACAAACCACCTCAAATCCCGCCGCGGTTGCACGTGCAACATATTCCCCGATAACATATACGTGTAGCCCCGGAACATACCTGCCCGCCGATGGTATTGAATGCGTCGCGTGTCCGGGTGGTAAATATTGCGAGGGCGGTCAATATTCATACAACGAAACAACGGCCCAAGGGATTACGGGTGACATAACCGCGGGGTATTATAGTTCTGGTGGTGCATCCACCGCAACGGGTTCAACATGTTTATCGGGATATTCGTGCGGCAATTGCGCATCGTCAAATGGTGCCAACGGTCGTCCACAATATTCGGCCGCTGGTGCATCATCGTGCAGCGAATGTCCGGCCGTCACGGGAACATTGGCGTCACGCGTAACAAATTATGGCGGATATTGGCCAAACAATGTACATAGTACAATCACCGGCTGCAACGCAACATTCTCAGACAATGACGATGCTGCAACATTTTCCATAGTGTGTTATTATGACACTACTGATAATGCATATGGCGGCCCACATGGCTATTGTCAAGTATATAGTTTTAAGGTGACGGCTTGCGCCGCAGGTAAATACAAAACGATTGAAAGCACTTCGGAATGGTATGCAGCTGGTGGCTATGCACACGCTTCACTGGGGGTTGATTTTATGAATGGCAAGGTCTGTACCGATACAGATGCCGGATATTATTCGCCAGAGGGCGCAACAACCCAAACCCAATGCGCCGCTGGAACATATCAGAATGCAACCGGTCAATCATCATGCACCGCATGTGCCAATGGCTATTACCAAGATGAAACGGGTCAAACATCTTGCAAAGCCTGTCCAGACCAAACAACACACGTGCGCACAACGTTTGACACGGTCACATATACCAACAATGGTAAATCTGTGACAATAACTTATGACGGAACACCAAGCATAATCAGAAAGAATGCGGACTATACCCTGGGTGACAAAACATCAGTGGATCAGTGTGCTATCAGTGAATCGATACAAACATCTAAGGGCATAATATATGAAATCGATAGATATAACACTACGACAGAACAATACGATACACTTAACTATTTGTATGGATGGCTTGGTGCTGAACCTGGATATTATCTGACGAACAAAGATACCGATTTAGCTGGGGGTGGTTGCGCAACACAAGGATTTTACGCTGAAATTCAATCATGTCCAGCAGGTTCATATTGCCCCGGCGTGACACAATCCAGTAATCCGCCATGCAACAGCAATCCAACCGCATATTGGCCAGAGAACAAGGGGTTAAATACATGTCCGGCGGGTTCATATTGTCCTGTAAATTCATCATCGGCAACACCATGTGACACCGGATATTCATCGAATGCGGGCGCATCATCATGCACACCGAATACAATCACGATTGATTGGTCTGGATACGGTGCAGAAAACAATCAGACGCAACAGACACAATGCACATATGGTGGGTCGATTACCACACCAACCGATGCACCAACCAAACGGGGTCATGTATTCGTCGGTTGGACATTTGATTTAGGAAATTAATTCCAGAGTGCGTATTCCCCGCCCGGGGCGGGGTGGATTGGCGGAACGCTAGTGACGACAAGACGGGGAGGGTATTCTGGGGTTTCCAAATTCGCGGTCCCCCTCCCCATGGGGGCGGAATTTGCTGTAACGCCGATAAAAAATGAAACCGACAAAACGTCGGTTTAATTTTTATGGCGCACCCAGCGGGATTCGAACCTGCAATCTCCGGCTTCGGAGGCCGACGCATTATCCAGTTGTGCTATGGGTGCATAACGCCTTTATTATACATTATTGTGCCAGCATTGCCAGCATAAAATCATCTAAATCGCCGTCCAATACCGCGTTTGAATCTGTTTTTTCAACGTTTGTACGGACGTCTTTGACCAACTGATACGGATACAGAACATAGTTGCGGATTTGACTGCCCCATTCGATTTTCTTTTGGTTTGCCTTGGCCGCGTCTTCGGCAGCGGCACGTTTCTGCAATTCCAGTTCGTAAAGTTTAGATCGCAACATTTTCATCGCCATTTCTTTGTTTTGAATCTGGCTGCGTTCGTTTTGGCATGTCACCACAGTATTTGTTGGAATATGGGTGATACGAACCGCGCTGTCTGTTTTATTGACGTGTTGACCGCCAGCCCCAGACGAACGATACGTGTCAATTCGCAAATCTTTTTCGTTTATTTCGATTTCAATAGAATCATCAATATCGGGCCAAACGTCAACCGATGCAAAACTGGTCTGGCGTTTTCCGTTCGCGTTAAATGGGGAAATGCGAACCAACCTATGGACACCGATTTCGTTTTTTAACCATCCATATGCACGTTCGCCCGATATACGGAAAGTGACGCTTTTTACGCCCGCGACGTCGCCAATGTGTTCTTCGACTGTTTCAATATTAAATCCGTGTCTTTCGCACCAGCGGGTATACATGCGCGACAACATTTGTGCCCAATCTTGGGCTTCGGTGCCGCCGGCACCTGCCTGGATAAACAAAAATGCGCCGTTGTTATCTTCAGGATTGCGGAACAGTGTGATAAATTTCGCACGGTGCGCGTCGTCTGATAATTTTATAATCGCATCATTGACATCCGTGTCTTCGGGTGATAATTCATATAAATCCACCAGATTTTTATATTCGTTTTCCAGATGGTTTAATTCACTAATTTGCTTTTCCAGATTGGATTTTTTCTGTAAAATACCGCGCGCATATTCGGGGTTGTCCCATAAATCTGGCGCATTTGAAATTTCGTTCAATTTATCAATTTCAGATTGAATTTTTACCGGGTCAAAGAAACCCCCTTAACGACGCGATGTCGTCTTGGATTTGTGTTAAAATATCATTGTTTATGACTGTCATAACAAGAAATATACCATATTTTTGATTGATATCAACTTTTTTGTATTTTTATGTGAAAGTTTTATTGCGTTTATGTCATAATCGTGATATAATAATCCGTAACGAGAGGGATATTCCATGAACAAGATTGTATCTGTTTTGTGTTGTGTATGTGGCTGTATCGCGGCGGGCGCGGCGTTTGGCGTGTCTGCGGGCACGGTTGCGAATGATAGTGGACGTGCAACGGTTGTTTACACAAATTCTGGGACCAGTAATTATACAAATAATGGCACGACGACCACAACTCGTGGTCAAAAGGCGTTGGCCAACGCATACGTTCAAAACCAAAGAAACACGTATTACATGATAACACAGCCGGACGTTGATTCTGCGTGCCGTCAAAAAATTTATGCGTGTTTGACCGATTATTGTGGCGATGTCACGGTTGTTCCAGGAAAAACATCGGGACGTTGTGCGAACGGCTATTACGCGTCGGAAAGCGAACTTTATAATTATGCATTGTTGTGTTTGCAGAAAGATACATCGATTTTATTGCCACAATACGGCACAATGACAAAAAACGGTAATCCGGGTGCCAATACTGCGGCGCGTTTGTGCCCGTCATATGTTCAACAAGAGGTTATGTCATATTTATCAATGGCGAATATGGCGGATAAATTGACGAAATCACATTCTGATTTATGTTTGCAACGTCGCCATGAACTTGAGGCCGCAATGGCGTGCCATTCTGTGGCGTTGGCATATGGTAATGAAACAGATAGTATGTTAAAAACAATGTTGACTGATTATTGTGGCGCAGGCGTTGTCGGTGGATCTGCGGAAATGGTGACACGTTTTGCAAACGCTGGAAATGTCGGTGCGAATATTTGGGGTTGGGCTGAAAAAATCGTTAATTTAGATCTGAATTCCAAAAGCAGTAATTGGGAATCTGCAGTTGATGCCGTGTTGGCCAGTTATACTAATCGTATGAATTTGGCGTGTGGTGACGATTTGCAATTAAATACGACGCCGCATGAAAAAACCGAAGAATACGGTTCGTTAAAGACGGCGGCCGCGGTTTTGGCAAATGTCGCGTTTCCGACAACTAATACTGCCACAAATGGCGGTGCGTATCCTACAAATAACATGTTTATGGAAGTGACATCGTTGTCTGAAATATATGATTATGCAACCGCGAACACTGTAGTCCAGGCGGGTTTAACAAATAATGCTGCGACAACACCAAATAGTTTTTTAAGTTCGTTGCAAATGGATAATATGCAAACGGCATATAAAAATGGAACAAAAGTGTTTGTTATCCGCGATAGTGCGCGTTGCTATATCGTGCCGGTCAAAACATTGACACAAACTGAAAGTTCACTGGTTGCGCAAACATTTGCAAATTGTGTCAGCAGATAACAAAACAATATACAAAAATTAAACCACCAAATTGGTGGTTTTTTATTTGAAAAAATTCATGTGACATCTTGATATAGTTCTGTTTTTTTGGTATAATATTTTTCATGAAAATATCCAGAAGACAACTTTTGAAATCAGCGGGTTTTGGTGCGATGGTTATTAGTTTTGCGCCACGTGTCGCATTTGCTGTGCCAAATACGTTGAAAAATCTTCGAACTGGGGTGCAACCGGGCGAAAAAACTCGTTTGGTTATTGAAACTGCATCGCGTCCATCGTATTCTTTTTCGTACGGTGAAAATCAATTGATTGTAAATCTGTCGAATACAAATGGACACGGTGATATTAAACCGGCATTGGCAAACGGGACACTGATAAAACGTATTACCCAGGTTCAAGATGGGACAAAACTTCAAATCGTTGCGGTGTTATCTGGGGCAATTGACGCGATTGAAAAGAACCAGGTTATGTTATTGGAACCAAATGGCGATAATGATTATCGTTTGGTCATTGATTTTACCAGGGGGACTGGGCGTGGAATAACACCAAATGCCATGGCTCCAATATCTGAAAAAACAACAAACAAAAACGCCATGACGGCACCAACCGCAAAACAACATATAATTGTAATTGACGCGGGACACGGTGGTAAAGATCCGGGCTGCATAGGTAAGGGCGGAACCCAGGAAAAAAACATCGTTTTATCTGTTGCAAAAAAATTGAAATCTAAATTGGATGCAAACGGATATAAAACATTTTTAACGCGTTCAAACGATACCTATTTGAAATTGGGCGAACGTGCAGAAATCGCCGAAAAAAAGCATGCTGATTTATTTATATCTTTGCATGCAAATGCGAACCCCAGTCGCGATATGAAGGGCTTTTCTATTTATACATTGTCTGAAAAAGCGTCCGACGAAGAAGCGCAAAAATTGGCAGAATCTGAAAACGCCGCTGATAAAATTGACGTTGATGGATTTGAACAATTCTCCAAAGATATTCGTGTCGCATTATCGGCGTTGCAACAACATGCTGTCGCAGAACTTAGCGAAGAATACGCCACCGGTTGCGCAAAAAGTATGGCACGCGCGTCAATTGAACAGCAACCGGGCCCTGCGGTTCGGCATGCGCCATTTGCGGTGTTGCGTTCAACTGTGCCAGGGGCATTGATTGAATTGGGACATTTGTCTAATAAGAAAGAAGAAAAATTGTTAAAAACGGATGAACACCAAAATAAACTGGTCGCCGCGATTGTAAAATCGGTTAACGCATACGATTTTAATGTATAAAAAACGCCCAAACGGGCGTTTAATTATTTTATTCTGTTTACTTTGTAAAACATGCCTTGGCGGCTGAAATTTTTGATATTTTTTGCACCAATATAACTGCCACAACTGCGCAGGGCGCCACAAATATCGTTTATAGTGTCGCAAATCGGGCCGGTATATGGGACATATTTGCGTTCGACGCCTTCGCTGGTTCCGGATTTAGTCGTTTCGCCATAGTTTTCTTGTTGGGCGCGGAAACTGCTCATCCCGTAATATTCTTTGAAAACCTTTTGTTCAACAATCGGTTCTTTGGTTTCCGGATTGATTTCATCGGTTTTAATGTATTTTACAACCTTGTTGCTGTCTGATTCTTCGCATCCGACAAACATAGACCCTGACATACAAAAATCAGCGCCTGCAACAAAGGCTTTGCAAAAATCGCCGTTTTGTTTGAATCCGCCATCGACGATAATGTATCCGCCGACCTGATGCGCAGCATTGGCACAATCAATTGTTGCAGATAATTGTGGACGACCACATCCTGTTTGATTGCGGGTCATGCAAATCAAACTGGGACCGATACCTTGTTTAACCAAATTAGCACCCGCCAAAATCAGTTTTTGGGTTTCGTCGCCACTGCAAACATTACCAACCGCGATAATTTTATTTGGATATAATTCACGTAATTGTTTTACACAATCAGTAATTTCTGGGATATATGCGTTCGGGACATCCAATAAAATACTAAATCCCGCGTTTGTTTTTGCGGCGATATCAGACAATTTCTTTAATTCATCATCCCAATTACGTTTACCAACCGTCACGAACAGGCGCGCCATAGCAATGCTGCCATCAACACCATCGTCATCAATGGCGGTCGCATTTTCAGGATTTGTCATAACTTCATTGATAAACCCGGCAATTTGATTTGCATTATAAAATTTATGCAATGTTGCGCACATCTTAGATTTCAATAATGCACGTGCCACGTCAAAAGTCCCGGTTTGGGTCATATTCGCAGACATAATCGGCACACACCGCAGGGGTATTTTTTTGAACACGCGTATAATATCGACTTCGCCCCGATGATTGATAGTCGTCGTTTGCGGGGCAATTAAAACATCATCAAAATCCAGTTGAATATCATTGTGTATAATCATATATTTTTTCCTTTGTTTTACATGTCAATCATAGTGAATAGGGGCAGTTTTGTCCAGACGATTTTTTTTGCCTGCCTTTGATATCGTTAATAAAGAAATAAATATTATTTATGTTTTGAAAAATATGATGGCGGAGATAGGGGGATTCGAACCCTCGATACAGTTTCCTGTATACGCGATTTCGAGTCGCGCGCATTCAACCAGCTCTGCCATATCTCCGTAAACTGATTTTGCATTTGCAATTATATATATATCAAATAAAAAATCAATGGTTTAATTCGTATTTTATTCCTTTTGATTTTTGTCGGGTTGTGTTGTACAATAAATTTATGAAAACATTTTATCAACAGGTTTACGATATTGTTGCAAAAATCCCCGCGGGGCGGGTCAGCACATATGGCGATATTGCAAAAATGCTAGGTCGGCCGCGTGCTGCACGGTTTGTTGGGTATGCAATGAACGCGTCATGTGAAACCGATAATTTGCCATGGCACCGGGTGACATTTTCTGATGGTCGTTTATGGGATGGTCAATGGGAAAAATATCAGCGTGATTTGTTAACATCCGAAGGTGTCGGTTTTACCCCAGACGGTCACATAGATGTTGAAAAATACCGTTGGCACCCTGAAAGTTTGAATGCACCAATTGATTTGCGTGATATGCCAATTAAATTTTAATTCTTTTTTGTTATTTTTTCATAGATAGTTGATTCAGGCAAATCGCGAAATGTCAGGTACCATGTTTGCACATTTGTCATTTTATTATGTGTGGCAATACGTTTCTGGACATCAGGAC
>Ga0310786_10005890_pt1 | contig 16492 bp, 18 predicted proteins | sample AusTroGonzalo_MG_FD_203881 | JGI IMG/M metagenome (GOLD analysis project Ga0310786, IMG submission 203881) | Bovine rumen microbial communities from tropical cattle in Woodstock, Queensland, Australia - Gonzalo_03 (v2) (version 2) | ecosystem: Host-associated > Mammals > Digestive system >... | reverse complement strand
ATGCGGGGAGCGGGCTGACCTTCAAGGACTTCGCAGCGCAGGACATTGACACGGTTTTCTTCAACGGGGACGAACACGCGGAGGTCCACGATATTGACGGAAAATCAATGCTGGTCGTACTGGAGGAGGACGATACCGCCCGGCACAAGTCTCATTGGGAATGGGGCAGAAAAGGCAGCATGGACGATGGCCTGTATAAGGCGGGGATGATTCTCTATGTGAAAACGGAGGACTATGGGCCGAAGCCGAAAGTTGGAAAAGAGTTGATCCTTGACGCAGACAAGGAGACCAAAAGGACCTTCCGCATCATACAGTGCGAGGAGGATTCCGGCGTGTACCGCATGACGCTGGAGAGGGCGAGGCAATGAAGCAAACCTTTGTCGTTCAGGTGAACGGCCTGGATGCAGCCGCTTCCGGCGCAATGCGCTTTGCGAGGAATACGCCAGGGGCGGCGGCCCGCGCACTCAACTCAGCCATAGCGGACAGTCGGGCAAGGTTGGTCGAGGCTGCGAAAGAACGGTATGCGCTCACCGCCGCCGGGGAAAGACACCTGGAAAAGCTCCGCCAGACCGAGAGAGCAAGCGCCTCACGACCCGTTGCGAAAATGAGCATCAGCACACCGATCAGCGACATGGGCTATTTTGAGAGTTTCCCCGACGTTCCATTACCTGGTACGCGCTGGAGAGAAGCGCCAAAGGAAGGATTCAGGGGGCATATCCTGAGATCAACGCCCATGTATACCCTTTCCGGAAAGGACAACAGGAGCAAGGCTTTCCTCGCCAGATTCAACAGCGGTCATGTGGGCATGGTGCAGCGCGTCGTGGGGTCAAACGCCTTGGCCGGGAGCAAAAGTGCCTATGTGAAGCCTACCAGGTGGAGAACCAGGGACGGGAGAGTTGAAAAGCTCGTAACCGTGGGAGCGTTGAGCGGAGCTGCCCAGGTCAACAAGGTATGGCCGGAGAACGAACAGGCAGCAGCGGATGATTTCCTGAAAGCTCTGGATCGCGTGATGGAGGGCAGCACATGACGGACTACAGAAACATGGTCGAAATGGCCGACATTGGGCGGACACCCGCGCTCTGCCATGACGCATTGACTGAGCTGATGGAGGAACTGTTTGACGGTATGCTTTTCGCCTCGCCAGCCGGGGAGCGGGCGGTAAAGGTGTATCAGCAAGACCTTCCCATTCCTACGGATAACGATGTGGATGCAGACACGGACAACGCGCCGCCTCCGTTCATCATTGTCCGGTTAGACGCGGGTGAAGTCAAAGACGATGATAACCCGCAGACGATAGATTTCAACCTGATCCTGTGCGGCTACGATGCAGGGAAGAAAAGGACGGGATGGCGGGATGTGGCGAATATGCGAGAGCGCATTATACAGCGGTTTTGCACAAGGCCATATTTCGGAGGAGCGTTTACGGTTATCAAGCCGTTCCAATGGGCGTTCCAGCAGGATGATTCTTACCCGTACTTCTACGGCGTTATCACCGTGACCTGCACCGCCCCGGCCATGACACAGGATTCATTAGTGGAGGAGCTTTTATGAGCAAAAAAGAAATTGCGCCCGTCACCGCAGAGGACGAGATCAACGAAAAGCCTGTGGAGCAGGAAAAGCCCGCGACGCTGGTATACTGCGGCCCCAGCGTGAAAAACGTCGCCCGTCAGTTCACCGTGTATAGCGGGAAGCTGCCGCCCACGCTGGAGGAGTTCCTGAATAAGCACCCGGCGGCCCGGGCGCTGACGGTGAAAACGGAGGACTTCCCCAGCACCCGCCGCAACCTGGAGATCAAGGGAACGATGGAAGCCGTTCTCTATAACACGGTGAAAGCCGAAATCTAAGGAGGAGTAAGAATGTCTAGCTATAAGCATGGTGTGAACGTCAACGAGGAGCAGACCAGCCTGGTCGCTCCTGTTACCAGCACCGCAGGCTTGCAGGTTGTCATCGGCACCGCGCCGGTGAACCTGCTGGCGAATCCCGCCGCTGCGGTGAACAAGCCCATTCTGGTGAACAACAAGAAGGAGGCCGTTACCGCCGTGGGGTATAGCGACGATTTCGCCGATTATACCCTCTGCGAGGCCATCAGCGCTGCCTTTGACGTTGTGGGCTGTGGTCCCCTGATCCTGATTAACGTCCTGGACCCCGCGACCCACAAGACCGCGATCACCGAAACCACCCTCACGGTGAATAACCACATGGCCGTGCTGGAGGTCAAAGGTGCGCTGAAAGCGGGCCTGACCGTGAAGCAGAACACTACCGCCCTCGTCGAAGGGACGGATTACACCCTGGCCTTTGACGATAACGGCTACCTGAACATCGTGCTTCTCTCCGGCGGCGCTGCGTACTCCGCCACCAGCCTGAAAGTCACCGGCAATAAGATCGACCCCAGCGCCGTGACTGCCGCCGACATCGTGGGCAGCGTGAACGTCAGCACCGGAGAGGAAAAGGGTCTGGAGGTCGTCCGCCAGATATTCCCGAAGCTGAGTCTGGTCCCTGGCATTCTCACCGCCCCCCGCTGGAGCATGGATGCCACCGTTGCCGCTGCGCTCCAGGCCAAGACCAAGGAGATCAACGGCGCGTTCACCTGCGTGTGCATCGTGGACATTTCCAGCAAGACCGGCGGCGCTCTGCTGTATACCGGCGTGAACACGCAGAAAGCGGCCCAGGCCGTTTCCGATCCGAACGCATATGCCGTTTGGCCTTGCGCGAAGGTAGGAGACAAGGTGTATTCCGGCAGCAGCATTGCCGCTCCTCTGACCGCTTACACCGATGCGGTGAACGCGGACGTTCCCAATGTCAGCCCCAGCAACAAGCCTGTGGCGATCTCCGGCATTTGCCTTGCTGACGGGACGGAAGTGATCCTGGACCAGGACCAGGCGAACACCATTAACAGCTTCGGCGTTGGCACCTTCCTGAATTACCAGGGCTGGCGTCTTTGGGGGAACAACACGGCAGCTTACCCCGGGAACACCGACCCGAAGGATCGCTGGTTCTGCATCAAGCGCTTCCTCAAGTGGGCGGCGAACACCTTCATCCTGACCTACTTCCAGGTGGTCGATAATCCGGCCAACAAGCCCCTGATCGGGCACGTCGTTGACAGCGAGAACGTGCGGGGCAATGGGTTTGTTGCCCGGAATGTGTGCGCCAGATATGAGATCGTGTATCTGGCCGAGGAGAACCCCACCACGGAACTGCTGAACGGGCATCTGACTTTCCACCAGTACATCAGTCCGTACACCCCGGCGGAGCACATTCAGGACAAGATCGAGTTTGATCCCTATGCCCTCTCCGCCGCCCTGAACGCATAAGGGAGGAGAAAGAATGATTTCCAACAACTTTATCCCCGAAAAGATCAATGACTACAACACCTACCTGGACGGGAACAAGATGATCGGCGTTGCCGCTTCCGCCACCCTGCCCCAAGTGCGCATGAAAACCAGCTCCGTTGCGGGGCTGGGGATCAATGGCGAGATCGAAAGCCCGGTTATCGGGCAGTTTGAGAGCATGGAGCAGGAGATCAAGTTCAACACCCTGTACAGCTCCGCCGCTGAAATGCTCAATCCTCTGTCCGTGGTCAACCTGACCTTCCGGGCTGCCCAGCAGATTTTCGACAAGACCGGCGGCTATGCGTTCAAGGGTCTGCGCATCGTGGAGATGGGCCGCGTCAAGACCTTCAATCCCGGCAACATCCAGAAGGGTGAAAGCATGGAGGCCACCGTTACCCTGGAGCTGACCTACATTCTCATTGAGAATGACGGGAAGCCCCTGCTGGAGGTGGACAAGCTGAACGGCGTCTACAAGGTCAACGGCGTGGACAAGCTCGCCCCCATCCGTGCCCTGATCTGAGCGAATACACCTATCCCGGCGTGGCGAAAAGCCCACGCCGGGATATTTCACTGAAACACAGAATCACAGAAGGGAGCAGAAACAATGAACGAGAACGAAAACCGCAGCACCACCGAGGAGCTGAAAGACAAGTACGAGGAGGCCGTAGAGGGAGCGGGAGGCCGGGAGGCTCTGGCGGAACGCTTCGGGGAGGCTACGGTAAAGCTCAAAGCGCCCCTGGAATACCAGGGGAAAACCATTGAGGAAATCCACCTGAATTTCCTCGCCTTGACCGGCCTGGACATGGAGATCATTGACGACCAGATCGGCGCATTGGGCCTGCGCGGGCTTCTCCCCGCATACTCCAGGAAGTATCAGCGGATGCTCGCGGCGCGGGCTGCGGACGTGCCGGAGGAACTGCTGCTCAAGCTCCCACTGGCAGACTACAACGCCGTGGTGGGGGCGGCGCAGAATTTTTTGCTCGTTACGGGCTGAACGAAGGTGAAAGCCCGGCAGACCTGCTCCGGGGCATCTACCTGGACCTGGCGAAAGCTACGGGATCACCCGTGGGATATTGGGAAAGCCTGACCCTCCCACGGCTGATTGGCTGGATAGACACCTGCAACCGGAGAGCCAGGGAGCGGAAGTAAAACAGCCTGCCCGCCCAAACGGGCGGGCAGGTGCCTCAGTCGGTATCTTCCTTTGAAATCTCAGATAGGCGGGTCTCCATGAGGGAGAGCAGGTATTCCAGGGCATTGCCGTCCTCGTCCAGCGGGTACAAATCCGGAAACGTAAAGAGGCGGCATAGGGCATCGGATTCAGAAAGTTGATTCACTGCTTTTGCAAACCCCCGCATAAGAGCGCAAAGCATCTCAGATTCAAGATATGGGTAATAGTATGTAATATCATCAGAATCTACGAATAGACAGTAATCAGTTAAGCTGTCATAAATACTGCCCAAAGCATGGAATAGCTCATAGAGCGCGTCATAAATATCATCGTCGATTCCGGCCTTTGAGATTTTGGGGCGTGTCAGCAAACTATGAAACTGCTCAATAATGGAAATTGTTTTACTTCGGTCATCTTCCTGACGTTTCCCTATGGCCTGCCACGCAGATAGCTCCTTCTTTGTATCTGCGAGTTCTGCTTCCAATTCCGCTACACGCTTTTCAGTTTCCTGCCGCTCATCATACAGCTCCTTAAAGGCGTTGAAGGTGGCGTTGTATCCGTCATAGAGCTTCATGTACTCCGCCCGGGAAACCGTGCTGCCGGAGCGTTTGTACGCGCTTTCCGTGCCGACGTTTACCGCCGTCATCATATCGAGTATATCCCTGAGTTTCATCCATACCACCGCCAATTCTAAAATCAATGCGAAAACTTTCGACAAAACAAGAATAACACAGGCGAGAACACAGCGCAAGACCGCAGGGGGTAGAGAGCTATGCCAAACAAGAATTACACGATACTCTTCCAGTTCAAGGCCGCCCTGGACGGCTCCATCAGCCAGATTCGCACCGTGAGCGACGACCTGAGAGAGCTGCGGGAAAGACACGCGGCCTTGCAAGCGACGCTGGCGGAGGCCGAAAACTTCCGCGTATACCAGCAGAATGTGGCGGAAGCCTCCGCAAAGGTGCAGGAGTTGAAGACCCGGGAGGAGGAAGCAACCCGCACCTTGGAAAATGCTACGGCAGCGCGACGGACGGCAGAAGAGGAAGTAAACAGACACAGAATTAGATATATCGAACTGGATTCGGCGATAAAAAACGAAATTGCATCCGGAAGTGCCAACCTCACATTGCTTAAAGAAGCAAAAGCATCTGAGAAAGAGATCAGCGAGGAAAAAATCAGACATAAGGCAGCTATCGAAGCTCTTACCAGTGAACAGAGAAAAGAAAAAGAGGCTTGGGAACACAGCAAAATAGCTTTGGAAGCGGCCAAACGTGCCGAAACTGAGGCGGCAGCAGCAAAGAAGAGTTCTACCGCAGCAACCAAGGAGGCAGAGCAGGCCCTCCGGCTGGAGAAGGAAAAGCTCCAGGAGAGTGCCGATGCGCTGAAACGGGCGGGGGTAAATACCGATGAGCTGGACCAGGCCATCGAAAAACTGAACACCGACCTGCGGGAGAACACCGACGAGCTGGCGAAAAACGAGGAAATGCAGCGGGCCCATGAGGAAGCCCTGAAACGGGCGAAGAACGCCATGGATTCCATCATCAGCGCCCGCATGGTCACGGACGCAATGGCAACCGTGGCGGAGCCGGTGCTTGGCCTGATGCAGGACAGCTTGCATAGCGCGGCGGACCTGGAGAAACGGATCAGCAGCGTCAAGGCTGTTTCCGGGGCTTCGGCGGAAGAGGTGAAAATCCTCACCCGTCAGATCCGCGAGACCGGGGCGACCACCATCTTCACGGCGGAGGAAGCGGCGGACGCAATGGAGACCATGGCCTTGGCAGGCTGGGACGCGCAGCAGATGATCGCCGGTCTGCCCGGGGTGGTAAACCTTGCCGCAGCCGCAGGTGAGGACCTGGCAAGCATGACGAGCATCGTTGCCGACGGCATGAACGCATTTCAGCTTACCGGGGAGCGGGACGCGGTAAAGTTTTCGGACGTGCTGGCAAAGGCGGCCACCAGCAGCAACACCAATGTCGCCCTGATCGGGGAAAGCCTGAGTTATGTGGAGACTACGGCGGGAAACCTGGGGTACAGCATCGAGGATGTGGCCCTGGCCCTGGCCGCCATGGCGAATAATGCCTTGAAGGGCAGCACGGCGGGTGCTTCCCTGAATACCACTCTCACCAGGATGAGCGGGGCGAACAGCACCGCGGCGGCGCAGATGAAAGAACTCGGCCTCTCCATGTACGACGATCTGACCGGGCAGGCTAAACCGCTGGCGCAATTCCTGGAGGAGTTGCGGGACGCCTTTAAGGGCTTCGGTGATGACGCACAGAGCGCACAGATCGCCGCATATCGCCTTGCCGGGCAGCGGGGCATGAGAGGTTTGCTTGCCATCGTGAACGCCAACGATGAACAGTGGAAGACCCTGAAAGAGGACATCTACAACTTCCAGGGTGCGGCGGATCAGATCAGCACGGACAGGCTGGAAAACTATTCAGGCAAGGTGCAGCTCCTGAAGGATGCCTATACGGACCTGAAAATCTCCCTGGGAAATCAGCTCCTCCCCCTGGCAACGGAGGGGGTAGAAAAGCTGACGGATTTGACGGGCAAGGCTAATGACCTTGTCCAGACCGCCCCGGGGCTGGCGGTATGGGCCTCCGGTGCAGCCGGGGCCATCGTGGGCGTGAGCAAAGCCGCAGGCGCGGCGGCCTCCATAGCCCAGGGGTTGTATTTCATCATGCAGCGGCTTCCCGCCAGCGTCACCCTCGGCTCCCTGCTGGGCGGAGTGGGTGCGGCAACCTTGGGGGTTGCGGCATTATCCGGGCTGGTCACGCTGTTGCTCGAAGAGTATCGGAGTACGGCACAATACCAAAACCACAAGGCAGCTTTGGCGAACTATGGAAGTCTTGAAGACCTTTACAGCGGGACGGAGGCTATGCGTAGCAGCATGGCGGAGCTGGTGGCACAGGCAAGTACTCCGCAGGAGATTAAACTCGCCGCTACGACCATCGACAGCTCCTACAAAGAGGAGATTGCAGAGTACCAGCGGAGGCTTACCGAGGCGCTGGAGAAGCGGCAGGAGTTCATGGACAGTTTCAATGAGCACACGCCAATAAGCATTGCCGTAAACAAGGAAACAGGCAGAGCAGAGGCGACGCCGGGGTACACCGAAACGGGGGTGCAGGTCAACCTCTCACAGACCGATACGGAAACCCTCAACGCCTACAACGATACCGTTGACGAGCTGACCGACAAGCTCCATGAGCTGAATCGGGAGCGGGAAGAATACAGGAAAACGCTGGAGGAAAACTGGCGGAAAGACACCGAGCTGCAAAGCATCAGCCTGGATCGGTATATCGGGATTGAGGAAGCCCTTGCCGGGGTGAGAGATACCTGGGCGGAGGTGTGGAAGGAGACCTATGCGGCATACAGCAATGTGTTCTCCCTCTTTGAGAAGGCCGAAGTAAAAAAGGAAAAACTTGATGACATGATGACCGGGCTGAAAAGCCAGAGTGACTATTGGGAGACCTACATCAAGAATTTGAATACCCTTCGGACAGCGGCAAACGATGCCGGTATCGACCTGGGAACGCTGTGGGACGAACTCGCTTCAACAGGTGATACTAAGTCGGCGGCTTATATTCAGGAGATCGTGGACAGCCTGGGAGACCTGGAAAACCCGGATACCACAAAGCTGGAAGAAGTGGTTGCGCTCTACGAGCGGGTGAAATCCCTTCGGGAAGCGGCCTCGGAGGTTTACACCACCGAAGACGATAAAGTTCTGGAGAAGCTGAAAGCCCTTGACGCGGAGATGAAGGAGGCCATTGAGGAAACCGGCTCCTACGCCGAAGCCAAGAAAGCGATTCAGAAAACCATTGACGGGTATTTAGACGGAATGGAGGAAGAAGGGGACGAAGTAATCCGCTCCCTGGAACGGCTGGGATCGAGGATCAAAACAGCCGTTGGTTCCTGGGCTTACAGCAGCGGAAAGAAAAAGACAATCGCAGAATCGGTCAGCGGCATGGTTGGAATAACCGATGCCTACGCCAAGGGAACTGACAGTGCCCGTCCGGGCGTGGCCCTGGTGGGCGAAGAAGGGCCGGAGCTTCTGTTGATGCAGGGCGGGGAAAAGGTCATTACCGCCAGGGAAACCGAAAAGCTGATGCTTGCCGCTCACGCGGCCACGCACGGCGCAACCGTCAACGCCTACGCCAAGGGAACTGACAGCGCCCCGCCGGGCGTGGCCCTAGTGGGCGAAGAAGGGCCGGAGCTGCTGGCGGGACGGGACGGGGAAAGCATCATCAATACCGCCGGGATGTGGAAACTGTTCATGCTGACAAAGACTGAGCAGCGGCAGAGACCGGCGGCGGCCCCGCTGAGGCTGGTCCAGCCCAAGGAACAGGAGCGGCGGGGGCGTGAGGAAATCACGGTCCAGCAACCCGCAGGAGGAAGCCGCAACAGGGAAACGCAGAGCGGAGCGCCGATCTTCACCGTAAATGTCACCATAATGGGGAACGCAAACCGGGAGGACGTAACGGAGGCCCTGGAGATCAGTGAGCGCCGCTTTGAGGAATGGTGGGAGCGCATGGAGCGGACCCGCGCAAGGACCGCATACTAAGGCAACACCCGGGAGGATGGCATGACCTACACGACAAAGAGCGGCGACACCTGGGATGTGATCGCCAAAGAGGTATACGGAACCGAATACCATGCGGACAAGCTCATGGCAGCGAACCCCGAACAGATCAACACCTTCATTTTCAGCGCCGGGACAATTCTCAACGTCCCGGCGCTGGAGGAGGAGCGGGACGGCCTGCTGCCGCCGTGGAAGTTTGAGGCGGAAAATGATTGAAGCTCGCAGGGTATCTCTGGACATTCGCTATAACAACGCGGAGTTTGCAGGTGAGCAGGTAGGAACGGAGATTGAAAGCCTGACCTATACGGACAACGCGGCGGACAACAGCGACAGCCTGGACCTCACAATCAATGCCCAGGATAAGAAATGGCTGAACGCATGGCTGCCGGAAACCGGAGCGACCATCAAGGCCCGGATTATCGGGAAGAATTGGGATCAAAACCGGCGCAATCGGTCACTGAACTGCGGCCTGTTCACCCTGGACGATATAGCCTATAAGCAGGCCCCGGGCACAATGACTATCGGGGCGGTATCAAAACCGGCGGAGGGGGATTTCTCTGAACTGGAGCGGGAGACCATCTGGCAGAACACCAGCGTAAAACGGATCGGGGAGACCATTGCAGAGCGTTACGGTCTCCCCTTCTCCTACGACGCAGATGATTATGAGATAGACTGCGACGAGCAGGACGCCACGGACAGCAAGTATTACAACACCCTCTGCAAACGGTATGGCCTGGTCCTCAAAGTGTACGCCCGCAGGCTGTGGGTGTATGACCGGGAGAAGTACAAGGCAAAGCGCCCGGTCCGCACCTTCGCGCCGCTGGACATAAAGCCCGGGAGCATGAGCTACAGCACAACCCTTTCCGGCACGTTCACCGGCGGCACTTTCACCTATACGGACCCGGACAGGGATATAGACATTTCATGCTCCGTGGGCGGCGGGACGCACACGAAGAATCTGAATCAGCGGGCGGTAAGTGTACAGGATGCCGCCGCACAGCTCTGTGCGGCCATCAATAACGAGAACCACGGCAAGGAAAAGCTGAAATTCACGGTGGAGGGAGCATGGAACGTCTGCGCCGGGAACTGCATCAACCTCTCCGGCTGCGGGAAGATCAGCGGAAAATACTTCGTGGATAGAGTGACCCACAAATACAGCCGAAAAAACGGCTTTACATCGGATATAAATTGCAGCCGCGTAACCACCCCCTTCTATGCCTGGGACGTGGGCGGGACAATCGAATACCATGAAAACGAGGACGCGGCCAGCGAGGGCTATAACGACAATTACGAAAGAACGGAACCGGCGGCCAGCGCCGCCAGCAGCGCCGCAGGAGGAAAGGCCGGGCAGGCGGTGACGCTGCGCAACGCCCCATTCTACTACTCCAGTACGGCGGCGCAGGCCAGCGCCCATTATACCGGCGTCTATTATTTCTATGACGGCATTCTGATAAACGGGAGATACCGGATCACCAACAGCGCGGACAGGTGCGGAAAACTGCCCATCGGGGAGAACTGCACCGGCTGGGTCCCGGCGTCCTACTGCGTCATCGGCGGCGGGGGCGGAGGAGGCCCAGGAAAGGCTTTTGCGGATATTCTGTAGGAGGGCGGCATGAGCGGCGGAAACCGGACCGGGCGGGTAAGTTCCATTGATTATGAGGCGGGCACCTATGAGGTGACCTACTTTGACCGGGGGCAGAGCGTAACGAAGAAGATCAACGCTCTTTCCAACGGGGAATACAAGATGCCCAAAATCGGGCAGATGGTGAGCGTGAGCCACAACGCAAACGGAGCAGCGGCGGCCACCGCCGCCGGGTCAATCTGGAACAAAACGAATCGCCCGGTAGAGGGATATGCAGGGCTGTACCGGAAGGAATATGGCGATACCCCGGGGACAGCATATGAGCGGTTTGATGAAAACACCGGGGAATACAGCCAGTATCTCGGGGATTCTGCCGGGTGCATGGCCCGCATATCCAAAGGCGCGATCTCCGATGATGCCGAAGGGACAGCGGACTACTCCGCAGGGGGGCAGTTATCCCTTCGCAGCCTGGGCGGGGCCGTGAGCATCCAAGGTAAAACGGGCGTGGGCATTGTGTCGGAGGCCGGGGCCAGCGTAGAGGCTGGAACGGTCATCAGCATGGAAGCCGGGACCGATTTAAGCCTTGTGGCGGGCGGAGACCTCACCATGAAAGCAGGCGGAAAGCTCGTCTTTCAGGCGGGTGGTAACACAATAGAGATCGCCGCAGATGGGAGCTGCACCATCGGAGCGGGCGGCGGCAGCGTCTCCGTCAGCGCTGCCGGGGCTGTTACCCTGACCGGGGCGAGCGGGGGAAGTGTAGCCGTAAGCGCCGACGGGGATGTGTCCATAAGCGGAGCGGCCAGCATTAACCTCTCCGCCCCCACCATCACCATCAACGGCACAACGGTGAGCATTGCCGGAAACAGCGGCAGCGCCGTGATCGGAGGAAAGAGCCTCACGGCCCACACGCATACGGACAGTTACGGCGGATCGACTTCGGGACCCAACTAAGGAGGGCAGGCAATGGCGGTAGGAAGCTATATGGGGCAGGCGTTCACGGTGAGCAACGTGCGCATCCTGACGCCATCAAACCTCAAAGGCAGCACGGGAAGCGATTGGGCAACGCATGACGTGGTGGGAGGCAAGGCCAGGAGCGAGTACCTGGGGCCGAAGCTCAAAAGCTACACCCTGGATATGCGCCTCCGCGCACAGGATGGGGTAAATCCGCGCCAGACCTTGGAATACTTTCAGCGCATGGCGGAAAAGGGAGTGGCGGACTATTTCATCATCGGAAATCGCCCTCTGTCCTCCTACCGCTTCCGCTTGGTCTCCGTTTCTGACGCATGGGACGCGGTGCTGAACGGCGGGGCGCTGATCGAGTGTACCTTGACACTGAGCATCGAAGAATACCTGTAAGGAGGGATCGCCATGCTGACTAGCGAGGCGGAGATCATCATAGATGCCGGAAGCGCCGGGGAGAGTGAGGCGAAGGAGATCATGCGGAATCTGCGGCTTCTGTATGGCACCCAGGCCGGAGAGCTGGGCCTTGATCGGGATTTCGGGATAGATATGACCGGCCCCGAAACCGGCGCTCTGGATATGCCAATGGAAATGGCAAAGGCCAGACTGACGGCGGAGTTTGTGCGGAAAACACAGCAGTATGAGCCTCGGGTACGGGTCAAGCAGGTGGACTATTTCGCCGGGGATGCAGACGGCGGCCAGATTAAACCGAAAGTGGTGATCGAGTTTGTCTAATATCAGCGAATTGGCAAATGTGCCGGAGATCAGTTTCATCGAACACACGACCCTGGAGCAAACGGAGGCCCTGCTGAAAAGCAATTACATAGGGCTGTACAAGGAGTACAACGGTATGGAGCCTACCCTTGCCCCGGGCGATCCGATAACCCTGCTTATCAAGGCGTCAACGCTTGTCATCTATCAGGTCATGCAGTACGTGAACGCAAAGGGACGGGCGGAACTGCTGAAAACCTCCACAGGGGACGCGCTGGACGCCTTGGCCGCCCTTTTCGGCATCATCAGGCAAGAGCCTACCCGGGCGACGGCAACGGAACGCTTCACCCTGGCAGCCGCCAGGAGCGACGTTGTAGCCGTTCCTGCCGGGACGCGGGTAAAGACAGAGAAAGGCAGATATTTCAACACCATAGAATACGCGCAAATCCCCGCAGGGCAAACCTATGTGGACGTGACAGTGCAGGCGGAGGAGGCGGGAGAGAAAAGCAGCGGAATCCCCGCCGGGGAGATCGAACTGCTGGTTGATCCCATCCCCTACATTGCCAGCGTGACAAACACCACGGAAAGCACCGGCGGCCTGGATGCTGAGAAGGACGATAGCCTTACGGAACGCATATACCTTGCTCCCTCCAGATACTCCAGCGCAGGCCCGAGGGATGCGTATGAGTTTTATGTTCGGGCATGGAGAAGCGACGTGGCGGACGTGCAGATTCTCAGCCCGGACCCATGCGAAATTGCGATCTACTTCACCCTGGAAAACACAGCAACGGGCTTGCCGAAGCTGCCCACAGCAACGGAGCGGGCGAGCCTTGCGGACTATCTTTCCGGCGAAACCATGCGGCCATTGTGCGACCTGGTGAGTTGTTACGCCCCGGAAGAAACATCCTACACCATCAACTTCACCTACTGGATCGCATCCAGCGATCAGAATAGTGCCGGGGTAATTCAGGAGAAGGTCAATGCAGCCGTGGGTGCGTTCCAGCTCTGGCAGCGGAAGATGGGGCGGGACATTAACCCCACAGAACTGATTTACCGAATCCGGGAGGCCGGGGCAAAGCGGGTGAGCGTGACCGCGCCGACGGATATAACGGTAACGGGAATCCAGCTCCCCAAATGTACCGGCGTAACCGTCAACTATGGGGGGCTGGAAGATGATTAAAAGCCTGCGGGACGCCAGGATCACGGATGCCCTGCCCAGGGTCCTGTTTACACAGGATTGGGTAAAAGCTCTGTCCGGCGCGTTGGGCCTGCTGCATGAGAAGATTCTGGATTATGCAGACGGGAGCCAGATATATACCGGGCTGGACAACGTGAGCGAGGAAGTGCTGGATGCCGTAGCGGTCAACTGGAAGATCGACTGGTACGATACGAGCATGACCCTGGAGCAAAAGCGCCGTGTCGTTCAATCCGCCCTCACAGTCCGCCGCCTTATGGGAACACCGGCGGCTGTGCGGATGCAGGCAGACGCGATCTATCCGGGGACAGAGCTGGAAGAATGGTTCATCTATGACGGGGATGCTGGGTACTACCGCCTGTTCGTGAATATCACGGACACCACGGAGGAAAGCCCCGTCATTGCCATATCTGCGGAGGAAATGGAGCGGCGTCTTGCCTCTGCAAAGCGGTGGAGCGCCCACCTGGAGAATCTGAGCTTTATGGTGAAGCACAGCATTACCATAGGCCACAACATCCAGAGCTGGACCTATAACCTGCCGGAGTGCGGCACTCTGCGCTGCGGGACGTACCATGTCAGAAAAACCGTGGGCTGGAGCGAACAGAACGGCATAAGCGCCGGAGCGGGCGTGGATGCCTATACCGTTTCCCCGCCTCTGACCGGAACAGTCCCGGAAACTGCACGGCTCGGGTATTCTGCGGGCGGAACCTTCGACAGTGGCGCAACGGTGGAAGCCTACAACGCAGCTCCGACGCCTGCGGGAATCGCGGAATGTGGAACGCTTCCGCAGATATAAGCACGGTTGCACCGGCCTGGGTACGGGCCGCTGTAATAGATCACAGGGAAAGGAGGAAACGGAATGGCTTTCTTCACATCCACATTCCTTAACGCCAGAAGGAATGAACTGTTGAGAAGTCTGGACCGCTTCCAGTACCAGCGCGGCGGGTCCTGGTATGACGGAACGATCAACAGCAAGGAGATCGTGGGGACGGATGTTGTGGTCTTTGTTGCTGTACCGAGTTTCGGAACAGCGGACACGATCACCGGCGTCCGGGTCTACGATCTCAATGGTGCCCTCGCCGGACAGCAGAGCATCAGCCTTGTACGGACGGCACAGAATACCGCCCTGCTGCGCTTCACGTTCCCGCTGATCGAAGCATAGGGAAAGGAGGTAAACCCATGTACACACGCACCTATTGGAAGGATCACGTTGAAGATCAGCAGGGCCATGTCATCCAGTTTGGAACGCTCCAGGATCAGGAGCATTTCAACAACATGGAAAGCGGTATCTCGGACCTGGACCTTGCCGCTGCCATCCGGGGCTTTCAGTCCATCCAGGAAGGATACAACACCAAGACGGAGCTGAAAACCGTAACCCTGGGGCAGGCGGCAAACCCGTGGCCCTTCAACAACTCCGCGACCACCGTTGCCCTGTCGCAGCTCCGGGAAAATGCGAAGTATAGCGTGGAAGTCATCCCGCTTTCGTACACCGGCAGGCTGGGACACATCGAAATCTATGATCGGGCCTGCAATGGCTTCAAACTGAAACACGACGGCAGCGCAACGGGGGTGCAGGTCCTCGTCCGCGTGACCGGCGGAATGATCGACTGAGGAGGAGAGAAAATGCAGATCGTTGAGATGAACGAGGGCCGGAAGATCGACTATGAGCTGACCGGCACCACCCTGTCCTTCGCGGATGGGGAGCTGTCCCTGAACCTGGCTCGCTTCCAGAAGGACGAGGCGGTAAAGAAGGACATTATGGTGGATAACGAAGGGTATCTCACCACGGGACACGGGCGGTATTATGCCGCGCAGGTGGAAATCCCCCCGAAGGAGTACGAGGAGGCCACGGAGAACGAGGGCGAGGGTGAGGAGCCCGCCACGCCCGCGCCGCTGCCCCTGGACACCGATAAGGTGATCCTGTACCTGTTCTCCATTGAGGGCATCCTGATCCACTGATTCACTGAGGAGGTAAATAAATATGAGTTTCGATCATGCGGAGTTTGCGCTGAAATGCGTTGCGCCGACCAACTTCCTGCTCTATGACGATAAGCAGATGCCCGGGGTGTATGTGTACATCCCCAAATTCCGCCTCTGCGACGTTCTCAGCACCGCAGACACCAGCACCCACCCGGCTTTCATCGTGGATGGCGTCGAAAAGGACGGCATCTATATCGGCAAGTTCCAGAGCAAGCACTATGACGGGCGGGCTTACAGCAGGCCGGGCGAGGACCCCACCGCCCCCGCTTCCGGCGCTGGCATCGACTACTTCGTATCCTACAACCGGGCGAAAGGCGGCCATTTCCACGAGATCACCGCTGCGGAGTGGGCTGCTATCGCCCTGTGGTGCCACAAGAACGGCACCGAGCCTTACGGCAACAACGACTACGGCAAGGACAGCCGCGAGACCCTGCGCGTGGCGATCCCGAAAACCAAAAGCAGCGGCCAGACAAACCATGTGGCCACGGGCACCGGCCCCGTCACCTGGTCCCATGATAGGACCATGGCGGGAATTTGGGATATGAACGGTAACGTGAGCGAATGGTGTACCGGCCTGCGCCTGGTGAAGGGCGAGTTGCAGGTTTTCGTGAACAACAACGCCGCTGCTCCCACCGCCGATCTGAGCGCCAGCAGCAGCGCGTGGAAAGCCATCAACGCCGCCGCCACCGGCTGGGATGATCTGTACATCACGCCAGACGGGACGGGGACCACCACGGGCAGCGTGAAGCTGGATTACGTCAGCAGCGCGTGGAAGTGGGACACCACCATTTCTTCCTCCTCTGACAGTTCCAGGAACTGCTTGTTCAAGGACATCACCGCGTCCGCCAACGTGGGCGACACGGCCAAGCTCCTGCTCCAGGCCCTCGCCCTCATGCCCGATACCAGCCTGACCGGGGACAACATCGACGCCAGCTATGGCAACGATAAGTTCTACGCCAACAACGCGGCAGACGAGCGGTGCCTGCTT